>Ga0310811_10000320_pt1 | contig 66042 bp, 59 predicted proteins | sample YCmetagenome_FD_207642 | JGI IMG/M metagenome (GOLD analysis project Ga0310811, IMG submission 207642) | Soil microbial communities from experimental microcosm in Duke University, North Carolina, United States - YC | ecosystem: Engineered > Artificial ecosystem > Soil microcosm > Unclassified ... | reverse complement strand
GGAGGAGCGGTTGTGACGATTGAGATTCCTGGAAGACCTTCGCGGTGCCGGCGAAGCTGCCGCGCACCGAGCCGGGGATGTGCAGGCGGTCGAAGGCGTTGTTGATGGCTTTGGTCGCCTCGCCGAGTGAGTAGCCGGCTTCCAGATTGAAGGAAACGGTCGTGGCGGGGAACTGTCCTTGGTGGCTGATCGAGAGCGGCGTGTTGGTGAGCTCGACGGTGGCGAGCGAGTCGAGCGGAACCATCACGCCGGTGTCGGCTTTGACGTAGACTCTGTCGAGCGATGACGGGTCGAGCTGATAGCGCGGCGTGGCCTCGAGGATGACGTGATGCTGGGTGAGCGAGTCGTAGATCGTCGAGACCTGGCGCTGGCCGAAGGAGTCGTAGAGCGCGGCGTCGATGGCCGAGACTTTCACGTTGAGGCGTGCGGCGGCGGTGCGGTTGATGACCACGCGCGCCTGCAGGCCGGTGGATTGCTGGTCGCTGGTCACATCCTGAAACTGCGGGATTGTTTTCAGCTCGGTTACGAGGGCGTTGGACCAGTGGCTGAGTTCGTCGAGGTCGGCGCTTTGCAAGGTGTATTGATACTGGCTTTTCGAGGAGCGTCCGCCGACGCGCAGATCCTGGGCGGCCTGCATGAAGAGGGCGACGCCGTCGATCTTGCGGAGTTTTTTGCGGAGGCGGTCGATGACGACCTGGATGTCGACCTTGCGCACGTTGAGCGGCTTCAACTGGATGAACATGCGGGCGCTGTTGCTGCCGCCGCTCATGAAGGCGGCGGCTGATTTCACGGCGGGATCGGCGAGGACGACGGCGGTGACCTGCTGTTGTTTTTCGGCGAGCGACTTGAAGGAGATGTCCTGCGCCGCCTCGGTGATGGCGATCATGTAGCCGTTGTCGACATTGGGGAAAAAACCTTTCGGGACGACGACGTAGAGCCAGACGGTGGCGGCCATGGTGGCGCCGGTGACGCCGAGCATGAGCCGCTGGTGGTCAAGCACCCAGTCAAGACCGCGACCGTAGGTGCGTTGGAGGCGGTTGAAACTTTCTTCAAGGAAGCGGAACAGACGGTTGGGCTCGGTTTCTGATTTTTCGTGACGAAGAAAACGCGCGCACATCATCGGCGTGAAGGTGAGCGAGACGAGGGCCGAGATGAGAATGGCGGCGGCGAGCGTGACGGCGAACTCGTGCATGAGCCGCCCGACCAGTCCGGACATAAAAATAAGCGGAGTGAACACCGCGACGAGCGATAGGCTGATCGACACGATGGTGAAGCCGATCTGCCGGGAGCCCTTGAGCGCGGCCTGAAGCGGCGTGAGGCCGGCGTCCATGTGGCGGACGATGTTTTCCAAGACGACGATGGCGTCGTCCACCACGAAGCCCACCGCGACCGCGAGGGCCATGAGGGAGAGATTGTCGAGAGTGTAACCGCAGAGATACATGACCCCGAAGGTGCCGGTGAGAGCGAGCGGCACAGTGAAACTTGGGATGACGGTCGCCCAGAGCCGGCGCAGAAAAAGAAACACCGTCATCACGACCAGAGCGACGCAGACGAGCAGCGTGAACTCGATCTGATGGACGGACGCGCGAATCGTGCCAGTGCGGTCGAGCTGCACGGCGAGCTTGATGGCGGGTGGCATCCAACGCTCGAACTGCGGGATGAGTGCGTGGATGTGATCGACCGTTTCGATGATGTTGGCGTCGGCCTGCTTGAAAATGATGAGAAGCACGGCGGGCCGGCCGTTATACCAGCCGGCCTGGCGGGTGTTTTCCACACTGTCGATGGTGGCGCCGAGATCGCCGAGGCGGATGGCCGTGCCGTTGCGCTGGAAGGCGACTAGATCGCGGTAGTCGGCGGCGGTGTCGAGCTGGTCGTTGAGACGAATGGTGTAGGACGAGTCGGGGCCATCGATCACGCCCTTGGGGAGATTGGAACTGGTCTTGGAGAGAAACGTGCGCACGTCCTCCATGCTCAGGCCGAGTGCGGCGAGGCGCGCGGGATCAATCTGCACGCGCACAGAAGATTTTTGGGAGCCGTTGACAGTGACCTCGCTTACGCCCTCGACCTGACTGAGCTGTTGGGCGACGACATCGGTCGCGTAGTTGTAAACCTCACCTGGCGACTTGGTGTCCGAGGTGAGCGCGAGGATCATGATGGGCGCGGCGGAGGGGTTGGCCTTGCGGTAGCTGGGACGCGTGACGAGGTTCGCCGGGAGATCGCCGGTGGCGGCGTTGATGGCGGCCTGCACATCGCGCGCGGCGCTGTCGATGCTCCGGCCGAGATCGAACTGGATGGTGATGTTGGCGCTGCCGAGCGTGCTGCTCGAAGTCATCTCGCTGACGCCGGCGATCTGCGCAAAGCGACGTTCTAGCGGAGCGGCGACCGAAGTGGCCACGGTCACGGGATCGGCGCCGGGAAGATTCGCGCCGACATGAATGGTCGGAAAATCAACCGACGGAATGGGCGCGATAGGCAAGAAACGGAAAGCGAGTGCGCCGGCCAATAGCAGGCCGAGCGCGAGCAGCGACGTCGCGATGGGGCGATGGATGAAGGGCGCGGAAAGGTTCATCTCAAAGCGCGGTTTCAGGCGCGGCGGCCGGAGCTGTGACGCGCGGCCGGCCGGTCAGCCAGCGACTGAGCCGGTCCATGTAGAGATAGATGACCGGCGTGGTGTAAAGCGTGAGCACCTGAGAAACGAGCAGCCCGCCGATCATGACGATGCCGAGCGGACGGCGCAGTTCGGAGCCGGTGCCGTTTTCGAGGGCGAGCGGGAGCGCGCCGAGGAGCGCCGCCATGGTCGTCATCATGATCGGACGGAAACGCAGCAAGCAGGCTTGGTAGATGGATTGCTCGGGTGGGAGTCCTTGTTCGCGCTCCGCCTCCAGCGCGAAGTCGATCATCATGATGGCGTTTTTCTTTACGATGCCGATGAGGAGGACGATGCCGATCAAAGCGACCATCGAGAAATCCGTGCGGCACACGATCAACGCGAGCAACGCGCCGACACCGGCGGAGGGCAGCGTGGAGAGAATCGTGACGGGGTGGATGTAACTCTCGTAGAGAACGCCGAGCACGATGTAGACGACGATGATCGCGGCGAGGATGAGCCAAGGCTCGCTGGCGAGTGAGTTTTGAAATTCGGCGGCGCTGCCGGAAAACTCCGTTTGGATGGTGTCGGGCAGCGCGATCTCTTTCTGGGCTTGGGCAATGGCTTCGACTGCGTGGCTCAGCGAATAGCCGTCGCGTAGGTTAAACGAGATGGTGACGGCGGGGAACTGGCTCTGGTGCGAGATGACGAGCGGCGCGGTGTTGAGCTTGGTGGTGGCGATGGCGTTGAGCGGCACCAGCTGGCCACTGCTGGATTTGATGTAGATTTTGCCGAGGGCGTCGGGGTCCTTTTGATAGGCAGGCTCGACCTCGAGGATGACGCGATATTGGTTGAGCTGGGTGAAGATCGTGGCGACCTGACGCTGGCCGAAGGCATCGTAAAGCGTATTGTCGATGTCGGCGGGAAGGATGTTGAGGCGGGAGGCTTTGTCGCGGTTGACGGTGACGTCGATCTGGTAGCCGTTGGTCTGCTGGTCGCTGGCGACGCCGGCCAGTTCGGGGAGTGAGCGGAGTTTGTCGACGAGACGCGGAGCCCAGTCGGCGAGCTCGATCGGATCGACGTCGGCGAGCGTGTATTGGTATTGGGTGCGGCTCACACGACTGTCGATTTGCAGGTCTTGCACGGCTTGCATGTAGAGGGAAATACCCTCGACGGAAGCGGTGGCGGCGCGCAGGCGGGTGATGATCTCGCTCGCGGAGGAGGAGCGTTGATCGCGCGGCTTCAGATTGATGGAGAGGCGGCCGGTATTGAGTGTGGGGTTGATGGTGCCGATGCCGACGAACGATGTGACGCTGGCGACGTCGGGGTCGCGTTGCACGACATCGACGATCTTTTGCTGGCGGGTGGCCATCGCGTTGAAGGAGATGTTCTGCGCGGCGTCGGTCACGCCGATGATGATGCCGGTGTCCTGCTGGGGAAGCAGGCCTTTGGGAATGACGGTGTAGAGGACCAGCGTGCAGACGAGGGTGGCGATCGCGACGGCGAGGGTGAGCGGCTGATGATTAAGAACCCACTTGAGGCCCCGGTCGTAGAATGAGAGCAGGCCGTCGAAGAAGTTTTCAGTGATGCGATAAAACCGGCCGTGGGCCGCTTCGCTTTCGGTCTCATGGGTCAGCAGGCGCGCGCACATCATCGGAGTGAGCGTGAGCGAGACGATGGCGGACATGACCACGGCGACGCTCAACGTGATGGCGAACTCGCGGAAGAGCCGGCCGACAATGCCCGTCATGAAGAGCAACGGGATGAATACCGCGATGAGCGAGACGGTGAGCGAAATGACGGTGAAGCCGATCTGCTTCGATCCCTTGAGCGCGGCGTCGAAGGGTTTGTCTCCCTTTTCGATGTAGCGGACGATGTTTTCGATCATCACGATGGCGTCGTCCACGACGAAGCCCGTCGCGATGGTGAGCGCCATGAGGGAGAGATTATCGAGACTGAAGCCGACGAGCTTCATCACGCCGAAGGTGCCGACCACCGCGAGTGGCAGCGCGATGCTAGGGATGACGGTGGCCCAGAGTTTCCGGAGGAAGACGAAGATCACCATGACGACGAGCGCGATGGTGAGCATGAGGGTGAACTGCACGTCGGCGACGGAAGCTCGGATGGTAGTGGTGCGGTCCGTGAGTATCTCGACGTGAACGGAAGGCGGAATCGCAAGGAGAAGCTTGGGCAGAAGCGTTTTGATGCGGTCGACCGTCTCGATGATGTTGGCGCCGGGCTGGCGCTGGATGTCGAGGATGATGGCGGGTTTGTTGCCGCGCCAGCCGGCGAGCTTGGTGTTTTCGACGCCGTCAACCACGCGGCCGATGTCGGTGAGTCGCACGGGGGCGCCGTTGCGGTAGGCGACGATGATTTTGCGGTAGTCGTCGGCAGAGAAAATCTGGTCGTTGGCGTTGATTGCGTAAGCTTGATGAGCGCCGTCGAAGCTGCCTTTGGGAGCGTTTACGCCGGCCTGAGTGATGGCGGTGCGCACGTCCTCAAGGCTGAGTCCCTGCGCAGCGATGGCGGCGGGGTTGATCTGCACGCGGACGGCGGGCTTGAGATTGCCTTCGATGCTGACGAGCCCGACACCGGTGACCTCGCTCAGTTTTTGAGCGAGAAGCGTGTCGGCGTAGTCGTTGACCTTGTCGATGGGGAGACTGTCGGAAGTAACGGCGAGGGTGAGGATGGGCGCGTCGGCGGGATTGACCTTCTTGTAGGAAGGCGGGTTGGGCAGGCCGGAGGGGAGGACGCCGGTGGCGACGTTGATGGCGGCCTGCACGTCTTGGGCGGCGCTGTCGATGTCTCGGTCGAGGGCGAACTGGAGCGTGATCGTGCTGATGCCGGCGGAGCTCACCGAGTTCATCGAGGTGAGTCCGCTGATCTGGCCGAACTGTTGCTCCAGCGGCGTAGTGATGGATGACGTCATCACATCGGGCGAGGCACCGGGGAGCTGCGTCGTGACCTGGAGCGTGGGGAAGTCGACGTTGGGCAGCGCGGATACGGGGAGCAACGAGTAGCCGAGCGCGCCGAGCAGGATGACGGCGACCATCAGCAACGACGTGGCGACCGGCCGTCGGATGAAAATTTCGGAGACGTTCATGGGACGTTTCCGTTATTCGGAGCGCTTGTGCTTGCGGGCGGTCGGAGCGGCGCCGGACTTTTCGCCGGACGAAGTGTTGCCGCCGGATCCGGCCGGAGGTGACACGGTGACGTGGCTACCGTCTTGAAGTTTGTATTGGCCATCGACGATGACGGTTTCGCCGGGCTTGAGGCCTTGATCGATGAGCGCGCGGTTGCCGTCGATCTGGGCGACCTGCACGGGACGGACGGACACCGTCTGATCATCGCCGACCACGAAAGCGTAGCTGCCATCAGGGCCGCGCTGGATGACGGAGGCGGGGACGACAATGCCGTCCTTGCGGGTGTCGACGAGCAGGCGGACGTTGACGAACTGGCCGGGCCAGAGCGTGAGATTGGCGTTGGGAAATTCGGCCTTGAGGCGGATCGTGCCGGTGGTGGTGTCGATCTGGTTGTCGATCACGGTGAGCTTGCCGGTATCGAGCGGCGAGTGGTTGTCGTGATCGTAGGCGATCACTTTCAACTCGGGATTGGCAGCGGAGGATTTTTGGATTTGCGGCAGATTTTGCTGCGGGAGGGTGAAAAGAACCGTGATGGGTTGGATTTGATTGATGACGACAAGGCCCGTGGCGTCGGAGGCGTGGACGATGTTGCCTTCGTCGATTAGGCTCAGTCCGACGCGACCGGGAATGGGTGCGGTGATGCGCGTGTAGCCGAGCTGGACGCGGGCATTCTCGACGGCGGCTTCGTCGGATTGAACGAGGGCAGTGAGCTGGGCGACGAGGGATTTCTGCGTGTCGACGGCCTGACGGTCGATGAGGTTTTGATCGAGAAGGAAGCTGTTGCGCTTGAGATCGGCCTCGGCGTTGGAGAGCTGGGCGGCATCCTGCGCTTTTTTGGCGAGCGCTTGGTCGAGCTGGGCTTTGAGGCTGCGATCATCGATAAGTGCGAGGAGGTCGCCCGTTTTGACGTCCTGGCCTTCTTGGAAGACAACTTTTTCGAGGCGGCCGTCGATCTGGGGGCGCACGGTGACGGTGTTGTAGGGAGTCACGGTGCCAATGCCATCGAGGTAGATCGGTGTGTCGCGTTGGATGACCTTGCCGACGACCACAGAGACGGGCGGCGCGCCTTTGTGTTGAGACTCAGCAGCATTGGTGGCGGCGCGGGATTTGGCGTAATAAACGCCGCCGATGATGAGGGCGGCGAAGGTGCCGCCGATGATAAGGGAAGATTTTTTGGTCATGACCGAAATGGAAAAGAATTGGGAAAGTGGCGGAAACGGACCGGTTATTTTTTGACGGCAAGGCCGGCGATGAGACAGTCGATCACAGCGACGACCTGCGGACGCGGATCACCGAGCGGCTCGATGATGATCAGTCGCGGCAACACGAAGGCCAGACAGGCGACGAGGATGAGGTCGGCCTGTTCGCCGGGATCCCCGGTGCGGATCTGGCGGTTGGACTGCGCCTGCGCGACAAGGGCGGCGACCTTTTGTTTCAGGGTGGCGACAAACTCGACACGAACACGGGGCTGGATGCGCACGACGGTGATGAAGAGATCGGAGAGCAACGGGGCGTTGCGCTGCTGTTTCCTCGTGGTGTCGATGATGGCGTGGAAAAAGGCGGTCAGCTGGGAGGCGAGTTCGGAGCCGGCGGAGGCAAGGGCGCTGTCGCAGGCGTCATGGACCTTGTTGAGTTCGCGGGCGAGCACGGCGGTGCCGATGTCGAGCTTGCCTTCGTAGAAACGGTAGAGGTTGGCGGCGGACATGCCGCAGTCGGCCGCGATCTCTTGCATGGAGGTCTTGGTGTAACCGAATTGCTGGAAGCGTTTTCGCGCCGCGCAGAGAATCGTGGACTGGCAGTCGGGTGTCATGGCGCCTTCTGAATAATTTTAAAATTATTCATTCTTCAGGCTGTAGACGCAGGCAAGGGGCGCAGGTTACGTCCGGGTGATTTCTAGATGCAAGACGGCCGCTGGACGCAAAAAAGCCGGCCCATGGGGGCCGGCTTTTTGAGCAAGAAGGAGAACGTTGTTAACGATACTCTTCGCCGGTGAGGGCGTTGATGATCTTGTAGTTTTCGACGTGGTAGGCGGGGTCGGCCCGGAAAGCCAGCTTCACGCCGAAGAGCTTTTCCATGCGGACGAGCAGATTGGCGTCTTCGCTGCGGAGTCGCTCCAGAATGCTCGGGTGAACGAGCACTCGGAGGTTATATTCCTTGCCGTCGTTGCGGCCGGTGAGGCGGCGGACGATGGCGCTCAGCTTGCGCTGCAACTCGACGGACATGGTCGTCGCCGACTTCACGATACCGCGGCCGCGGCAATACGGGCAGTCGGTGTAGAGGTTGGACGAGAGCGACTCCTGCTGGCGCTGGCGCGTCATTTGGAGAATGCCGAGCTGGCTGATGGGCAGGATGTGGTTCTTCGCCTTATCCTCGGACATGGCTTCGACGAGCTTGTCGTAGACGCCGTTGCGGTGGCGGCGCTCCTTCATGTCGATGAAGTCGATGATGATGAGGCCGCCGAGATTGCGGAGGCGGATCTGGCGGGCGGCCTCGACGGCGGCTTCCAAATTCACGGCGTAGATGACGTTCTTTTCCTCGCCGCCCCGGTTCTTGTGGGAGCCGGTGTTGACGTCGATGGCGATGAGGGCCTCGGTTTCGTCGATGATGATTTCGCCGCCGGACGGGAGCTGGACCTTGCGCTGGCCGGTCTGCTCGATCTGGCGCTCGATGTTGAAGCGCTCGAAGATCGGAATGTTGTCCTTGTAGAGGGCGATCTTGGAGCGGGAACGTTTCGAAATCTGGGCAACGAGGTCTTGGGTGCGCTTGTGGTCTTCTTCGTTGTCGATGAGGACGCGGTCGACCTCCTCGGTGAGGAAATCGCGCACGGTGCGCTCGACGAGATTCGGCTCCTGATAGAGGCAGGCGGGGGCGCGCTCGGTCTGCATCTTGTGCTGAATCTCCTCCCACTTCTTGAGCATGATATGGAGGTCGCGCACGAAGTAGCGGGTCTTTTTGCCTTCGCCGGCGGTGCGGACGATCACGCCCATGCCTTCGGGAATGGTGAGATCCTGAAGGATCTGCTTGAGGCGCTGGCGCTCCTTCTGGTCTTCGATTTTGCGGGAGATGCCGCACTGGTCGGAGAACGGCATGAGCACGAGGTAGCGGCCGGGGAGGGCGAGGTTGGTCGTGGTGCGCGGTCCCTTGGTGCCGATGGGTCCCTTGGTGACCTGGATGACGATTTCGCTGCCGGGGGGATACATCTGGGGGATGTCCTTGACGGTAGGCTCGGCGGGGCGGGGGGCGGCGTTTTTCTTTTTGTTAACGCGCACGACCTCGACCGACGAATCGGCGGCGGCGGGGAGCATGTCCCAGTAGTGAAGGAAGGCGTTCTTGGAATAGCCGATGTCGACGAAGGCGGCCTTGAGGCCGGGATCGAGGTTCTTGATCTTGCCCTTGAAGATGCCGCCGACCATGCGGCTGTCGGAGTCGCGTTCGATCTCGAACTTGTCGAGGACGCCGTCGGTGAGGAGGGCGACGCGTTTTTCCAGCGGCTCGGAGTTGATGATGAGCTCGCGGAAGGAGGTCTTCTCCTTTTTGAAGACTTGGAGGATTTTTTCGAGCAGCGGGCGGTCTTTGGAGCGCGCCTGGGCGCCGGTTTTCAACTCGTTGCGGTCAACGGGTTCATGTTCGACGACGGGCGGAGGATTGGTGAGTTCCTCGTCATAATTGCTGGCATCCGGAGGTTGGGAGCCGGAGGAAGGGGCGGGGGATGAATCGCTCATGGTGGGTGTTGTCTTGGTTGAAGACGGGGCACCCTTGGTCTTTGGTCGCGGCGCAGGAAATTCCGGCAGAGCGGTCGATATCGCAGAGAGGCTTCGGTTTCATGCGAAGTCCTTCCGGAAGCGATAGACGCTTTGAACCAGTCCTTGCAGCAAGCAGCAACTAAGCACAAAGGAGCCACCGTAGCTGATAAAGGGAAGCGGTATGCCCGTGATGGGCACGAGTCCGATGGTCATCGCGATGTTTACGAACACATGCACTGCGAACAGCACCGTCACGCCGATGGCGATCAAGGTGCCGAAGCGATCCCGAGCTAACCCGGCGATGCGTATGCCGTTGAACATCAAAATGCCAAACAGACCCAAAACCGTAAGACTTCCCAAAAAACCTTTCTCCTCGGCGATGACCGAGAAGATAAAATCGTTGTGCGCGACCGCGCGGGGCAGGTAGCCGAGCTGGGCCTGCGTGCCCTTCGTCCAGCCCTTGCCGGTGAGTCCGCCCGAGCCGACCGAGATGGTGGACTGGATCTGGTTCCAGCCGATGTCGGCGGGGTCGTATTTCTGCGGATCGACGAAAGAGATGATGCGGTTGCGCTGATAATCGTGCAGAGGCAGAATCCCGTGCGGCTCGAACTTCCCCTTATCGTTCATGTAGGAGTAGTTATGGGCATCCATGAACTGCGTATACTTATACGAGTCCAGCGCGACCAAGCCGACGAGAACCAAGAACGCGCCCAACGCCGCCGCAAAAAAGCGGGTCGAAAGATTGGAAACGTAGAGCATGGAAAAAACCATGGGAGGCAGCACGATGGCCGACTTTAAGTCGGGTTGCAGCAGGATAAGGAAGATGGGAAGACCCGCAGCAAGCGCCAATTTCCAGAGGGTGCCGAGTGAGTTCGCAATCGTGCCTACTTTGGAGCGCACGAGGATGCCGGCTGTGACGAGCAGCACGGCGGCCTTGACCGGCTCGGATGGTTGCAGTGCGAAAAATCCCAGGTCCAGCCACCGCTGCGCCCCGTAACGATGGGTGCCGACACCCGGTGTGATCACCAAAATCAAGGCGACGATGCATCCAAAATAGAACCAATGGGAAAAGCTCAGCCAAAAACGGTAGTTGATGAGGGAAACCGCGATATAGAGTCCCGCCCCGATGATCAGCCACACGAGTTGCTTGATCCAATCGTTCTGGGGGGTGGCGAGTTGCGCACTGTAGATAAACACCACGCCGATGGCGCTCAAAGCGAGCAGGACGAGCGGCGTGATCCAGTCGAAGCGTTCCCGTGTCGTCGTTTTAAAGACGCTGAGAAGATCGAGGGGAGTGCTGAAACGAACGTTCACGATGACGGCCAGACTGCGTGCCGGGCCGGAGTGGCCCAACTCCGCAGTGTGTTGAGCCAACAAAGCCTTTGCCCAACCGGGCGCAACCCGGGAAAGCGTTAAGACGCGAAATCGTCGGCGCCGGTGACCCCTCGAGGGGGCTGCCCGCCGGCCAACTAAGGGTTGAACTTTGGCGCATCGTTAGCACGATACCGGCCTCTTGAATCACGCCAGCGATGCCTTTGTCCCTGTGCTTGCCGCAAGCGACCCGATACACTGGGCGCTTACTGCGGCTATTACCATAGGCGTAAGCGTGGGCTTTTTGGTCGTATGGGCGCTCACCCGCCATACCCGGCGTGTCGCGATCGAGCAGGCCGCCCAGTTGATCGAAGTCGCCAAGCGCGAGGCCTCGGTCGCCGGTCAGGAAATCAAACAGCGCATCGAGGAGGAGCTGGCCGCACGCAGGGCCGGCCACAATAGAGAGTTCGACCGCCGCGAAATCGAGGTCGAGGTGAAGCTCCGCGAAATCCGCGCCCACGAGGAATCCCTCGGGTTGCTTGATTTTCAGCTGGAGCAAAAGGGCGAGCGCCTCGCCCGGGAAAATGCCGCCATAAAGCAGGCCCGCGACGCCATCCGCTCCATGTCGAAGTCCCTGCGCAAACGACTCGAGGGCGTCTCCCAGATGGATGCCGATGAAATCAGGAGCGCCTTGCGTGAAGAGGTGCAGCTCGAGTGTCAGGATGAGTTGCGCGCCCTGAGGCGCCAGATCCTCGATCGTTCCGAGCAGGATCTTAACAACGAGGCCAAGCGCATTCTTATCACCGCGATGCAGCGGTTGGCGTCGAAACCCAACAACGACATCACCGCCACGATCGTCCAGTTGCCGAGTGAGGAAATGAAGGGCCGCATCATCGGCCGCGAAGGTCGCAACATCAAATCCTTCGAGGCGACCACCGGCGTCACCCTGCTGATCGACGAGTCGCCGCAGATGGTGCTCATCTCGTCGTTCGATCCGGTGCGCCGTGAGATCGCCCGCATCGCCTTGGAGGGCCTTGTTAAGGACGGCCGCATTCATCCCGCGTCCATCGAGGAATTTTATGCCCGCGCCAAGGAAGACGTTGAGCTCAACGTCCAACAGTCGGGCGAAGATGCCGTGCAAAAACTCGCCATTAACGGTCTCCATCCTGAGATCATCAAGGGGCTCGGCCGGCTCAAATACCGGTTCTCCTACACGCAAAACGCCCTCGATCACTCCATCGAGGTCGGTTTTCTGTGCTCGATGATCGCCAGCGAGTTGGGGCTCGATCCCAACATCGCCAAGCGTGCCGGTCTGTTGCACGACATCGGCAAAGCGATTGAAGGCGACTATGAAGGCAGCCATGCGACCATTGGCGCCGATTTCGTGAAACGTCACGGCGAGACGCCCATCGTGGTCAATGCCGTTGCCGCCCACCATGAAGAGGTGAAGCCCGAGACGCTCTACGCAGGCTTGGTTATTCTCGCCGATACGGTTTCAGCCGTCCGCCCCGGTGCGCGTGCCGAGTCGATGACGAGCTACATCCAGCGTCTCGACCGGTTGGAAAAACTCGCGATGTCCATTGACGGTGTTCAACAGGCCTTTGCCATCCAGGCAGGCCGCGAGGTGCGCGTGGTCGTCAACCCGCAGAAGGTGACCGACGAGCAGGCGCACGAGCTGGCCAAGGAGCTGCGACAACGCATCGAGTCGGAGCTGCAATACCCGAGCACCATCCGGATCACCGTTATCCGCGAAAGCCGATTCACCGAAACGGCGACGTGATCGGGGTGCTTGGATGCATGGCCGATGCGGGATGCGAATCCCTTTGAGTGGCGGCGGATTTTTACTCGCTACGCATTGCCGACTCCTCACTACTTTTCACCACCATGGCCGACCCGAAGATCATCCAAACCTTTCCGAATCCCGCGCCGCACCGCGATTTCATCATCGCGCACACGCATCACGAGTTCACCTCAGTGTGCCCGATGACAGGCCATCCGGATTTTGCCACCATCACGGTGCGCTACGTGGCCGACAAGACCTGCGTCGAACTCAAGTCTCTCAAGCTCTACTTCCACGCCTATCGCAACGAAGGCATTTTCTTCGAAGCGGCGACCAACAAGATTTGTGATGATCTCGGCAAGGCGCTCAAGCCGCGCTCGCTTGTTATTGTGGCCGATTTCAAGGCCCGCGGCGGTTTCTCTTCCGTGGTCACCGCGGAGTATAAGACGAAGCGCGGCAAGCGTTGAAGCGCCTTCAGTAGGCGATTACAGCGGGATCGGTCCGCTTACTTTCCGGCCCACGTTTCGGTTTTGGAAAGAGTGTCGGGGCTACAAGTTTCATCGACGAGCTGATCGCCGACGTAAGCCCGTATCCAGATGCCGTAAAGAGTATCTTTTACCGCTGCATTGTTGCCCGTTTTTTCCCAGACCCAACCCGGCTTGAGCTGTTGTTTGTAGATGGTAATCGTGCTCGTGCGAAAGTTGACGCTGTCACGAAAACCAACGGTATCAATTTGCTTGGAGCCGGGCTTTTTTTTCAGAGGGACAGGGGTCGAGTCTTTGCCGGGTTGCGCATCTGGTTTCACGAAGAGGATATAGTCAACACGTGCTCCGCTGATGGGTTTGCTGGTGTGATTGAAGAATGTGACCGTATAGCCCCATTGCTCTTCGGTAACGATGATACTTTCTTCATCCTTTTTTTGACTGTCGAATTTGCCCCGGCTCATTTGCAGTTCGACGCCACCCGCAGGAATCAAACTGGCTTGTTGTTTGGCCCAGTCTTTGAGTGAACGTTGATCGTCATCGCTCAGGGTGGAGAGCGAGAGGTTGAAAGTGTGGCCGTCCTCGCGCCTTATGGTGACCGTATTCCCATCGACCGAGAGAATCTCGGCTTTGAGGCTTCGCCCTTGTTTGTCGGTCAACGTGCGGGGCTCCGCATGTAATGCCGCGGAATTTAGTCCAAGGAAAGCAGCGGCGATGACCACGACGTTGATGAAGAGTCGAAAACTCATAGGATTGATCAGGCAAACCAAGGTTGGTCCTTGGGTTAAGGCAAGGTTGTTGCGGATGTGTGCGGCTTCATCTGCGCGGGAACTCTTGTGTTGGCGGACATAAAATGATGACATTCAGAAGTTATTGGCCGGCTCGTCGCCGGTTCCATCCAAAGAGCAGTTTCCGTTTATCCCCATGAATACCTTGCTTCGGGTTATTGTGTTGGCGGGCTTGTTGGGCGTCGCAACAATGCGCGCAGCTGAGTCGGCGGTTCCTGAACTGCGCGGAATGCTCGCCACCGGAGCCGACCGTCGTTTTGCGCTGTCCGTCCCAGGCGATAATCAAACCGCGTGGGTTGCCGTGGGGGATAATTTTGCAGGCTGGAAACTTTCCGCCTACCGTGCCTCCGAGGATACGCTCGTGCTCAACAAGGACGGCAAGGAAGTGTTGCTGAAATTGTCGGCGAGCAAGATCGCTGTTGCGGATACCAAGGCGACGCTGGCCGATGCCGAGGCCGTGCTCAACAAGATGAAGTTTGAGGACATGTTCGGTAAAATGCTCGAACAACAAAAACGGAGCATGGTGGGCATGATGAAGAAAATGACAGGTGATATGAAGGGGGTAAACCCAGAGGACTTTGCCGCATATCAGTCCAAGGTCATGGACACGATGTATGCCACGATGAAGCCCGAGGAAATGAAGGCGGATTTTGCCCGCATCTACAGCGATGTTTTTACCAAAGAAGAGCTTCAGGGGCTGGCGGATTTTTATGGCACGCCTGCAGGGGTGGCTATGATCGACAAGCAACCTGAGGTTCAGCAAAAAACGATGGAAATCATGATGCCTCGCATGATGGCAATTATGCCTAAAATCCAGCAGCTCTCGGCTGAATTCGCCAAGGAACAGGCGGCCAAGAAGGCCGCCGCGGCTGCTCCGGCAACTCCTTGAAAAGATCGGTTCTCGCGTGGGTATTATGAAATCAAAAATCGTGATTCTGGGATTTGTTTTATTGGGGATGTTCGGGGTTGCGCCTGTGCATGCCGAGGATGCCGCGCCGGACAAATTGCCCGAACTCCGCGGCATGCTGGCGGATGAGTCGGGGCGTCGTTTCGGGCTGCTTATTCCCGGCAGCGAACAGACGGCGTGGGTCACCGTGGGCCAAACGCTCGGCGGTTGGAAACTCAAGGAATACCGCGCCGCCGATGAGACCCTGGTCCTTTCCAAAGACGGTCGGGACGAAGTCCTGCATCTGGCCGAGAGCACAATCGGCGAATATCATCCGGCCACTGCGACCGATGCGGAAGCCTTGCTGAAAGTGATGAAACTGGATCAGCGCATGGCGGAAATGTTCAAGCGCGGCATGGAGAGAATGGCCAAGCAACTACTCATGCGTAACGGCATCGCCAATCCCACCCCCGAGCAAGTGGCGGCGGTTCAGAAACTGATCGGCGATCAGCTGCAGGTGGCGGCGGGACAGTTTCAGGCCAGTATGGCCGGAGTCATGGGAGCAATTTATACACAGGAGGATCTCAAGGCGCAGACTGACTTTTATGGGACATCTTCCGGACAGACCGCGCTGGATAAAATGTTCGGAGTCGACGGAAAGCCGGGCCAGCGCGAGCCGGATGAACTCAAGGCGTTTTATGCCACGGATGCAGGCCATCTGGTGCAGTTGAAGCAGCCGCAATTGCAGGCGAAAATCGGGGCGGCTCTCCAGCCGGTGTTCGGGCCGATGATGGCCTCGGTGCAAAAGACCATCGCCGATTACGCAAAACAACAGGGTGCTGTCACTGCGCCGGCGGTCAAAGCGACTCCTTGAGCTTTGGTGGAGCTGTGCGCTGCGTCAGGGATTGAGCGTGGCGATCACTTCAGCGTGGAGTGTCGGGCCGGCGGCCACGATGGACTGGCCGCGCATGGGGTCGCCGCCCTGCCAGTCGGTGATGACGCCGCCGGCGCCGCGCACGATGGGCACAAGCGCGGCGATATCCCACGGGTTCATGACCGGGTCGCACATGATGTCGGCGCGTCCGCAGGCGAGCAGGAGATAGCCGTAGCAGTCGCCCCATGTGCGCACGAGACGGGTGCGGTTGGTGAGGGTCGCGTAAGCCGCGCCGTTTTGGTATTTGGCCGGATTGAGCGGATCGCTGGTAAGGAAAGTGGCGTCCTTGATTTTTTCACAGGAGCGCACGCGGACGGGTTGACCGTTGAGAGTGGTCGTATGGCCGTCGCCGATCATGAGTTCGCGCAACACCGGCTGGTGAATGGCGCCGAGCACGGGCTGGCCGTGGTGGAGGAGTGCGATGAGCGTGCCCCAGAGCGGGACGCCGGTGATGAAGGATTTGGTGCCATCGATCGGGTCGAGGACCCACACCCACTCGGCGTCGGGGCGGGTGTCGGGAAACTCTTCGCCGATCACGCCGTGTTCGGGAAAACGATTCGCGATGAGTTCGCGCATGAGTTTCTCCGCGCCGCGGTCGGCGGCGGTGACGGGGGAGTCGTCGGATTTTATCTCAACCTTGAGGGCCGGGTCGGCGAAACAGGGCAGGAGGAAGTCGCCGCTTTTTTCGGCGAGCTCGGTCAGGAAGCTGCGGTAGGCGTCGAGGCTCATTAAGGTAGAATCAACAGAATGCACAGAATAGGATGGAAGCCTATTCCGTTAATTCTGTTCACTCTGTAATCAAATCATGGCTTGGACCGGGCAAATTATTCACTTCGTCGATTTTGAGGGGGGCATCGCGTCCGGCATCCTTGAGTATGGCGTGGTAACGATGCGCGGTGCGGAGATCGTGGCGGCCCAGACACGACTTTGCCGGGCGACCGGCCGGGTGAGGCCCGAGGATGCGGCTTTGCATGGGATCGAGGCTTCTTCGGTGGCGGATCATGCGCCATTCGGCGATGACTTTGAGGTCTTCTCGCGTTTGCGGGAGACGGGACCGCTGGCCGCGCATTTTGCGAACGCCGAAAACACGTTGATCAAATCGGCATGGCCGTATCCGCGCACGTCGCCGGATTTCGCGCGGCCGGGCGCGTCGGTCATGGAGTGGGGGCCCTGGATCGATACGGGACGGCTTTACCCGCAGTTTTACCCGTCGCTGAAATCGGCGAAACTGGCGGATCTGGTGGCGGTGTTCGCGCTGCAAGCGCGGCTGGATGCTCTGGCGGCGGAGCATTGTCCGGTCGGGCGCAGGCGTTACCATGCCGCCCTTTATGATGCGTTGGCGGGAGCGTTGTTGTTGATGCGGTTGGCGGAAGAGCCGGCGCTGGCGGCACAGCCGGTCGCGTGGTTGCTGGAGATGAGCACACTCGACGGCGACAAGCGGGATGCATTGCGGCAAGGCGGACTTTTTGACTAGGGTTCCGTCATGCCCCTCTCATCGAACGCCGAGGTTGTCATCGTCGCCCATCGGGGTGCGTCGCACGATGCGCCGGAAAACACCGTGGCTTCCGTCTCTTTGGGTTGGTCGCAACATGCGGACGCGGCGGAGGTGGATGTGCATCTCACGCGCGACGGCGAGGTGGTCGTTATCCACGACGCCACGTTGCTGAGAACGGCGGGACGCGACGCTCGCGTGGATGCATTAACCCTGGCCGAAATCCGCAGACTGGATGCAGGTGTTTGGAAAGGAGCTGCCTGGCGTGGCGAACGTGTGCCGACTCTCACGGAGGTGCTGGCGACGGTGCCGGAAGGGAAGCGCATTTTTATCGAACTGAAGCAGGCGGAAGGGCTCGCACCGGCTTTGAGGCGGGTGATTGAGGCGAGTCCGGTCATGCCGGCGCAGGTGGTGCTGATCAGTTTCGAAGATGATATTTTGAGCGAAGCGAAACGGGCGCTGCCGGATTGTGATGCGTTGTTTCTGGCGGATGTGCCCGAGGAGGCAGCGGAGGATAAGATGTCCTCATTGATCCAGTTCTGCCGGACGCGACGCTTTGACGGCCTTGGAGTGAGTGCGGACTGGCCGATCGATGCGCAGCTGATGGAGCGTTTGCGCGCAGAGAATCTTCAGCTGAATGTCTGGACCGTGAACGATGCCCACCGAGCCGGTGAACTCTTGGCGGCGGGAGTGACGAGCATCACCACGGATCGTCCCGCATGGTTGCGCGAGCAACTCAGCGGAGGGCGTTAAATTTTGTTGTCAGCGCGGTCAGCGAAGTGTCCGCAAGCGAACTGAGTTTGAGCGCGGCGTGGGGAAACTCGCAGTGCAGAGTCGAAGGATTGGGGATCACGACCACGCGGAGGCCGGCGCGGTGGGCGGCCACATGGCCCGGCACGGAGTCTTCGAAGGCGATGGCCTCCGCCGCCGTGACACCCAGGCCGCGCAGAGCGGCGAGATAAACATCAGGTTCCGGCTTGCCGTGCTGCACGTCGTCGCGACAGGCGATGGTGTCAAAAAAGCCGCGCATGCCGCGATGATCGAGGTGGCCTTCGACGTGTTCATGGGAGGAGTTGGAGGCGAGTCCGATTTTAAGGCCGGCGGTGCGGGCGGCGGCCAGCAGGGCGACAGCTCCGGGAAGGGGAGGGGCGTCGAGGGTGAGTTTGCGGGCCGTCAAACGGTAGCGTTCATCCAAGGCCGCGCGGTTGGTTTCCGGCGCATAGGCGGTCCAGTAGTCGTGCGTGATGCCGGTGTGGCCGACGATGTAGTGGAGTGCGTTGCGATCACACGGAAGGCCGTCTTCTTCGTGCATCTGCACCCAGGCGTCGATGAGCACCGTTTCGGTGTCTACCAGCAGTCCGTCGAAATCAAAAATAAGAGCGCGCAACATGAAGGAATGAAAATCCAGCGTAACATCCGCGCAGTCGAAAGCAAAGCGGGGACGCGGTTTGGCGTCGCCGGATGCTTTGCCGGTCAGATCCAGCGTTTTTTGCGCATGAAGGCCAGCATGCCAAGCATGCTGGCCAGCATGACTGCGACCGCCAGCGGGTAGCCCAGGCTGGAATGCAGCTCCGACATGCGCTCGAAGTTCATGCCGAACCAGCCGCCGATCAGCAGCGGTGGAATCGTCAGCGCGGTGATCGCGGTGATCACCTTGATGCCTTGATTGGCCTCGTAGCCGGATTTGTTCAGATAGATGCGGAACGAAAGGATGAGTTGGTCGGCCCAGGCGCCGGCCTGTGTCTCGACGCGAACGAGGTCGTCGCCCACATCGCGGAGATAGGGGAGGATAAGCGAGCGGATGAGCTTCGTCTTGCCATGCGCGAGCTCGACGATGACTTCGCGCTGCGGCCGCACGAGCTGGCGCAGGCGGGAGAGATCCTTGCGGAGCGAAACGACGAGCGGGAAAAGTTCGTCGGCGGAAATGTTGCGCAACACCCCGTCTTCAACGCGATCAACCTCCGCGCGCAGGGCGGTGAGGGCGGGCTTGCAGCCTTCGACGAGTCCGTCGAGCAGGGTGTGCATGATGCGGTCGGGTCCGCGCACAGGCGTTGCGGGGGAACGCAGATAGCGCTCGATCACGGCCTGCACCGGTTTCATCGACAGCCGGTGATAGGTGACGACGTAGTCGGGGCCGAGAAAGAGATCGAGCTCCGTGGTGGTGAAGTGGGTGGCCGAGGTGTAATCGATGGCGTGGGCGACGAGGTAGAGGTAGTCTCCGTAGTTTTCCAGTTTTGGGACGGGACTGTCGGTGACGCAGTCTTCGATGGTGAGCGGATGAAATCCGAAGAGTTTTTCCAGGATGGCGGAGACTTCCTCCGGCGTGGGCTGGTCGAGGTCGATCCAGAGCATGACGTTGGGTTCCTGCCGCAAGGCGCCGAGCGATTCCACGGGCGGATTGTGCCCGTGGAGCTTGTGGTCGCGATAGACGAGAGTCGTGATCATGACGATGCGGACACGAATCAGATCCAGCGACGGCGCTTGCACCACCACCAAGTGAGCGCGGTAAAGACGGCGGTTACGGTTATGGCGAGGGGATAGCCGAGCGGGGATTTCAACTCCGGCATGTGCTCGAAGTTCATGCCATACCACGTGCTGATAAGCGTGGCCGGCAACGTGAGGACGGTGAGGGCGGTCAGAGTCTTGATGCCTTGATTGGCTTCGTAGTCGGATTTGCTGAGATAGAGATCGAAGGAGATCAGCAACTGGTCTGCGAAGGCGGCGGCGGTTTCGTCGATGCGAATGAGGTCGTCGCGCAGATCACGGAAGTAGGGGAGCATGAGCGCGCGGATGATCTTGCTCTCGCCGTGGGCGAGCCGGACGACCAAGTCGCGCTGGGGGCGGATAATCTGGCGAAGATGGGCGATGTCGGCGCGCACGTGCAGCAGATCGGGAATGAGGTGATTGGATTCGCGCGACAACACGGTCTCCTCGATGTCCTCCAGCTCGGCGCGGAGTTCATCGGTCACGGGCTTGAAATTCTCAACCATGGCATCGAGCACCATGTGGGCGATGCGGTCGGGACCGCGTGCGACCACGCCGGTTGCTTTCACGCAGCGGTCGATCACGGTGGGAATCGATTGGAGCGGCTTGCGGTGAAAGGTGACGAGGTAGTCCTTGCCGAGAAAGAAATCGAGTTCGGTGGTGTTGAACTTTTCGGTGCGGGTAAAGTCCACCGCGTGCATGACGAGGAAGAGGTAGTCTTCATAATCGTCGATTTTTGGAAGCGGGCTGGGGGTGACGCAGTCTTCCACCGCGAGAGGGTGGAACTGGAAAATGTCAGTGAGGACGGTCTTGATCTCCTCGTCGGTGGGATTGTCGAGATCCACCCAGAGGACGAGGCCTTTGTCGGCGCGGACCAGGCGAATGGCCTCGGGCTCAAGGTCGCGTCCTACGAGTTTGCCGTCGCTGAAGATGATGGAATGAATCATGCGCCGTGGGAACACGCATCGTGCCTGCGGCGTGGCCGCCGGCAAGCCCTGTATGGCTGGGACGCTTTTCGGCTCAGGCCGGTGCGAGCAGCTTTTCCTCGGCGGCGATGACCGCCTGAACAAAAAGCTCGGGGGTCGGAGCTTTCATGAGCTTCTCGCGATTGGCCGGATCCTTGAAAATTTTGCAGAGCGCGCTCACGACCTGGAGATAATCGCCCGGGTTGGACTTGGGAGTGCCGAGGACGAACATCAGGCGGACGTTCTGATTGCTGTTCTCGAAATGAACGCCGGTGTCGCTGCGTCCGACGGCCATCACGATTTTCTGCACGTGCTCGGTGCGGGCGTGGGGCAGGGCGATTTCGTTGCCCAGGCAGGTCGTGTCCAGTCGCTCACGGGCGAGCAGTTCGTTGTAGAAACCTTGAAAATTGGTGACGTCGGGGTGGCCGTCGAGGAGACGGGCGACCTCGTTGAGGGCAACGGTTCGCTTGGCGCTCTGGACATTGAGAGCGATGCGGGAGGAATCGAGAAGTTGGGAAAGGCGGCCGGCCATGCGGACAGAGAATGCAGGTTGTCTAAAACGGGACGGCAACCTGACTCCTTGAGAAATTTATTGGCAAGCGCCGATTGCCGATAGTTTGGGGAAATTCCGCGACAATCCGGTGACAGTGCCGGCTGCGTAGTGGCGGCGCTTCGGGAAAGCCGTGGCCGCCTGCTTTCGCCATGATTGACATCTCATGGCGAAAGGAAGGTTGGGCGGGCTTCGTCAATCACCGTTTCGCCGCAAAATAGGTGTCGATGACCGGCTGAATGGCGTTTGCCCAGATCTCGTAGCCTTTGGCCGAAGGGTGGAGGAAATCAGGCATGATTTCAGGGCTGAGGGAGCCGTCGGGTTCCAGGAACTTGTCGCCGAAATCGATGAAGACGACTTTCTTGCCGTCGCCGAGTTTGGAGATGATGGCGTTGATGGCCTTGATCCTGGCCCGGTTGGGATCATTGGCCATTTTCCCACGGGGAAAAATGGCCTGAAGCAGGATCACCGCATTCGGGCAGCGCTTTTGGTAGTCTTTGACGATCGCGGTCACACCTTCGGCGATCTGTTCGTTGGAATTGCGGCCGAGGTTGTTGGTGCCGATCATGACGGCGATCAGCTTGGGGTTAAGGCCTTCGACTTGGCCTTGGTTGAGACGCCAGAGGACATGCTCCGTGCGGTCGCCCGAGATGCCGAAGTCGAAGGCGCCGAGCTTGCCATAGTGTTCGGCCCAGACTTCGCGGCCGCGGCCCTGCCAGCCATCGGTGATGGAATCGCCGTCGAAAACGAGTTGAATCTGGTCGGCCTGTTTATGGGCCCGTTCGTTGGTAGTTTTGACGCGCTCGACCCAATCCAATTTTGGGGCGGCAACGGCGGCTGAGTTTGCGCCGACCGGGAGGGGGGGCAGCAGGTTTTTAATTGTAAGTTCGGTCGGACCATTTTGGGCGAAAGCGGAAACGGTGACGAATAGCGCTGCGAGGTATGCTTGTATTTTCATGGGTGGGAACGGTTCCGTGTAAACGATTTGAGGGATGCGGCGAGTCGTATGTGTGCGCCGTTGCCGGGGAATGTTCCTGTGGAATGGCGCGCAACCGATCGCCGGCTTGTTTTCCTCGTCGTAATTCCAGCGGCCTTTTAACCGCCAACAGTTGGGCTACTAGGTTCAATTCATGCGCGCAGCCTATGGCATTTTTCAGGAAACGGGCCCATACTGCGGGCAGAAAGCTCCGGGACGTTCCTTGATAAATCAGGTTCACGGTTTTGCTTCGCGTGGTCACCCCGACTTGCCGCCTCAAGTGACCGCTTCGTGTCATCCCATCAACGCCAGTCCATCCATCATACTCCCATGGCCAATCTCCTATCTTATCACCCTTCGGCTGAGGATATGGCCGCCACTCAGGTGGTCACCCATGAAGACATCGCCCTTCGCGCCCGAGAACTTTGGGCGGAACAGGGCTGTCCCGAAAACTGCGACGAAATCATCTGGCTGGAGGCGGAGGCCGAGCTCCTTGCGATTCAGCAGAGACGCTACCGCCATCCCCACCTGCAGCTCGTCGATCCACATAATTCAAAACCCAGAAAGGAGACTCAACATGCTTAACAAATTTGCCATCGATTACGTGATTTTCCCCGAGCACAGCAAACGCGTGCGCACCTACCTCACCGACGATCCGGTCGAGGCCGAAGAGTTTCTCATGCATCTGCTGCTGGGCGACTCCCACATCAAGGCGATCCGCCATGATGGAGTGGCGCTGACCGGGCACCAGTTTGACCGCATGGTGAAAATCGCGGCCGAGCGCATCGTCTCCGGGCTCTTGCGCGAGTCGTTGAAACTCGACGTATCGGACATCAAGAGCCGGTTCGGCTTTGCGGCTTGAGCCTTGCCTGCGCCGGTATCCGGAAGAAATCTTCGCCGGGAACGGTCACCCGCCTTCCTTTCGCCGGGAAGGCGGGTCGGGCTTCGTTTGCCAAAAAAAGCGCATGAATTGCCCCTTGGCCCATTGGTCCTCGTGTTGGGGCTGGATATGATTAATCAACAGGCACCATGCCCCACGATCCCCATGCCCAGATTGATCAGACGGTCCTTGAGATGATCGAACACAGTCCGGTGGGCGCGGTGCCGCATACGCCCTCCTATCAGGATGCATTGAAGCGTCTGGTCGCATCGCATCAGGTGTATGTGTCGGCGGATCATAAGGGCGGCCATGTGACCGTGAGATCACTGGCCGGGCTGCCGTTGTTTCACGCTCAGAATCTGGAATCGTTTCTGAGCGGGAAGGTGAACGCGGACGCATTGGAGTCCGATGCGAGCATCTTTAGCCGCTACGTGCAGTCGCTGCCGGAAGCACTGCGGGCAAAGGCTGAGGCTGCTCGTGCGGTGGTGGTGGCTCGGCGTGCTCATCACCGGGCGAAGCATGGGGTCGAAGTGGTGCAGGAGCCGGTGCATTCCTTGTTTTTGGTTCCGGGCGGCGGCTCGAATCCCGGTCTGCCGGGTAATTATCTGTATGGTTCGATTCTGCAGGCCTCGCCTGAGGCCGGCTCCGGATGGACGTTGCATGTGCATGACTCCTTGGATGGTGCGGCGATGTGCGATCTGCCGACGCAAAGCGAGGCTCTGGAAAAGTTGCAGGAGGTTCTGGCGAGCGCGCCTTTCCTGCTAAGCGAATTGGATGCGTTGGGCTTCCGGTTTAATTGAGCGACGTCTGCTCTCCGGAAATTTTCAACGGGGTCTTGGCAGGACGTGGAGGTCCGTGATCCACATGACTTCGCAGGCTCCGCCGCCGGTATCGTCGCGGGTGAGGGAGGATTTCCAGCGGTAGCCGTCGGGACCGGCGATTTCCACGAGATACCCTTCCAACGCGACGAGGTCGTGGCGTTTCACGCCGAGCAGGCGATGGCGCACCTCGGGCGTGGCGGGCAGGCAATGGGTGTTGGCCGAATGGGTGGCGATCAGGCCGGGATCAAGCGGGGGCTCGCCGGGGTAGGAGTATTCATACCAGCGTCCGGACTGGCTGATCTTGAGATCGTTGATGACGCCGGCGACCGACATCGGCCCCCAGCCGAGGGCGAGATCAACGGGTGCGAGCGAGGCCTCGCGATCATTGCGATAGCGTTCACGGCTCAGCACGACGGCGGTGACCCGGTAGCGGGCGAGCGGGGTGATCTGGTAGTCGCCATCGGCGAAGGCGGACGGCAGAGCGGTCGTGGTTTGCTCAGGGTCCTTGGCGGCCGGCATGCCGCGCCACGCGGCGGGCGACTCGTGAAAATAAAACCAGCCGCAAGCCGCGATCAGGGCGAAGACGAGTAGCTTTTTCATTGCCTGTGGTATCAAGAGAAAGGTGTGACGGGACAATACCGAGTGAGCTTCTGTGGGCCGGTCAGATTAATTTCTGAGGGGGCAGTTTTTCGAATACTGAAGGCCCGTCCCCATTGGCTCACGGGTCACATCATTTCTTTTGCTCAATGGAGTTTGTCGTCCACTGATACGCTTTAACGAACTCATCGACGGCTTTTTCGGCATCGGGGCTGGTTGGATATGTGAATCTATATTCCACGGTCCACTTTTCCTTAAAATAGGTGAACAAATACAGGCGGGAACCGAGATCTTGGATTTGCCCCCAAAATGACTCCCGTAGTTTATATTCCGCGTATTTTCCAATCGTCGATTCAGGTCCGGAAATAGCGCGGCTCTGTATTTCCACTGCATTGGGGTGAACCCTTACTATCTCCTGTTTGACGTCATTGAAGTAATTGGCCGTCAGATGTTCTCGGGCTACCTGAATGACATCAGGTGGCGAACCTATTGAAGTAAGCTTGGGGGAGGGAAAAGAATACACTGTTGCTGTAATCGAGATCGGTGCGGGGCAATGATAAGCCACGCTGACATCAAGACCCGCTTGATCGTAAACCCGGACTCCGTCGCGGATGAAGGGGCCGATTTTATTGGGAAATACGACCTTTGAATAAGTGTGAACGATAGTGTTGTTCTCTTGGGTGGAGAAGGTGGCCTGAGGGTGGTCGGGAATTGACGGGCAACCGGTCAGTCCAAGCAAAGTTGTGATGACCAATGCCGGAACGAGGAGATGTTTCATGGCTTGGTGATATTTAGTAATCAGAGCTTTTTTAACGATAAACCTGAGCGCGTCGAAAATACCAGCGTAGGGGCGGTTTTTGCCGAGGTAGCGTTCGAGAACGTAGAACAGATAGTAATAGAACCGACAGAAGGACCAGATTACGATGGCGAGGAGCAGCACCGTGCGCAGGTGTGGCGACTCCATCAGGAAGGCCGGCGGCGGAGAGCAGGCCAAGGAGCAGGAAGAGCCATCCTTTGGCGTGGATGAGGCGCGGGAACTTGAGGTCATCGGTGAGTTTCATGGAGAGGCGGACACGAAAAAGGCGCGTCGGTTAAGACGCGCCTTCGTGAGCGGGTTAGGTCGCTTCGGGGGCTGGTGGGGTTTCAATGGGGGCGCCGGCTGCGGCGGCGGCTTGTTCTTCGTCGGTTTCGACCACGCGGGCGATGCTCAGGAGCTTGTCGCCTTCGGCAAGGGTGAGGAGTTTCACGCCTTTGCCGCCGCGATTCACTTCGCGGATGGTGTTCACCGGGCAGCGGACGCTCTGGCCCTTCGCGGTCAGGAGCATGATTTCGTCGGTGTCTTTCACGCTGAGCGCGCCTGCTATATTAACAGAGCCGTCTTCGGGGAGGGTAATCGCCCACACGCCGCTGCCGCCGCGGTTGATGAGGCGATAATCTTCGAAGCGGGTGCGGACGCCGAGACCGGCCTGGCTGGCGACGAGGAACTTGCTTTCGTGATTCACGACTTCGAGGACGTCGAGGTAATCGCTGTCCAACTTGAAGCGCATGCCGGTGACGCCCGCCGTGGCGCGGCCGGTGTCGCGGAAGAGGATTTCGCCGTTTTCATCCTTTTCGCGGAAGCGGACGGCGAGGCCTTGGTGGGAGACGAGGATGAGTTCGTCGTTGCCGGTGGTGAGCACGCAGCCGATCACGGTGTCGCCTTCGGCGAGATTGATGCCGATGAGGCCGGACTCGCGGGTGGAGTTGGTGTAATCGGTGAGGGCGGTCTTCTTAATGATACCCTTCTTCGTGGCCATGACCAGGTAGCGGTCGGGGACGAAGTCGGCCATGGTGAGCATGGCGGCGATCTTCTCGCCTTCGTCGAGGGCGAGGAAGCTCTTCACGGATTTGCCCTTGGTGGTGCGGGCGCCTTCGGGGACGTCGTAGACTTTCTTCGCCATGCACTGGCCGTGCGTGGTGATGAAGAGAATGTAGTCGTGGGTGGAGGCGGTGAAGAGGTGCTCCACAAAATCCTCTTCGTAGGTCTCGGTGCCGATGACACCCTTGCCGCCGCGTTTTTGCGAACGGTAGTCGGCGACGGGCGTGCGCTTAATGAAGCCGAGGTGGGAGACGGTGATGACGCAGCCTTCGTTGGGGATGACGTCTTCCATGCGGAACTCACCGGCGGCGGCGATGATCTGGGTTTTGCGCTGGTCGCCGTATTTGTCCTTCATGGCGAGGAGCTCGGTCTTGATGACTTCCATGAGGCGGGCGTCGGACTCGAGGATCTCGCGGAGGGAGGCGATGAGGTTTTGGAGTTCGAGGTATTCGGCCTCGATCTTGCCGCGTTCCAGGCCGGTGAGCTGGTAGAGGCGGAGTTCGAGGATGGCGTCGGTCTGGCGCTCGGAGAGCGGATACTTGGCCATCAACTTCGTCTTGGCCTCGTCGCGGTTGGCGGAGGCGCGGATGATTTTGACGAAGTCGTCGAGGTTATCGAGGGCGATGATGTAGCCTTCGAGGATGTGGGCGCGGTCGAGGGCTTTCTTGAGGCGGAACTGGGTGCGACGGGTGACGACATCGCGGCGATGCTCGATGAAGCACTCGATGAGTTCCTTGATGTTCATCTGCTTCGGGCGCTTCTTGTCGATGGCAAGGAGCGTGACGCCGAAGGAGGACTCGAGGGCGGTCTTCTGGAAGAGCTGGTTGATGACGACGCGGGACTGTTCGCCGCGTTTGAGCTCGATGACGATGCGGGTGTTTTCGTCGGACTCGTCGCGGAGATCGCGGATGCCTTCGAGCTGTTTCTCGCCGACGAGTTCGGCGATGCGGAGGACGAGATTGGCGCGGTTAACGTTATACGGGATCTCGGTGATGATGATCTGCTCGGAGCCGGTCTTGGTCTCTTCGGTGTGGGCTTTGCCGCGGATGCGGACGATGCCCTTGCCGGTCTTGAGGTAGGAGAGGATGCCTTCGCGGCCGGCGATGATGCCGCCGGTGGGAAAGTCGGGGCCTTGGATGAGGGTGCAGAGCTCGTCGACCTCGATGCGGGGATTGTCGATGATGGCGCAGGTCGCGGCGATGATCTCGTGCAGGTTGTGCGGCGGGATGTTGGTCGCCATGCCGACCGCGATGCCGGTCGAGCCGTTCATCAACAAGTTCGGGAGAGCCGAGGGGAGGACGGTCGGCTCGGTGGTGGACTCTTTATAGTTGGGCGCGAAATCGACGGTGTCTTCCTCGATGTCGGCGAGGAGATCCTCGGCGATGTTCTTGAGGCGGGCCTCGGTGTAACGGTAGGCGGCGGCGGGGTCGCCGTCGACAGAGCCGAAGTTGCCCTGCGGATCGATGAGCGTGTAGCGCATGACCCAGTTTTGCGCGAGGCGCACGAGAGTATCGTAAACCGAGGAGTCGCCGTGCGGGTGGTAGTTTTTAAGAACTTCGCCGACGACGCCGGCGCACTTGTCGAAGGAGCGGTTGTGAAGCAGGCCTTCACGCAACATGGCGTAAAGGATGCGGCGTTGCACGGGCTTCAGGCCGTCGCGGGCGTCGGGGAGGGCGCGCGAGATGATGACCGACATCGAATACTCGATGTAGGCCGACTGCATGATGTCGGTGATGTTGGCGGTGGCCAGTTTCTCGTTGCCGGTATACATTTTGAAATCGTTCTCGTTCTCTTAATCTTACTCGTTCTCGATTTCTCCGAAGTTCGATCTCGAGAACGAGAACGAGTAGGAGAATGAGAACGATTGTAGGGGATCAAACATCCAAGAATTGGACGTTGAGGGCGTTGTCTTCGATGAACTGACGGCGCGGGGGGACTTCGTCGCCCATGAGGAGCGTGAACAGCGCGTCGGCCTTGGCGGCGTCGGTGATGTCGACTTTCAGGAGACGGCGTTTTTCGGGATCCATGGTCGTCTCAAAGAGCTGTTTGGGATTCATTTCGCCGAGACCTTTGTAGCGCTGGATGTGCAGGCCCTTGCGGCCGTTGCCACGGATGTGGGTGACGATGTCGAGCGGCGAGGCGAGCTCGACGCGGGTTTCACCCTTCTGACCGGCGTTTTCAATGATGGCGTAGCGGGGTGTCTCGGTGGTGCTGAATTGGTTGATTTCGAGGCCGATGGCGGCGATGGCTCGCAGGAGCTTGGCCATTTCATTGGACTCAAAAATCTCATGAAGGGTGACACGCTTGATCGGGCCGGTTGGCTTGGGCGCGGTGAGGTCGGGGGCTAGTTCGGCATCGAGGCCTTGTTCGGTGATGAAGGAGGAGCGGGCGGCTTCGTCCTTCAGGAACACGTGGGACTCCTTGTTGCCTTCGCGGATGCGGGCGATGTAGCGGGGAAGAACCTGCGTGGTCTTGTCGTGCTGATCGAGGTAGGCGGGCAGCTCGACGCCGTGGCGGGTGACACCGCCGCCGAGTTTTTCCAGGGCGGCGAGGTTTTCGACGATTTGATCGACCTTTTCCTTGGTGAACTCGTGGCCGTCCTTGATGCGGGTGAGCACGACGTCCTCGGAGCCGAGTTCAAGGAGGATGCGGTTGAGCTGTTCGTCGTTGTCGACGTATTGCTCACGCTTCTTGCGCTTGATTTTGTAGAGCGGGGGCTGGGCGATGTAAATGTAGCCGCGCTCGATCAGGCCCTTCATCTGGCGGTAGAGAAAGGTGAGGAGGAGCGTGCGGATGTGGGAGCCGTCCACATCGGCGTCCGTCATGATGATGATTTTGTGGTAGCGGGCCTTGTCGGCGTTGAAACCGCCGACAGCCTCGTCGCCTTCGCCGATGCCGGTGCCGCAGGCGGTGATGAGGGTGCGGATTTCCTCGTTGGAGAGGACCTTGTCGAGGCGGGCTTTCTCGGTGTTGATGAGTTTGCCGCGCAGGGGAAGGATCGCCTGGTAGCGGCGGTCGCGGCCCTGTTTGGCGGAGCCGCCGGCGGAGTCGCCTTCGACGATGTAGAGCTCGGTCTGGGCGGGATCGCGCTCGGAGCAGTCGGCGAGCTTGCCCGGGAGGCCGCCGCCGGAGAGGGCGCCTTTGCGGACGGTTTCGCGGGCTTTGCGGGCGGCTTCGCGGGCGCGGGCGGCGTTGAGGCCCTTGTCGACGAAACGCTTGCCGATGGTGGGGTTGGTTTCGAAGAACATCATCAGGCCCTCGTAGGTGGAGGAGCCGACGACGCTTTCGACCTCGGGGGAGAGGAGTTTGACCTTGGTCTGGGACTCGAATTTCGGGTCGGAGTGCTTGATCGAAATGACGGCGGCGAGACCTTCGCGGACATCGTCACCGGTGATCTGCGGGTCCTTGTCTTTGAGGAGATTGTTGCCCTTGGCGAATTGGTTGATGGCGCGGGTGAGGGCGCTGCGGAAGCCGGAGAGGTGGGTGCCGCCGTCGGGGTTGTTGATCGTGTTGGTGTAACAGAGAACCTGGTCGTTGTAGGTGTCGTTGTATTGGAGAACGACCTCGCAGTGGATCTCGATGGGTTTGTCGTCGAGTTGGAGCTTGGTTTCCTTGGTGATGCGGACGGGCGTGGGATGCAGCGCGTTTTTGCCCTGGTTGAGCTGCTTGACGAACTCGGAGACACCGTCGCGGTAGAGGTAGATCTCGGGCTTCGGGTTGGCGGGGCGCTCGTCGGTGAAGGTGATCTCGAGACCGGAGTTGAGGAAGGCGAGCTCGCGGAGACGCTGGGCGATGCGGGCGGCGACGAAGACGGTGGTTTCCTTGAAGATTTCGGCGTCGGGCTTGAAGGTGACGTAGGTGCCGGTGCGACTGGCCTTGCCGATGACCTCGAGCTTCTTGATGGTCACGCCGCGCTCAAAACGCATGTGGTGGACCTGGCCGCCGCGGGAAACCTCGACCTCGAACCACTCGGAGACGGCGTTTACGCACTTGGCGCCGACACCATGGGTGCCGCCGGAAAACTTGTATCCACCTTGACCATACTTACCGCCGGAGTGCAGAGTGGTGAGCACGAGTTCGACGCCGGGAAGACCGGAGTCCTTGTTGATGTCGACGGGAATGCCGCGGCCGTCGTCGCGGATGGAAATGGAGCCGTCGACGTGGATGGTGACCTCGATGCGCTTGCAGTGGCCGGCGAGATGTTCGTCCACGGAGTTGTCCAAAACCTCGGACACGCAGTGGTGGAGGGCGCGTTCGTCGGTGCCGCCGATATACATGCCGGGCTTCTTGCGCACGGCCTCCAGACCTTTGAGCTGGCTCAGTTTCGAGGCATCGTAGGTCTCGGAAAGAGCGGGGTTATGATTGAGGTTTTCGGGAGCGGATTGATCGGACATTTGGCGGGTAAGAACGTGATGAAATCTAAAGGGAAAATCACACTGGAAAACGATGGCCGAAACAACCCCTATTTTGATCGGAAAATCATTAAGTTTTAGGTCCCTCTTTGAGTATTTTAGGTTGCCGACTCAAGATTCGGAAGTAGCGTGCCGACTGCGTGAAACTCTCGGTCAAAGTCGATTATGCCTGCCGTGTCCTTGCCCAGATGGCGAAGTATCACGGGACCGATGAACTTGCCCATATCGAACAGCTCGCCGAGGTCGAAGCGGTGCCCGCAAATTATCTCGTGCAAATCCTCAGCGAACTGCGCAACGGCGGGCTCATCACGAGCCGGCGCGGCAAGCAGGGTGGCTATGCCCTGGCGCGTCCGCCGGCGGAGATCACGCTCTACGACATCGTGAAGTTGATCGAGGGCGACGTCTTGGAATTGAATGCCGCCGGTGAAGGCCACTCAGGCCGCCGGGTGGACCAGGTTTGGCGCGAGGTGCGCGCCGTGCTGGAGAAAAAGTGCAAGGGCGTGACGCTGGAGGAGTTTGGCGCCAAGCGCACCGACGAGATGTATTACATTTAAGCTCGTAGCGGAAAGCTCAGGGTTTAAGCAAAAGGGCATGCTTACTCCGTTGCTTGAAAAGCTGCTCATCCTGCAGGATCGCGATGGCAAACGACTGGGATTGGAGGCCCAGCTCAAGGCGGCTCCCATCGAAGTCACGATGGTTGAGCAAAAAATCGCCGCCGAAAAAACGGCCATTGAAACAGCCCGTGCCGAGCTCAAGCAGCTTGAATCCAGTAAAAAACTGCTCGAAACGGAGATCGGTTCGACCGAGACCAAGCTGGCGAAATACAAGACGCAGCAGTCGTTGGTGAAGAAGAACGACGAGTATCAGGCGCTCGGCCACGAAATCGAGACCACGGAAGCCGCCATCGGGACGCTTGAGGAGCAGGAGTTGCAGATCATGTATCAGATCGACGAGGCGAAAAAGAAATTTGCCGCCGCCGAGGCCGTGTTGAAGCAAAACATCGCCGGGCATGAGGCGCGCATCCGCAGCTTGCGCGAACGCGAAACCAATCTTTCCGCCGAACTCAAGGAGGCGCAGGCCGAGGTAGCCACCGCCCGCGAACCCGTGGGCGAGCCCACGCTGCGCGTCTATGACCGGCTGGCGACACGGCACATGCCCGTCTGCGTGCCTGTGCGGGGCAACACCTGCGGCGGCTGCCATCTCAAGGTTTCGTCGGAGGTGGAGTCCGCCCTGCGTGGCAAGGCCGACCCGGCCAAGCTCGTCACTTGCGACCAGTGCGGTCGCATCGTGTGGCGGGATGCCTGAGCGGTCTTGGGTTCCCTGTGGCGCCATTGGCCACTGGACATTGTGCGCTCGCCCCCACAAGGTCGCGGCTGGTTTTGGGGCTGGATCGTCGCTCCAAGTTCTTTGATCCCACGCGGGCGGGTAACGCCGCCTGCAGACTTATATAGCTTGGAGAGGAAAGTCCGGACACCGCAGGGCAGGATGCCGCACGAGCTTCACGGCAAGTGCGGGCGGCGCGTTTCAAGGCGCGTCGACGGCCAGTGTCACAGAGACTATACCGCCGCGCGGGCAACCGCGCGGTAAGGGTGAAAAGGTGGGGTAAGAGCCCACCGCGTCGTCAGCAATGACGGCGGCATGACAAACCCCTTCCGGTGCAAGGCAAAATAGGTGACTGGGCTGCTCGTCCTATAGTCACGGGTATGCCGCATCTTCCAGCGCTCCGCGAAAGCGGGGCAGCGGAGGGCACGGTCCGCCGCAAGGCGGGCGTGAGAGAAATGACGATCAACCACCGCAAGGTGGACACACAGAATCCGGCTTACCGGCCCCAAAACCAATTTAGCTTTCAGAATCAGCCGCACAGCCCGTTAGAAATTCAGGTTGGTGGCGTAGGTATTGCGGTCGCTGGCGGTGCTCAATTCACGCCATTTTGAGACACTCCATGCGCTCGTGCTCAGGCTGGTGGCGAGGGATTCGTCGTAGTGGAAATTTCCATTGCCGTTCATGCTGGCCTGGTTGCAAACGATGGCGCCGTAGGTGTCGCCGTTGCCGTTTACGTCGACGTTGGCATTGGGTGCGTAGACGACGCCGGAGAGATAGCCGTTGCCCTTGATGGCGATGGCTTGCTGGCCAACGGAGGCGGCCGTCGTGGCGGAGCGGGTGCCGTAGAGTTGAAAGGCGAGCGGTTGGTTTGGCACAGTGGAGGTGCCGTTGACGACTCCATTTCCGGTCATGGAGACATCGGCGGCGACATACATGGCGAGGGTTGAGGTTGAGGGAATGTCGATTTCGGAATTACCCGAGGCTTGGACGCTTGTGCCGGTCGTGTTCGTGACCGTGATCACGACATCGGCACCGGCGGTGATAGAGATGGTATCGTGTCCGTTCAAGGTGATGCTCGGGACGGAATAATAGTATTTGCCATCAGCCGCCGGGAGATTGCCCGAGATGGGCAGAGTGGTCGCGCTTGTAATGGCCGCGATGGTGTAACCACTGGTGGTGGGAGGGGTGACGTCTGGAAAGTTGGTCGTGAAATCATAGGTGACACGAGTGGGATCGATGACGCCATTGGCCGTGCCGTAAGGGCCGACGCGACCGGTGGAGCCTACGGAAATGTCGGCGATCGAGTTGCCGCCCACCGAGGCGTAGCCGTAGACATCCGCGTTGCCTACGGAGATGGAGGCGACTTGCACGGACAAGCTGGCGATCTTGCCGTTGTCTGCATCCACACTGGAGGAGTAGGGGACGACTGTGCCGGCCGGCTTGGAGTTCCATGAATCGATGGCGACGTTGCCCACAAATGTAAGTGTGTTTTTGGCGACGAGACCGTTTGTAAAATAAGACCGCTTGCTCAGATACGCTTCGGCTTCCTTGATGAGGGTGGTGCCGTCACCCAAGGTGATGATCGCCTTGGCCACGGCATGAGGGGTGGTGCTGTTGTTGTCCGCCCAGACTTTGACCTGCCCTTTCACTCCCTGCGAAAAAGTGTAATAGGTAGTCGAAGAGGGAAAGGTGCCCTGATATTGATTGGCGTAACCGCTGCGCGCGGTGAAGCCGGCGGTGCCGGTCCATGTGTTGTTATTGATGCTCCACAGGGCCTGTTCTAAGCCGGTGTCCGAAAGATTTTGGGCGGCGTTACCGTAGAATGACCGGTTGGCGAGCCGTGAGGACGTCAGCGCCAATTTCATGTAGCTGGTGAGCGAAATCGCGATCAAGCCTGCAAAAAGGAGGGCTACGATGAGCACGGATCCGCGGTTGGATTTAATGGAGTGCATGGGATGGCCTTGGTTTACTTGTTGCGGAGGATGAAGCGGGCCGAGAGGACCTTGTTGGTCGCAGAGGTGACCGTGGTGCTGGTGCTTTTGAGGATGAAGTTGATCTCGATCTGTTTGATCTCGGTCGTGTTGCTGGCGGTATTTGAGGTGAAGCCACTGGCATATCCGGTGGTGACGTAGCGGTAGTAGTTGAAGGGATTTGTGCTGCCGTTTTGGGTCACGCCGGTGAGCAGAACGGTAGTGGCGCTGGTCCCCGCAGGGCTGTCGATCGGGGGGCCGGTGCGACTGAAGGTGCCGGCGGTGGAATCGAAGGTGTAGGTGACGCTATAAGCGAAAGCCGTGCGACTCGATGAGGTGTCGGGAATGGAAAGGGTGACGCTGGTGCTGCTATAACTGGTGATGGCATAAGCGAGCCGGGCTTCGCGGCTGAAATACTCCAAGGCTCTGCGGGCTTTGGATTCCAGCTGGGTGTAATTTTGAGCGTTGGCTCCGCTTCGCCCCATCATTAGAAAGCTGGAAAGCACCCCGAGCATGAGGAAAGACGCCAGCGTCGTGCTGACCATCAGCTCGACGAGCGTGAAAGCACGCTGCCGGCTTCGCTCAGTGCGAGGTGTAGAAGAAATCGGATAAGCCGTTTTGGCCATAATAGGTGATATAGGAAAGGGTGTGCGACATCCCATCAACGCCGGTCCAGGTTGCCGTGAGGGTGATTTTCTTCATTGTGCTGGCAAAAGGAGCGTCGGCTGCCGTGATGGTTTGGTAGCAGGTGCCGGCGCCTCCCGTGGTGGTTGTGAACCGGTTGATTTGGGCCGTGCTGCTCGAAGATATATCCGGGGTAAATGTGGTGGATGCCACGGGCCCGCTGGTGCTGTCGGTAAGCTGGGCCCACGTCAGCAGGCGGAGTTTCTCCATCTGACTTTGGAGGATTTGTCCGGCGAGTGTCGTGTAGCGGGCGTTATCAATGGCGCGGTAGCCCATTTGAAGCGTCGTAATCGAGCCGGCAATGGCGAGCGTCAGAACAAAGCCGGCCATGGCGACTTCCAGAATGGTGAAACCGCCGTTGCGGCGTCGGTTGAACAGACCTCGTTTCATGCGCCCATCATAGGGCAACCGAAGACTGCGGAGTTAGAGGCCAATAGGGGCTTTTTTGGGCCTGTTTATATTAGGCCTGAAAGCATGTATCCTTGGCTCCTGTCCTCATTTGAGGGCGGGATATCCCAAGCATTATCCGACCGGATGGTTACCAGCCTTGGAAGTGGCTGATGTAGGGGCTTTGATCGGCGGCGGTGGTGAGTTCACGCCACTTGGATATCCCAAAGGGTGCGTTGTTGCCGTAATTGGCCAGGGACTCATCGTAGTGGAAGGCCGCATTGCCGGAGAGAGTGATAGTGAGGGCTACGACGGAGCCCATCATGTCGCCGTTGCCATTGAGTGTGACGTTGCCGTTGGGGGCGTAAACGAGGGATTTGAGCGCGCCGTTGCCTGCGAGCTGTATGCTCTGGCCGGCGGTGCTTTGATTGGTGCCCCAAAATACACAGGTGGAGGGTTGGGTGTTGCTGTTGCCCAGACCGTTGCCGGCGATTTTGACGTCACCTGCGGTATAAACCGTGAGACTGGAGCCCGCGGGAATGATGATGGCGGCTTTGCCGGTGAGACTGATCGCATTGGCTCCGGAGCTGGCGGTAATGATCAGGGTGACATCGCCCAGAATGGTGAGTGTTTGTGTGCCCGTTAGGCTTATGCCGGGGATACACCAGCGTGTGGCCTGACCAAGGGTGCCGAGGGTGGCCCCGATCGTGGTGATCGCGGTGCCGTCGGTGGGGGCGGTTACGTTTGCGAATTCGGCATTAAAATCCGTCGAAACACGCGCCGGATCAATGGCGACACCCGAGGGCGTGCTTACACCTTGGATGGTGCCGTTGGTGCCGACCTTGGGTTGGGCGCCGCCTGTGGCGACATAACCCCAGATGTTGGCTTGATTGACGAGCACTGCGGTGTTGTCGACGGAGGCACTGTCCACGCTGCCGTGATCGGTGCGCACGGCGGTCGAATAGTCCACGGGAGCAGTGGCGGAGTTGTTGTCGGGATCGGAGTTCCAACTGTCGACCGAAGCTTGGGATCCGTTGAAAGTGACAGAGTCTTTGGCTACGAGTCCGCCGGCGAAGTAGGAGCGACGGCGGAGTGTGAGCTCCAGCATTTTTGAGGTGGCGGTTTGCCCGGGAGGGTTGACGGAGGCGAGGGCGACGATTTTCGGGCTGACGCCAGGAACCGGATTATAACTGGTGACGTAAACTTTGACGGTGCCGGTGGTGTTGGCGCCAAAATTGAAATCAGAAAATTTATTCCATGCGGCGGTCCCGTCATTGGTCCAGCCATTCCATCCGTCGGTGTAACCGCCGGCGACACGATTGAATGCCCACAAGGCCTCCTCGGTGCCTGCCTCGGTCAGGTTGAGCGCTGCATAATGGGTGAAGGTGCGTCGCGCCAGGCGGGAGGAGGTGAGGTTGAGATTGAGATAGCTGGCCAGCACGATTGCGATCAGCGCTGAAATAAGAAGAGCTACAATCAGCACGGAGCCCCGTCGCCGGTGGAAGCCGGGCGATTGGTTAAGACAAGGGGGAATGTGCCGAAGGGGTGGCATCAGTTGCTTACCTTTTTATTGCGAAGGATGTAGGAAGCGGAAATGGAGGCTTGGTTGGCGGCCACAGTTGTCACGCCGGTGCGTGATGAACGAAAGGTGAGCTGAACCTTCTTGGTTTCGAGATCATTTGCGGCGGTGTTGCTGGAGACGCCGGTCTGTTCGAGTTTGTATCTCTGAAATGCGAAATCCGCAGCAACATTATGCACGAGCACTTGCCGTGCTTCCGTCGAGGTCGCCGCTCCCGGCAGGCGATAGAAACAGCTGTAAGTGGGGCTGCCTGTGGTGGAGTCGTAAGCGTAGGTGACCTGCGTGGTGGCGTTGGTGGCCGTGGGCAGGGTGAGGGTGATGCTTTGGGAACTGTTCCAATGAACATCGCTGGCCTGACGGGCATCCTGGGCGAAAGCTTCAAGGCCCTTGCGCGTCTCCCGCTCCAGTTCGCTGTAGCTGCTGGCGTTGTAGCCTGTGCGGCCGATCATCAGAAATGCGCTCAACACCCCGGCGAGCACGAAGGTCGACAAGGCGGCGGCGATCATGACTTCCACGAGGGTGAATCCGGCCGGGCGCCGGCGGCGGGGATCAATGAGTGGTATAGAAATAGTCATAGAGCCCGGTTTTTCCGTAGCGGGTGATGAAGCGCAGCGTATGGGCCACACCGTCGTAGCCGTTCCAGGTGGATATCAGTGTGATCTCCTTCATGCCGTCCTTGATATCGCGGATCGTGCGTGTGCAGGAGAAGGTGGCGTTGGACATCCCTGTGACTGCCGGAACGTCCACCTTGGTATTGCCGGAGTCCTGCAAGGCCTGGACTTGTGCCCAGCTTTTCAGGCGGAGATTTTCGAGTTCCGCCTGCATGACCTGCGAAGCTCGCGTGGTATTGCGGGCGGTGTCGATGGACTGAAGGCCGCGTTGCAGAACGAGAATCGCACTGGTGATGCCCAGGATCAACACAACCGATGCGATCATCACCTCAAGGATGGTGAAGGCTTGCCGCGCAAACATCGGGCACGGGTGCGATCGGACGGCTTGTGTTTGACCGGACATCAGGAGTTGAAATGCGCGGGTTCGGATTTCTTTGAGATTTCCGCCTGCTGCACGAAGAGAGCGGCCGCTTGCGAGCGGCGCTTGATTTTCAGTTTGTCGAATACGTTAACGAGGTAGTTTTTGACCGTGTTTTCACTGAGGGTAAGTTGCTCGCCGATTTCCTTGTTGGTCTTGCCTTCGGCGACCAGCGCGAGAACGCGATTTTCCTGGGGGGAGAGGGAGGCGAGACTCGATATGGCTTCCTGTGAGTTGTTCCCTTCGCGCAGCAGCCTGAGCACGCGGGAGGTTGCTTCGAAATCGAGGATCGAGCGTCCTTCCGATACATCAATGACGCCTTGGATCAGCCCGGCCGGGTCGATTTCCTTCATCAGGTAACCTTGGGCGCCGGAAGTGGCCGCTTCGTAGACAAAATTGTCGTTGGAGTAGGACGTAAGCACGATGATGCGGGTCGACGGCAGGTGGCGCATGATCTGGCGACAGGCGTCAAATCCGGAGCCGTCCGGGAGCCGGATGTCGAGCAGCACGATGCCGGGCTTGAGCCGCAGGCATTCGGTGACGGCGTCGACGACGTTGCCGGCCTCGCCAACGACATTCAGTTTGGGCGCGGCATGTGATTGGAGCACGCTTTTGATGCCGCGGCGCACGAGTTCACTGTCGTCCACAAGAAGGAGGTTGATGGGAGTGGTCATTTTTAAGTTGGAAGTGGGAAAGTCAGTTTTATGCGCGTGCCGAGACCCGGCGCGGAATCGATGGCGAACACCGCGCCGAGTTCGCGTGCGCGCAGTGCAAAGTTGCCGAGTCCGTGTCCGGAGGATGTGCGCTCGGCGGGATCGAAACCCTTGCCGTCGTCGCGAATCTCAAATTCTGCCGACGAGCCCCGGGCTTGCAACGATACCTTTACATGGCGCGCTTCTCCGTGGCGAATGGCGTTGCTCGCGGCTTCGCGGGCAATCTGCAATGCGTGCACCCGCTGGGACATGGTGAGGCTTGTGGCGATGTGCTCGTCGATGTCCACGGAAGTGCGGATGGGTCCGATCGACTGCATGAAATCAAGGAGGGAGGCGACCGCGTGGGTGAAGCTTTGCTGTTTCAGGGCTTCTGGTTCGAGGCCGGTGATAAAATTGCGGACGTCGCGGATCGTTTCATTCAACGCGGTGCGTGTTTGCTCGATGCGGATGCTTGCCTCGGCTTGTTCCGGCGGCAGCAGGGTATGCACGCTGGCGAGACCCATGCCTGCGGCGTAAAGTGACTGGATGACCCCGTCGTGCAGATCGCGGCCAAGGCGGGCGCGATCCGCGAGAGTCTGGCGCAGCTCGGCGTGTTGGGCAAAGGAGGATTCCACGAGTTGCGCGACGCGACCGAATTCATCCTTGGCTTTTTTCAAGGCGTGGATCGGTGCCGTGTCGTTCTGGGCGAGGCTGGTGCTGATCTGGCGCAGAGGGTGCAGAACCCATTGCTGAAGGGCTAGGCCGAGCGCGACCAGCACCAGAAGCCCGAAGACGATAAAGATGCGCGCCTGCCAGCTGTCGGTTTGGAGCATGGAACCGGGCGTCTTGTCCTCGTATTCCAGCCGCAACACGCGCAGGGGATGGCCTTGCCAGTCGTTTAACGGTCGCAGCAGGACGAGGCGGTCGTCGGCTGGCGTCTGCGCGATTTCGCGGGCGGAGACAAGCGAAGCGGTGCCTTCGGTCAGGCTGCCGATGCCATGCAGGTGGCTCTCGTTCCAGAGCCGCGAGACCAACAACCAACGCGGTTCAGTGGACACGTTGATGCGCCGGACGCACACCTCGAAAAGATCATGGTTTTGCTCTGCGAAAAAATGAGGACTCGGGGTTTCTCCGACGAGAGCCGAGAAATCCTCGGGCGGCAGCAATAGCTGGTCCTGAGTAAGGGCGGTGTCCGCTTGAACGTGGAAAACGGGCTCACCGCCGGCGTTGAGAACCCAAAGGGATTGCACTTTGTTCTTCGCCAACTCGGAGGCTATTTTAACACTGGCGTCGCCCGAAGGATGCGCCGAGAGCTGAAGAAATTGTTCGGATTGGGCGAGATCGCCGGCGGATTGCGCGAGGGAGCGGCTGGTGATGTCGAGCCAGCGGCTGAGTTCCTGAACCCTGGTCTGGCGAGCATCGTCACGCAGATCCTTGGTCGCCCGATTTTCGAGCCATTGAAGTGAGAACATCGCCGCGAGAAGGCCGATGAGCAAACCTCCCAAAAGGAGCCAGAGGCGGATTTTAATGCTCATTGCGGCGATAAGAAGACCCCCCACGAGTAGCTCCGGTTGCCCTGCCTGCCAAGAGAAACGTAGAGTGCGTCCAGCCGTAGATTTGCATCAAGACCCCCGGTGGGTGGGTTAAATGCCCTTGACTCGGAGGCGGCGCTTTGGGTTTCTGTCCGGCTTTAACTTTTAAACCGCCATGGCCAACACGAAATCCGCTATCAAAGCCGCCCGCAAATCTGCGCGCCTCACCACCCGCAACAAGGCCGCCAAAACCCGCCTCAAGACCCTTCATAAGAAGCTCCTGAATGCCGAAAAAGCCGGCAAGCTCGAAGACACCAAGGTTGCCGCCGCCGCCTATGTGTCCGCCATGGACAAGGCCACCAAGTCCGGTGTCGTCCACAAGAACGCCGCCGCCCGCGCCAAGTCGCACGTTGCGAAGTTCGTGTTCGCCAAGTAAGCGACCGGCTCACGCCAAAGCCTTTTCGCCCCCGCCGGCCCCGTGCCGTCGGGGGCTTTTTGTTGGCTGTGAACGCGGTTAGGATTGAGCCGGCGCTCCGGATTCGGAGTGTAGGCCTTGTAACCCGTGGCCAACCCTCCGCGAATCGAACTGCTGCTGTCCCGCCATGCCGACACCGCGTGGGCGGAAGTGGTGCGTCCGTGGCTCGAAGCCGGGCGCGGACACCTGGCTCGCGCCTTCGTGGTCGTGGCCACCCGCGGCCAGGCTCACGGTTTTAAGCAACGCTGCCTCATGGAAGGCGTGCCGCTTCTTGGCGTGGAGTTTTTAACGCCTGGGCTCGCCCGCCAAAAATGGCGGGCCCTTGTCGCCGAGCCGCGTCCCGTGCTTGGGCGCGAATTGTTGTTGCTTGGTCTTCGCACGCTAATCGCGCGCCGACTGGCTCCGCTCACGATTGCGGACGAACACTGGGGCTTCTGGAAAAGCCTGCAAAGCGACCCCGAGCGGGCGCTCGACGATTTTGACACGTTGCTGAAAGGCGGGTTTCGCGCGGAGGATTTTCCGTTGGAGCCGCTGCGCGGGATTTTCTCGGAGCTGACCGCGTGGGTCGAGGGACACGGCGCGGGGTTTGCGCCGGTCGAGGCCGAGCGCGCAGGGCTCACGGAATTGCCGGTGAACGCGACGTGCATCGGCGGACGCTTGTTGGTGTGCGGACTGGGCGCGGAACATTGGGGAGAGTTTTTCAACGTGGCGGCGTTCGTGCGCCGGATGGGCGACGTGACCGTGGTGCTGCCCGAGCCGGCCTTTCGAGGAAAGGCCGACAGCGACGAAAAGTGGGTCGAACTCTGGCAGTCGTTGCTCGGCGTGCTCGCGCAGCCGATTGATGCGCCGTCGCCCGCCGAAACCTGCGAGCCGGTCGGCGCGTTGTGGACACGCGAACCGGCGGAGGGCGCGACCAAACGCGCCACCGTGTTGGTGGGGCGGGCGCGGGCCGACGAAATGGTGCGGGTGGCCGATGCGATCACGGAACGACTCGCGCGCGGGGCCGAAAATATCGGAGTCATTTTTCCGAAGGCGGACGCGGCTTATCTACGATTGGTCGCGTTGCTGCGGGCGCGTGACGTGCCTTTTGCGGATCTGCTCGAGGGCGCGGCGATGCCGCCGGTGGATGTGCAGGCGCAGCGGGCGTTGGTTAAGTTCTACAAGGGCGGCGCGCGCATCGACGATCTGCTGGAAATCTGGCCGCTGCTGCGTGCGCTTGGCGCGGGGAACGACGGGCACGTCAACCTCACGCTCGCGACGGTGCGGCGGGCCTGCGAGCGCAGTTTCGACGAGTTGCACACACACGCGCTGGCCGCGCATGTGGAGCATTGGAAGGAGGCGGAGCCGGCGCTCGCGGAGATCGCGGGGAAACTCCTGCCAGCGTGGCCGGACGAGCTGACGCTGACGGATGCGTTGGCGCGATTTGAGGCGGTGTGCGAGGCGCTCGACATCGTCGATCCCGAAGGACTCGGACCGCTGGAGGCGTTTGCCAAGAAGGCGGGTGAAGAGGTTTTCCCGGTCGCGGTGGTGCTGGAAACGCTGGAGGAATTTTTGCCGGCGAAGAGTCCGCCGACGGACCGGACAGGCAAGGGCACCTTTGCGCGTGTGACGATCACGACACGGCGACGGGCCGAAGGGCTGGCGTGGTCGCATCTATTTTTGACCGAGGCGAACGCGGGCGTCTGGCCGGATCGCGGGCAGCCGAGTCCGTGGCTCACGGACGAGCAACGCGAGGAGCTCAACAAGCGCGGGCGGTTTACGCTGGGGTTGTTCACGAACGAGCATCGGGCGGCGTTGGAAAAGGAAGGCTATGCGCAGCTGGCGCGCGACGCACGGAGCGAGGTGATTTTTTCGGCGGCGTTGTTCGACGAGGAGAATCCTGAGCTGCCGCTGGCGCCGAACAGCTGGGTGGAGCGCGTGCTTTGGGCGAGCGGTGCAGCGTCGGAAGCGGGCGGGCTCGAGGAGGCGTTTGCGCGTGAGGCGCGCGTGATGGCGGACGTCGTGAAGCCGGATGAGTCGGATGAAAAATGGAAAGCGATCTGGGACGGACGGCGCGATGCGGAGCGGCCGTTTGACGAACAATTTTTTGCGGGTGATCCCGCGGTGATCACGCCGGAAAAGTGGTCGGCGCGGCGCGTGGAGCAGGGCGTGCAGGATCCGGCGGTGCTGTGGTTTGAAAGCGTGCTCGGCGTGCAGCGCGTGCCGTGGGAGCCGTTGGTGCGCGTGCGGGCGCGGGCGCTCGGGCAGCTCGCGCATGCATTGCTGGCGGAGGCGCTCACGGCGGGTCAGGTCGGGACGGGCGGGTTTGGCCCGCTGCCGTCGCAGGCGGAAGCATGCGCACGACTCGCGCCGGCGCTGGCGGCCAAGCGCGCGGGGTGGCCGGCGGACCGGTATTGGGACTCGTTTCACGCGGAACTGACGCACGCGTGCGAAGTGCTGCTGGGCCGCACGTATGAGATCGCGTCGGCGCAGGCGTTTGTGGCGGCCGAGTGGAATCTGCCGCGCGGCGCGACGGTGAAATGTGGCGAAGGGCGCATTGAAGTGGGCGGCCGCGTGGATCTCGTGTTGAGCGACCGGCCGGGCTGGCGCGGGGCGGCCGTGGAGATCTTGGATTTCAAGACGGGTGGCGACGTGAAGCTCAACGCGGCGCGGATGGCCCGCGACGGGCGGTCGTTGCAACTGGCACTTTATCTGGCGGCGATGCAGGCGCTGGGCGCGGAGAGCGGTCGCGTGTGGATGGTGAAGATCGAGCCGGGTGGCACGACGTCGCTGGGCATGGAGGAGCTGGACGTGGCGCTGACGTCGCTCACGCGGCTGGAGAAATTTATCGTGAGCGGGCGCTACGGTGCGTTGACGGCGGACCGGGCGGAATATCCGCCTTATGGTTACACGTGGCCGCTGGCCTGCGTGCCGGTGCCGGCGGCGGTGTTGGAGGCGAAGTTTGAGAAAACGTTCGGCGGCGAAGAGGAGGTTGCCGATGCCTGACGAGCCGCGATTGATCGACCAGGAGGCGCGTGAGCGTTTCCGTAATGAGTGGCACCGCAATTTTGCGGTGAGCGCCAACGCGGGCTCGGGCAAGACGACCGCGATTTCGGAACGGCTCGCGGCGATGGCGCTCGCGCCGGAGGGTGCGGAGATGTTGCGCAAGACGGCAGTCGTCACATTCACGAAAAAGGCGGCGGCGCAGATCGGCCAGCGGGCGCGGGCGGTGTTGCTCAAGCGGGTGGGGGAGACGGGCGGGAAGGATCTCGCGCCGCTCGATCATCTGGAGCGGGCGTTTTTCGGGACGATCCACAGTTTCTGTCTGAAGCTGGCGCAGGCCTACGGGCAGACGCTCGGCATCAACCTGAATCCCGAGGTGGTGAGCGATGACAACGACGAGGCGTTGTGGGAGGAGTTTCTTGAGCAGGATGCGATGCAGTTTTCGGCGCTGCCGCCGGAGCAGCTCACGGCGTTTTTGCGGCATGCGCCGCTGGAGGATGTGTTCGCGCTGGCGCGTCAGTTGGACGATGCGACGGCACGGCGGTTTTTGAAACGTGTGCCAGGGCGGATGGTCGGACCGGATACGCTGGTGCTGAAGGAGATCCTGGCGGCGACCTCGAAGGCCAAGGCATCGCTGCCGAAGATCGCGGCGAATCAGGCGGCGGCAACGGAGTGGTTGCGAGCGTGGAAGGAAGAGACGCGTTATCTGCCGTTGATCGATCCCGACGGGACGGCGGGCGGGATGGACAAGCTGTTCGACCGGTTTTTCGCGCCGTTGAAAAACTGGCTGGCGGCGGCTGGCGCAGTGCTGGCGGCGGAACTGGCCGGGCGGTATCGGGCGTGGCGTTTCGAGCGCGGCGTGCAGACGTATGCGGACCAGATCGACGCGGCGATGGCGGTGCTGCGTGATCGCGAGATTTTGGAGCGCATCCGCGCGGAGGGGTGGCGGGTGATTTTGGACGAGGCGCAGGACACCGATCCGCAGCAGTTTGCGGTGCTGGTCGAGATCACGCGGCCGCCGGGAGCGGAGTTGCATGCGTGGCCGGACACGTCCGGCGCGGTGGGGCCGCGCGCGGGACATTTCTGCTTGGTGGGCGACGGGCAGCAGGCGATTTACGGGAGCAGGGCGGACATCCGGAACTTCCGGCGGCATACGCAGGCATTTGCGCGGGGCGCGGGCGGGGACTTGTTGAACTTTCAAGTGACGTTTCGCGCGCCGCATGCGGTGGTGGAACTGCTCAATGCGACGCTGCCGGAGGCATTTGGCGAGGGGCGTGCATATAATTTGGGCCTGCCGCCGGGCGAAGGCGCGCCGGCGCCGATGTTGCAGGTGCCGTATGAATCGCTGAAGGCGGGGCCGAAGAATGTGAAAGGCGAGGCACGGCGTCTGCCGTTGGTTGTGCCCGCGACCGCGCCGAGCGGCGTCGACGCGTGGCAGGCCGAGGAGATCCGGCAGGTGGCGGCGTTTTTCCAAAAAAACGGGCCGGCGGGTGTTGGCGCGAAGAACTGGGGCGAGGTGTGCGTGATCGCGCCGCGCAACGGATGGTTGCTGGAGGCGCGCAAGGGATTCGAGGCGGCGGGGCTCAAGGTGGCGCTGCAGACGCGGAAAAACCGCAACGGCGACAATCCGGCCTATGCGTGGCTGGCCGGGCTGCTCGCGGTGGTGTGCGATCCGGACAACACGTTTGAGTGGGTGGGCGTGTTGCGGGAGATTTTTGGGATGAGCGATGCGCTGCTGGCGGCGGAGCGAAAGCGCGAAGGTGGTGCGCAGGGTGGCTTTAACTGGGCGGACCCCGAGGCGCATCCGGAGCCGTTGCGCGGGGCGCTGGCGGTGTTGCGGCCGTTTATTTTGAAGGCGCAGGACGAGGGCGTGTCGTTGGAGCGGTTTTGCGCGGATCTTGTGAAGGCGACGCGGCTGGAAGAGAAAATCCGGCTGATCGATCCGAGCGGTGGCGTGGCGGGCGAATTGGAGCGGTTGTTGGCGCAGGCTGCGGAGCTGGGGCTGGAAGGGGCGGGGCCGCGCGATTGGTGGCGTGAGCTTGCTGCGCATCTCGACGACGGGCGTCCGGCGGGAAAACCGACCGACGATGCTATCAATCTGCTTACGTCGCATTCGGCCAAGGGACTGGAGTGGCCGGTGGTGGTCGTGCTGGGCCTGTGGCGCGAGCCGGGGACGTTTACGGAGCGAGGGCTCCGGTTGATTCCCGATGCGACCGGGCAGATGGGTGTGTTTTTCGACGGGGCGAGCGTGCCTGCGGACACCAAAGAATCGCGGGAACGTGAGCGGTTGAGGGAATTGGTGCGGTTGCTCTACGTGACGCTCACGCGGCCGAGGCGGGTGTTGGTGTTGCCGTGGACGGAAGGCTTTGGCGGCAAGGCCAAGGCGGGGAGTTTTTCGACTCTTTGGGGGGCGAGCTTGGACGGTATCGCGGAAATGGATGCGGTGGGCGCGGTTGAATCTGCTCCCGCCACGCGACAACCGGCGAAAACTCCGAAAGCACCAAACGCTATTTCGATGAAGGCACCGGTTGCTTTGCCTAAGCGGGTGTTGCCGCATCAACTGGCGCACAAGCCCGACCTAACTCGTCTGGCGATGCACGAGTCGGGTCTGGACGAACCGGTTTCGGCGCGGGCATTGGCGGACGATGCGGTGGACTACGGCTTGTGGTGGCACGAGACGTTGGAGTTCATGCCATGGTCGGGCGATGAAGCTGTGGTCGCCGCGCATGGAGCCAGGCGATTAGCGGCGGCAAAGTCTGCTGGTTTTGGTGAGCGGGCTGCGACGGAATGGAACCGTTGGTTGGCAAGTGCGGCATGCAAGGAATTGGGCAATAACAGATGGGCGAGGCAGGCGGAACTTGCGGTATTTGCGCCGCTCAATGAAAACGCGTGGATGGATGGCGTGATTGATCTGGTCCTACACGATCCGGTTGCGGGGCAAGTCTGGGTGTTGGACTGGAAGACCAACCGGCGGCGGACAGGCGAGTCGGATGATGCCCTGTTGAGCCGCTTGAATGAGGAATATGCGCCTCAATTGTCGGCTTACGGCATGAGTGTGCGCGCTTTCTTTGCGGGCTGTTCAGTCCGATTGTTGGTCTACAGCACGGTGGTGGGCAGGTGGGTGGAGGCGGACAGTGGGGCAGATTGAGCTTTACAGCACGGTGCTCAGGCTGTTTCACGGACGGTTTCTACTCGAACCTCACACCACCTTAAACCACATGGGCAACCTCAAGAAAAAGCGGCGTCTCCAGATGAACAAGCACAAGCGCAAAAAGCGCTTGAAGGCCAATCGCCATAAAAAGCGCACTTGGCAAAAGTAACATCGCGGCCTCGCTAAGAGAGGTCTCCCGATGGCTCAATCTCAACCTGCTCCGTATGTTATGGGGCGGGTTTTTTTGTGTCTTAAAAGAACTGTGAATACCGTGGGTCCGTGGGCTGAACGAATAAATAAACTTGAATCGCACGCTTCCTGCTAGGAGCTTGTCCGCCTTTTCCGAAAGACCTTTGAGTTCCCTCATTTGCTAAACGCCAGCGATTTATAAAACACGGCCTTCCCCGGGGCTACGTCGAAGTCACAATGTTTTTATCTGCCAAAACAAAAAAAATCTTCGTCGATTTTGGTGATCACGCTGTGTTGGTTGCACGCACATCCGCCGATATCGCACCTTTTGTGGTAGAGGATATTCGTGAATGTCCGCCCAATGATGAGGCGGCTTTGGCGGAGGCATTGGAGGCGATTCAACCCAAGAAAAGTCCCAATGGGCTGATTCATACAAATTGTTCCGTTTATACTTCGAAGCGCATTGTGCGGCGCCTCCCCTTGGAGGTTAAGCGCATGAAGGAGCCTACTTATTTGAATGAAGTGGCGACTCAGCAACTTCGGATCGACCCCGAACAATTCGCTCTCGCTTTGTTAAACCCTGCGGACGGCACCGAGTATGATATGGTAAAGGCTTCGCAAAAGGATGCGGTGTTTTGTGGTCTTCCGAATGCCGATGTGGTGCTCTTGCAGGAGCGTTTACTTACGGCAGGGTTGTATCCCGAGCGTATTGAAATAGGCACCGTGGCCAGCGTTGGCGCCTTGGTTGATTATCTTGCGTTTAGTGAAATCAAGACTCCGGTCTTGATGTTGGAAATCGATGCTGACGCTACGAATTCTTTTATAGTAACATCGGCGGGATTGGAGGCATCACGTCCGATTGCACAAGGCTTGGAAGCCATGATTCCCATCGTTCAAAATGAGCTTGGTCTTAAGGATGCCGAATCAGCAAGGAAGCTTTTTCTGTCCAATGCCTTCGACTTTACCGGCATGGGGCCTACGCTCATAAAAAAGCTTCTCCGGGAACTGCAGTCTTTCATCGGTTTCTACGAGGTTCAGACGGGTCAATCGATTGGGCAGGTTGTTTGCACGGTGTTGCCTGCAAAACTTGGCTGGATCGAGGAGACCATTGCCGCACAACTCGGAGTTTCGGTTTTAAAAGCGGACATGCCTGCTTGGTTGCAGTCCCGTCAAATTACCCTTTCGGATTCACTTCCGATCAACGGTCAAGACGCCCGCCGTTTTGGTCTTTTCGGGCTGATGGCCCAATATGCCAACAATGCTTCCTCTACTGAAAAAACCCAGTGACAAAGCGGCGGCTTCGTTGATGCCGGCGTGGCATCCGAATTTCCGCAAAGTTGAACTCCTGCCTGATACCAAGGCGGTGCGCACTTCTTTTTTTATAAATGGCTTGGCCATACTGATTGTGTTGGCATTGGCATCTTATTTGATAAGCAGCGAGATCGGTCTTCGTGCTTTGAAGGAGCAGACAAATGAGTGGCAACGACAAATCGACAGTGAGAAAAGCGGCAGCGATCAGGCTGTGGCTCAGTTCAAAAAATTCCAAGAGGAAGAAAAGACCTTGCTCGAATTGAAGCAGTTTCAGTCCTCTCCGATTGTGGGATCGGATTTATTGTTCGAACTAGGTGAAAGTCTGCCGCCCCGTATCACCCTTACGGGCATTGATTATCATGGTTTAAGTATTGTCCTTCGTGGAACGATTTCCGGATCGCCGGATGAAGCGAGTGGCGATGCGTCCGCCTATCTCGATGTTTTGAATAAATATCCTTATTTTGCGGGTAAATTTGAAAACATTTCCCTGACCGGTATCAGCCGTAATCCGACTACTAGCGGGATTAGCTTTGAGATTTTATTGAAATTAAAATCCGAATCGAAGGAGGGGAAGAAATGAGTCTTACAGCCAAAGAACTCCTTCCTCTTTTAAGGAAGAATCTAATTTTAGCGGTATGTATCGGGCTTAGCTTGGTATTGCTCGCGATTATTTATTTGCGGTCAGGACTGAGTGCGGATCAGCAAGCCGAGCTGGATCAAAAAAGCAGTGAAGGTAAGCGGTATCATGCCAATCTTTTGAATGCGGCCCAGCTCACCGGGGAATTGCAGGCCGTTGTGGATGCGAATCGTCTTATTAAAGAGCGGGCAATTAATCCGGCCGATCTAGCCAGGAATCTCCAATATTTTTACCGGATCGAAGCGGAGACGGGAATCAAGTATACTGATCTGAGGCAAATGGGTGGTTCGGGAGCGCCTGCGGTGGGTGCCAAAAAATCCTCCACCATTTACGCCCCTGTAAATTATACCATCAGCTTGCAGGGTGATTTTGCCAAAACCATCAATTTCTTGAGAAGCTTGGAGCGCGGAGGTCATTTTTATCGTCTTAATGGACTGGTTGCTTCCGGAACAAATTCGGAAATAACGCTTAATCTGAGTGTCGATCTCCTTGGTCAGCCATGAAAAAAGCATCATTCATTTTTCTAGTGATTGTGTGTGGAGGGACTCTTTGTGCCGAACCGTTGGTGGATATTCCCCCTTCTCAGAAGCGGTCTGCTACGGTGAATTTTGCCAAGACGGTGCTCGCTCCGGTTGCTCCGGTTGAGGCGGTTGATATTGCAACACTCAAAAATCCATTTGATCCGGCGACACCACCACCTCCGCAGTCATCGGATAATGCAGTCGCCGCTGTCTCGAGCGGTGATGCGCAACTTGAAGAAATTGCCCCAAAAATCACCCCGAGCGGGTCAATCGAAATTGGTGGCGAAGCTCTTTTGTTGTTTGGTCAAAAAAGACTCAAAGTGGGCGACCACTTGCCAATTATCTTTGAAGGAAAGCCCTATGAGTTAGAGATAGTTCGTATTCAAAGCACCAGTTTCACACTCCGTCTTAACGGAACCGAAATCACCAGGCCCATCAAATCCGTAACCAAGCCATGAGAACGCGCACATTATTGTTGGCCATGCTTTCTTCGTCCCCTTTGTGGGCACAAGAAGCTCCATCGACCGCTCCTAGTTCCGCTGTCACCACTCCTGCGGTGGCTCCGGCCGCTCCAGCTCCGGCCCCGGATGCAGTGACTGTGGTTGCGCCTGCACCTGCAACTTCGGTTACAAAAAGCAAAGACACGCTTTCGGTTGATTTTCCCGATGAGGAAATCCGCACTATTTTGCGTAATGTAGCCGACCTTTTTGAACTTAATCTTGTCGTTCCCGATACTTTACAGGGCCGCACGTCCTTGAAACTGCGTGATGTAACTTGGAGGCAAATCTTTCAGGTCGTCCTGTCGCCGGCCGGCTATACGTTCGTGGAAGACGGCAATATCATTAAGGTTGTCAGTCAGGACAGCTTGGCGGCAGAGCCTGTATCGACTGAGATTTTTATTATCAATTACGCCAAGGCGGACGATATCAAGACGACGATCACCTCTTTGGTTGATCCTGCCGCCGGTGGGAAACTGATTGTAGATCAGCGCAGCAATGCCTTGGTGATTACCGAAAGGCCGTCCCGTATGGGTCGCATACGCCCCATCATCGATCAATTGGACAAGGCAACCGCCCAAGTCATGATCGAATCAAAGTTTATCCAGGTGAACAATAGCGACACCGAGAATCTGGGCGTTGATTGGTCTTCTCTGGGAAAGGTTGGAGCAACACTTGGTTTCGAAGGAAAGGGAACGACGTCGCCCGCAAGTCCTATTGATAGCTTTAGGGAAGTATTGAAGAATCAAGTTCCTTACACCTCTACGTTTACATCGACCAACTTCTCTCTTTTCCTGAATGCTCTTCAAACGAAGACAAAGTCCAAGATAGTTTCAAATCCGACGGTGGTTACTTTGAACAATACCGAGGCAACGATCAATATCGGCACTCAGTATCCGCTGCCTGATTATACCTATAATGCCCAGACGGGCACATTTGCGATCAGCGGGTTCACCTTTAAAGACATCGGTGTTAATCTAAAGGTTACTCCTCAGGTTAATGCCCAGGGTTTCATACGCCTGTCGCTTGAACCTGAAATTAGCAGTCTGGGTGATGTTGTCAGTTTGGGTGCAGGTGCGGGCGGAGCTAATATTCCCCAAATTTTAACCAAGCGGGTGAAAACCTCGGTCTCCTTGGCTGATGGTAACACGCTTGGCATCGGAGGCCTGATTTCGACTTCCAAGGGAACGACCAAAACCCAAGTTCCTTTTCTGGGGTCCATTCCTTTGTTGGGGAGACTTTTTAGCACGGATGCACCCAATGATACCAATTCCAATCTATTGATCTTTATCACGGCTAAGGCCATCAGTGCGAATGATGCCAAGGTCGAGCAAGTGTTTGATCCGCGTGCCATTCAAGGAGCCGGTCTTAAGCGTTCGGATCTTCCCGGATTCCGTTCCGAGACGCCTGCCTTTGCTCCGGAAAATGCGCCGACTGAGGCAAAGAAAAAATAGCACTATTTGGAGGTAAAAAAACCAGCCACGATAAAAACCTGGCTGGTTTTTTATGTCTTACTAGCCTTAAATAAACCTTTTGTCGAAGTAGCTAATGTTTAGTATTTAAGCAAACGCTTAAATAGCGGGCGGTGCGGATAAAAGATAAGAAATACATGATATGAATGGAATCATGTGAGTAGGAGTTATTGCATCGATGATCATTTATTGGGCGGACTTTAAAATGACTTTTCTGATGCGTGGTGAATCAATCAAGGTATGTAGTATCCACCGGATAAATGGACTATAGTGCCTGCCGCGATTAAAGCTGATGTTGTTGCGCTCTGGGGGAGATATTGTGTTGTAGATAGCTTGCCTGATGTAATTGTTCCGCTTCCGAAGGTTACAGGCGCGGCCGCGAAAATGATCGCTGAATTGCCTGAATTAAACCGGAACGACTGGGCGAACGAGAGAGTTCCCGATGTTATATTCGGACCGCTGAAGGTTACCGGGGCTGCTGCAAGCACTGCGGTAGCTGTTCCATTGTTGATTGGGAAGGTAGTGAGAGATGCAAGGGTTCCTGATGTTATATAGGTTCCACTAAAAGTAATTTTAGCGGCGGCTAATGTGTATACTGTAGAGCCTCCATTGATTGCGAAAGACTGCATGGTGGCGAGTGTTCCTGAGGTTATGTAGGATCCGCTAAAGGTAACTGGATCAGCAGCTAAAGTAACGGAAGTTGTGCCTCCGTTAAAAGCGAAAGACTGCATGGTGGCGAGTGTTCCTGAGGTTACATATCCGTCACTAAAAGTCGCATTAGCTGCAGCTAATACTATGAAGCTATGCCCGGCGTTAAAGGGAAAAGATTGCATGGAGAGCAATTTGCCTGCTGTTACAAATCCATTGGCGTCATTGATTGTAATATATTGAGCGCCTGCAAAAGTCGCGGTGGATGATGTCCCATAGTTGCGTGTTTGTGCAGTCGGTAAATATACAGTGCTGGCGTGACTAACTGTAGAAAGAACTGTAAGGACGAGTAGTTGAAGAATGTTTATTTTTAATTTCATGCATTAACCAACTTTTACTTCAGGGGTTGCTGGTCAAGAAGATTGATGCCTTTTGTTTTGGTTTTTACCACCATCCGATTAAAAATCCTTGGGCGGCCTTAATGGCGAACACCCCCAAGTTTTTCGTGGCATGGGCAGTGAAACAGGGCAGGAGCGAGTGCTGCGGATTAAAACGGGCGAAGCGCACGGTGTAAAACCACAGGGAACTGAGGAATACTGTCACGGTGCTGAACCAGCCTTTGGCCGTCAGGGTTAGCTCCAGCCGGCCGTCGACCCACAGCCAGCCGCCTTTCCATTCCCATAGGAACGGATGAAGCGCGGCAAAAAGCACCGAGGCTGCAACGATGCCAATCCAGCGCAGTTTTGGGCCGCGGCCTTCAATCACGATGAAGCCTCGGAATATGAGTTCTTCAATGAACGCCGCGACCAGCGTGTAGATGCCAAACAAGACTGTGATGGACGACTGTTTGGCGCTGAGGCCGAGCTGGATTTCGCCGAGAGTTTCGGCGGCTAGAATTATAAGGGCGCCGATGGCGGCGATCACACACGTCGTCAGTGAGGCCGGAGTTGCTCCCGGCAGGGCACGTGGATGAGGAGCGCCTGCCTTGGCGGCTTGATAGTCGGATCGCCATACATGAATCATGTAGAGACTGGCGGCTATCATGAGGACAAGGATCAGGGGATTTTCGGTCATTTTGGCGAAGCGGATGACTATTGATTAGCCAATTCGGGTTCCATGCCTAGCATGGAAAGAGTTTATGTCCGCCTCCACCCTCCGACCTTCTGATCATGCTCCGGCGCAGGATTTCGCCACGGTTTTTGCACGTCTTAAACCGCATATGGCCGAGCTGGATGTGTTTTTGCGTAAGCAGCTCACGGCTTTCGAGCCGGAGATTCGCGACATGGCGGACTATTGCATCGATACGTCCGGCAAGCGCATCCGGCCTGCTTTGGTCTTTTTGAGCGGTTGGCAAGGTGAGGCGCCGACATTGCCTGATCTTGTGCGTGTGTCGGCGGTGGTGGAACTCATCCATCTGGCGACGCTCGTTCATGACGACATCATGGATGAGGCGGATCTTCGCCGCAGCCGGCAAACGGCTTCGCGCCAATACGGTCCCGAGGCGGCCGTGCTTTTGGGGGATGCGCTTTTTGCGCACGCGCTCCATCTGGCCTCTCAGTTTCCGACTACGGAGGTGTGTTTGGCGGTGTCTGATTCCACCCGCAAGGTCTGCGCCGGTGAAATCGTCCAGACGCTGCGCCGCGGCACCATTAATATCACGCGGGAAGATTATTTCCGGGTGATTGATTTGAAGACGGCCGAGTTGTTTCGGATTTCGTGTTTCCTGGGCAGCCGGCTGGGTGGTTTTTCTGAATCGTTTGTCCAGGATGCTAGCCGGTTTGGACGGCATCTCGGCATCGCTTACCAAATCTACGACGATTTGGCGGATTTCTTTGGGCAGGAAAAAAGTATCGGCAAAACACTTGGCACTGATCTGGTCAGCGGAAAGGTGACGCTGCCGTTGCTCGCGTTGATGGATCGTTTGCCGGCGGAGGAGCGCGCCGGGCTCGTCGAAGAAATCCAAGGGCGTCGCGAACCGGACATGGCGGGCCGGTTGCGCCAGATGCATGAGTTGGGGGTTTTCGCAGCGGTAGCGGGTGAGGTGGAGGCTGAGTTGGCGAAAGCCGAGGCTGCGCTGACTGCCCACGCGGCTCTGGCTCCGGTGCCTTTGCTTCTGCAATTGTGCGATACGCTGCGTTATCAAGTGGGGAACCTGAAGGTGGTTCCGAGCGTCTGACCGCGACATCATATGTTTTCCAGCAGCCATGCCTGTCAATTTGTCCGGACTTTCGATTTGCCCGGTTCCGGGCCTGTGTTAGCTTGATGCGTCGATGAATGCCGTCTCCAAAGTGCTGACCAAGACGCTTGTGGCTTCCCCCGAGCGGCAGCAGGAGGCAGATTCGGATTGGGTGATCGTGCAGCGCGTGCAGGCCGGAGATGTGGCGTCGTTTGACCAGCTCATCCTGAAATATCGCGAACGGGTTTATGCGATGGTCTACAACATGACTTCCAATCGCGAAGATGCGGCCGATTTGACCCAGGACGCGTTCATCAAGGCCTTTCAATCGATCAACCGGTTCCAAGGGCAGTCGTCCTTCTTTACCTGGCTTTATCGAATCGCGGTTAATTCATCGCTTACACATCTTCGCAAGAACAAGTTAAGAACTTTCTTTAGCTTTGATAAGGTGCATGAAGATGCCGGTGTGACCGAGGTCATCAACCGGTTGACCGACAAAAAGGACGTCGAGCGCGATGTTTTTGTGCATGAGCTCCAAGAGAAATTGAACGAAGCGATGCAGAAATTGTCTATCCCCCACAGAACCGTGGTAACTTTGTTCGAAATAGACGGCCTCAGTCATGAGGAAATCGCCGAGGTGATGAACTGCTCGGTAGGAACCGTCCGCTCACGTCTCCACTACGCCAAGCAACTCTTGCAGGCCGAACTCCAGTCTTACGTCCGCCCATGATGATCCCCGACCGCTCTTCCGAAAAAGTCACGATTGAGGATTTGCTGCGCCTGAAGCGCGCCGAGCGCCCGTCGCCCGAATTCTGGACCTGCTTTGAGCAGGATCTTCGCGCCAAGCAACTGGCGGCCATCGTTGAAAAGCGTCCTTGGTGGCATGCGCTGCGTCTTCCGCAGGCGGCCCGTGCGGTGGCGCGGTTCCAGGTTCCTCTCGGATCGGCGGCCGTGCTGACCCTCAGTTTTATTGTCGTGAGTCACTATCACGGCCAACCGGTCTCGCCCACTGGAGAAGACTCTCCAGCGGTGGCGACATCTGCTCAGCCGGTGGCAACCGCTGTTGCGATGTCCTCCAGTGCGGAGCCGGTTACTGCTACGGTGGCGATGGCTGAGCCCACTGTTGTTGCGGTCGCGCAGCCTGTCGTTTCCGAGCCGAAGCCAGTCGAGGTGTTGACAGCACAGCAGGCGCCGATGGAGGTCGCCATGACCAGTGCCTCTGCCCCGGTTGCGCGGCCAACAGAATTGACGTCGATGATTCCGTGGGGACTTGGTCAAACAGCCGGCACGAATGACGCATCCGCAGAACAAGCTCCTGTTTCCACGCGGCTCATTCAAACCAGCCTGCAAGTCGCTGCGACATCAGATCTCGGTGTCACTACTCTGCTGGGAAATGCCCTTGTAGATGAGGGCCAGCTTCAGGCGTCACGCATGCCTGTGGCCGAGGTAAAACCCGCGGTGGCGCAAACCACCTCGCCACGCGAGCTTCGCCGGGCCAAGATTCTCGCCGGGCTGGTGCTGGCCGACAACGCCGATGGCTCCGACTATGCGCGCGCCATTCATGGTCGTGATGTCGCCGCCAACGATCTCAGCGAAGATCAACTCTACGACTCCGCCCGCCGCCTCGGTGTGGGGGGAGACCGGCTCACGCTCAAATTCTAAGCGGCAGGCACACGCGGCCAGCCGCCCTCAAAAGAACCGCACGAAAAGCTCGTGCGGTTCTTTTGCTTTTGGGCGCTGAAAGGGATACTGTTTTCGCATGAGAACGGAAAAAGACTCCATGGGTGCGATGCCCGTGCCGGACGAGGCGCTTTATGGCGCGTCCACTCAGCGGGCCGTGCTGAACTTTCCTATCAGCGGACGGCCGATGCCAGAGGCGTTTATTCGCGGTCTCGGTTTGGTGAAAATCGCCTGCGCACGCGCCAATGAAGAGCTCGGGAAATTGTCGCTCGAAAAAAGTCATCTCATCCAGCAGGCCGCCCGCGAAGTGGCCGACGGAAAGCTCACCGTGCATTTCCCTGTCGATGTTTTTCAGACCGGCTCGGGAACTTCGACCAACATGAATGCCAACGAGGTCATCGCCAATCGCGTGAGCCAGCTCGCCGGCGAACCCATCGGCTCGAAACGTCCCGTTCATCCGAACGACGACGTCAACCTTGGTCAGTCTTCCAACGACATCATCCCCACGGCGCTGCATGTGAGCGTGGCGATGGCGCTAAAAAATGATCTGCGTCCGGCGCTCGCGCATCTTGAGGCAGCGTTGGAGGCGAAGGCGCAGGCGTTTGCGACCATCGTTAAAATCGGCCGCACGCATCTGATGGATGCGACCCCGATTACGCTTGGGCAGGAATTTTCCGGTTATGCGGCGCAGGCGGCGAAGGCCATTGAGCGCACTGATCGGGCGATCGTCGCGCTGCGTGAGCTGGCCGTTGGCGGCACCGCCGTGGGCACGGGAATCAACTGCCATCCGGAGTTTGCCGAGAAGGTCATTCGTATCCTCAACGGTGAAACAGGGCTGGAATTTATCGAGGCGCTCAACCACTTCGAGGCGCAGGCCGGGCGTGACGACGCCGTGGAAGTCGCCGGCCAACTGGCGACCATTGCGGCGAGCCTCACCAAGATCGCCAACGACATCCGGTTGCTCGGTTCCGGTCCGCGCAGCGGTCTCGGTGAGATTCGCTTGCCGGCTACGCAGCCCGGTTCGTCGATCATGCCGGGGAAGGTGAATCCGGTGATGAGCGAGATGCTCGTGCAGGTGTGCATCTACACGCAGGGACTTTCGCAGATGGTCGTGTTGTGCGGACGCGACGGGCATTTTGAACTCAACGTCACGATTCCGCTGATCGCTTATGCCCTGCACGAAGCGATTCATGTGCTGGCGAACGGGGCGCGCCAGTTTGCCGATGCTTGTGTAGAAGGCATCGAGGCCGACGAGGCGCGCTGCCGCGAGTTGGTGGAGCGCTCCCTGATGCTCGTGACCGCGCTCAATCCTCACATCGGCTACGACGCGGCCGCCGCCGTGGCGAAGGAGGCGCTGGCCACTGGAAAAACACTCAAGGAAATCGTGCTCGCGAAGGGCTTGATGGATGCGGCGACGCTCGACCGCGCGTTGGAGCCTCTCAGCATGACGCGGCCCGGTGAAAGCGCACTGGGCGGAGGAGGCTGATTTTATGGTTCACCAAGTCACCCTATCCATCGAATCGCGCGGGCCCGGAACCCACGAGATCACCGACGCGGTTGCCCGTGAAGTGACACGCAGCGGATTCACGTCCGGCGTCGTCACGGTGTTTTGTCAGCACACGAGCTGCTCCCTCGTCATCATGGAGAATGCCGATCCGACGGCGCGCCGGGATTTGGAGGCGTGGCTTGATCGGCTCGTGCCGGAGAACGATCCGCATTTCGAGCACACGCTTGAAGGGCCGGACGACATGCCGAGTCACATCAAGATGGCGCTTACTCGCACGAGTGAGAGCGTGCCCTTTGCGTCGGGCCGTCTCCTGCTCGGGACGTGGCAGGGGATTTTCCTGTGGGAACATCGCCGCCACTCACACACGCGGCGCGTGGTGGTGACGGTGATCGGCGCGTGACGGAGGCGTCTTAGTGTTTGCCGTTGGCGGCGGCGGTGACGCCGCCGGGGAGGCAGGCGCCGCAGCCGTTGACGAAGAAATCGTTGCCCTTGTTGTCCACGAGGATGAACGCAGGGAAATCCACCACGTCGATCTTCCAGATGGCTTCCATGCCGAGCTCGGGATACTCCAGCACTTCGACTTTTTTGATGTTTTCCTTGGCGAGGATCGCGGCGGGACCGCCGATGCTGCCAAGATAAAATCCACCGTGGGTTTTGCAGGCGTTGGTGACCTGCGCGCTGCGGTTGCCCTTGGCAAGCATCACCATCGAGCCGCCGAGCGATTGAAAACCGTCGACATAGCTGTCCATGCGACCGGCCGTCGTGGGGCCGAAGCTGCCCGAGGCGTAGCCTTTGGGCGTCTTCGCGGGACCTGCGTAGTAAACGGGGTGGTTTTTGAAATAGTCGGGCAGGCCCTGGCCGGCATCGACGCGTTCCTTGAGCTTGGCGTGGGCAATGTCGCGGGCGACGACGAGCGGGCCGGTGAGAAGCACGCGGGTCGTCACGGGGTGTTTGGACAACTCGGCGAGGATGGCGGGCATCGGCTGGTTGAGGTCGATGCGCACGACTTTGTCGTCTTTGAGGGTGCGTTCGCCGGCGGGGATGAAGCGGCCGGGATTGGTTTCCATCTTTTCGAGCCAGATGCCGTCCTTGTTGATCTTGGCTTTGATGTTGCGGTCGGCGGAGCAGGAGACGCCGAGGCCGACGGGGCAACTGGCGCCGTGACGGGGGAGGCGGACGACGCGGACATCGAGGGCGAAATATTTGCCGCCGAACTGGGCGCCGATGCCGCTGGACTGGGCGATTTTGAGGACGAGTTTTTCTGCTTCGAGATCGCGGAAGGCGACGCCGTCGGCGGTGCCGCTGGTGGGCAGGTGGTCGTAGTATTTGGTCGAGGCGAGCTTGACCGTTTTGAGGCAGGTTTCGGCGCTGGTGCCGCCGATCACGAAGACGAGGTGATAGGGCGGGCAGGCGGCGGTGCCGAGGTAGCTGAGTTTTTCGGTGAAGAATTTTTCGAGGCTCTTGGGGTTGAGGAGAGCCTTGGTTTCCTGAAAGAGGAACGTCTTGTTGGCGGAGCCGCCGCCCTTGGCGACGAAGAGGAATTTATACTCGGAGCCCTCGGTGGCGTAGAGGTCGATCTGTGCGGGGAGGTTGGTGCCGGTGTTGACCTCTTTGAACATGTCGAGCGGGGCGGTCTGCGAGTAGCGGAGGTTTTCCTTGGTGTAGGTCTCGTAGATGCCTTTGGAAATAAACTCCGCGTCGTTGGCGCCGGTCCAGACCTGCTGGCCTTTCTTGCCCATCACGATGGCGGTGCCGGTGTCCTGGCAGAAAGGAAGGATGCCCTCGGCGGCGATCTCGGCGTTTTTGAGGAGGGTGGTGGCGACGTAGCGGTCGTTGGCGGAAGCTTCGGGGTCGTCGAGAATGGCGGCGACTTGCGCGAGGTGTTTCGGGCGCAGGAGAAACGAGGTGTCGCGCATGGCTTGCTGGGCGACGAAGGCGAGGGCTTCGGGGTCGACCTTGAGAATCTCGCGACCTTCGAAGGTGGCGGTTGATACGCCTTCCTTGGAAAGCAGGCGATACTCGGTGTCATCGGGACCGAGAGGGAAGGTGTCCTGATACGAAAACGGGGGCGTAGCCATGCGGACAACTTAGCCACAACTCCCGCCTCCCGGACGACGAAAAACGCCGGGACGCGTAAAAATTAGCAAGATTTGCGCGGGTCAGTAGTCCGCTGCGTAAAGCGGGTGGATTTGCTCCGTCCGCCTTGAACTCAGACGATCTTGAGCTTGGGTAGATCCTGTCCGTCCACGAGGCCGACGGGTTTGCCCTTGGCATCGACGACGATGAGGTCGTCGATTTTGTGGGCCTCGAAGAGATTCAGGGCGTCCACGCCGAGGGCGTCTTCGGCGACGACCTTCGGCGAGCGGGTCATGAACGTAGTGACGGGTTTTCCGAGGAAGCCTTCGCCGGTGAGTGCGCTGCGGCGGAAATCGCCGTCGGTGAAGATGCCGGTGAGTTTGCCCGTTTTCGGGTGGACGATGGCGATGCTGCCGCTGCGGGCTTTGGTCATCGCGAGGATGGCGGCCTGCGTGGTGGCGGTTTCGGGGGCGACGGGAAGGCGGTTGCCGCTGCGCATGATGTCTTTCACGCGAAGCAGGAGCACGCGGCCGAGATTGCCGCCGGGATGGTATTTGGCGAAGTCGTTGCGAGTGAGGCCACGGGCGGCGAGTAGGACCATGGCGAGAGCGTCGCCGAGGGCGAGGGCGGCGGTGGTGCTGGCGGTCGGGGCGAGCTTGAGCGGACAGGCTTCGCGCGGGACGTTGTAAACGAGCTTCAGGTCGGCGTTTTTCGCGAGATCGGAGGCGGTGTTGCTGGTGAAGGCGACGATGCCCACGCCGAAGCGCTTGAGCGCGGGGATGAGGCGGAGGACTTCCTCGGTCTGGCCGCTGTTGCTCAGGAGGAACGCGAGGTCGCCCTTGCCGACCAGTCCGAAATCGCCGTGGAGGGCCTGGGTGGCGTCGAGAAAGCAGGCGGACAGGCCGATGCTGTTGAAGGTGCCGACGAGCTTTTGGGCAATGTGGGCTGATTTGCCCACGCCGCTGAAAATGATCTTTCCACCGGCCGCGGCGGTGGCTTCCACTCCACGGGCGACATCCACGAATTTCCGGTCGAGACCCTTGGCGGTGGCGGTGAGCGCCTCTTGCTCGATCTTGATGCAGGCGCGGGCGCGATTGAGGGCGGTTTTGGGGTCGATGGCCATTTAGAGTTTGAGTCGAAAGTCTGTCTGCGAGACTTAGGAGCAACGTTTCTGCGTTCAATCCCATTTCCTGTCGTCGATGAGGCTCCGTTTTCCTTTCCTTTGCTTGTTTGCGCTGGCCGCGCTGCTTTTTGTCGCGGGCTGCGAGCGCTCCGCCGACTCCCCGTTTACGGCTGAAGTTGACGATTCTGATTATCGTCGGGGCAAGGAACTCCTGCGTCAGGGGCGCAACCAGGAGGCGTTGGTGGCTTTCCAGAAGGTTGTCGAAAACCGTGGTGACGATGCCCCTGAATCCCACCTCGAACTTGGAATCCTCTACCAGCAGCACATCAAGGATCCGATCACGGCGATCTACCACTATCGCAAGTTTCGTGAGCTGAAACCCAACTCTCCGCAGGCGGATCTCGTGCGTCAGCGCATCGACGCCGCCACCCGGGAGTTTGCCCGCACATTGCCCGCGCAGCCTTTGGATAACCAGATGGAGCGGCTCGATCTCCTTGATAAGCTCGACCAGCTCCAACGCGAAAACGCCCAGCTCAAGGACCAGCTCATCGCCGCGAAAACCCAGGCGGTCAATTCGCCGCGTCCGGCGGTTTCGCTGATCTCCCCCGATACTTCGGCGCCGTTGGCGGTAAATCCCGACTTTTCGCCCATTGCGCCCGCACCCGATCCAACGCCCGTCCCTCAACCGGTGCCGCAGTCGTCGACTCCGGCTGTCTCGCTCAACCGTCCGGTCTCGCCCAGCGCGGTCACGAGCGGCCGCAAACACACGGTCGTCAAAGGCGACACGCTCTTCAGTCTCGCCCAGCGTTACTACAACAACAAGTCGCGCTGGCGCGACATCTACGCGGCCAACCGCGATGTGATGAAGAGTCAGAACGATCTGAAGATCGGGATGGAGCTGAAGATTCCGCAGTAAGCCAGCCACGTCGTCACATGCCGCGCACTTCCCGCCGCACGTCGGTCTTCACCGAGTCGCTCATTCGCGAGATGTCGCGCGTCGCCGCGCAACACGGTGCGATCAATTTGTCCCAAGGTTTTCCCGACGGCGATCCTCCCGCCGCGCTCGTGCAGGCGGCGAAGGATGCGATGGACGCGGGGCGCCACCAATACGCGGTGACGTGGGGTTCACCTGAACTGCGCGACGCGCTGGCCGCCAAGCTCACACGCTTTACCGGTCTGCCGGTCGATCCGCTGCGAGAGTTGGTCGTCACCTGCGGCGCGACCGAGGCGATGCTAGCCGCCGTGATGACGGTGTGCGATCCGGGCGACCGCATCGGCATGTTTTCGCCGTTCTACGAGAACTACAATGCCGACGCCATTCTCAGCGGGGCGACGGCGGTGCATGTGCCGCTGCATCCGCCGCAGTATGGTTTTGATCCGGCGGAGCTGCACGCGGCGTTTGCGACGGGTGGCGGGTTGAAGGCGTTCATCCTCTGCAATCCTTCGAATCCGTGCGGGCGTGTGTTCACGCGCGAGGAGTTGCTGCAGATCGCCGCGCTGGCGGAGGAGTTCGATACGTTTGTCATCACCGACGAAGTCTACGAGCACCTCGTGTTTGACGGACGAAAACACATCTATTTCGCGATGCTGCCGGGCATGGCCAAGCGGACGCTGAGTGTGTCGTCTCTCTCGAAAACGTTTTCCATCACGGGCTGGCGGCTGGGTTACCTGCACGCCGCGCCGGAGATCATCGCGCAGGCTCGCAAGGTTCACGATTTTCTCACGGTGGGCGCGGCGGCTCCCTTGCAGCATGCGGTGGTCGCGGCGCTGGGCTGGGGCGCGGATTACTACGAAGCGTTGTGCGCCGAATATCAGGCGCAGCGCGATGTGTTGCTCAGCTATCTCGACCAGACAGGACTCGCTTATACAAAGCCGGAAGGCGCGTATTTCGTGATGTTGGATATCTCGCCGTTTGGATTCGCGAGCGACGTGGAGTTTTCGCACTGGATGGCGAAGGAGATCGGCGTCGCTCCGGTGCCGGGATCGAGTTTTTTCGCCAACGGAGAAAATCGTTATGTGCGGCTCAACTTTGCCAAAAAACCGGCGACGCTGCACGCGGCGGGCGAGCGGTTGCTCAAGTTGAAGCGCGGCTGAGCAACCATCATGACGTCTCATCCGGCCGCTCCCGAAGTAGTCACGCTGACGCTCAATCCGGCGATCGACCGCACGGTGACGATTCCGAACTTTTCGACGGGCGCGGTGAATCGCGTTACGCATTCCGAAGATCGTGCGGGCGGCAAGGGCATCAACGTCGCGGTGTCGTTGGCGACGCACGGGCACCGGGTCGCAGCACTTGGTTTTTTGGGAAAGGACAACGCGGATGTGTTCGCCGAAGCTTTTGCTGCTCTCGGCATCGAGGATCGCTGCATCCGGCTGGCGGGCGCGACTCGTGTCGGGATCAAAATCGTCGATCCGGTGGGCGGACAGACGACCGATATCAATTTTCCGGGACTGGCACCTGCTGCGGCTGATCTCGTTGCGCTGCGCGGACAACTCGCCGCGCTTTCCGGAGGCTGGTGTGTGCTGGCGGGCAGTCTGCCCCCGGGCGTTGAGCCAGGCATCTATCGTGAGTTTATCGCCTCGTTGAAGGCTCGCGGTGTGCACACGTTGCTCGACACGAGCGGCGAGCCGTTGCGCGAGGCTTTGCAAGCCGCGCCCGACATCATCAAACCCAATGTGCACGAACTTGAAGCGCTTTTGGGCGAACGGTTGTCCACGGAGAAGGCCGTTGTTGCGGCGGCCCGCAAGCTGGTCACTGGCGGGGTGAAACTTGTCGTGGTTTCACGCGGGGCGGAGGGAGCGTGTTTTGTTACTGCCGAAGAAGCGGTGAGCGCCGTGCCGCCAGCGGTGGAGGTGCGCAGCACGGTGGGCGCGGGCGATGCGATGGTGGCGGGCATCGTGGCCGCCCGGCTGCGCGGCTTGTCCCTTGGCGAAGGTGCCCGGCTCGCGACCGCATTTTCACTGGCCGCGCTCACGCAGGCGGAGTTGGAGACTTTTCTGAAGCGGGTGCGGATATCTCCTGCTTGAGCCGCGTTTCGTAATGGGATCGCGCCGCTGAGGCGGCGGGCTGCTACGGGGAGAGCTGCAGGCGCTCTTTTTCTTCAAGACACGTGCAGTGGTGACGAGCGAGTTCTTTGAGCTGTTCGGTGGTCTGAGATTTCACCCAGTTGTAACGGTCTTGAAGGGCTTTGCAGCGCATCGGGTTCAATGGACAGTCAGGCGGGTTGTCTTGCTGCAAGGGGCAGGCAATCGAGAGGCCGACGACATAGGCAATAAGTGCCTCACGGCCTTCTGGGGGTTGATGAATCATTCGTGAAGTGATTTTTTGAATAAGAAATAAACCCGGATGGACGAAGCGGCGATGCTTTAAACCAGTGACGGCAGGTTTTATGGCTTTGCGCGGATTGGGTTGTCGGCCAGTTTGGGCGGCGCATGTCGGCGCATCCATCTTTTCGCGAGGCGTTACGGTTTTGGCTCAAGCTGGGGCTCATCAGCTTCGGCGGGCCTGCGGGGCAGATCGCGATCATGCAGACGGAGCTGGTCGAGCGAAAAAAATGGATCGGGCAGGAGCGGTTTCTTCACGCGTTGAATTTTTGCATGCTGCTGCCGGGCCCCGAGGCGCAGCAGCTCGCGACTTACTGCGGCTGGCTGTTGCACCGCACGTGGGGCGGGATCGCGGCGGGCGTGTTGTTTGTGCTGCCGTCGGCGTTGCTGTTGTGGGGATTGAGCTACGTCTATGTCGCGTATGGCGCGGTGCCGTGGATCGCGGCGATTTTCTACGGGCTGAAGCCGGCGGTGATGGCGATCGTGTTTGCGGCGGTGCTGCGAATCGGAAGCAAGGCGCTCAAAAACGGCGTGATGTGGGGCATCGCGGCGGCGGCGTTTGGACTGATCTTTTTTCTGAAGGTGCCGTTTCCGGTGATCGTGTTTGGCGCGGCGGCGATTGGCTTTGTGGGAGGGCGGTATGTGCCGGGAAAGTTTGTGTTGGCGTCCGGTCACGGAGCGGCGGGCGGACACAAGGGAGAACGTGCGGTGATCGACGATGCGGCGGAGAGCGAGGCGGTGCGTCCGACCTGGGGGCGGGCGCTGCGGGTGATCGCGGTGTGCGGGATGTTGTGGGCGGCGCCGCTCATCGTGGTTGGGTGGTGGCAGGGGCAGGAGGGAACGCTCGCGCAGGAGGGATGGTTTTTTAGCAAGGCGGCGATGGTGACGTTTGGCGGGGCTTATGCGGTGCTTCCGTATGTGGCGCAGCAGGCGGTGGAGACGCATGCGTGGCTGGCGGCGCCGCAGATGCTCGATGGGCTGGCGTTTGCCGAGACGACACCGGGGCCTCTGATCATGGTGCTCCAGTTTGTGGGCTTCATGGGAGGATTCCATCATCCGGGGGTATTGTCGCCGTTGGTGGCGGCGACGCTCGGGGCGATGATCACAACGTGGGTGACGTTTGTGCCGTGCTTTCTGTGGATTTTTCTGGGGGCGCCGCATGTCGAGCGGTTGCGCGGTCAGAAGTTGCTGACGGCGGCGCTCAGTGCGGTGACGGCGAGTGTGGTGGGCGTCATCCTGAATCTCGCGGTGTGGTTCGGCTGGCACGTGCTGGTGCCGGCGGGAACGTGGGCGAGTGTGGATTGGTTCGCGCTGGCGGTGGGCGCGGCGGCGTTTGTGGCGCTGCACCGTTTTAAGGTGAATTTGATCGCGGTGATCGCGGCGAGCGGAGCGCTGGGGTTGGCGTGGAGCTTGGTTTGATCGGACCGAGCCACGGAGGCCGGATTTTCTGGGAGTGGTCTCTCGCAATGCTCCGGTTGGGAAGCGGAGGGGCGGCTGATGCCGCCGGGGTTACTGGGCGACAGGCTTCAAGTGGGTATTTAGGAAATCTTCGGTGAGGCGGAAGACTTCGGGGCCGAAGAGGGTGCCGTGGCCGCCGCCTTTTACTATGTGCAGGGTGCTGCGGTTGCCGGCGGCGCGGAGTTTTTCGTCGAGCAGTTTGCTCTGGCCCACGGGGACGGTCTGATCGGCGTCGCCGTGCACGATGAGGAAGGGCGGTGCGCCGGCTTGCACGTAGGTGATGGGGCTGGCGCGACGTGCCAGGCCGGGGTTTTTCTGAATCGCGCCGCCGAGGAGTTTGGCTTCGGGGGAGTCGGGGGCGTCGTGGTCGAGGCGGGATTGCGGGCCGGACATGCTGCCCATCGTCAGAAAATCGGCGGGGCCGTAGAAATCGATGACGAGTTGCACGGCGCTGGAGGTTTTGAGGTTTGCGCCAACATCGAATTCGCGGGTTTTCCCGGTGACGCCGAGGAGGGCGACAAGGTGACCGCCGGCGGAGCTGCCCCAGGCGGCGAAGCGGTCGGGGTCGAGGTGATACTCGGCAGCGTGGACGCGCAGCCAGCGGATGGCGGCTTTGCAGTCTTCGATTTGTGCGGGGAAGACAGCGTCTTCACTGAGCCTGTAGCCGATGCTGGCCACGGCGTAGCCTTCACGGGCGAAGCGGATGGCGGGGCATTGGCGTTTGTCGCCGGATTTCCAGCCGCCGCCGTGAATCCAGATGATGAGCGGAAGCGGGGCGCCGGAGACAGCCGAGTCGGGAAGGTAGAGGTCGAGCTTTTGGCGGTCGTGGCCATGATCGACATAGGCAAGATCGCGCAGGGCGCGGACGCCAGGGGGGACTCCCTGCGCATGAGTTTGCGGAAGGAGTCCGGGGGTGAGGCTGATGAGGGT
>Ga0310811_10000319_pt1 | contig 66336 bp, 58 predicted proteins | sample YCmetagenome_FD_207642 | JGI IMG/M metagenome (GOLD analysis project Ga0310811, IMG submission 207642) | Soil microbial communities from experimental microcosm in Duke University, North Carolina, United States - YC | ecosystem: Engineered > Artificial ecosystem > Soil microcosm > Unclassified ... | reverse complement strand
GCGGGCCTTGCGTCACTTGCCCAGCTATGCTCACAGCTGTTCGACGCATACCATTGCCGGTTTTGTCGCGTTAAGGTGGAGAGGTCGAATTCGAAGCTGACAGATACGGTTTGGCTGTCCGATGGAGAAGACGCAAACGTGCAGTCTCTTACCGCGACTGGCTTTGGGCCATTTCGACCTTCAAAGCATCGGGATTCTAGCCGATTCGAGCGAGGCGGCCGGAACCCATGCCCCTTGGGGATTTCAGCCGATTCCACCGGCTGGAAAAACCCGCAACCAGTTGGAAGCCACGAGAGTTCAATTGCCTTTTTTTTCATGTTGACGGATGCCATCACGCGCCGTACATTCTGACCTTCGCAAGTCGGACTGCTGATAATGTCCGCGAGGCACTTCAGCAGGACCCCGCAGTAACTAAAATTGTCCGTCGCATGTATCTGATGGACAGGCGACTAAGCCCATTTGGCCAACTCTGGTCGAGTGGGCTTTTTGTTTTCGCTTCACACGTATGGACAGGAAACATGTCAGCGCCTCGAAAAGCTCGTCTGGAGATTCCGCTCGGTCTTCTGTGCTCGACAACCGGTACCTATGGATCGGTGGGGCAATCCATGCTCAATGGTGCACTGCTGGCCATTGAGCAAGTGGCGACCGACGCGCGCTACGACTTCGCCTTCACCCCCGTTGCGGCCGATCCCGGCGGCGAGCTTGCACGCTACTTTTCTCTGAGCCAGCAGTTGCTGACGGACGGCGTTTCGCATGTAATCGGCTGCTACACGTCCTCGAGCCGCAAGGAGGTCGTGCCGCTGTTCGAACGGGCCGACGCGTTGCTGTGGTATCCGTCGCATTACGAAGGCTTCGAATGCAGCGAAAACGTTATCTACGTGGGCGCATCGCCGAACCAGCACATCGTTCCGCTGGCGGGCTACATGCTGTCGACGCGCGGAAAGCGGGTCTATATGGTGGGCTCGAACTACGTATGGGCCTGGGAAAGCAACCGCGTGATGCGAGATATCGTCGAGACCAACGGCGGATCCGTGCTGGCAGAACGGTATCTGCCGCTGGGCGTGCGAGACGTGCAATGGATCGTCGACGAGATCCAGGCGCTCAAGCCCGACTTCATCTTTTCCTCGCTGATTGGCGCCTCCACACTGGCTCTATTGACCCAATACGCAGCGTCCGCCGACAAGGGCGCCCCGGTCGAAGCCGACTATGCGCCTTTGACGAGTTGCAACCTGTCCGAGATCGATCTGCAGATGGTGGAGCCCGAAGCACGCGTCGGACACATCTGTTCAGCTGTTTATTTTCAGAGCGTCGATAGTCCCGCCAACCATGCCTTTGTCGGCGCGTATCGGGCACGCTTCGGAGGGCAAAGCGTAACCTGCGCCGACGCGGAAGCTTCATATGTAGCGGTGCACTTGTTAGCCGAGGCTATCCTCGAATGTGGATCGGCCGATGTGGAACGCGTGCGCCAATGCATTGCGAAATGCTCGCTCGACGCACCGCAAGGGGCCGTGCGTGTCGATGGTGAAAACCAACACAGCTTCCTGACGCCGCGCCTTGGGCGCTCGACTGCCAACGGACATTTCGATGTCGTATTGGCAACCCCGGAACCGGTCAAGCCGGATCCTTACCTGGTCTGGTTCGACGCAAGGCGCGATGTGCGCGGATGGTCGGCGACAGAGGGCGGCTGGTCGTCTCCCCGACGCATGCCGCTGAGGGCCGTGCGATGAGAGCCGCCGGCATTCCCGTCTTCAGAGGCCGTCGCGCGCTGTTGCTGCACAAGCCCGACCGCGACCGGCAGGTCCTCGAATCGCAATTGACGAGGCTTGGAATGCTGGTCGAGTGCCGAACGGCCGCCGATCCCTCGAAATGGGCGCTCGTCGACCTTTGCCTGTTCGAGGCGGACGCGAACAAGCGTCATATATTCCCCTGGGCCTCCGGGGAGCCGGACATCCCATTGATCGCACTGATCGGATCGGAGACACCGGAACGGATCCAATGGAGTCTGGCGCAGGGAGTGTCGGCATTCCTGGTCAAGCCAGTACGCTCGAATGGCACATACCTGGCGTTGATGCAGGCCGAGCACAATTTCGTACGCAACAGCCGCGTGCTTACCGAGATCAACGAATTGCGCGAGCGGGTGAAGTCACGCCGAATCGTTTTCAAGGCCATGCTCAAACTCATGAAGCTGTGGGCAATCGACGAAGATCAGGCGTTCGACCGGCTTCGTAGTGTCAGCATGCAGCGGAGCGTCTCAGTAGAGGAGCTGTGCGTCTCCATCCTTTGCGGCGAACTTCCAGCTGCCGATATGCGGGACCACGCCGTCCGCAACAGCAACAATTCTTGAAAGTCTTCTCAACTGTCGGATCTACACTAACGCGATGAACTGGCTAAATGACTCAATCATGCACACGCGCGGGGTCGCGCGTGGAGCGATCGGCACTACTCACGAATTATCGGAAGCTCGACAGGGACAATTCCATTATACGATCGGCCCATATTCGTCTCCTGTCCTCAATGTGCTTCCCGGCGACCGGATAGTCGTGGATACGCGGGATGCCTTCGAGGGCAAGTTGCGCACGGAGAAGGACCTCCCGAGCCAACACCTGCGCGTTCCGTTCCTGAATCCGCAGAACGGCCCGATCATCATCGAAGGCGCCGAGAAGGGCGACGTGGTTGCGGTGTATATCGAATCGATGCTTCCGCGAGGCGACAACCCGCGCGGGACCTGCTGCATGATCCCCGGATTCGGTGGATTGACGGGTACTGAGCAGACCGCACTTCTTAACGATCCCTTGCCCGAGATCACCCGCAAGGTCGATCTCGACGAGGAAGGCGTGTACTGGAGCAAGCGCGTGAGGCTCCCGTACAAGCCTCACATCGGTACCCTCAGTGTCTCTCCCGAACTTGATTCGATCAATTCGCTCACGCCTGACAATCACGGCGGCAACATGGACGTTCCGGACATGGGGCCGGGCAGCATCACGTACCTGCCTGTCCGATCGCCGGGCGCGCGGCTCTTCATCGGGGACGCTCACGCTTGCCAGGGTGACGGGGAAGTCTGTGGCGTTGCTGTCGAGTACGCGAGCCGGACCACAATCCACGTCGACCTGATCAAGAACTGGAAGATCGACTGGCCGCGGCTCGAGACTGAAATGCTGTTGATGTCGATCGGCAGTGCCCGCCCGCTCGAGGACGCAACCCGTATTGCGTATCGCGAATTGGTGCTATGGATGGAGGCCGAGTATGGCTTCGACAAGTGGGACGCATACATGATGTTGAGCCAGTGCGGAAAGGTGCGACTCGGTAATTTCGTTGATCCGAAGTACTCGGTTGGAGCGGCAATCGACAAGCACTACCTGAAGCCTTGATTAGTTGATCGGGCGAATTTTGAAATTCGTTGACATGCTTTGGCGCGCGACCCTAGACTGCCTCTGATCGCAGCGTTTTGAATCAAGCCGGCGTGTCTCCTCGCTAGCTCATATTGAACCATACATGGCCGGATAGAAGCATGGATCCGGTACGGCAAATAAGCCCTTCAAGCCTTCCTGGCTTGAGGGGCTTATTGCGTTCTGCGGATTGCAAGTTGCTTTGCTATTGAATTTCCCGGCTTGTGGGTCTGTCCGGAAGCCGTTCCAATCATGTTCGATACAACAATCGTAGGAGAGTTGAATGTTGCCCGATATGTCACGCTGGCTGCGTATTGCCGTCACTGCCGGACTCACGTGTTCGTCCATTGCCGCACTCGCGGCCGACCCGGTCAAGCTGGGCTTGCTGGAAGATGCATCCGGTAACTTTGCGCTCGCGACAATTCCGAAGATCCATGCTACCGAACTGGCCGTCGACGAAATCAACGCAAAGGGCGGCATCATGGGTCGACCGATCAAGCTGATCGCCTACGACACCCAGTCCGACAACACCAAGTTCCAGGAGCTTTCCCGCCGTCTGATCCAGACCGACAAGGCCGACGTCATCTTTGGTGGATTTTCGAGCGCGTCGCGTGAAGCGATCCGGCCGATCATGGACCGCGCGCATCAGCTCTACTGGTACAACAACCAGTACGAGGGTGGCGTCTGCGATTCCAATGTGTTCGTCACCGGTGCGGTACCGGAACAGCAGTTTTCCACGTTGATCCCGTGGATGATGCAGAAGTACGGCAAGAAGGTTTACACGATCGCGGCCGACTACAACTTCGGGCAGATATCGGCCGAGTGGGTTCGCAACATCGTCAGGGCGAACGGCGGGACCATGGTTGGCGAAGAGTTCATTCCCCTGAGCGTGTCGCAATTCGGCCAGACCATCCAGAACATACAGAAGGCCAAGCCGGACTTCGTCATGACGTTGCTGGTCGGCGCGAACCAGGCGTCGTATTACGAGCAGCAGGCATCGGCGCATCTGAATCTGCCGATGGGAAGTTCGGTCAACGTGGGTCAGGCGTACGAACACAAGCGCTTCAAGGCGCCGGCGCTGAAGGACATGTTCGTCACGGCCAACTACGTGGAAGAGGTTGATTCGCCGGCGAGCAATGACTTCAAGAAGCGCTTCCATGCAAAGTATCCGAACGAGCCGTACATCAACCAGGAAGCGGCCAACGCCTACGATGCGATCTATCTCTACAAGGCGGCGGTGGAAAAAGCCAAGTCTACTGACCAGACTGCGGTACGCAAGGCGCTCGAAGCCGGCAACATCTGTACCGATGGTCCTTCGGGCAAGGTCTGCATGGACCCGAAGAGTCACCACCTGAGCCACACCATCTACCTGGTGCATGTGAAGGAAGACCACTCGGTCGAGATTCCGAAGGTGTGGGACAACGTGCAGCCTTACTGGCTCGACCAGGTGGGTTGCAATCTACCGGTCAAGCCCGACCATCGCCAGTACACGCCCTCAAGTCTGCCCAGCAAGTCTTGATAATGGTATAGGCGTGATCGCGCCGCAGACCCGCACGTGATCACGCTTCTGATTCGACGAGAACTTTCGATGACAGCCTTGTCCACGCTCTATTCGGTCATTTACCAGTTCGGCGACAACTTCGCCTACCTTGTCCTCGCCGCACTCGGGCTGGCCGTGATCTTCGGCATGATGGGCGTGATCAACCTGGCGCATGGCGAGTTCATCATGTGCGGCGCGTACGTGACGATCATCTGCGCGAAACGCGGCATACCGTTGCCGATCGCCATGCTGCTCGGCGCGGTCGCTGCTGCTTGCACCGGCGTTGCCATCGAGCGGCTGGTGATCCGGCACCTGTACGACCGCCTGTTCGATTCCGTCGTGGCTACCTGGGCCATCAGCCTGATCGTGCAGCAGACCATGCTGCTGGTCGCCGGCCCGTCGATGGAAGGCATCAGCACGCCGTTCGGTTCCTTCGTATTCGGCGAATATTCGTTTTCGACCTACCGCGCCGTGCTGCCGGTCATCGCCCTTGGCGTTCTCGGCGCGCTCTACTGGCTATTTTTCAAGAGCAACTATGGCGTGTGTGCGCGGGCCACGATCCAGAATGCGAACATGGCGCAGTGCCTGGGATTGCGCACCGATCACCTGTACACGCTGACGTTTGCATTGGGCGCGGGACTCGCTGGCCTGACGGGCGCGCTGTACGCGCCGACCATGACCGCTGTGCCGACCATGGGCACGAACTTCATCGTTCAGGCCTTCGTCTCGGTGGTCGTCGGTGGTGCGAACGTCATCGCGGGCACGACACCCGCCGCAGCCATTCTCGCGGTGATCCAGACCACGCTGACCGCATCGTATGGGCAACTGTTCGGGCAGATCGGCCTGCTGTTGACGGTAATCGTGGTGATTCGCTTGATGCCGCAAGGTCTCGGCAATCTCTTCAATCGCATCCGTTAGGAGCATTCGATGATTCAACCGGCTTCTGATGCGGTTTCCTCTACGCTGCGCCAATCCGTGCTTCCAAGACTCCTTCGACTCGCGCCGTGGGTGCTGGCATTCTGCCTTCCGTTCGTCGTCGACGCCAACGCTAGCGGCAATTTCGCCTATTGCCTCGTATGGGCCTTCGCCGCGGTCGGCCTCGCCGCGATGTGGGGCCAGGGCGGCATCCTGTCTTTCGGGCAAACGGCGTTCTTCGGGCTGTCCGGCTACACCTACGGCATCGTCACCCTCAACCTCGGCGATGGCTGGTTGTCGTCGTGGAGCGGCCTGATCATAGGGCTCGTCGTAAGCGCGGGGGGCGCGGCCCTGCTCGGGTACATGATCTTCTACGGCAAGATCAAAGGCGTGTTCATCGGTATCGTGACGCTCTCGGTGACGCTCGTGCTTGAGACCTTCATGGCGCAGACAGCCGGGCCGCAATGGGCTATCGGCGAGGCGCGGCTCAATGGCTACAATGGCATGACGGGCATGCCGCCCTTGACGTTGCCATGGTTCGGCGGTCCGGTCACGCTCGAAAACACCAGCTTCTATTACCTCGTGCTCGTGCTGCTTGTGCTCGTCTATGCATTCATGCGCCGGCTGCTCGATTCCCCGTTCGGTCTCGCCCTGGTCGCGATCCGCGAAAATCCGCAGCGCGCCGAAATGCTGGGTATCGACATCCGCCGCCATCAGCTCCTGATCTTCGTCCTCGGTTGCACGTTGGGCGGCCTGTCGGGCGCGCTCTACACGATCTGGGGCTCATACATTACGCCATCAGCAATGGGTCTGACGTCCGCGGCCATGCCCGTGATCTGGGTGGCGACGGCGGGACGAAAGAGTATCGGTGCGGCCATCATCGGAACGGCCGTGCTGGTATGGTTGTCGCAGTGGCTGGCGATCTATGGCAGCCAGTACGCGCTGATCCTGATGGGCGCCGTCCTGCTGTTCGTGGTGCTGGCCGCCCCCGAGGGGCTGCTGCCGTTCGTATCGGATCGGGCACGCTGGGTGTTCACGCGGCGGCCGATTAAATCCCGGTCCTTCAAGACACAGGAGAGGAGTGAATCGTGAGTACGACACTGCTCGAGACTCGTGGGCTGACCAAACGCTTTGGCGGGGCGCAGGTCATAAATGGAATCGACTTCAAGGTGAGCGAGGGCGAAATACGCTGTGTGATTGGTCCGAACGGCGCGGGGAAAAGCACCTTCTTCAAGCTGATCACCGGGGAACATCGGCCGACGCAAGGCAGCATCGCGTTCCTTGGCCGCGACCTCGCGCACGTGCTGCCACACGAACGAATCCGCATGGGCATGAGCATCAAGTTCCAGATCCCCGGCGTGTTCGCGGAACTGACCGTGCGCCAGCATCTGCAGCTCGGCTTGCATCGCGCGAAGGACGACAGTGCGGCAACGCTCGATCGCTTGCTCGACCAGTTCATGCTGCAGAAGGAAGAGCACATGCCTGCAGGCAAGCTGTCGCACGGCAAGAAGCAGTGGCTCGAGATCGCGATGGCGGTGTCGCTCAAGCCAGTCTTGCTGTTCCTCGATGAGCCGGTTGCCGGCATGTCCGCCGAAGAGACTCACGCGACCGGCGAACTAATCATGCGCTTGCGCGAAGGCGGCCTCACGATTATGGCGGTCGAACATGACATGACCTTCGTCAAGCAGGTTGCTTCACGCGTCACCGTGCTGCACGGTGGGCGCTTGTTCGCCGACGGCCCGCTCGAGGAGATCCTCGCGCGTGACGACGTGGCCGAAATTTATCTTGGGAAAAAGAAATGACGGCCTTGCTACAGGTGTCCGGCATCGAATGCGGCTATGGTGGTGGAAAGGTGCTTGATGGCGTCTCCATGACGGTGGAGCGGGGAGAGATAGTCGCGTTGATCGGTCGCAATGGTGTGGGCAAGACCACGCTGATGCGTGCGTTGATCGGCCTAGTGCCGCTGAGTGCGGGCAGAATCCTGGTCGATGGGATCGAACTGGGTCGCGAGCGCCCTTATGCACGAGCGAAACAAGGCGTCGGTTACGTCCCGCAGGGCCGCGAGGTATTCCCCGCGTTGACGGTGCGTGAAAACCTGCAGGTTGGAGCACAGGCGAATCGATCCCGGACCGGCGACATGCTCGACAAGGTGGTCGGCTACTTCCCAGTGCTGCGCGCGAAGTTCCAGCAGAAGGCCGGCACCATGAGTGGTGGAGAACAGCAGCAACTGGCGATTGCGCGCGCGCTGATCGGTGCGCCGAAGATCCTTTTGCTTGATGAGCCGTCCGAGGGGATTCAGCCGTCGATCGTGGACCTGATCGGCGAGACCTTGCTCAAGATTGCAGCCGAGACGGGCATCGGCGTGCTGCTGGTCGAACAGAACATGGGGATGGTGGAAAGCGTCGCGAACCGCTGCTGCGTCATGGACAAAGGCCGGATCGTCGATACGTTGAACCGGGCGCAGCTCGCCGATGAAGATCTGATTCGCTCGGTTCTTGCGCTTTAGCTCGAAGTGGCTGACATCATGGGCGCTGCCGGATCGGCGGCCCAGAGTGGCAATGTCGTTCCTGAGCCAAATGGCAATGTCCGATTCCGGCTGGGGCGTTCAGAACGCAATACCAGCGGCCAGCGAATGACCGCACGCAGAACCCCCGGGCGAGGAAACCCGACATCTCACCGTGGGGCGACTCCTTCGCTTTTTCCCGCGTCTTACCGGGCGCCGGGTCACCAGAACTCCAGCGACCATGTAAACATAGGATTGCAAATGGAAAATTTCGCCTCACAGAAACTCGACAACGCATGCGACCTCTCCGGTATAAATCTGGCAGAACTGAACGTGCAAGCGGTATGGGAGGGCTTCGAAAGCGGGCGTTTTACTGCCGAATCCCTTGCGAAAGCTTGCTTCAAACGAATTGAACAATACAACGCGAAATTCAATGCACTGATTTTTCTCAATCCCGCAGCGCTGGATGACGCCCGCGAGATCGATCGACGGCGCGCAGCGGGTGAAGAGCTTGGTCCACTGGCCGGCGTGCCGGTTGTGATCAAGGATCCGATGGATATGGCCGGGTTTCCGACAACCGCCGGATGGTCACTCCTCTATAGCAAGACCGGAGGTGTCGATTTGATACCTGCCAGAGATGCGCCGGTAGTGGCGCGTATGCGGGCTGCGGGCGCGATCATGCTCGGCAAGACCAACGTCCCCGTGCTTAGCCACTCTGGAACTCATGCCAATGACAGTTGGGCTGGCCCGACAGTCAATGTCGTCATGCCCGATCGCGTGCCGGGCGGTAGTAGCGCAGGCACAGCTGCGGCAGTCGCATCGGCGATGGCGGTTCTCGGATTGGCTGAAGAGACGGGCGGATCGATCCAGAACCCCGCGTCGGCACAGGATCTGGTCGGCATCAAGCCCACCATCGGACTGGTGCCCAACGCCGGTGTGGTTCCCCTGTCGGCCAACCGCGACGTAGTAGGACCTATCGCCCGATGCGTGCGTGACGCGGCGCTCTGCCTCGATGTGCTTGCGGGTTACTCGTCGGAGGATCCCAAGACATTGGCCTCGGTCGGGCGCCGGCCAGCGGGTGGGTATACCGCGTCACTGTCTGCGGATGCACTGAAAGGCAAGCGAATTGGTCTTTACGGACCGGGATGGCGTGCACAGCCCCTGTCGGACGAAGCAACCCGCCTCTATGAACGGGCCAGGCAAGAGCTTCGTTCGGCCGGCGCAATTCTCGAGGACGATCCGTTTGCTGGATCGGGTTTCGCGGAACTTCGCAAACCGACACCTCCGCTGGCTAACTTCGATGCACATGGTATCGAGTCCATTCCCTATGATCTTCAAAAGTATCTGGAGAGATTGGGTCCGGATTCTCCCTTGAAATCCTTTGCTGACTTCGCGAAGGCAACCGCCTCGCAAGACGCATTTGGTCCTTCGGGTGTGCTTGGCTTCATGCATAGTCTGCCTCAGTTCGCCACAGCACTGGCCAATCCGTCTAATCCTCCCGATATTTCGGAATTCATCGAACTCAAAGAGCGGTACCTTCGAATCTTCGACGAAGTCATGACCGGGAAGAATCTGGACGCGATGGTATTCCCGCAGATGCGTTGCGAACTTCCTCCTCTTCACGGGACGGAAACCATTCAGGAAACCACGGTCGGAGAGATCAACATTGCGGGATTGCCGGGCGTGACCGTGCCGGCAGGCTACTATGAGTCTGGATCGCCATTTGGCCTATTCTTCGTTGGCCGGCAGTGGGAGGAAGCCAGACTGATCGCCATGGCATACGCCTACGAGCAAGCGACACAGCACCGGAAAGCCACCAAAATGCCTTGATCTGCCCTATCTCGCACGCTCGTGGCGAGGCGCTGCCGTTCCGCATCGAAACGCTTGGGGACGCTCTCAAGCGGGTTTTGTCGCGATAAGGGCGAGATGACGAAACATGCGTCGTTATGGTAAGGATTACTTATGCAGCTAGGAAGTGGAACTGCTCGGCACGAGTGCATCCAATTCCACGCTCCTCCATTTGACCCTTGGCGATCATGTGCATGAGTTCGATGCCGCTCAGCAGTATGCGGGCGCAACGAAAATTCTTGAAGCCCAGCACGGGCCGTGTGCGCCGCTTTATCGCCCGGTGATCTCGCTCTATACCGTTGTTCAGATACTTGTTTTGGCGGATCTTGATCGGTATTTCCCGCTCCGCGTTAAGAGCATCCAGCGCGGCCAGGTTCGCACCGCTTTTATCGATTGTCACCGTCTGGGGTTCGCCGTTTTGTTCAATCGACTTTTCGAAGTAGCGCCGGGCCGCAGCCTTGTCACGATGGGCACGCAGCAGAAAGTCGACCGTGTTGCCCTCCTTGTCGACTGCGCGATACAAATACTTCCACTGGCCTCGGACCTTGATATACGTTTCATCCATTCGCCAGCTCCGTCCGACCGTTTTCTTGTGGCGGCGAAAGGCCTTCTCCAGAACCGGCAACACCTTGATAGCCCAGCGGTGCACGGTCGAATGGTCGACCGAAATTCCGCGCTCCGCCATCATCTCTTCCAGGTGTCGAAGACTCAGCGGATAGGCCACATACCAGCGCACGCACGTCAGGATGACATCGAGCGGATAGTGCAAACGCTTGAGCACCCGTGCCACGGCTGGATTCAGAGTCTTCATCAAGTGCCCGATCGTTCGCATTGTCACGACACATGATACCCGACGCGTTACTGCGACAGATCCATCTCGAGTCGGGCAAGCTGGTGCAGCTATTACAAGACTACGTCGTGGCGACCGGCACGCTCTACGCGGTCTTCTTGCCCGACCCCAATCTGCCTGAGCGCATCCGAGCGTTCGTGCGGTTTTTAGCCGACCGGTTCGCCCCGTGCCGTATTGGGACGCGCAGCCGGACGCCGGGCAGTAGACGTTGATCTCACGCGCCGTGGACTGCCCCGTTCTGCGTCATCTCCGCACGCCTGTTGTCAGTCGACGTAAAGGAATCCGAAAGTTGTTAACAGAGGCGTCCCGTTTTGCTAGATGCTATGGGAGGGCTGTGGAAGTAAGCCCGCTGGAGTAAAACGGGATTTTCCAGACTCGTTTGTCCAAAGGAGCACGCAAAATGGATGCGACTGACACAGCCCTCCGAGGGCAGCATACGACGGCAGGCGGCCGGTCACTCCGGTTCCAAGCAACAATGCAACGATTGCACGGTTGCGCGTTTCACGTGCTGTGTCCGTGTCCAGCGGCCGCGTCCATTCCGGCATCTGTTCATCGGCCTTCGGATCGAGAAAAAGAGGCCGCGGCTCGTCTTCGGGCCACACCTCGCTTCTGAAGGAGTCGGTCGCCGGGTTTGCCTCCGTTAGACCAAGTTCAACGAGGTGGCCACATAGCCGGTCGACGAGCTTCGCATATCGTTTGCGTGTCATCTTGCCAGGGGCGCATCGGTTGTCGACGTCCACCAAGAAGGAATCGAGGTCTGCCGCGCTGAGGCTCAACAAGCTCGTGCCGCGCATGGCCAGATGCCGCAGGAATCGGGTGAACATCGCGCGATGCTGGATGGTCGAGCGCGCGGAGAACCTGCGCCGATCCGCCTGGGCAGCTTCTTCCGTCTGCCATGTCCTGTATGCGTCAGAGGGGTAGCCAGCCAAGGAGCATCGGTATCCATGCGACTTTATATACTGAATTTGCTTGATGGCGCCGCCTGGCGAATCTTCGATTCGTCACCTTGCTCTCAGGGGGATGGCTGCTTGAGATCATCACGAAATCGCTCGTTAAGGGCGACACTGTGCAACTTGTGGGAGCGGACGAAATGTGGGGGAGTGTTCGTTCAACGTCGAACGGTTTCAGGCGACCTGAAGTGCGGGTATCGGTTTCGAAAGCAGCTTTCGAGTCTTCCATCGAGCAGCTCGACGCGGGTCTGCAGCAGATAGTGAGCCCCGTGCATGGACCAACGCATTTGCTGCCGCTTTGAGAGACGACGATTGATCAAGTGATTCATTACTGACTCTGCTGACGCTGACGACACACGGCGTCCTTCCATTCTGGCGCGTTGATAGTCGACAAGGTCCTTTCTGTTGTGCTCGAGGAATGTGAGCAGCCGGACGGTTGCACGATAAGCTCAACCTGAGGTGAGTCGGTAGAACAAAGGCAGTTCTTCTGCAGCGATTGCCAAAGAGACGGCCAGCGTGCGGAGCATCTCGATTGCCGTCTCACCTCGACCGCGCCACAGCGCGTCGCGCACCCTGACAAGAAGGCGCCCTGATCGCTGGATGATTTCAGGTCGCTCAGAGAAATAGCTGTACGCACAAATGGAAGATCGTATTGCGTGCATCTTCATGCTGACGTGGAACCAGTCAAGGATCCTGGGCGATACACGAGGAGCTATCGATGTCACCAGCGAGCGCATTCCCCGAGCACCATCCGAGATCACGTCGATTATGGTTGATGGAACCCAGCCACATTGATCGAGCGCGCCCGCCACAAGAACCCGGGTCAAGCTCGGACGTTGCAAGGCAGACACAAATCTTCGGGCCATTTGGCCATCGCGCTCGACCCTGCCGGCGATGACTTCGAATTTGCGGACTTCTTGAAATTGGTTGGCGCTTAATACCGTTCCATCGATCGCCATCCGTAGGTGGCTGGCGTGGTTGCGTTTTCGTGCGCCAGCTAACCATCCAATCCGGAACTGTTGGTTCTCGACATATTCTCCGCACTGAACGGTATCTTTTCGGACTGTAGTGTGTGATAGCTTCGGTAGCCCCGCAAGGTCGGCGACGGAACGTGCGGCCTCACGATAAGAAACGGAGGCTCCGTGTTTCGCGCAAAGGTATGTTAACTCCGGGGTGCGTCGCGTCGGCAGAAGAGGCTCAATGGAACACTCTGAAAACCGCAGACCGATAGAATCGCCGTTGTCATCGTACGGCTCAGGGGTGCACAAGCAGGATACGACTCGCGGCACCTTAACCTGCACTCTGCCGAGTGCCGTCGAAAAGGTGCGGGAACGCCAATCCTTGATGCGCCGATAGCAGCCGCATTCTCGGCAGTTCCGACGAAGTTTATCGTAGGCGTTAATCTGGTCTTGCGCCACGAGTTGTTGCAACGCTGCGAGGAGTTGACGACCTTCGGCGAGAGACAATCCGAAATCGGCTGGGGTAGCGCCATTCACTTGTCGCTTAATGGAGCCAACTGAGACTGTCTCGTCCATTCCCTGTCGTTGCAGAAGAATTTTCCAACGCAGTTCCATGGCCGTCTCCCCAGTAGGTCAACTACTGCAGTTTAGACCAGCCGTGCCTCCCCCACATTTTGTCCGCTCCCAAGATTAACGATCTCCAACACCGGTCGCGCCGGCTTTGTACCAATGGCACTGTCAACTTAACGGAATCCACGAGATTTTTTTCGTTTAAAGTGGGGATCGATTGCCAATCGGAGCGGCATATTGGGATTCGGATCGGCGTCACTGAGCCAAAAATTCTCTCGAAGTGGGATTTCAGTCAGGCCGATTTGCTTAAGTTGACCATACCACTTGCACAGCTGAACAAATACAGACCAAGGAGCAAGGGGCTGAATCCGGCGACCGCGCAGAGTCTGCTGAATCATGTCCCGCAGCACCCGGGTCAAGCGCCGCAGTTAATCCGGGACCCAGGCAAGCCAAGCCGAAGCGCTTTGTGTCATACGAACGGTCAGAAAGCCGAGGTGCTGACGATAAAGATCACCTACGGTCAGTGACGAAAGTTTAATACCGGGTCGAGTACTTTCGTTGAGGTTGGAAAAATTGTGTTCGTCGCTTTTCTGCAAAATGGCGTACTCGGCGTGGGTTACTTGCAACATTCGTAGGTAGGAGCCGGCACGCTCACGGTCATGCGAAGTCTTTGCAGAAAACCGCACATGTCTTCGCATTCCACCTTCTTCTCGCATCGACGCACGCGTTAGGCTCACTCTCATCTCAAACGCCGGTGAGCAAACGCATGGCTTCCATTCCTGTCGATCTGACCAGTACCCGGTTCCGCAGCAATCCGTATCCAGGCTACGAGGCGCTTAGAGATACCGGTGGTGTCCATTGGTTTGCACACGGCGGTCCGGGCGGAGGCATGTGGCTGATCAGTCGATATGACGACGTTGCCGAACTGCTCCGCTCGAGAATGACATCCAAACATGTGGGCGGTGCAGCGGCCCGACGGTGTCCGTACGATCACAATCTGCTTGCACAGGACGCTCCCGACCATACTCGCATCCGCTCTCTTCTGACGCGCGCGTTCACGTCGGAGCGCATCGCCGCGCTCGAACCGGCGATCCGTACGATCGTGGACGAACTGCTCGATCCGATGCTAGAAAAGGGCGGCGGTGACTTCATCGAGGAATTCGCGGGCGTGCTGCCCGCCTATGTCATTGCCGATCTGATGGGTGTGCCGCGGGGCGATCATGGTCGCTTTAGCGCGTGGGCACGCGACCTGTTAACCGGCCCCGACATTTCGAATCCGCGCATGTCGCAAGTGAGGGCCAGCATCGCTCGTCTAACGGAATACTTCCGGTCACTTGCCGCACAGCGCCGCGCTGCCCCCGCCGACGACTTCATCAGCGCGCTCGCAAAGGAGTGCGACGCGCACGGCCGCGTGTCGGATGACGAGATGCTCGCGGGTCTCATTCTGATCCTGGTCGCCGGACACGAAACCGTGGTCAACATGCTCGCCAACGGGATGTGGATTCTGCTGAGTCAGGTCGAACCCTATCGGCGTTTGCAGCAGAGTCCCGATCTCGTGCCGGGCGCGATAGAAGAGATCATGCGCTTCGAAAGTCCCGTACAGCGAGCCACTTTTCGTGCGACGACCGAAGCGCTGCAGATTGGCGGTGTCACGATCGAGAGAGGTCAACAGGTCAGCGCCGTGATCGGTTCGGCGAATCGCGACCCGGCTCAGTTTCCGGAGCCGGATCGGTTCGATATGGAGCGCAAGCCCAATCGCCATCTTGGCTTCGGCGCGGGCATTCATGCATGCCTCGGGCCGGCTCTGGCAAGACTCGAAGGAAAAGTGGCCTTTCAGCGATTGTTGGAACGCACGCGGGACATGCGGCTCGCCGATTCACAGCCGCGCTGGAATGTGTCGACAGGGGCAATGAGAGGGCTGGTGTCGCTGCCGGTTCTATTGGCCTGAACGGGTTCACGTGCAAATGAGCAGGACGCACCGAAGACATGCGTGATGTCGAATCAGCGTGTACGGGCCGTTTCCACCAAAAACTTCGCAGGGTAAGCGGGCGCATCGCAGCGGCGTACCAGCGGCCGCGGCAAGCGCTCAAACTTCGACACATAGGTCAATTCGCCTTGTCATCCCGTCTATCCCGATCATGAAAAAACGTCCGCATCAGCAGGTCCTGTATCCCGCCGTGCCGGCAATCGAGCAATTGGTGCGATTGATCGACAACGGCCTCGACAATCCCATGCAATTACAGCGCACGTGCCAACTCGACATTGTCGATGGCGCGCATGTCTACCCAATTCGAGTTAGCTTCGATGCGCAGACCTGGTGGTTCGCGGCAGGGCGGCACGACATCTGGCACACACGGCTCACGATGCCTTTACGGATTGTCGAACAGATCGTCGCCGCGCCTCATCAGTTCGATTTTAAATCGCCGGAGTCGCGTCGGCACTTGCGCGTGGAGGGTGATAGCGAGGTCGCGTTCATGATCACGATGTCGATGCTGCGCCCGCATCCGAGTCACGCCGCGACTTATCGCTACGTCGAACAGCGGCGTGTCGATGCCTATCGTGCGAACACGGTCGAGCGCTTCGATCGGCCAAGCGAGACCGAGATCGAACGGGCCATTGCCAACGGCACACCTGTCGTCGCAACGGGTTTCGATATGCCGATCTCGTACCGCGACTGGAATCTCGATCTGCTCGTGCAACGCTTTGGAGAGGTGCCGCTGCTGACCACGCATACCGGGCCGATGAGCGTCGCGCAGTTCGTGGGCTGCTTGCGGGCAATCGAACACAGTGGCGGCATCGCGGCTCGTGCCGGGCAAAGCGTCTACACGGCGGGTTGCGTGTTGCCGCCCGCGATGCGGGCGGATTTCATTCCAGCGCTGTATCCGGCAGATCGATACCTGGAGCCGCGCATCTGGTTCGGTTCGGTGCCGGTGCAGACGGCGGCAACGGGTTTGCACTGCGACCCGTTCGTCTCGTTTCTCTATCAGGTCATGGGCCGAAAACGGTTCAGGCTTTTTTCACCGGATCAGGCGGATCTGCTTTACGTCATGCGTGCATACAACCGCAGCCGGCCTTGCTGGGTGTCGGCCGAAGCGCCTGATTACACGCGCTTTCCGGCCTTTGCACAAGCGCGCCAGATCGATGTGGAAATCGGCCCTGGCGATCTGCTCGTGTTGCCTCCCGGCTGGTTTCACGCGGTGTATTGCGTCGAATCGCCGACGCTTTCGGTGAGCTACTTCATGGACTGCGGTGCGCCGCCTGCGCTCGACGACGAGTGCGAGGTACAACAGGCGATGTCGTGAGCTAGCGGGGCGGCTGATGGATCGACGTGATCGCCTCGAAGTGACCGCCCTTGTCCCAGATAGCCACCACGCGCGCCGAAGGTGAACCTGATTCGAGCTTGTCGACATGCGCTTGCCCGTCGACCATCGAAACGATCCACACGTCGATCCTGTCTTCGTCCGTCCGGTTGGCGTTCATCAGATCGACTGCCAAACGGGCCTCCGCGCCACGCGAGCTGACCTTCGCGTTTTTGCCGAGACGAACCTCGGGCGCGTTGTCCAGAATGCGCCGGTGTTCGGACGATAACTCGCGGGCCTCCGTTCTGGCATCTTGATCTCCATCGAGTACGCGCCGCATGAAACCGACCCGCTCGTCATGCGACGAGTCGTATTCGCCGCACATATGCTGCGTGACGGAGATCAAAAAGCAGTTGTTGATGCTTTCACCGGTGCGCCCGTCGTTGGGGATCGCCTGCAAGCCAGCCTTGCCTAAAGCCGCTTCGACCGGCGCAAGGTACATCAGCGACGCGGTGACTTCCTGCTCATATTCGAATTCGTTCGCGTACACGCCGCGAATTTCGCCGGGCAGATCGTTGAACCGGGCAGGGCGATTCCGATCCGATGCGCTCGCATGTTGGTCGAGGTGATCGATGAAGGTTTCGATGGGCTGGCGGTGGTGATCGTGCCGGCTGCACTCGATGGCTAACTGCAATTGCGCATTTTCCTCCCCGGCCGTTGCGGGAGGGACGAAATTCCCGATGAATTCCGCGTGCGGCCATGATGAGTCGGAAGGTGCGCCAACCCAATCATTGAACACCGGCTGGGGCATTGAAGGCACGGACATGGGATCGAAGCGGTAGGGGGGCGGGGGTAGCTGATGGTGCAAGCCGTCGGGCAAAGCGCCCGGATGGCCCGGTACATAGCCGCCGTACGCCCATCCGCCGCCGTTTGAATTGAATGGAACCTGCTGGTGCCGTCTCCCCATCGGAAGTCCGCCCAGCAGCCCCGGCATCGGATAGGGAGAACCCGCCGGATTGCCGGGATGCGCGAAGCCGTTTGGATAGCCCGCAGGCGGTTGTTCGTAGTCGACCTCCGGAGTCGTATGCGCGAGCGCGTAAAGCAGAAAACGTTGCCACAGCATGATCAGGCTCCGCTGAGAGGCGAGGCCGGGGCGGCCGTCATCCGGAACGCCTTGCGTAGTGCGCCGACCGTTTCCCGATGCGCGACGGCAGCCTCGGGAATCAGGCCGCCCATCGAAAAGAAGCCGTGAATCATGCCCGGATAAAAGCGAATGGCGACCTCATTGCCGTGACTGCGCAACCTGTCGGCGTAAGCGGCGTGCTCCTCCTGAAGCGGATCGCATTCAGCGGATACAAACCAGGTGGGCGGGAGACCTGTCCACTGAGGCGGCGCATTACGTTCACCGTCCAGCGGCGCGAAGCGCCAGTCATTGGTATCGTCGGAGGTTCGCAGGTAGGTGGTCTGAATCCATTGAATCACCGGGAGCGTCAGAAAATAGCCGTCGCCGTAGCGGCGGTGAGCTTGCGTGTCGGTGCGCGCCGAGAGTGCCGGGTAGATCAGTATTTGCAACGCCACGCGAATCCCAGCGTCGCGCGCACGGAACGCGCTTACCGCCGCGAGCGTAGCGCCCGAACTCTCTCCGCCTATCGCGAGCCGCTCAGCATCGAGTCCCAGTGCGCCCGCCTGCCGATGCAGCCACTGCAGGGTGTCGATCGCATCGTTGACTGCATGCGGAAACTTGTGTTCGGGCGCGAGCCGGTAATCGACCGACATCACCGCGCATTGTGTTTCGGCGGCGAACATCCGGCAGATTGCATCGGCGGATTTCAGGCTGCCCACCACGTATCCGCCGGAATGGAAATACAGCAGGACGGGCAGCGGATCTGTCCAGCACGGTCGCCGGGGGTAGTAGACGCGAGCATTCAACTGCACGCCGTCGCGGGTGTCGACATGCACGTCTTCTATCGTGTCCACACTGCGCGAAGGGATGCCGCCGAGCTGCATGTTGAAATCGAAATAATCGCGTGCGGTGCAGATATCCAGATCGTTGATACCGGTGACGGCACCACCGGCCGCCGCACGTCGATCGAGAAACCTCTTGACGCTTGGAACGACTGGCATCGCGCGCTCCTATGCTTGAAAAGTTTGAAGGAGGCCGACTCGTTGCCCGCGTGCGAGCCGGTCAGCCAACGGCGTGAGGCAGGCACCCGGCGCTCGCGTGATCGCGAATAACAGCGCGTCGCCGGCTTGCTCTCCGCGGTTCGGCCGTGCTTCCCAGTGAGGCAGCCGGCCCTCGAGTGTGAAACCGAGTTTTGTCATCGTGCTAGCGGCCAGGCCTTGGGGAGCGCAATACGCATTGAGGCGGCACAGTTGCGGCTGCGCCATCAGCCAGTCAATCAATTTAAGCAGCGTGGCGAGACTCGCGCGGCGTCGGCGATGCCCGTCACGCCGGCTGATGATGACGCCAAGCTCGGCGCGCGGCAGGCTCGGCACGAGTTCGATCGCGGCGAGTAGCCGACGGCTTGTGCGGTCTTCGAGCGCCCAGGTGAAGCGCGTCGCACGCATCCAGCCGTCTTCGCACCCGCGAATAAAGGCGCGAGATTCGTCGACGCTGCGATGCGTCGGCAGCGGCAGCCACTCGGTAACGGCCGCGTCGCCGAGCAGCGTGTGGAACAGCGCGTCGGCATCGGCGTCGACGAACGGGCGCAGGCGTATCTCGCCGATGTCGATCACGTGCGGTGGAACGAATCTGTCCATGAGACCTCCTTGCAGGATCGGATGCGGGCGCATTCTTCTAGCGCGACAGCGTTTCCGAAGGCGCTTCGTTGTATTGCTTGCGATATCCGTTGAGAAGCGTCGAACGATGCTGTACGCCCCAGCGATTGGCGACCTGCAGCACGCTGGAGGCGTGGCTGTCGTCGGCCAGCAGCTCGTCGCGGATATGTTCCATCCGGCGGCTGCGGATCAACTGGCTCGGCGTGTAGCCGAGATTGGCCTTGAACGCCGCCTGCAACGCGCGCTCGGTCACGCCGATATGGCTGGCCACCTCGCGTACCGACAGATCCGCCCGCTCCAGATTTTCGATCAGATAGCGATACGCACGACGATATTTGCCGGGCAGGCGCGCGCTGATGTCGTCGGTGGGAGTGGCCGTCCGCTCGGCAGGGGCGCTCGGCAACGCGACGCTGTCCGCGCGCACGTGCTTGATCGACATCAGTGCGTAGCGCGCATACATCTGCGAGTGGTCTTGCAGGCGGCCTTGCTGCTGACGGATCTTCGACTGGCAGTACAGGTAATCTAGGTACCAGTGAGCGTGCTGGCTGCCGTGCATCGCGCCGTCGCCGAACATGCGCAACATCGTGTCGGCCACGTTGGGCGCGTTACCGGCCAGCGCCGCGAGCGCCACTTCGAGACGCAACTCGCGATGGTAGTCGTCGAGTCCGGCGCTCTGGCTCCAGCGCAGATGCGTGTCGATCTGTTGAAGTCCCGCACAGCTGCCGCGCGACAACGCTTGCAATTGCACCAGATAATCGGCGCGACGCGTGAGTGCGGCGATCGTCGGGATGTTGTCGAGTTGAGCGGGGGCCGCTTCGCAGAGATCGGCGGCGCGCAGTTCGAGAATCGCCGAGTGCCAGTAGATATGATCGGCCAGTTGCGCCGACGAACGCATCCGGTATTGCGCGAGCAGATCGGCGCGCAGCATGTCGGCAAGACGGCGCCAGCGGCTGTCCTGAGCCTCGGCTGCGAGCGAGCCCAGACGCTCCAGACGGTTGCGCACGCCATCCAGACGGCCGAGCTGGAACTGCACCAGCACCGAGCCCACCAGGCTCTCCAGGCGCAGCGCAAGGCTCGTGTCGGGGTCGTCGTCGACTCGCTTGAAGCATTTCAGCGCCGTGCTCAGATGGCTTTGAAAAAAGGCTTGCCAACCCGCGTTGCGCGACAGCGCGGCGCGCATCGCGCCGTGTTCGCTGCGGATCGACTTTTGGGCTCGCCGGTAAATCTCTTCCGCATCTTCGTAGCGGCCCAGCACCAGTTGCACGTCGGCGTAATTCTGCAGGCTGGTGTAGTCGGGCGATGCAGAGCCAGGCTCGCGGTCGGCGTGCGCGGCGGCGACTGCGGAAGCGTCGCGAAACTGGCCCGCTAGCATCTTCGCGAAGAAGGTCGATTCGGCGTCGGCGGACGAGAGCGTGGAGGCAACGGCAAAGTAGATGGAGGAAGACATGGCGCAACTCCCGCAAGGAAACTGGTGGAAAACGAAGATGTCGTTCGATGGACGTATCGTTGCACCGGAGCCGGCCATGTCATTTGGTTTGTGACGTTCTGTTACTGTTGCCCGGCGCAACCGCCGGCAAGCCACAGCTCGCGGTAGCCGCGAAAACACCCTTCCTGCAGACGCGGATTGGCGTCGCGTCCAGGGGCGGCGAGTGTGACATTCGGCATGCGTTCGATGAGCGCGGCGAACAATGCTTCCAGTTGCATTCTGGCGAGCGCCACGCCGATGCAGCCATGCATCCCCGCGCCGAATGCGAGCGCATTGCCGCGCGCGCGATCGACGCGAATCTCGTCTGGCCGCTCGAACTCAGTCGGGTCCCGATTCGCTGCGGCGATCAGCAGCGCGACCCGTTCGCCCGCTTTGATCGACACACCGTCGAGCGTCACGTCGCGCACCGCGTAACGAATCAGAATGTGGACCGCCGGCTCGACACGCATCAACTCGCGCAGGATCTCGGGCACGCTGACCGGATTCGCGACGAGCGAGCGCCATAAACCGGGACGCCGCAATGCTTCGCAGACGCTGTTGCCGATCGACAGCATCGTGGTGCCGTAGCCGGCGATGAACATCAGCAGCACGTTGACGAGTAGCTCGCGATAAGTCGTGCCTTCGAGCGCTTCGTTCATTTCTTCTACGCCCGGCCGTGTGTGCTGTAACTGCCCGGCAGACTGCGCGTTGCCATCACGCAGCAGCGACAACACGCCTGGCATGTAGCCATTCAATTCGCCCATGAACGTCATCGTCTGCGTGACGGCCTGCATGTGTTCATGTGGCTGTAACGGCGCGAAGCTGATCAGCCGGATCGCGGACAGCGATGCGCTGACAAGCCGGCTGGTGTCGCTCACGTCCATGCCGAGCAGCCGGCAGATCGTCAGCACGGGCAGGCGCTGCGCGACTTGCGCAACCAGATCGAAGCGCGACGGATCGGGTATCTGTTCGAACAGCGCGGCGAGATCCGCCTGCACGAATTCGCGCAACGTCGCCATGCGCGCTCTGGAGAAGAGCGGCGCAAATACCTGCCGCAACCGGTGATGATGATCGGCGGACTGAAACAGCATCATGTCGAGGATGCCCGCGGTGTCCTGCAACCCACCGCTTCCGGCCGACGGCGCGCGATTGGAAAACTCCGTGCTGTTCAGTACCGTTTTTGCGAGCCGGTAAGAGCTGATCATCCACGTGCCGCTTTCGTCGCGATAGAGCGGCTGCTGGACGGCCAATGTGTCATACAGAGGCTGGCGATCGTCGGCGTGGTTCGTCAGCAGATAAAGAAGTGTCGCGCGAGCGGCGCCGGTATCGGCGTCGATGTCGATCGTTGACATAAGGTTTCCTCAATAAGCGGGCGGCGCGTTCAACCCCGGCCCTTGGACAATTGATTGACCGCGTCGGCCGCCTTTTCCATGATGTTGAGCCAGGCGCTCACGAGGCTGATCGCGACGCCCGCCACCTGTTCTCCCCAGCCGGCAAAGGTCGGCACCATATCCAGAAACCTGCTCCGTTGCGGGGGCGCGATGGGCGGACTATACGGCGGTGGCGGGAGAGGGCCGCCGGGTGCCTTTCCCGGTTGCATTGGATGTCCTGGAGCGAATGCGCTGGGATATTTTGGCGGTGCGGTGGGCCCGGTCGTTTGTTGCGTCGGCGGCGGAACGGATGATTGCACTTTGGGCGGAGGTGGCGGCGTCTCGCTGAGAACAGACGGTGCACTCAGATTCGCGGGCGATGAATCGAGCTTTTCTTTTTGCGGTTCCGAATCGACAGAACCGGGATTTTCTCTAGGACTAGACATAGTGTGACTTCGAACGGGAAGTCGCTTCATGGAAAGCGGACTGTTTGCTCGCGAATCGAGCGCTTCGGAACTGCGTTCACTCGGGATATCGGATATCGAACGGCTTCGGACAAGAAGAGGTTTCGTGGAAGCCGGAGGCAGCTCGTTCAACTTTTCCAACTGCGAATTTGACGCGGGTTTAGTCGACGTCAGTTCTGGCTTCTCAACTGGCGCGGAGGGTATCGAATGTATTTCCGATTCCGATCCTTCGACTCGCTCTACTGAATGTGTCACGGTAACCTCCGTTAATCGATGCGGCCTCGCCCGCGAACCGATCCGCAGGCTTATCGATAGCCAATAGAACGCGTTATAGCGTCGTCCGCGCACGCGCCACGCGCGCCGCGCGAAGTCATGCAGCGTGCCGCGAAACAGCGGCGTTGCGCTGCGATCCGCCGCACGCGGACACCGAAGCCGCGCACGCGCATCCGAAGCAGCCGCCCTGTCCACCTCATCCGCTAATGGACTTGCCGCTTGCGCGCCACTAACGTGACATCGCAAAGGAGGCGCTGCGGTAAACGCCTCCTACGTCTGGTCCAGGAGACGCGAATGTCCGGCTTGCCGCGACGCTTCCTTTAACCCGATTGCCCCGACGACGATGGACACATTCAACGGTAACGCGCGATGTGATGACGGCACATGCGCATCGTATCGAGACCGGTACGCGAAGCGACGCTGCAGGAACGCTCGTCTCGCGTGGCTGGCGCCTGCTGCCATGGCGTTCATGCTGTGCGCGAGTCGACCCGCGCTGGCCGATTGCTTCGACAGCGCCGGCACTTACCAGGGCGTCAGCCCGCCCGTTTTGCGCGCAATCGCGTGGGTCGAGTCGCACGGCAATCCGGCCGCCGTGCATCACAACGCGAACGGATCGACGGATATCGGCGAGTTGCAGATCAACTCGGTTCACCTGCGCGAGCTTGCCGTCTACGGAATCAATGCCGAAGGCTTGCGCAACGAGTGCGTGAATATCTACGTCGCCGCATGGCATCTGAAGAAGCAGATGGTCAAGTACGGCAATACGTGGAATGCGGTGGGCGCATACCACTCGGAGAACCCGCGCTTGCGCGACCAGTACGCGAGCATGGTCAAGAGCACGCTAGTTCGCTGGGGGCTTTTGAGCGCGTCGCCATGATCGCCTTCTTCCGCGAGACGGCACGTCTTTTATCCGCCTCTTACCCGGCTACGTTGACCGTTATCGCCGCTGCGCGCATTGAGCCAGTCGGGGCGATGCACGCTCCGTCGCCGCCCCTCATTCATGTTCAATCAGGATTGCACCAATGACGAAACTATTGTTGAGCTTTTGCTATTCGAAACCCGTCGGACACGCGTTGGCATTGTTCGACGGCGAGACTGAGGCATTCGAATGGATCGACGTGAGCGGGGTGCCGTTGCCGGTCTACGGCGCGACCGGACTTTGCCGGGTCGGCGATACCTATTACGCGGCGCTGCAGGTGCGTGCGCCGGGCACCCTGGGCACCGTGCTCGCGCAATTCGACTATGACGGCCGCCTGCTGCGCAGCGCGCCGCTTGTGCAGGTTCACGATGCTCATTCTTTGCTGTGGTGGGACGGCGAGTTGCTGCTCGTGAGCAGCGGCACCAACCAGGTCTTCGCAATCGATTGGATGCCGAACGATGTACCGCGTACGCGGATCTTCTTCGAGCGCGATCCGGGCGCCGACACCCTCCATATGAATTCGCTGCAGACGTTCGAAGGCCGCGTCTATCTGTCGATGTTCGGTTGCAAGCCGAGTACCTCATGGCGTGATGCAACCGACGGCCAGGTGCTGGACCTCACCGCTGGCGGCGCGGTAGTGCGGCGCGGCTTGCAGCATCCGCATTCGCTGTTCGTCGAGGACGGTGGGCTGTTCTGCGTGAATTCGCGCGCGGCGGCGCTGGTTTACATCGCGGGTGTGCAGCCTAGTCGCGAGAGACCTTTAAGCGGCTATGTGCGCGGCGCCGTTGCCCATGGCGGGCAGCTTTTCGTCGGCACCAGCATGCGTCGCACACAGAGCAAAAGCCGTGGAGTGCCCGAAACATCGACAGACCTTTCAAGGGAAGCTACTGGCTCGGGCTGTGGATTGCATGTGTTCGATTGTGCCCAACGCGTGGCGCGCTGGCATGACCTGAGTCCGTTCGGCGCGGAACTGTACGACCTGCTCGCGTGGCACGGCAGGCCGGTAACCGGCGCGCGAACGGATGCGATGGTGCGGCGGCTCCTCGCGGTCAACAGCGAGTTTGGCGAACTCATCAACGCGACTTACCGGATGCGGCATCAGCATGGCCTCGTCGCGCAGATGCTGCGTCAGCTACTCGACGCAGGCTTCGACTTGCGTCCCGCGCAGGCGCTGCTCGAACAGCTTTCTGGCGATACCTTCGCGCTGCCCGAATGGTGCTACCTACTCGCGCGGCAACTGCTGGCGAGTCATGCCGATCCGAAGGCCGTGCTGCCTTTGCTGCAGCGCGCGCTGGACGGAGGCTACAACGCCTTCGACGTGTTGCATCAATTGAGCCGTGCGTATGTGTTGAGCGGCGACCCGGCCGCCGCAGCAATCAGCGCGCAGCGTGGGCTGACGACCGCGCCGCCCGGCACGGCGCCGGACGTTCTGGCCGAACTGACCCAACTGGCGGAAATGGTCGAAGGTTGAGCGTCATACCGTTGTCGTTGGCGTAGTCGCGGCATGGACTGCCGCGCGAACGAAAAGAACTCCCGTCGATGAAACGCGCAGCGTGCTCGAAGGCTTCGCAGTTCGGTCGGTCGCTTCGCAAGTAGCGGGACAAACCAGAAGCACCGCGTCTATCTTGATGTTTTCACGGAGGTCACCATGACTGTATCAAGCATTACCGGGGACGCAGGAGAAATCACCCAGCTCCCGGAGCCGTCAAACCGGCGACAAAGCGACGAAATCCAATCCACTGTCGTACGGTCGTCTACGACTTTTCAGAACATGCCTGTCAAGTCCAGCGTCGCGCCCAAGCCGAACAGCTATACGAGGCGTATCGGGGCGATCAGCATCGACCCGCGAGCCGGTCAGTCGTTCGGCGCTCAACTGGTCAAGCAGGCCGGCAATGTGACGGACCAGGAGCATGTGGAGACGGTGCTCTACCAGGCAACGCAGATTCCGTCGCCGGAAGACGGCAGTCGCAGCGCGACCTTGCGCGGCATTCGTCAGGGGCTGGACCTGATGCACCGCGTCGGGATGAACATCGCCGTCGTCACCGACACCGCGTCGCACGCCGATATTAAATCGTTGCGCGCGCATATCGAGAAATACAACCCGTCGCTCGAATTGATCGACGTGCCGCATACGGCGGTCGACGCGCTGCAGGAGCGCGCGCCCGGCGCGCGTAACGTCGGCCTGATCGTGTCGCCGGAGACCTTCGGCCGGGGCGTGTATCAGCAACATGTAAAGGACAAGAACTGGAGCGCATCCGGCGGCGACCACGCGCCCATGACGGCAGCCGAGCGCCCGAATGCGAACGAGCGGCAGATCGAACAAGGCCACAAGACGTTGCTTGCCTCGGTCAGGGAAATGGCCCAGAACGGGAACGTCGATGCGATCGTCGTCGGCTACCCTGGACTCGCAGACTCGCTGCCCCAGAGCGTGCACGTGAACGGCCGCGATATTCCGGTGATCAACTCCAACGCGGCGGCAGCGTCCAAGGCAATGCAACTCGCGCGGCAGGACCGCGCGGAGGTCAGCGAAGTTCATTCGAATACCTGTGGATGTCTGCCGATTTCGGTGCGCGGCGTGGTCGACGACGCCACGATGGCCTTCGCAAAGTTGACGACGCGCCCGGTTGATGCGCACGGTCCCAAGGCCGGCGTGATGGGCGGCCAGGGAGCGCTCGCGGGCGTTCAATTCATGGGCGAAACGGGCGGCCTCGAAGTGCTGGTGCACCAGGCCACGCATATTGCCGACCGCACCGCCTTCCTGAAAAAGCAGATGGGCACGGAAGGCTTCGAAGATGCGGCGGACCCTCGTCCGGAGATGTACAAGAGTCTCGACTTGATGGCGCGCGCCGGCGTCACCAATGTGGTGGTGACCTGCAACACTGCGCACGCGTTCATCGGCGATCTGCGCCAGTACGTCCAAGACCAGGGCTACGACATCAACATTCTGCATATCGCCGGTGCCGCGATGGACGAAGTGGAACACCAGCACGGCCCGGGCGCGCACGTAGTCGCGCTGATGGCAACGGACGGCACCGTCAACAGCCGTCTGTACCAGGACTACGGCAACAACCCGCACACGTGGGTCGTGCCCGACGAGAAGTTCCAGAAGCAAGGCATGCGCAGCATCTACGAAGGCGTCAAGCAGAACAACCTCGAACAGGGACGCGATGACGCCTGCGCGGTGGTCGACTCGCTGGTCGCGAAGTTCGAACTGGAACATCCGGGCAAGCCGGTGATTATCGCGCTCGCCTGCACCGAGTTCCCCGTTGCGCTGGACAAGGAAACCCGTAAGCGCTGGCCCAACGTGACTTTCGTCGACACGCTGGCGTCGCTGTCGAAGAAGCTGATTAGTGAGTCCAATGTGGCGGTGCCGGCTTCCGCGGAGAACGTCGAGCGGCTGTCGAACGAGCTGCGTTCTACGGTCCGGCAGCAGGAAGACCGGATGGCTGCGTGATCGCGCTTCATCTGAGTATCTGCACCTGAGCATGACCGGCCGGTACGCGTATTCACGCATATCGACGCGTATCGGCCCTCGAACCTTAACTTTTCATTCAAGGAATAAATCAACGTGAACACAGCAACGCTCGAACAACACAAGACCCTGTCGGCCCGTGAAGCGATGCGGCATCTTACCGGGCTCTTCGGCGCGGTCCCCAACGACAACCCCGAAACGGCGCTTGCGCTGACGGTGGGCGACGAGGTGGCGGTGAACATCGCGGCGATCGACGAGCGCATGGCGGTGTTCTGCTGCGTCGCCACGGTCAAGGACATGACGCCCGATGGATGGATCGGCATGTTGTCGGAGAGCGCGCAATGGGGCATCGACGGGGAAGCCATGCGCTTCGCGGTGATCGAAGGCCTGGTCGCGTTGCTCTGGAGCGCGCGGCTGCCGTTGCCCGCCGATGCGCTGAGCGCCAGAGTGCGCGAGGTACTCGATCGCGCAGTGGTCGTCGCGCGCATGATCCGCAAGCTCAAACCGTCCGCCTGAGCGGAACACGCCACGCGGCGAGCCGCCACTCTTCGCCAGGAAAAATCACATGTCCACGCCATTGACGGATACCGACCCGACAGCCCCGGGCCACTTCGAACTGACCGAAACTCATCACAACCAGGACGAAAGCCTGTCCGGAGGCGGCTCGCCGCTCACCCCGACGCAGCCGTCTCATGCAGGCGTGCTGAGCCATTTGCAGAGAAGCGGAGCGAGCGGCAAACGACTCGACTACAAATACCTGGCGACCGAAAGGGCGCATCAGGGCAAGTCGGACACGCTTCATGTTCTGGGCGCGCAGCAGTCCAGACTGGTTCCAGTCTCGCCGTCGAAGCTGACCGCGCTGCTCGAATCCCTCGACCCCAGGCAGGTGATTTCCTACGCGACGGGCGCGGCCGGACGCGCGGTGGCGGCCAATCCCAAGGCGGTCGACGGAACGCTGGGCGACGTGCAGAAATCGGTGATGAAGGCCATCTGCGGACTCAGCGGACAGTTCCTCGCAACGCCGACTCATATGCTGACTCATTTGACAGACGCGGCGCCGAATTCGATCTCGCGTTTCTGGGCAGACCCGAGCCTCCCGCATGGCGTCGCGCGTCCGTCTGCTGCATTGCTGGGCCGCATCGACGAGTTGCACGGCGGCGAACACAAGGCGCCCGCGCTGGCGCTGTCGTTTGCGTTCCAGGGCGCGAGCGGCCACGGTGAGTCGGCTGGAACCGACGTCGCGGCGCTCGACCTGCTGCGCGGCGACAACCTCGTCGAGAGCATGGCGCAGGCGGTGCGCAGGCCGCCGTTACAGCAGCAAGACCTGGCTGCACGGCTGGCGCTCGCCACCCTGAGCCGCGCGGCGTGCGGCAACCAGTTCCCCGAGGTACTGGCCCTGCTCGGGCACACGAATCTCGACAAGAAGCAGGTGGGGATATTGCAAACGATGCTGCACGCGCACGAGGCGTCGCAACAGATCGCGGCCAACCCCGAGGCGATCGAGGAGGGCAGTGCAACCACCGAACTGGCGCGCAGCGTGGCGCTGGCCAGCGCGCAGAGGCTGGAGGCGCGTGAGCCGCTGACGGTCGGGCAGAAGACCGACATCTTCGTGTGGCGCAACAAACTCGGTGATCATCGCGAGGAGGTCAAGGACAACCTGAAGTCGCTCGCCGAGTTTTACGGCTACGAGGACGATGAGGTCAGGTCGCCGTTGCGCGCGGCCTATCTGGGGCTCGGCGGCGCCGACTATCGCACGCTCAAGGAGGAAGGCGCCGCGGTGCTGGCAACGGTCGACAATCCGTGTGTCGTCGCGCTGGTGAATACGTTGCGCGACGAGACCTCGACCCGGCTCGCCGCTGCCACCACGACAGAGGAGAAGGCCGGGCTGATCGCGCAACTGGTCGCGCTCGACAACTGGACGCCCGCGCGCAGAGCCGACAACGAATTCGGTCTGCACGACGTGACGAACGGCCGGGCTTACGACATGAGCCTGCCGGACACGGTCGAGCGCGCCAGCGTCGAAAGCTATTGCCGCTATGCGCTCGCCGGCCAGAAGGTGCCCATCGACGGCAACCTCGCGGCGACCCCGCCGGTTGCCGACGAGGCTGCGCTCGAGGCGCTGAAGACGAGCGCCCACCTCCATCTGAGCGGCATCGGCATGAACATGGCGGCGCTCAACGTGCTTGCCGACCATTACGAAGTGAACGATCAGATGCTGCAACGGCAGGATCCGGACGCGACCACCGACGATCTCAAGAAAGTGCTCGGTAAAGCGGGCCGCGCGATCTACGGTGAGACCGCGAAGCCGGCGAGCGGTCGCCCGGACGACGCGATCGCTCTCGTCAGCGACTTCTTCAGCGACGCCCAGTTCGGCAACAACGTGCGCTATGTGATGGGCCACACCAGCGGCGTGAGCAGCCGGGGCTTTGCCTACAACTTCGCGCCGCTTATCTACGCCGACCCCAAGGAGGCCACACGCCATCCGGTGCTCGGCCGCGTCAACGTGGGCGACGAATACTCGGTGTCGAACGTGCTGCGCTTCGGGGTCGCGACGCACGGCGCGGAGTGGTCGTTCGGCAAGGAGACGCGCAACGTGGCCAATGGCGGCGTCGGGGCGCAATACGGCCGTACCTGGGGACCCGAGAAACACCCGTCGGAGTTTCGTGTCGCCGGTGGTCTCGACGTGGGTCTACTCACCAACGAGCACACGGTTTTCAAGGGACTGGTGGTCCGCTCGATGCGCCTCGTCGATGAAGACTCCGTCGCGCTGGACGCGACACCGCCCACTTTCGCGCACCGCGACAAGCAGGTCCGCGACGAGATGGCGGCGCTGCAACCCAAAATCCGCGCGCGGGCGAAAGATCTGATTGACGAGCGCAACGCAGCCGAGGCGGAAGGTGTTCCGTACAACGTCGACATCGGCGAAGAGATGCTGCGCTGTTTTGCTGAAGACGGCATGGAGTCGGGACTCTCGATGGGACTGTTCAGCCAGGAAACCAACGTCTACCGGATGGACGCATCGGTGATGGCCGGGCTGTCGGTGATCTCGCCGGGCAACGTTGGCGTGCGGTCGGGGATCGGCGGGAACGTGGCGGTCGACTGGGCCGTCAAGCAGACTTTCGAGCAGACCGACACCAGCGGGCTCGTCCAGGTGATCAATCACCGTGAGGGCTCTTCCAAGCGGCTGCGCACCGGGGCCTCGGAGACGGAGAACCTGTTCGCCGGCAGCGGCGGCGTGCCGTCGACCGATCTCGCCGGCGCCACCACGCTGCACGGAGAAGCCGGCGCACAGGCAAAGGTGCGTTTCGTTCTGCACGAAGACAAGCTGGTGCCGCGATTCTGTTTTTCCGACGCGGAGTTCCCCGACGTGGAGGGCTATAAGCGCTACCTCAAGGAGCACGAGGACGCGTATGCGGAAATGTTCAGCTACCGGCACGACAAGGATGTGGATGCCGGACGCAAGGATCTCGCCGAACACGTTCAACTGGTCGAGGCGGTGCGCAAGCAGAACCACGTCAACTATGCACGCGCCCGCCTGATGGAAAACTATGCGAAACGAATAGACGAACTGCGCGGCATCAAGGCGATGCTTCCCCCGGAGATGGAAGGCTTCAAAGCCGAACTGGATGCGACCCAACTCGCGATGATGGAAGAGCTCGACGCATTCCAGAAGGTCTCCGGCATCACGTATGCGGTGCAGACCTTGCAGGACGGGAAGGGCCAGACGGTGTTCGGCATTCGCGGGAAGGCGAGCACCGACATGACCGCCGAGCGCGAGATCATCTTCGACACGACGGGTTGGGGGTGGCTGGCGCGCCGCGAACTCGACACGAATGCGAACGTCGATCTGGGCGGGCACCCGATCCGGGGGTGATCCGAACGACTGCGCCCCGTGCCAGCAAGGCATTGGGGCGGGTTATGCGGGAGCCGCATAACGCGATGCCACACCCGCATCACCGATTTTTTTTTCCCCCTTAGCATTTGCCGAACCTTCCGTGAGTCGCCGGGAGCCCGATCTTCAACCATTTATATTCATAGACGCCCGCGCCGCTTCCCCGCCGCGCGGGCGTCGAACCAACCCGAAGGGATCGAGACATGAAAAACCGCCTCACGCTATATATCGCTGCCGGCATGGTGCTCGGCGTCATCGCAGGCTATGTGTGCCACACCGGGGCGGGCGATGCGGCGACGACCAAGGCGATCGCCGGTTACTTTTCGATCATCACCGATATCTTCCTGCGACTGATCAAGATGATCATCGCGCCGCTCGTGTTCGCTACGCTCGTGTCAGGTTTGGCGGGCATGGAGAGCGGCTCGGACGTGGGCCGTATCGGTTTGCGCACAGTGGGCTGGTTCGTGCTCGCCTCGCTCGTGTCGCTAGCGCTCGGACTGGTGCTCGCCAACGTGCTGCAACCGGGCGCGGCGCTGCATCTGACGGCTCCTCCCGGCGAAGTGACCACCGGTCTCGACACCGACGGCCTGAACGTCAAGAACATCCTGACGCACGCGTTCCCGACCAGTCTGCTCGACGCGATGGCTCGCAACGACATCCTGCAAATCCTGGTGTTCTCGATGTTCTTCGGTCTTGGGCTGGGCGCACTCAAGCACGATCCGCGTGTGAAAGTCGTGGTGGATGCGATCAACGGCATGGTGCCCGTGATGCTGCGGCTCACCAATTACGTGATGCGCGCCGCGCCGTTCGGCGTGTTCGGTGCGATCGCGTCGGCAGTCACGATGCGCGGACTCGGCGTGCTCGTCACGTACGGCAAGCTGATCGGCTCGTTCTATCTGGGGCTGGTGCTGCTGTGGGCGATTCTGATCGGCGTGGGCTATCTGTTCCTCGGCAAGCGCGTCGGCACGCTGCTCAAGCTGGTGCGTGAGCCTGCACTGCTGGCGTTCTCGACCGCAAGCAGCGAAGCAGCTTATCCGCGTCTGACCGAAAAGCTCGAGGAGTTCGGCGTCGCCAAGAAAGTGGTCGGCTTCACGCTGCCGCTTGGCTACGTGTTCAACCTCGACGGCTCGATGATGTATCAGGCCTTCGCCGCGATCTTCATTGCACAGGCTTTCGGTATCGACATGCCGTTGTCGCAGCAGATCATCATGTTGCTGGTATTGATGCTGAGCAGCAAGGGCATGGCGAGCGTGCCGCGCGGCTCGGTGGTGGTGGTCGCGGCGATCGCTCCGATGTTCCATCTGCCCACTGCCGGCGTCGTGCTGGTGCTGGCGATCGACCAGATTCTCGACATGGGCCGCACGATGACCAACGTGATCGGCAATAGCATCGCGACAGCCGTGATCGCCAAGTGGGAAGCGCGACGCGCGGCGGCTCCCACCCAGGCGCAGCATTTCGATCAACTGCAAGGCGAAATTCGATGAACGAACGGTCAGCCCGGCTCCGGCGGTCTCTGGGCATCATCGGCGGTCTCGGGCCGCTGGCGAGCGCCGACGTGTTCTTCAAGCTCGTCAAGGCGACACCGGCGAGCAACGACGCCGAGCACTTCGATCTCGTGTTCGAACAGCACCCTTATCGCAATGCCGGGCGCTCGCGGGAGGCGACCGTCGAACGCATGCTGTATATCTTCGACACGATCCGCGAATTCGAGAAGCGCGACATTGCTGCGGTGGTGTTGCCGTGCTTTCTGAGCCACACGTTTATCGGCCAGTTGCAGGAGAACTCGCCGCTGCCGATCGTCGACATGGTTGATGGCATTCGCGCTCATGTGCGGCGCCGCTTTCCTTCCGCGCGGCGTATCGGCGTGCTCACGTCGGATTATGTGCGCGACGAAGGGCTTTTCGAGCGCTACTTCACGACGCCCGAGTTCGAGGTGATCCATCCGCGGTGTCTTTCGGCGGACGGACTCGATCCTGTGACGAGTGCCGTGTATGGAGATAACGGCATCAAGAGCGGCACGCTCAGCGGGCAGCCGGTGGAATTGTTACGCGCGGCTTGCGAGGGCCTGATCGCGCAGGGCGTGGACGTGATCGTGCCCGGGTTGACCGAGATCGGCCTCGTTGCCGATCAACTCGACCGTCTGTCCGTGCCGTTGCTCGACTCGAATCTGGTGTACGCGCAGTACGTCGTGAGTGGCGAGTACGGCCATCCTGGGCGCGTCTTCAAGGTCGGCGTGGTGGGCGGCGTGGGACCGGCGGCGACGATCGATTTCATGCAGAAGGTAGTACGCAATACGCCGGCTTCGCGCGATCAGGACCACATCAAGCTGCTGGTCGAGCAGAATCCGCAGATCCCCGACCGCACCGAGAATTTGATCGGCGACGGCCCGAACCCCATAGTGTCGCTTTACGCGACGTGCAAGAAGCTCGAAGCGGGTGACGCCGACATCATCGCTATTCCGTGCAATACCGCGCATGCGTACGTCGCACGGATTCAGCCTTACCTGAAGGTACCGATCGTCAACATGCTGAGCGTGACGGTCGCTTATCTGCGCGAGTCGTTTCCGGCGTTACGGGAGGTAGGTCTGCTGGCGACGTCGGGCACGATTGCCAGCGGTGTCTATCAGAAGGCGCTGGAAGCGCACGGCCTCACGCAGGTCGTACCAGGCCCCGCATTGCAGGCTCGCGTGATGAACGCAATATACGGTCCGCGTGGCGTGAAGGCGGGCTATACCGCCGGCGAATGCGTGGATGAGATTACGCAGGCGGTCGACGATCTGATCGCGCGCGGCATCGAAGTGATTATTCTTGGCTGCACGGAATTGCCGTTGCTGTTGCAGCAAGGCGAGATACGCGGGTCCGGCGGCCGTATTGCGATGCTCGCCGATCCGACCGACATTCTCGCGCGGCGCTGCGTCGCGTATGCGCGCGGCGACATGCAGGCGAAAGTCGTGGAGCTGGATCCGGCGGCTTCCGTGTAGCAGTCTGCGTGAAATCGTTGCGTCAAGCCGTGCGCTGCGATTTGCGCGGCGTCGAAGTACGTCTCCAGGCACGTCGATAAGAAGCACGTCGCAACGGACGCCTCTCTGTTCACGTATCGGATGTCATCGCGCATGGGTGCAATTCATTGCACCCATGCTGTCTTTTCGCGCCTGTCGATTGCTCGTGAAAGATTTTCGCGTATTTACCGAACGCGAAACTTCACACGGGCCTCTGCGTGCTGACTCCTTTTTCAGCAACCGTAACAGATTGTCAAAAACTCGAAGACAGCATTTTTCTGCAGGAGAAAATGGCTTCAACGAGTAGCGGACGACTGCAGTAGTTCGTGTAGCTCCATGCGGTTATAAGCGGCACGAAGTGCGTCGCGCGGACTGATGGCGTCTTTGGTGACGAGTTGACTGAGGCTTTCATTCAGCGAACGCGACATGTTGTCTTCCTTACGGCGCACGAAGTCGGCGAGGAAATGAATCTTGGCGGGGTCGACGAGAAGCTTGCTGACCTGCTGATTGTGGTTGAACAGGAGTTCGCTGGCCAGCACGAGCTGCGTGCCGTCTTCACTCGGAACGAGGCTCTGGCAGATCACGCCGATCAGCGAATTCGCGAGCGATGCCGCGTGACGCTCACGTTGCTCCGCAGGGAAGAACGACAGTAGACGGGTCAACGTATTGAGTGCGCTGCTGGTGTGCATGCTGGCGAAGACCAGGTGCCCGGATTCGCCTGCTTGCAGCACGGCTTCGGCGGTTTCCTGGTCGCGGATTTCACCGACCATGATCACGTCGGGCCGCTCGCGCAGCACCTCGCGCATGCCGGCCGAAAAGCTGGACGTGTCGGTCGGAACTTCCCGCTGCGAAATGATGGCCTGGTGGGCCTCCAGGCCGTATTCGATGGGCTGTTCTATCGTCACGATGTGGCAGTTGCGCGTGCGATTGATGTGATCGAGCAGCGAGGCCATTGTGGTGGTCTTGCCGGAGCCGGTAGGGCCGGTGACGAGCACGATGCCTTTGTTGCTGTCGAGCATGGTCTTGATATAGGCGGGCAGTCCGAGCTTGTCGAGCGGGAGTGCTTCGAGCGGCAGGCGGCGGATCGAGATGACCGTCTTGCGGCCGCCCGATACGCGGTACACGTGGCAGCGCAAACGGCAGCGGGTCAGCACGAAGGGACGGTCGAGCGCACCCTGCTGAAGGTGGCTGAGCCACTCTTCGTCGATCGAGGAAAGCAGGGGTTCCATTTCTTCGAGCATGACCGGTCCGCCTTCCGCTTCGATCCAGCCGCGTGGCGTTTTGATCATGATCGGCCGGTCCTGCTCGATGTGCAGGTCGGTGAAAAAGCGGCGCTGATCGACCAGTTCGAGAATTTCACGGGTCAGGTCACGGAGTTCGCTGGGATTGTTCATGGTGGTGTTGTCGGGTGGGGATGAAGTGCTGCAATCCTCTCAGGCCACTGAGTGAGTGTCTAGCAAATGTACAAAGAATAATGCGTAGGATAACGAATTATCGGCTCGCGATGCGCGCCGAACAATACGATCGACGGGAATCAGACGCCATAAACACGCAAACGAGGAAGCTTTTGATGCGTACGGTCATTACATGCATGGTGATGCTGCTGGTCATGGGCAGCGGATGGTCCGCGCTGGCCCGCGCAGCGGTGATGCCGGATGCTCAGCATGACGAACAGGTGAGCCTCGTGGGTGAATCGCGTGAAAGTCCGCGGGTCACGACGAACGGCTCGAACATGGCGTTGCGCAACGCGCTGCGTCTCGTCGTGCCGGTCGACTACAGCATCAATCTGCCGAACGCCGGTGTGTGGGCGGCGACGCCGGTGAGCTGGACAGCCGGGCACTCGCTGGTGCAGACCTTGCGCGATATGCTCTCCGGGCACCCCGAACTGGCCGCGCAGGTCGATACCGATTTCCAGTTGGTGACGGTACGTTACCGGCAGCCGTTCGGCGCCGATACGGTGGGTACGCTGCCGCCGGTTGCAACGGCGACTTCTCCCAGTGTCGCCGCTTCGAATGCCGATGCGATGCCGCCGATAGTCGGCGGACCGATGGCGAGCAATGTGAGCACGGCGCCGCTGGCTGCGTCATCGGCGAATAACGGGGGTAACGGCGCGCGGTCCGCACCGGTTGCGGTTTCTCGTAGCGCGGCGAGTCCTGTGCAAACTTCCTCGCCCTCAGTTCACGTCAATGCAAGCACTACCGCTGGTGCACCGGCGCTTGCACAACCGCGACTCACGTCGAAGGCATTCGCGACCTCCGTAGGCTCGACGACCTCCATCGACACCGCCGCTCCTGCGACGCAAGCCGAACGTTCCGCCAGCGAGCTTCCTGTGAGTGGAACCGCCGCGCATGCCTCCGACATCCACGAAAAAGATACGGCCGCACATGCCGCGCTGCCCGTTGCAACGCCGCCGCCGCCTCTGCCGCTGCCCACGTGGCGCATCGAAGTATCGGATCGCACGATACGCGCGGCGTTGACACGCTGGGCCCAGCAAGCGGGCTGGCAACTGATCTGGGAAGCGCCGGTGGACTTCAGCGTCGACGCGCCCGCGTCTCTCACCGGCACGTTCGACGACGCATTGCAGTCGGTGGTCGCCGCGCTCGCCGGTTCCAACGCGCCCGTGCAGGCCATCCTGTATCGCGGCAACAAAGTACTTCGCATCGTCGAAAAAGGGGCGAGCTAATGCGCAACATCATCACAACGGCCGCACTCGCCGTCGCTCTGCTGGCGGGCTGCACGGGTCTGTCCCAACATCTGTCCGAAGCCGTCGATCACGACAATGCGCAAACCCGGCAGGTGCTCGATTCCGCGCGCCAGGGCAATCCGCGGCCCAATACGTCGTCCGACGGTCTGATCGTCAAGGACGGACTCTGGTTGTCCGGCACGGCGATCAAGCTTGATCGCGAAAGCGCGCTGCCTGCGGTGTTCTCGCAACCCGCCACCTTCGACAGCGAGGTGAATTCGTTGCCGGAGTTCGCCGAGCACATTTCGCGTCTCACGCATATTCCCACTCGCGTGTCGCCCAACGCGCTCGCCAATGCGCGCCCGACGAGCGGCGGCTCGGAGTCCGGCGTGCCCGTGCTCGGCGCCGTGCAACCGCCGTTGCCGAGCTTACCCGGTCTCGGCGGCGCGGGCGCCGCGCGCGGTGTGTCGGCCACCGAAGGCTTGCCGACGCCCACGCATATTTCCTATCGCAACGGCGATCTGCGTGGCCTGCTCGATGCCGCCGCCGCGCGCTTCGGCGTGTCGTGGAAGCTCGCGGGCGGGGCGATCGTGTTCTTTTTCACCGACACGCGCACGTTCCAGGTCAGCGCCATTCCGGGCGATGCGAAGCTTAACGCCACGGTCATGAGCGGCGCGACCAGCGACAGTTCCGGGGGCAGCGGATCGGGCGGCTCGTCCGTCGGCGGCTCGGGCTCGTCCGGCTCGGGCAATACGCCGAGCGTGACGGCAAACAACACCGCGAACACGGTCGTCAATTCGCAACTGTCAGTGTTCGACAGCCTGCACGCATCGATTCAGGCGATGCTGTCGCGCTACGGCACCGTCGTGTCGTCGCCGGCCACCGGTTCGATTACGGTCACCGACACGCCCGATGTGCTCGACAGCGTCGCCGCGTTCATGGACGAGCAGAACCGGTCGTTGGCGAAGCAGGTGCTGCTCAACGTCACGGTGCTGTCGGTCGAACTCTCCGCGGACGATAGCTACGGCATCAACTGGACCGCGGTCTACCAGGCGCTCGGCACGAAGTTCTCGCTGGCCAACACCTTTGCCACGACGGCGACCAATCCGGTGTCGTTCGCGGCTCAGGTGATCACGCCGAACAGCCGCGCGTCGGGCACGACCGCGATGATCAGCGCGCTCTCCGAGCAGGGCAAGGTGCGCCGTAAAACGTCCGCTTCGATCACGACGTTGAACGATCAACCGGTGCCGGTTCAGGTCGCGACGCAGCAGGGCTATCTGGCGTCGGTGTCGACCACCAACACCGCGAATGTCGGCTCCGAAACGGCGCTCGTGCCGGGCACCATCACGACCGGCTTCAACATGACCTTGCTGCCGCACGTGCTCGACAACGGCACGGTGCTGTTGCAGTTCTACACGAACATCTCGTCGCTGCTGTCGTTGCAGACGGTGACGAGCGGCGGTCAGCAGATCCAGACGCCGAACGTGAATACGCGCAACTTCCTGCAGCGCGTGTCGATGAAATCGGGCGAGACGCTCGTGCTGAGCGGCTACGAAGGCACCGACGACAGCCTCACGAAGCAGGGCGTCGGCAAGCCGGACAACTATCTGGCCGGCGGCGGCTATCAGGGCACGCACGACCGCGAGGTGATCGTCATCCTGATCACGCCCGTGATGATGAACGGCGCTTGAGCTAACCGAGCCAACGAGCGATAAGAGCGAACCGGACCCCGTCATGGCAACCCACATCATCCAGATCGAGCGGCAGCGCTTCATTTGCGGACTGTTCTGGCAGTCGCTGTCGCGCCGGCACGAGTTGCAGAAAGAAGCGGTCGAACTCGCAAAGAAGCTGAACTTCGACCTGATGGTGATGCGCGTCGACCGTGGGGTCGCCGCAGTCGGCTTCGCCAATGCGCGCGAAGGCGCACAAACCGGGCTCACTTCGCTCGGCGTGCTGGTGTCGAAAGCCGTTGCACAGCAAGGCGCGTTCTACGAGGGCCGTCAACAGCCCGCACCCAACTGGCTCGGCGCATTCAGATTGCCCGACGACCGCTGGGCCTATTTCGCGGTGCGCGACGGCGCGTTCCTGCCGAACGGCGATTGGATCGGCACGCGGGACGAAGTATTCGAACGCCTGAACTCCGACTACGGGCTGGGCGGCTGGAATGCGGTGATCGGCGACAGCGAAGTCGAGGCGATGGGGTTTCACAACTTCTATCCCCGCCGCATCGAGGACATGCTCAGCAAGCGGCATGGCCGCCTGCATCTGCCGGGCTGGGCGCGGCTGCGCCCGGTCATGCGGCGGCTCTCGCCACGGCTTGCGGCGGTCGCGGGCGGGGTCGCCGTGATTCTTCTCGGCGCCTTCCTGTGGATGCAGCATCACCGCGCCATCGTCGAGGCGGAGCAGGAGCGTCAGATGGCGCTGGCGCGCGCGCTATTGCATCGCGGACAGCAGCACGACCAGATGCTCGTGCATCCGTGGGCCGCATTGCCGGTGCCGGCGCAGTTCGCACGCGCCTGCCTGCAGCATTTCACCGACCTTGCGCCTGGCGGCTGGGAACTCGAACGCTATACGTGCGAGCCGGGCGGAGTCGATTATCAATGGTCGCGCAGCGGCTCGAATGTTTCATTGCTGCTGGATCGGGAGCCGCTCGCACAACTCGATCGTAGCGGCGAGCATGCATCGCTGTCGCGGCCGTTTCCGATGGGTGCGCATGCCGACGACACCTTGCTGCCGGGCAAGACCGTCAACACGCGACTGTTCTCGCGCTTCCAGACGCTGGATGTTCCGCTGACGTTGACCCCGGTCGTCTATACGCCCAACAGCGCGATGACGCCGGTCGACGCGCAGCGGCCGGCGCCTCCGCCATGGCAGCAATGGCGCTTACAGGCGGACTTCGGCGGTTTGCCGCCGGACCAGCTTGCCTCTTATCTGAACGAAGCCGGTGTGCGGCTCGTGAAATTGACCTATCAAGCGGGCGCGTGGTCCGTCGAGGGAGTCGTCTATGCAAACTGATCTGTTGCGCTGGCGCAAGCCGATTGCGGCCATCGCGTCTATGGCGTGTGTGGCGGGGCTCGGTATCGCGCCACTGTGGGCTGCAAGTGCCCACGCGGCCGAACCGGTCGGGGTCGCGAATCCGCCGTCGTCCGAAGCGGTGAATGGCGCATGGACGCCGAACGCCGCCGCCGAGCTGACCCATCTGCAGGAGCAGACCATGTTGCTCAAGGCGGAAATCAAAAAGCTCGACGCGCAGGCCGAAGTCGCGCAACGCAACGCAGTACTGACGCGACTCGGCAACGCCGGCAACGCTACCGACTCCAGTTTCGATGCCGTGCGGGTCGTGGCGATCGAAGGCCTGGGACGCCGCTTCTCCGCGCGCCTGCAAAGCTCCGGTGGTCAGGAGTTCGACGTCAGCGCGGGCGACATGTTGCCCAACGGGCTGCATATCGTCTCGATTGCGTCGAACGAAGTGGTGGGCCGCTGGAGTAGCGGTCAGACGCTGCATCTGATGCCGGTGCTCGCGTCCCGCAGCGGCGCGGTGTTCAACCCGGGCGTCTCGTCGGCGGCCGCCGGCGCAGCGCCGATGCCCAATGGCGTACCCGGCTTGCCGCCCGGGTTGCCGCGTGCTCAATAGGAGGTTCGACATGCATACCGCCTTCCAGGGTGGACCGGCGCTGTCGTCAGGCGTCCCCAAAGCGGGCCGGCCGCTCGGCACCGCACCTGTACTCGCGGGCGCCGGTCTCGCGCATCCGCTGTCCGGCGACGGTCCGTGGGCCGCCAGCGCGGAAGAGCGCAAGCTGCTCTGTCTGCTCGACGACGGCCGGCTGCTGATCGCCGAGGGGCACGAGATGAACCCGTATGTGTTGTCGTACCGGGCGCGTCTCGATCGGCTGAATTTCAGTCATCGGCCGAGCCTGGTGAGTCTCGACATCGTTCATCGCGCTTATGAAGGGATGCGCCGGGACGGCACCGGCGAACGAGTCGATCACACGGCAATGCAGGTGCTGGCGAAAGAGCTGATCGCGCAGGCCTGCCGCGAACGCGCGTCGGATATCCATATTCGGGTCAAGCGTCACAGCACCGAAATTCTGTTCCGCATCCATAACGAGCTGGTGCGGGTCAGCGAGCAGACCCGCGAGCAGGGCGCGCGCCTGCTGGCCACGCTGTACTCGGCCATGGCGAGTGTGTCGGACAACACGTACAAGCCGAGCGAGCGGCAGGACGCCAGTATCGGCGACCGCGACAAGCTGCCCGACCAGCTCTTCGGCGTGCGGATCGCCACGGCGCCGACCAGCACCGGCAACATCATGGTGCTGCGGCTGCTCTATAACGACGCAGGCGAGACGACGGACCTGCAGCGGCTCGGTTTCTCCGGCCTGCAGGCTGCGCAGTTGAGCGACCTGCAACGCCTGCCGCATGGGATGAACATCATCAGCGGACCGACGGGTTCGGGCAAGTCGACCACGCTTCAACGTGTGCTGCTCGGCCAGATTGCCGACTGCAACGGCAGCGTCAACGTGATCACGGTCGAAGACCCGGTCGAGTATCCGATTGCCGGCGCGGTGCAAACGCCGGTCATCAACGCGGCGACCGAAGAGGCGCGCTCGCTGGCTTTCGCCGGCGCGATTTCCAACGCGATGCGGCTCGATCCGGACACGATCATGATCGGCGAAGTGCGCGACCGCGCATCGGCGCAGAGCGCATTGCGCGCGTCGATGACCGGCCATCAGGTGTGGACGACCGTCCATGCGAACGGCGCATTGGCGATTGTCGACCGTCTGATCGACCTGGGCTTGCCGCTGCGCATGGTCACCGACGAAACCGTGGTCACGGGCCTCATCAGTCAGCGGCTCGTGAAGCTGCTATGCAAGCACTGCAAACAGCCGCTCGCCGATGTCGCCGACGAGTGGGACCACGGCCTGATCGCCCGCGTGCGCCGTGCGGTGGGCGCGTCATTCGGACAGGTGTATGCGCAGGGTCCGGGGTGTCCGCATTGTGCGGGGCGTGGCACGACGGGTCGCACGGTGGTCGCGGAAGTGGTGCAGACCGACGCGCAGTTCTTCTCGCTATTGCGCGACGGCGACAAGGCAGCGGCCACCGCTCACTGGCTCGATCAACTGGGTGGCCGCACGCTCGTCGAGCATGCAATCGAAAAAGTCGCCGAAGGACTGATCGATCCGCGCGGCGCGGAGCGCGTGGTGGGTCCGCTGGTCGCGCGCAGCCATCCGGTGCGCTTGCGTCCGGTCGGGACGGCCGACGTGGTGGGCAGCGACGTGAAGACCGCCGGCCTGGGCGGAGATCATGGCGCTTGATCTGAACCGTCGCTGGGCGATGCTGAGTACCGGCCCGCAACAGCGCCTGCGCCTGTACCGCAAGATCGAGAAGATGCTTTCGAACGGGCTTCCGCTGTTGAGAGTGCTTGAAGAACTCGAACTGCGCGCATCGCGTGACGGCCGCAAGCCGAATCAGCCCGAAGCGATTCTTCTCGGTGAATGGCGGCGCGTCGTGCAGAACGGCGGCGGCCTCGCCGAGGGGATGGAAGGTTGGGTCCCCAGCGCGGAACAGATGATCGTGATGGCCGGCGAACAGTCGGGCCGCACGGAGGCGGCGCTGCGCTCGGTCACGGCAATCGTGCTGTCGGGGCGGAAGATCCGTAACGCGGTGGTGGGCGGCCTTGCTTATCCGCTGGCGTTGTTCGCGATGACGCTGGCTTATCTATATCTATTCGGCACGCGGCTGATACCGCAATTCGCGGCCATCGAAGATCCCGAGCGCTGGCACGGCTCGGCTCGCATGCTTTATCAGCTGTCCCAGTTCGTACGCAACTGGATGGTTCAGTGCGTGCTCGTGCTGATCGCGGTGTTTGCGTTGCTGCTGTATTCGCTGCCGCGCTGGCGTGGCCGGGTGCGCAACTGGCTCGACGAGTTTCCGCCGTATTCGATTTACCGGCTGATGGCGGGCGCCAGCTTTCTGACCGCGTTTGCTTCGATGCAGACGGCGGGCTTCACCGTCGAAAAGTCGCTAATGCGTTTGTCCGCCAATGCGAAGCCGTGGCTGCGCGAACGAATCGAAGACATGCTGTTCGGCGTGAAGTCGGGTTTGAATGTCGGTGAAGCGATGAGGAATGCGGGTTACCACTTTCCGTCGCGTGAAATCGTCGAAGACCTCTGCGTGTATGCGCAATACAAAGGCTTCGGCGACGCGTTGACGACCCTCGCGGACGAGTGGGTCGAAACCGGCGTGGAAAGAGTTTCGGTTCAGATGCGCGTGCTGAACGGCGTTGCCATTGTTCTGCTCGCACTGTTGCTGGCTTTGCTGATTGCCGGCTTCTTCGGGATTCAGCAGGAGATCGCGGCGATGGCTAGATCGCTGCATTGATCGGTAGATTTATTCAACGCTCTTGGGGAAACGGAATGAACAGAACAAACAGTGTGAAAAAGGTGCGTGTCAAGCTGGCGTGGCGTAGCAAACACGGTGCGGCTCGCGGACAACAGGGTGCGTCGCTGCTGGAAGCGATTTCGTATCTTGGCATTGCGGCCGTGGTGGTGATCGGCGCGATTGCGTTACTGAGCACTGCGTTCAGTAGCGCGAATACCAACGCGGTGAGCGAGCAGGTCAGCGCGATTCAAAGCGGGGTGAAGAAACTCTATTCCGGGCAGTCCTCCAACTACAGCGGTCTCGACAACACAGTGCTGGCGGCTGCCGGCGTGTTTCCGTCGACGCTGGCGGCCGCGTCCAATGGCACGGTGACCAACACTTGGGACGGGACTGTGACCGTGACCGGTTCAAACACCACGTTTGCGATCCAGTTTACGTCAGTGCCGCAAAGCGTCTGCGTCAACGCGGTATCGGCGGGCGGGGGGTGGACGTCGATCTCGATTAACGGCACGGATATCACGTTGCCCGCCACACCGGCCGACGCCACGACCGACTGCTCGAGTTCCAGCGCCAACACCATCATCTGGACATCGACCTGAACGGAGCCGGCCGGTGCGATGACAAACGAAACCAATACGCTGCACCGACTCGACTTCTCGTATCTCTACCTCGGTCACGCAAGCATCGGCGACTGTTTTCTGGATGGCCCCGGTGCGGCGGTGTACCCGATGCCGGAGCATCCGCGGCTGCAAAGCGAACTGTATCGCCTGAAGATGGCGTGCCGCGACGCGCAACGGGGCGCACCGGTGTTCAAGGTGGAATGCGAAGGCGCGTCCTATCGCGTCTCGACCATGGGGACGGCGGAAGGGGAAGTCTTCGTGCTGCGGCGGCTCAGGCAGACGGTGGCGTCGCTGACGGAACTCAGCGTGCCGCTCGCGTACGCCGGTCGAATGATGCGCGCGGATTTGTCCGGATTGCTGGTCGTGTCGGGCGCGGCGAAGGCAGGCAAGACGACCACCGCCAGCGCGCTGGTGCGTGAACAGTTGCTGACGCACGGTGGAATTGGCCTGACGTCGGAAGACCCAATCGAGTTGCCGCTCGAAGGTCCGCACGGCAACGGCATCTGTTTCCAGACCGTCGCGCCAGTGGATGGTGTGGCCGGTCTGCGGTCGATGCTCAGTTGGGGCGCGCGGATCATTTTTATCGACGCGATCGACGCACCCGCGCTCGCGCTGGAAGCGTTGCTGGCCGGACGTGACGGTCATCTGCTCGTCACCACAATGCGGGCCGACGATATCGGCGCGGCGATCGGGCGTCTGCACGCGCTCGTCTCGCAGGTGCTGGACGTGGCGAGCGTACAGGCATTGATTGCCGACGGCCTCGCCGGTGTGTTGCATCAGCGGCTCGCCACAAGTGCGGGGACGACACGCAAGCTCGAAACGCAGCTCTTCATGTTGCGCGACGGCGAGGTGGCGCGCCATCACATCCGGCAGGGGCGGTATAGCGAACTCGCGTTCGAGATCCGCCAGCAGATGCTTTCGATGATCCACTCGGACGCGCTGGCTGAACGCATCGAGCGCATGGGGCGAATGTAAGTGACCGCACTCTGGATCGTGATTGCCATCGGCTGCGTCACCGGTGTTTACACACTGGTCGACGCGCAATTCCAGCTCGCGACGCCCGCCGTCGCGACTGCTTCGCTCGCGCAAAGTATGAGCGCTTACCGGCAGGCGCTGATGGCCTATGCACTCGCCAATCCGTCGTTTCAGGGCGCAGTGTCGGCGGCGGCGCTCTCGCCGTATCTGGCCACCGGCACGCCCAGCGGTCCGTGGCTGAACTATGTGACGCCGAATACGTCGGCGGCGGGCAGTCTGATCGTCGTCTACGCGACGTCGGGCAACGCCGCGTCGGCGTTGGGCGGCATCGAACAGTTGGCGGCCGGGTCCGCGCTGGCGGGAATCGCGCTGAACGGCAATGTGATGTCGCCGGGCAATCCGCTGGTGCCGCTGCCGGCGGCGATTGCGGGCGCGGTTCCGAACGGCACGCCGGTCTGGATGGCGCAGGCCTTTCAGCCCTGAATCAATGCGAACCCATCAACGCAAATCCAGTCGACCGATGCTGAAACAGGCAGGAGCTTTCATGTACAGGTGCACGGCAAGACAGGCCGGCTTTACGATGGTCGAGACGCTCGCGGCGCTGGCGATAGCGGCGCTGATGATCGCCGGTCTGGTCGCGATGATCAACACGTCGCTGGAAGACACGCGCGGTCAGCAGGCTGCGCTCTATCAGGCCCAAATGGCGAAGGCTGCGAGGCAACTGATCGCGCAGAATTCGGCGGCGTTGTTGAGCGCGGCGAGTCTTACGGTGCCGGTGGTGGTGCCGCTTAGTGGCTCGCCTTACCAACTCGCCACTTTTCTGCCGACCAGCGTGCCGCAGAAGTCGACGAACGCCTATGGGCAAACCCCTTGCCTGCTGGTGTACAAAAACAACCTCGGCGGCTTGCAAGGGCTGCTCGTGACGGAGGGCGGATCGGTCATTCCCGATCCGCAACTCGGTTATATCGCGGCGAACTCGGGCGAGGGCGGCGGCTCGATTCCGAAGACCAACAATGCGAGCGGCGCGGCGCTCGGCGCGTTCGGCGCATGGAGCGTGGCGACGCCGGATCCGGCGAACCTGTCCTGTTCCGGCACGAAGACGGGCGTGGGTCATCTGGCGAGCGAGATCTTTACCGGCGCGAATCAGGCGCAGAACACCGACTATCTGTACCGCGTCAGCGTGCCGGGCGATACGAGCGCGAACGCGATGCAGGTGCCGATCATTCTCGCCCAGCAGACGGACTACACGGCGTGCACCGCAACGGCGGGATCGATTGCCGCCGATGCCAGCAGCAATGTCGTGAGCTGTCGCAACGGCGAATGGGAGCCGATCTCGTCGGCGCACTGGCGCGCGCCGGTTGGGGCCGCGGCGGACCTCGGCAACCTGAGCAAGATGCCGGACCCGCAACTCGGCGATGTGGCGATGACCACCAACACCGGCCGTGCCTATACGTTCAACGGCACCGCATGGCAAGCGGTCGCGGTCGACGAACAGGGCGACCTGAACCTCGGCAATCAGCAGACGGTGGGCGCTTCCTGCGCGCCGAACGCTACCGACACGACCCCGGTCACGACCGATTCCACCGGACGCGTGCTGTCATGCCAGAACGGGACGTGGCAAACCCAGTCGGAAATCCTGCCGGCCAGCACGGCGACCGGCTGCGTCATCTTGATGTCGTCGCCCGGCGCGGTCGACTATGCGCAGTGCTCCGGGCAGCCCGCCGGCGCGTACACGTCCGGGCCGTTTTCGTACAACGGCACCAACGGCACGTATTCGTACTCGCAAACACTGAACGTCAAGCTGACCAAATCCGGGATCGTCGCTATCTCGACGTGGTCGCACATGAACGACGGCACTTGCAACACGACCACGCCGGGCGCACGCGCGCAGCTCGCACAAAGCATCGACATCTATGCGACGGGGTCCAATCAGTCGCTTGCTCATACCGAATCGCAGAGCGCGACCTTGACCGACGATTCCGGCGGCATCGAGAACAGCCTGACGCAAGCGCTGACGGCGGGCAATTACCAGGCGGTAGTGACAACCAGTTGGGCCACCTACGACATCATTAAGACCCCGTGGACCAGCAGTTTTTGCGGTCAGCAGGGGCAGACCGTTCCGAACACTCCAGTCGCGGCCGGGTGGTCTCTGAACAGTTACTACTGACGTGAGTGCCGCCTTCGTTAGCACGCGAACCAGGCTCACCGCGTCACGCAAGACGCGTTGCCGTGACGTGCGCCCCGAACCTCTGTACCGGAACCGGAAGCAAGCGCGAACACACGGTGGATCTTCGTTGACCGGAACGCGTGCAGGACGAATGATAAGTCACCCGTCCTGTTCAATTCTTCTTCGATGACCGCCATGAATCCAATTGTCCGCGCCATCCTGTTCGCCGCCCTGACCATGTGCGCGGTGCCCGCGCCGGCCGCTCCCGTGCACTGGAAGGTCAGTGCGATCGACTACTCGGCCGACGCCAAGGACGTAAAAGACGTGCTGCGCGATTTCGCCGCGAGCCAGGGCATCCCGGCGAATATTTCGAAGGACGTGACCGGCAACGTGACGGGCAAATTCCACATGGCGCCGCGACGCTTTCTCGATACGCTCGCGTCGTCGTTCGGCTTCGTCTGGTACTTCGACGGACAGGTACTCGACATCGTGACGCCGGAGGAAATGAAAAGCACGCTGGTCAAACTCGATCACGGCACAGCGTCCGAACTGCGCGACACGCTGATGTCGATGGGCGTAACCGATCCGCGTTTTCACATCACCTACGACGACGCCCAGGGCGCGGCGATCGTCAACGGTCCGCCGAACTACGTGCAACTCGTCACGGACATCGCCGCGCGGCTGGACTCGACGACGCAGCATCGTGCAGGCACGGTGATCCGCGTGTTTCCGCTGCATCACGCGTGGGCGATGGACCGCAGCGTGGATGCCGACGGCACGGCCATCACGCTGGCCGGCGTCGCGACCGTGCTCAACAACATGTATCACCCGAACCAGGGTAGCGCGAGCGGGTCGGCTGGCGGCGCGTCGCCCACCCAGAATGTGCAGCGCGTCAAGCCGATGAACGATGTTTCCGGCAACTCGGGCAACCAGGCGGGCGTGATGCCGCCGCTGCCCGCGCAAGGCAGCTCCGGCGGCCAGGCGTCCGGCCTGCTGGCAGAATTGAGCGGACATGCGTCGCCGCAACTCGCGTCGGCGTTGGGCGGCGCGACCGGAGGGCAGTTGGGCGGCGCGAGTTCCAGCGACGGCATGTTGCCCGTCATCGAAGCGGACCAGCGGACCAACTCGGTGCTGATTCGCGATACGCCGGACCGCATGTACCAGTATCCGGAATTGATTGCGCGTCTCGACATCCGCCCGCGTCTGATCGAAATCGAAGCGCAGATTTTCGAGGTCGACGATACGGCGATCAAGCAGTTGGGGGTGAGCTGGACCGCACACAACAGCCACGTGGATTTCCAGACCGGTAATGGGCAGACCGCGCAGAACACCTACAACGGCACGCTGAGCCAGAATTTCGGCACGACCACGCTGGCCGGCAATGTGACTGCCGCCGCCACGCCGCTCGGCGGCGCGTTGAGCGCGGTGATCGGCAACGCCGGCCGCTATCTGATGGCGAACGTTTCGGCGCTCGAAGAGCGCAACCAGGCCAAGATCGATGCAAGCCCGAAGGTGACGACGCTCGACAACATCGAGGCGGACATGACCAACGACACGCAGTTCTTCGTGCGCGTATCCGGTTATACGTCGGCGGATCTGTATAGCGTGTCGACCGGCGTGTCGCTGCGTGTGCTGCCGATGGTGGTGAACGAAAGCGGCCACACGCAGATCAAGCTTGATGTCGCGATTCGGGACGGCGAGTTGAGCGGGCAGACGGTCGACAACATTCCCGTGATCTCCAGCAGCAACATCAATACGTCGGCTTTCGTCAACGAAGGTGAAGCGTTGCTGGTGGCTGGCTACAAAGTGAATAGTCGTACCAACGATGGCTCGGCCGTGCCCTATCTGTCGAAAATACCCGTGCTCGGCAATCTGTTCAAGAATACCGACAAGGAAGATAGCCACATGGAACGGCTGTTTCTGCTGACGCCTCGCATCATCGACCTCGGTTTGCCACCCGCATGACGGCGCGAATGCCTGACGGCACGCTTATGGTGCGCGTCAGGCGACGGATCAGCGATCACGCACCACGCGTGGGAGCCAATGCGCCGCCAACCGCTGAATCAGCACGACCCACGCATTACCGACGTGCTTCTCTTAACGTGCGAGTAAATCTCCGCAGCCGCTTCCCAATGCGATTATGTTTCGCTTTTTCATGCCGTCATCCTGGATAGCGGCACATGAGCGACTCTCAAGCGCATCTCACGGACACAAATTTGCAAAACGCGAACAGAGCGCAATTTTTCACACTATCATGTCTGCACCTGTGCGATAGGGCATCCTATGTCGATTTCGTTTGACGGCAGTTCCCGATCTCTGCGATCGGACGCAGCGGGTGCGTCCGACGACGAGTTCGACGCGCTGCTGGACAGTCAGCCGTGGGGCACGATTGCGCTCGACGCGCGGCAGGACGTCGTGCTCGCGACACCGGGCGCGGCGCGGCTATTGCGCCGGCGTATCGCGCCGGGCATGCCGCTCGCCGAATTGTTGCCGCAACTCGCGGACGACAGCAACGACGCGAATTTGCAGGAAGCGCTTGCACAGGGCGTCGAATTGCAGATCGACGACGCGTGGGTGTGGCTGCGGCAGACTCTCGTCGCCGGTTCGGGGCGAATCGCCGCGACGCTTTCGCTATTCGACATGACCGACATGCGTCGCGCGGTCAATGATCGGGTCGAGTCGTTGCGTTTCCTTTCGCATGACTTGCGTTCTCCTACCAATTCGATTGTCGCGCTGACGCAATTGCACGAGCACGACCCCGCCGCGTTCGACGAGTGCGGTGGCATCCAGCGTATCGCGGACCTCGCGCGCTATGCGCTCTCGCTCGGCGATCAGTACATTTTTACGTCGGTCGCCGGGGCGCTGCAACGTAGCGATTTCGCGCGCTTCGACCTGCGCGGCGCAGTCCGCAATCTGATTCCGCAACTGGACGTGGCTGCCGTGTATCGCAGTGTGCCGTTGCGATTGTGGCTCGCCGAAGGGTCGGCGGTATGGGTCAGCGGCGTGCGGGTGTTCGTGGTTCGCGCGTTGCAGAACCTGATCGACAACGCTATTCAGGCGTCGCCGGCGAGCGCGCCGGTCACAGTTTCGCTAAAGGTCATGGGCGATGCGGCCGTTATAACGGTCAGTGACGAAGCGGGCGGCTTGCCGGGTTTGACCGACGAGGCCCTCTCCGATTTCGACGCGCAGGCACAGCGGTCGACCAACGGCTTCGGTCTTGGACTCAAGCTGGCTGCACGTATCGTCCGGCTTCACGGCGGCACGCTGAACGCCGGACACAACGCCCGGGGCGGTACCGACTTCACGATGCGTCTGCCGTGCCTGGCGGTACAGCGCGGCAATCCGGATGCGTCGTCCGATCTGGTCCGCGAATACGGTGGTTTCGCAACGACAGGGCGCCCGTTGCAGACGCATTCCCGATGACAGAAGGCGCGAGACAAGGATGGGAGCTCCGGCCAAAAGCCGGCACATGAGCATGCGCAATCAAGCACGAATTCTTATAGCCGAGGACGACCCCATTCAGTTGTCGCTCCTGGCGACATGGCTCAAGGCGGAAGGCTATCAGGTCGACGCATTCAAGAACGGCCTCGATGCCCGCAATCATCTGGCCGATCATTGGGCGGATCTGATGATTCTCGACTGGGACTTGCCGGGCATGGCCGGCGACAAACTGCTTGGCTGGGTGCGCAGCCGTTCGCGCGCCACGGTGCCGGTGATCTTCCAGACCGTGCGCTCCGAAGAAGCGGACATCGTCAGGATTCTCGATACCGGTGCGGACGATTTTCTCGCCAAGCCGCTCGACCGGATGGTGTTGCTCGCTCGAATTCGCGCGCTATTCCGGCGCTTTCAAACGCCCGGTACCGACCGGCGCCGGATGCTGGTCGGCGACTATCAACTCGACCGCGCGAACCTGACGGTCACACGCGGCGACGACGTGCACACGCTCGGCACAAAAGAATTCGATTTGCTGTGGCACCTTGCCACGCACTGCGGCACCGTCGTGCAACGTCAGGATCTGCACTCCGTCGTGTGGGGCTGGGACGGCGGCGTGCAGAGCCGTTCGGTCGACATGTACGTGAGCCGGTTGCGTGCGAGCCTCAAGGCGCTGGATATCGAGTGGACTATCCAGTCGGTGTACGCGAAAGGTTACCGGCTCAATCTCAGCGAAGCGGAAACACGGCAGCAGGCGGCAAATCCGGCCGCCGTGCGCGAGAACGAAACGGTTGCCACGTTTTATTGACGGCTTCGGGCCGGGCCGCTTCGGTCTGCGTCTATCTATTGCGCTCGCGTGTGTCGCGGGTATTTGTGTTCATGCGTCAGCCGCGCAAGACATTCGTATGCGGCCCGTGGCGGCCCGCGCATCCCATCTGTCGTCGGTTCCCGCACAACCGGCCTGGGGCGTCGCGCACTATCGGCTCTCGACGAGCGGCACGAATCTGACGGACGTGCTGCGTGATCTGTCGTCCGCGACGGGGGTACCGATTGCCGCTGGCCCGCATCTCGCGGGAACGGTTGAAGGCCGCTTCGATCTTGCGCCGCAGCGTTTTCTCGACATGCTGGCGAACGCTTATGGACTCACGTGGTACTACGACGGCGCCGTCCTGCACGTCGATGCCGCAGCGGATCAACGCTCGCTGACGCTGCGGCTGAACTATGCGCAACCCGCCGCGCTTCACGCACTGTTAAAGGGTATCGGCGATGACGATCCACGCTTCCCGCTCGCCGACAATACGCCGTCGCCGGGGCTTGTCACCGTGCGCGGTCCTGCGGCGTATGTCGCTCTCGTCGGGAAGCTCGCGCGCCAGATCGACGGCGGGGCCCGCGCCAAAGTCGTGACGGCGGTGCGAATGGTGAGCTTGCGTTACGGCGAGGCCGCCGACCGGCTCGCGCAGACCAACGACCGCACGACCACCGTGGAAGGCGTCGCGAGCGAGGCGCGGCGTCTGCTCGATCCGCCCGTCAACCGGGAAGTCGAGGTAGCCGAATACGAAGCGCCGCTGCCTGTGATTGCAGCCGATGCCCGCACCAACTCGGTGTTGATCCGCGATCGTCCGCAACGGCTCGATGCCGACGCGTGCGCGGTCGCGGCTTTAGATAGCAGTTCATTGCCCGTCGCCCTCGACGTGCTGATCGCCGATGTGCAGAGCACCGCGTTGCCGCTCCTGTCACTCGGCTACGTGCAGGCCGATTCGAACGGCAGCATGGGCGGCGAGGTCATCGTGAACGACGATGGCGCCGCATTGCGCGACCGCCTTCGCAAGATGGAACTCACGCAGACCGCGCATATTCATACGGACAACCGATTGTCCACCGTCGATCACGTCGCGGCCGCGCTCGAACAGCGGCTCGACCGGCCGGTTGCCACGAGCGGCCAGACCGCGCATCCGGAAGCGCCGGCCGCCGCGATGTCGCTGCGCGTCGTACCGACGGTCGAGCAGGGCGCGCGATCGCCGGGCATTACGCTCGCGGTCGAACTGCGTAGCGCGACGAATATCGACGTGACGCGCAGGACACTCGGCCCGCATCAGGGGATCGTGCTGGTGGTCCCCAACGAAGGGCGTGGAAATTCGCCGCAAAGTGCGCCAGGCATTTGGCTGGTGATGCTGGTGCCGAACGTAATAGATGGAAGCCAGGCTGCTCAGCGCGCTTACGCGCGGAGCCAGAAATAATCGCCGCTGACAATGCCCATGAACATTTCGTCGGTCGATTCGATGATGTTGTTGCGCCAGTAACGGCCGTGCTCCGCGTAGTGCGAGAGCAGATCGGCGACTACCGCACCGTCGACGTCTGGCGTCAACGGCAGCCGCAGGATGAGGATGATGCCGCCTGTGTCGGTGTCGAGTCCGAGTTGCGCCTGATCCTGCGCGTAAATCAGCAGGTTGGCTTCCAGCATCAGGCGAAATACCACGAGCGTGCGGCCCGCGGTGACCGTGCCGTAGTGGAAATTCACGTACATGGCTTCCGGATCGTTCTCGAAGTGGTCGAGCCTGACTTCGAAACCTTCGACTTCGATCGTGCGCGTTTGCAGCACGAAATCCAGATCGGGAAGCCCGACAACCGTACAGACGTCGCGCACCACCTCCGCGAATCGCTCGATGCTCATGATGGATCCCGGTTCAGAAAAAAAGAATCCGGCGCCCTGAGCGCCGGTTCCTTTGTGCCGCGAATAGGCTGACGACGGGGCGTCACTGTTTCTTCGAATCGTCCTCGATATCGTTGCCTGCGGTTTTCGCGATGTTCAACACCGACTGCACCATGTCCATGCCGACTTGGTCTTCGGCTGCGGAAATCATGGTCGGGACCATGGCTGACATCATGCCGCTCATCATGCCCTGTGCCTCTGAGGCCATTCCGCCAAATGACATGCTTTACTCCTTGATCGTTGAGATTGAGAAAAAAAACCACCAGCCAGTCGGCCTTGCCGGTGTCCGTTCGGGGCACCGCCTGACCTTCTACCGCTACTGCTTCGAGCTACTGCCTTCAACCACTTCACTACGAAAAACCGCTTACTCCGTGCCGGAGAGTTCGTGCAGACGCAAGACCATCCGGCGTGCGGCAACCATGCCTCGATAGATATTCTGAAGCGCCGCGCGGTCGTCTTCCTGCGACGTTTGAAGCGTTGCATCGCTGACGTCGCGCGCGCATTGCTCGAACGCCTGGACAATGCGCGACACGCGCGCCGAGGCGTCGGGCGCTTTGAGTGTCGCCTCGAGACCTTTGATATCGGCGTGAACATTTTCGAGTGCGTCGTACATGTTGCTCCTCCTGAGCGTGATGGAAAGGCACCCCAAACGCTATTGCGCCTGCGGGCCCAGCGGGGTGATCGACTCGTGCAGCGTGCGCACGTTGCCGATCGAAGTGGCGGCCGTGGCGGGAAACAGATGCTTGACGCCATCTGCTGTTTGTACGTAACGAGTATCGCCGACTGAAATCATTTCGGTGTACTGGTTCATCGGAATGTTGGTCGGAACTTCGGTAACGTCGACGTCGATTCGCTTGATGTTGCCGTCGAGGTCCGTACGCAGCCGCTCCAGTTGATCGTGGAACGGCGCCAGCGACGGCACGCTGCCGCTCAACGTGAAGACGCCATCGCCTGCGTACGCGACGTGGACGCTGTCCATGCCGAGCGAGTCCGACATGCTCGCGACATCTGCCTGCGCGACGTCGTAGCGGCGCGCAATACTGTCGCGGCCCACGCGTTCGAGAATGGCCCGCGCGGCGATGTCTTCCGACGCATTCAGCGCCATACCGTCCACCACGATCGCATGACCTTGCTGGCGCGCATGCAGATCGGCGAGACGGGCCTGCTTGAGCGCTGCGTTGAGCTGCCCGGCGAGCGCGCCGATCTCGTGGTCGCTGAGCGTCGCGAGATCGGTTTTGCCAAGCGTCGGACCGCTCGCAGCGCGCGGCTGACGCACCAGCCCCGACGCCAGCGAGCCGGCGATCACCAGTGCGGCGCCGGCCATCGACGCGACACAGAGGGTGCGCAGCATGCGCAATTTGCCGGCCGGGCGGTCTTCGTTTGGGGCGGGGCGGTCCTCCGGGTTCGTCTGCGCGGCGGCGTCATTGGTGCCGCCGTTGTACATGCTCGCCAGCAACTGGATGTCCGGAGGCCATTGAGCCTCTTCGGTGCCGAAGCATAAAACCGTCGTGCCGAACGGGAACGGCACGAAATCGGGAACCAGGATCACCACCGGATCGGCCTCGTCCGCAGCCGCGCCGCCCACAGTGGTATCCGCGAAACGGCTAACCCGGACGACGCCCGCGTCATCCATCTCGACCACGACCTCATGGTCGTCCCAGTCGGTGATGCAGATGTCGGTGTCGTCGGCCTTGCCGATCCGGTAGCGGCCCGGCGTGAGCCTCGCCTGGATGCCCGCGTGGGTACCAGTCAGGATGCGCAGGATCTTCATACCGCTCTCTTCCGGTTGACCATCAGTTCAAGGAGTGCCGCGTCGATACGCGGTGTGGGAACAAGTCTATCGATTCCGCGACGCCGGTCCGCAGGCGCCGCGAAGTCATGGTGAGGGTTCCGAAGCATCGTCGTTGGCCGGGCTTCTAGACACCATCCACAGCGTGTTTAGCGCGGTCGTCGCGTGATTGATCGCGCGATCGAGCATGCTCGGCGATAGCGGCCGCAGCCCGTGAAAAGCGCGCAGCGGAAGCAACACGTTGCCGGTTTCTTCTCTTTCGTCGCGAGGCGGACGAATCGGCGAAACGCGTAACGCGTTGCTATTGGCGATCAGATCCTGCCGTACGCCGCTCATGTTGCCGGGGGCCGAGCGCGAGAAGTCGCCGGTTCGTCGGCGCGCTTTCAGCATGTCCACGGTCGTCGCGTAATTCGAGGGTTCGGCACGTCGACCGGATTCTGCGCGCAGTTGTTCGTTCTCGACGAAGCATTGGCGGATCCATTCGGCATACAGCGTGGTGTCGAGCAGCATCGGCCGATCGTGAAGCTGGTCCGCCATCCTCTGGAGCGCGGTAGACGGCGCACTAGCCTGGATCGCACCGGCGGCATCGAGCCGACTGCTGCGCACGCGCGGCAGCGCGCCGCCCGCGTCGTAGCGGCTCGCCGTGTCCGCAGACACTGCGTCTCGCGGCATTGGATCACGGCGAGCGCGGCCGTCCTGCTGCTGTTGGCCGCCTTGACGCTGGCCGCCATGTTGCTGACCGCCTTGCTGCTGCTTGCCGCCTTGCTGCCTGCTATCTTTCCTGCTGTCCTGCTTTCCGCCGTGGTGCCCGCCTTGCTGCTGTTTCCCGCCGCCACCGCCACGGCCGTCGCCATGCAGCGCCGACACCCGGCGCTCGTGCAGCCGTGGCGGAAGATGACGCGTATCGCCCGTACCGTGCTCCGGCGCGCTTTTGTCGGCATGGCGGAAGGTGCTCTGGCGATAGGTCCTGGCATGCTTCAGCGAGCCACGCCGACGGGCGGGATGACTCGCGTGAAGCGGCTCCTCCGCCTCGGTCTCGTGGACCGTGGTGGCGTCCGTGACGGTGCGATGCACGCTCATGTCGGCACCGCCAGCGTCAATAACCGCGAAGCGAAGTGCAGGATCGACGCGCCGGCCCATGCGCCGGTCAACCCGATGGTCGCGGTCACGGCGATCAGCTTCACCGAATGCGAGATGGTCTGGTCCTGCAGCGACGTGATCGCCTGGATAAACGAAATCAGCAGGCCGGACAACGCGGACACGATGATCACCGGCAGCGAAACATACAGGCAAAGCAGCATGCCCTGGGTGGTTAGCCCGATGAGGTCGTCGATATTCATGATGCGTCACCTGTACGTCAGAATGAGGCCGTGAATCAGCGTCGACCAGCCGTCCATCGCGACGAACAGCAGCAGCTTGAACGGAATCGCGACGTTGGTGGGCTGTATCTGGTTCAGGCCCATCGCCAGCAATACGTTGGCGATCACGAGGTCGATCACGATGAACGCGATGTACAGCAGGAAGCCGATCTTGAACGCGTCGCTCAGCTCCGATAGCGTGAACGCGGGAGCCAGCACGATCAGATCGTCCTCGTGAAGCTGGTTGGCCATCTCGGCCGGCCAGACCACATGCGCGGAACGCAGGAAGAACAGTTTTTCGCGTTCGTGCGCGTGTTTCTTCAGAAAATTACGGAACGGTTCGCGCGCTGCGCCGAAGGCCTGAATTATTTCCTGCGTCGGTTCGCTGGACACCTGCTCGTGGCCGAGCGTCTGCATCGCGCTCATGCCGATCGGCGCCATCACGTACATCGAAACAAGAATGGCGATGCCGTTGAGCACCATGTTCGACGGTACCTGCTGCACGCCCAGCGCATTGCGTAGCAAGCCGAGAACCACAGTGATCTTCGCGTACGAAGTCACCACCATCGCAACGAAAGGGACGAGGCCGATCGCGACGACCGCGATCATCAGCCCCGTGAAGTCGCTAAACTGGGTCATGGCCGCTGAACATCTGAACGACGCGTACGCCCAGTTGCTCGCCGACGGTGACGAGTTCCCCATAACCGATCAGTTGCCCGTACGAAACCAGCCGAACGCGCGCGTCGCGCAGCGTGGCCGGCAATTCGAGCACATAGCCCGCGCGCAACGCGGAGAGCTGGACGAGAGGAAGGGACACGGTTTCGATTTCGAACTTGACGGGCAGGTCGAGGTCGTCGACCGATGCCGTGGTGTCGACATCCATATGGGCGGCGTCGGTGCGTTCGTTGCTGTAGGTCATGGATGGTTCCGTAGTGATGACAAGCCGGGTGCCCTCGAGCGTGGCTCCGGTAAGGAGTTGACGGGCGCCAGGCGCGCCCCAGACAAGCTGGGTACTGATGAGCGCGCCCGAGCCGTCGAGCAGCGCGCGCCAATCTTCGGAGGCGGCCCGCAGAATCACGTCGCCGGGCCGCAGTCCGTTGAGCGCCTGGATCCTCAGTGTCTTCTCGCCGACACAGAAGTAGCCCGGCACGTTGATTTCGCTGACGCGATTCGCAAACGGCACGCGATGCAGATTGACATGGCGTTCCAGCAGCGCTTTCCAGCCGCTATCGAACGCGCCGAGCTGGCATTCGACAAGCCGTTCGCCGTGCGAGAAGCTCAGGCTGAGCGCGGGTTCGGTCTGGTCGTAGCGCCGCAGTCCGCAGACGTCGACGTCCGATGCGCCGAGGCTGTCGAGCGCGGCGAGCAGCGGCTCCAGCAGCAGCGCGGCTACGGCGCAGCGCAGCGACGCGCTTGCATCGGCGTCGTCCCCGGTGATGGATTCCGACACGGCGCAGGCGAGCGCCGGGTAAACCGCGAGGTCCACCGCGAAACTGCTGCGCGCATTGCCATACTGCAGATCGATCCAGCACGCGCTATGCGCCATGCTCCTGCTGTCGTGCGAGACATGCCAATCGGTGACGCCGATCTGGGCGAGACGCGCCACGAGCCGCGCGTCGCACAGGAGCCGCGTGAGGCGCGCGGTTTCCGCGTCGAGGCGTGGCAGTGCGTCGGCTTGGTCGGCCAGCGGCCTGACTTGGGTGCTGGCGTTTTGAGCTATCCGGTCCATGTTGTATAGAAGCCCGCTTATTCTGTTGTTGAGCTACGTTCGAACCTGTTCGGCTCGGGTCCTCGTGATTCCCCGCTACGACACCTCGATGCAGACTTCGCGAGGGGTTTCCATTTGTTGCAACAGCACGATCAACTGATGCCTTAGGAGGTCTGCATGTCGGCAGATTAGCTTTCTCGTCGATTCCTGATCGGCATCGAAGCGAAGCATCAAATCGAAACGCGAAAGGTTCAGTTCGAGCGTGCATTCAGGCAGCAACGCCGGATCGAGCCTGATCCGGATCGTCCAGTTGCCGTGCTCGACAATCGCTTCGTCGCTGCAAAAATCGGCCACACGGGCCACGAGAAACTGCATCAGTCCCGCGATGCGCGCATGCTGTTGCGCCAACGCGGCGACGAACGGCGCCGCATTGGCTTCCTGACGGCGCTCCCGGTCCTCGATCGAGGACCGGGTTGCGGCGTCGTCGCCGTGTGGTTCGAGTTCGACAGCAGATTCGGGAGGGGCGGGAGGCTTCGCGTCCTCGTCGGTCGAATCCGTCGCGCTGTGCGCCGCGTTGCCGCGTGAATTGCGCAACATCGCACGCTCGGCGCGCACGCGCGCCTGGCGCAGCAACGCGGCATAGTCGAAGCCGCTGCGGCGCGCGGGAGGGCGTGGTGGTGGTTCATCCGGCCCGCCGGTTTCGGCCGGAATGATGCGTGGATGCACGTTGGTGCTGCACATGACGCAGCCCCGTTAGAGCGACACGCGGCCAAGCGGGCGCAACTCCAAGTGCTCGCCGAGTTCCTGGTATGAGTACACCGGCAGCCAGCCGATCTGCGCCTCGATCATGCGTCGCACGTAGCGCCGGATATCCATCGACGTGACGAGCGCGACGCCGTCGCGCTGCGTCTTGCCGGTATAGGCCTGGATGCGGTCGCAAATCTGTCGGATCTGGTCGGGTTGCAGCGCGAGAAAATTGCCGGTGGGAGTCTGTTTGATCGACTGACGGATGTGCTGCTCGACATCGTTGGCGAACAGCACCGCTTCGAGCGACGGCGCGCCGCCGGTCGCGCGGTAAGCGATATAGCGCGAGAGGTCGCCGCGCACGTACTCGGCGAGCAACAGCATGTCCTTCTCCTTTGGCCCCCAGCTCACTAGGCTTTCCATGATGCTGCGCGCGTTGCGGATCGGCACGTTCTCTTCCAGCAGGCGCCGCAGCACGTCCGCGATGCGTTGCAGCGGCAGCGTCTTCTGTACTTCGGCGACGAGGCCTGGATAGTCCGCGCCGAGCTGGTCGAGTATCCACTGCGTTTCCTGAATCCCGACGAACAGCTTCGAGCGCTGCCGCAATGCGCTGATCGTCTCGTTGGCGATGACCTGTTCGGCGCGCCACACCGTCGCGTTGGGCGGCGCCTGGCGCTCGGCGATCCAGTGGCTGACAGGCAGCCCCCCGGCCGGTCCCAATGCTTCGCAGAGTCGGGCGAGGGTCGTGTCGGTGGCGGCCTGGGGCAGCATCACCTTGCCGGCGGGAATCTGCGCGCGCGAGCACGGCACGTCCTGCACGAGAATTTCGTAGGTTCCTGCAGGCAGTGTGTCGCTGGTCCACATCGTGATGCCAGGAAACGGCAGGCCGATCTCTTCCTGCAAACGCGTGCGTTGCGCTTCGAATGCATCGTCGAGAACCGAGGGGGCGAGGCGCGCGCCGAGATCGACCGCAAGCCGCACGCCGAGCGCGCTGGTGAACTGTGGCGCCTGCTTGAGAATGCCGGGCGCGTCGCCTTTGGCGCCCGCGCGTTGCAGCGACATCACCTGCTCGCCGACCTCTGCCTTGCGGTCCGTTTTGCGATGCAGCCGATAACCGGCAAAGCCGAGAATCCCGGACAGCAACAGAAACAGCGGCCACGGAAAGCCGGGCACAGCCGCGAAGCCGAGCAGCAGCAGTGACGAGAACCACAGCGCGTGCGCATTGCCGCCGATCTGGTGGATCATTTCGTCGCCGAGCGAACGGCCCGCGCTGGACGAGTCGTCGGAAACGCGCGTGATCATCACGCCGGCGGCGACCGAAATCAGCAGCGAGGGGATCTGTGAGACCATCGCGTCGCCGACCGACAGGATCGAAAAGCGGTTAGCGGCATCGGCTGCGGTCATGCCGTGGTAGGCCATCCCCACCGCGATCCCCGCCACCATGTTGACGAGCGTGATGATGAGCCCGGCGACGGCGTCGCCCTTGACGAACTTCATCGCGCCGTCCATGCCCCCGTAAAGCTGGCTTTCGACGGCGAGCCGCGAGCGTTTGCGGCGCGCTTCCTCCGGCGTCAGGATGTTGGCGCGCAAATCGGCGTCGATGCTCATCTGCTTGCCGGGCAACGCATCCAGCGTAAAGCGCGCGCCGACTTCGGCGACGCGCTCGGAGCCCTTCGCGATCACGATGAACTGGACCGTCGAGATGATCACGAACACCACGAGGCCGACCACGAGGTTGCCGCCCACCACCAGTTCGCCGAAGCTCTCGATGATGTTGCCCGCGTCCGCATGCAGCAGGATCGACTTAGTCGATGCGATGTTCAGCGACAGCCGGTACAGCGTCGTGAACAGCAGTACCGACGGGAACGACGACAGCGCCGTGATGGACGGCACGTACATCGTGACCATCAGCAAGGTCACGCTAATGGCGATGTTGATCGACAGCAGCACATCGATCATTTCGGGGGGCAACGGCAGGATCATCAGCGAGATGATCGCGATGACCAGGACCGCGATGCCCACTTCGCCGCCCGCGGGTATTTTGAACGTTTTAAGCATGACGTGCTCCAGGAAACTCCGGTGACAGGCAAGCGGGGTTACGACTGCGGGGCGCCGATCGATTGCACCCAGCGCAAAATCGCGGCGACGACTTCGAAAAGATCCTCGGGGATGCTGCTGTCGAGTTCGACGAGATGCAGCGCGCGCGCCACCGGCGGATTGGCGACGATCGGAACGCCGTACCCGGCGGCGAGACGGCGAATCTCCAGCGCGTCGGCGTCCACCCCTTTGGCCAGAACCACGGGCAACGCATGCTCGTGCGGCGCATAGCGCAGCGCGACGGCGTAATGCGTCGGATTGACTACCACGACGTTGGCGCGCGCGACCGCAGCCGGGCGCGGATCGCCTTTGACCAGTTCCCGCGCACGCTTTTTACGCTCGCTTTTGATCTTCGGATCGCCGTCCTGGCTTTTGCGCTCGCGCTTGATCTCGTCCTTCGACATGCGTTGCGACTTGAGCATCAGCCAGTGCTGGATCTTCCAGTCGAGCGCGCCGATGGTCAGGTACATCAGGGACGCGACGATCAGCAGCCGGTCGATCGCGCTCCATAGAATTTTCGACAGTTGCGGCAGCGGCTCGTACAACGCGCCGGTGATCAGCGGAAACAGCGAGCGGATGGTTTGCCAGAGCACGATGGCGAGCACGATAGTCTTCAGGATCATCTTGACGAGATCGATCAGCGATTTTTTCGAAAAGATCCGCTTGATGCCGGCCCCCGGACTCATCGCGCTCAATTTCGGCATCACGGGAGTGAACGTGATCTGCATGCCGATCTGGCAGACCGTCGCTATCGTCGCGGCGAGCAGACCGACCAGGCCGACCGGCGCGCACACCATCGCCGCTGCGCCGAGCATGTGCAGCAGCGCGGATGACAGCGCCTGGGTCGACATATCGGACGCACAAAAGTCGAGCGCAATACGGATCGCCTGACGCAGCGAGTCGATCAGCCAGCGGCTGGCGAACTCGAATACGCCGAGCATCGCCAGCAGCAGCGCTGCGGAAATCAGATCGGCACTCTTCGCCACCGTGCCTTTCTTGCGGGCTTCCCGCAGTTTCTTGGGGGTGGGCGCTTCGGTCTTTTCGTCGCTCATGTGTGGCGTCCCGTGCTGACCCGGCGCGCGAACGCTCTGTCCGTTTGTCCGGGGCTGCGTTGCACGATAGCCGCAGACAGTGCGGCGACGGGGGACCGGTGCGAAGCACGGCGGACCTACGCGAAGCAGCCTGCGCATGGCGGCCCGCAAGCGGCAGCGTGCGCCGACGTCGCCGCTACGGCTTCGCAAATATGCCGCTCGCTTCGGCTGACGGCGACGGCCAGGACAACGCGTTTGCTACCGTTGAACCACGAATACGAAGGAACCCAAACTTCACCGTAACCGTCACCGTAACCGTCAGGATCGAATATGAATCAGCAAAACGACCATACGAATTGCAGCCACGAGTTGATCGGCGCGTTGACCGAACTGCTCAGGATGGGGCTCGTCGATCAGTTTCCTGCGCCGCGCGTCGAGATCGGAGACTCGGAGCATCTGCTCGAGGCGCTGCATGCAATGCGCCCGAAGCTCGGCGAGCTGTCGCTGTTCGACGGCTTCGCCTATATCGTCAAAGGCCATTGGCACGACGCCATCGGCGTGTTCGAGACGCTGGCCGCGCGCTCACTGTGCATGCCGGCCAGCCGCGCGATGCTGGTCTACTGTTTGAGTTCGAGCGGCAACTCCGACTGGCGTATCGCCGCGAGTCAGGCGCTCGACGAATCTCTGTCGCCGGATGCGAGCCGCCTGATCAATTCGATCACGGCGCTTCAGGATCTCAAGCAGGCGCGTCTCGACGCCGCCGCTTCGGGGCAATTCGTGATGCCGGAATCACTGCGTCCATTCATCGACACGACAGGCGCTACAACCGTCGACATCGCGCCGGCGCATGCAGCCGCCGAGGCCGACCGGATGAGTCTGGAGGTGCAGCAGCATGGCTACCTTCGCCTCTGAACCGGCGTGTCTATCAGGAGAGCGCAGTGGAACTCACCTTATCGATGTTGCAGATGCAGGCGGCGCTCGCGCAAGCCGAGATACCGGCCGCCGCCGGCACGGGTGTTCAGCCCGTGTCGCCGCAGCTCGCCGCGAGCTTCGAGGCGATGATGCAAAACGGCGTGATGACGTCGGCCGCACCCAGTTCGGACCCGGCCGGCACGATGGTGTCGGAGGTTCTGCGCGGCGAGGACACGGCCTTGCAGGCGGTCTCCAACGACATGCTGTTCATGTTGAACAACTCGAACGGCATGTCGATGCAGGAGCTGACCTCGGCGACCATGGCGATCCAGATCGAATCGACCAGCATGCAGGTCGATCTGCAAACCAAGATGGCCGTCGTGAATTCGTCGAAGGAAGCCCTCGAAACCTTGATGAAGAACCAATGACATGAATCTCCTGACCGAAACCAGACAGCGCGGCGCAGCGCTGTGCGTGGCCCTCGTGCTGTCGCTGCTGCTGGCCGGCTGCCAGAAGGAGCTGTACGGCAACCTGAGCGAGCGCGATTGCAACGAGATCGTCGCCGCGCTGATGCAGGCGGGCATCGACGCGCAGAAAGCGACTGCCGACGGCGGCAAGACCTGGAGTGCGAAGGTCGACGAAAGCGACATCGTGCGTTCGATGGAAGTGCTGCGCGAGCGCGGCCTGCCGGCGCGCAAGTACGACGATCTCGGCGATCTGTTCAAGAAAGACGGTCTCGTTTCCACGCCGACCGAAGAGCGCGTGCGCTTTATCTACGGGGTTTCGCAGGAGCTGTCGGACACGCTGTCGAAGATCGACGGCGTGGTGGTCGCGCGGGTTCATATCGTGCTGCCCGATAACGATCCGCTCGCGCTGACCATCAAGCCGTCGTCCGCGTCGGTGTTCATCAAATATCAGCCGAACGCCAATCTGGCGACGCTGACCTCGCAGATCAAGAACCTCGTCGTGCACAGCGTCGAAGGATTGACGTACGACCAGGTCAGCGTGACCTCGGTGCCGGCCAATCCGATGGATCTCGACGCGAGCCGGTCCTCCAGCGGCTTCTCGCTGCGCACGCTGGCGCTGGGTGTGTTCGGCGTGGGCGCGCTCGGTCTGCTGGCGCTGATCCGCCGCAAGAAGCCGGGCGGCGTCGGCGGTGCGCTGCCTGCGGCGCTGCTCAAGCGCCGCAAGCAGGCCGAACCGGTGCATTGATCCGCGTTGCCGACACTGCACAAGGACCGCATATGACCGATACAGAACGGCACGGAAGCGTTGCGGCACAGCTTGCTGATCGGCTTTTGAAATATCAGCGCAACCGTCTGACCCTGTTCGACTGGATTCATCCTGGCTGGCTCGACGCGGAACTGTTTCGCGCGCCGGGCGGTGCGTCGCGTGGCACGCATCGACGGCTCGCGCGTGGAGTCGATGCATGGTTGACCACGATGGGCGTGCGAGTGCCGACGCTGGAGGCGTTTCGCGGCGAGCACGCGCTGCCCGGCACGTTGCCGCTCGACGCCGCGCTGGGCGCACTGCGCCTGCGCGCGCTGTTTCTGCGGCGCGCGGAATTGCGCTACTGGGTCGATCGCGAGAGCCGTGAACGGGTGGTGCTGTGGCTTGGCCGCCATGGCTCCGCAGCGCTGCGCTGGCTGATCGAAACGCCGAACGCACCGGCTCTCGATCGTCTGATGCGCGACTACGACATGCCTGCGCTCGACGAGCTCGACGATCTGGAGCTGGCGTGGGAAGGCTACTGCCTGTTTGCGAACAGCGGACTGTGCGAAGCGCCGATGCCGGCGGCGCTGCTGCGTTTCGTCTGGGCGCAGAACGCGGTAGCGCCGCCCTGGGTGCGTGCGCAGGAGGCGTCCGTGCAGCGGGAAGACAGCGACAAGGTGATACGCCGGCTTAACGATTTTTTCGGGAGCGACACATGATGATCTGGTTGAGAGAGCCGGCGGTGGCCGCCGCAGAGGAAGGGCGGTGGCTGGGCGTGGGAACCGACGGCGACATCGTTCCGCGCGAAGCGCTCGCACACCTCGTCGAACTGGATGATGGTTATCTGGCGCTGCAGAACAAGCACGCCGAAATTCTGGCGAACGCTCATGCGGAGGCCGCGGCGATCGTCGCGGCGGCAGCCGGGGACGCAGCCGCGTTGCGGCAGCAGTCGCAACGCGAATTCGATAGCGCGCACGAGCGCGGTTTCGAAGCGGGACGCCTCGAAGCGGCGGCGCAGTGGTACGCGCGTACCGTCGAGCTGCTCGCGCAGCGGCGCGAACTTCAGATGTCGCTGCGCAACCGGATTGCGGGGCTGGTGGTGTCGGCGGTGGAGAAGATCGTCGTCAGCGAGGAGCCTGCCGCGCTGTTCGCGCGTGCGGCGACGGCGGTGGAACGGATTATCGACGGTAGCAGTCACTTGCAGATTCGCGTCAATCCCGAAGCGCACGACGCAGCGGCGCAGGCGTTCGCACGTGCGGCCGCCGGCTGGCGCGAACACGGCCGGCCTGTGCAGATCACCGTGACCGCGGACCGCTCGCTGGAGCCGGGCGCATGCGTGTGCGAAACCGATATCGGTTCGATCGATGCCAGCCTCGCCGTGCAGATCGACGCGGTGCGCAGTGCGGTCGGCACGGCGCTGCGCCGTGCACTCGCGCGCGATGATCTCGCCGATGAAGAGTCGTCGGCGGGGGAGCCGGAGACGCCGGGCGGGAATGTCGCGGGTTTGTCCGTGCAATCGCTGGGGCTGGCGATGCAGGAGCAAGCAGAGCCTGACCTCGCGCTGTCCAGCGCGCTCGCGCCCGACAGTACGCGAGTCGTCGAAGGCGCGCTCGCGGCGGAGTGCGCATGACCTCGGCGACCAGGGTGGCTCCCGTCGTCGAGGACCTCGCGCGGCTCAACGTACTGGCCGATTCGATTGAAGCGGAACTCGCGGCCAGCACGCAACTTTCGACGCGGGGCAAGGTGCTCGAAGCGATCGGCACGTTGATCCGGGTAGGCGGCATCGACGTGCGTTACGGCGAACTGTGCGAGTTGCGCACGCCGCAAGGTGAGCTGATGCAACTTGCCGAAGTAGTCGGCTTTTCCCGCGACACGGCGTTGCTGTCGCCGTTTGGCCGCTTCGACGGTTTGTCGCGCGATACCCAGGTGATCGCATTGCGCAGGCCGTTGGCGATTCCGGCCGGCCCGCAACTGTTTGGACGCGTGATCGACAGCGTGGGCCGGCCCATCGACGGACTCGGTCCCATCGAAACGCTCGAAACCACGCCGATCCAGGCGACACCGCCCGA
>Ga0310811_10000317_pt1 | contig 66735 bp, 66 predicted proteins | sample YCmetagenome_FD_207642 | JGI IMG/M metagenome (GOLD analysis project Ga0310811, IMG submission 207642) | Soil microbial communities from experimental microcosm in Duke University, North Carolina, United States - YC | ecosystem: Engineered > Artificial ecosystem > Soil microcosm > Unclassified ... | reverse complement strand
GAAAGATCTGAAACATTGGGAAAAACATCATGATGTATTGGACACGGCCAGTGTGAAATGGGCAAAACGCGCTATGTGGGCACCGGCAGTATTAGAAAAAGATGGTAAATATTATTTCTTTTTCGGTGCGAATGACGTTCACCAGGGCGAAGTTGGGGGCATTGGAGTAGCTGTTGCGGATAAGCCTGAAGGCCCATACAAAGACCTTTTGGGCAAGCCTTTGATCAGTGATATTGTAAACGGAGCGCAGCCCATCGACCAGTTTGTTTTTAAAGATAAAGACGGCTCTTACTATATGTACTATGGTGGTTGGGGACATTGCAACGTTGTAAAGCTGAAAAATGATTTTACGGGTATCGAACCTTTTGCAGATGGTAAGTTGTATAAAGAAATAACGCCGGAAGGTTATGTAGAGGGACCATATATGCTATATCGCAACGGCTATTACTACTTCATGTGGTCGGAAGGGGGCTGGGGAGGGCCGGATTATAAGGTAGCTTATGCTATGTCAAAATCGCCGCTCGGGCCATTCAAACGGCTGGCTACAGTATTGCAGCAGGACCCGGCGATAGCAACCGGGGCGGGGCACCATTCCGTGATCCATTCGGCAAGCGACGACAAATACTACATCGTTTATCATCGGCGCCCGCTTGGCGAAACCGGAGCAAATCATCGTGCGGTATGCATCGATCGGCTGTTTTTTGACAAAGACGGGCATATACTACCGGTGAAAATGACGAAGTAGCGCTAACTATATAAGTTGTATTCTAAAAATGCATTTCTGAATTTGCCATGCGGGTCATATTCGGCTGCGAGTTTTTTGAAGTCGTCCAATTTCTCGTACCGCGATTGTAACACTTTTGGCGCTATCGTAAATATTTTGCCCCAATGAGGGCGCGGGTTAAAAGGTGCAAGTTCTTTTTCAATCAGAGGCAGTAATTTCATCACCGCTTCAGTCTCCTGTTTCCATGTAAAATGAATAGTAACCGAAGTTTGGTTATGACAGGGACTCATCCAAAGATCGTCCGCAGCTATCGTTCTAATCTCGGTGATGAACAGGTGCGGCCCGATCTGTTTAGCCAGCCGCGACACGGCCCCGATAGCCTCCACGGCATGCTTTAGCGGCACAAAATATTCAGATTGCAGCTCCTTGCCACTGCTGGGGGTAAAACCCATTTTAAAATGAGGCAGGCGCTCGTACCAGGGGCCAGGCACGCCCATCTGGTCTGTACAGCTTTCTGCCGGATGATCGATAATTGGGTGAAGATTTTTTGTCGCAGCCTTTGCACCGTAAAACTCCGGCTGGTTTTGCTCTTTATCAGTTCCTATTTTGCTTTTTATCCAAACTTCGTTGATACTGTCGTTTTGCCAGTCAGTAAACAGGCTCACGCTATATCCGGCAGACATGATCGGTTCAAAATGCTGTTTTAGTTGAACCATCGGAAGCTTCAGGAAAACGCGCTGCGCCACCTGGTAGGTGGGCTCAATTTTCAGGGTCACTTTCGTTATCACACCCAAAGCGCCTAAGCCAACTACAGCAGCATTAAATTTGTCACCATCTTTTTCTTTTGACAGATGGGCAATGCTGCCGTCTGCTTTAACAATCTCCAAGGCTGTAACTGCCGAAGCTAAATTGCCGTTTTTGATACCAGAGCCATGCGTTGCGGTGGTTATTGATCCCGCCACGGATATGTGCGGCAGCGATGCAAGGTTATGCAGCGCAAAACCTTGTTTTTGCAAATAAGGTGCAAGTTCGCCGTATTTGATGCCGCTTTCAACTGTCACGGTATGCATTTTAGTGTCCAGCGCGACCACTTTATTCATGTCACGTGTACAAACAAGATCATCTTTGCTGTCAGCAATTTGATTGAAACAATGACGCGTTCCTAATGCTTTCATTTTAGGAAGCTTCTCAACCAGTTGCTGAACTTCGGCAACAGTTTTTGGATATTGCACATTGCCGGTGCCATAAGTAAGGTTGCCCGCCCAATTTTTTAAGCGCTCCTGTTTGTCCGAAAATGCCATACTGCTCAAAGGTGCTAAAAAAGGTGCAGCTGCCAAAGCCGCGCTCATGTGTATGAATTTTTTTCTTTTCATGGTGCTATTTGTCGATCAATTTAAGCCATTGCTGTACAATTTGCTGTAGCATTTTTTCATTTGCCTTTACATCGGCCATCTCTTTAAAAACATGTGTGCGCCGCCCATCTTTATAATCCCCTTCTAAAAAGCCGGTGGTATCGTTCACCTTTGCGCCGCTTGGGAAAACCAGCATAATGCGGCCCTTGAATAAATTGAAAACAATTATCTCGCGTTTATATTCTTTTGGGTCGAAGGGCTTCATGTCGCCGGTATAGTAAAAGCTGGGATTGTTCCATTTTATCCGCTCGCCGACTTCAGGGTCAGCTGCGAGGATGATCTGTCTTAATTCCTGGATGATCTCCCCCAAGCCGGGTTCCAGTTTTTGAAGGAGGGCGGTTACTTCTTCCTGATCAGTCAACTTGGGTTTTACCACGATAATATTCCGAATGAGGTAATAATTGGTTATTCTAAGATAAACAATCCGTCGCAACAAATTTGAGCGCGAAGCATTAAACGCGTAAATTTGTTCATACCATTCAATCGGTATTCCCTTAATATGAAAATTGCTTTGGCTTCGCCGCCCTTTCCTAAATCATTAAAAGATAGCTTGTACCAGGTTGAACTGCTGATGAAAGACGCGGCAAGCCAACAGGCTGAGATTGTTTGCTTCCCTGAATCTTATGTTCCTGGTTACCCGGGCATGGGTTTTAAAGCTGAAAAATGTTCGGCTGAACAATTGAGTTCAGCATTAAATAAAATTTGCACGGTAGCGGCTGAAAATAATATCGCGGTTATCATCCCTATGGATTGGTACGAAGGCGATAAACTTTTGAATGTTGCGAAAGTAGTTTCCAATACAGGCGAAGTTTTAGGTTACCAGGCAAAAAATCAGCTTGACCCTACTGAAGATAGTATTTGGACAGCCGGTACTACGCGCCATATTTTTGAAGTGAACGGTATAAAGTTCGGCGTTACAATATGCCATGAAGGTTTCCGATATCCCGAATCTGTCCGGTGGGCGGCACAGCGCGGGGCGAAAATTGTTTTTCATCCGCATTGTACAGGCAGTGATTCTGCCGGCCCCGAACTTAAAGAATGGGGGCATAAAGACAACCCCTACTACGAAAAAGCAATGATGATGCGGGCTATGGAAAATACCATCTATTTTGCCGGCGTAAATTATGGCTTCCGTTACCCGGAATCAGCCAGTTCGGTCGTATCACACGACGGCACCTGTTTGGCATATCAAACTTACGGTCAGGCCGGGGTTATTGTAGTGGATATTGACACCAAAAAAGCAACCGGGTTGCTTGCAAAAAGGTTCAGGAATGAACTGTATATGTTGTAAATAGGCATAGAAGCTACCGCGGAGGGTGCTTATTTTAAAGAAATATCAAATACCCGTATACCACGACCAACCCGCCTGTATATCGCCATTGGCATCCACAAACTTATCGGTTACTACAATGCGATGCACATACTTAACGCTCTTATAGCCAATTTGGGTTTCCACTCTAAGCCTTAGCGGCGCGCCATGCTGAACGGGAAGGTCTTCGCCATTCATGCTGTGGGCCAATATCGTTTGCGGATGAAAAGCGTCGAGCATGTCGATACTTTCAGCATAGTTATCGTAGCCGTACAAGCTTACGCAGCAAGCCGCGGGCAAAATGCCGGCGTGCTGTAACACGGCACTCAACGGCACCCCGCTCCACTCGGCAATAGCGTTCCAGCCTTCTTCGCAGGTATGACGGGTAATTTGCGTGCGTTGCCCCAGCTTTTTAAGGTCATCAATACTATATTTCCCCGGTTTGGACACTTTGCCTTCAACAGAGAGTACAAAATCCTTAAAATTATTTTGCTGCAGGGCGTGGTAATGCTTGTTATAGGAGAACTTGATCTCCGGGTTGGCAGGATTAATAGTTCCCGTAGCAGGAAAAGAAGATATGTCGCTCTTTTGGTATTCCTTAGCCAGCGACTGGCCAGGCAGCAGCGTACGTTGGGCTATATAGGTAAACGCATCGCCCATGCACAGGATGTTGCCGTACGTTGGCGGCAGCGGTTTTTTGAAACAGCCGGTCAGCAGCATGCCACCAACGGAGGTTAGCCCGGCATAGATCGCTTTACGCCTGTTGATCAGTCTTTTTCCCATTTTGTTTCCCAATTGTAATTGCCAATATATTTCGTTTGAATCCCGACCGCACCACCATAATTATATGCACCAGCAGGAATAATATCAGTGCAACGGAAGCAAAAAAATGAATAGTACGTGCAGATTGCACCCCGAAAAACATTTTTGTAAGGAACGGATACCCGGCGGTTATCGCGGGCGACATCGTCATGCCTGTTAGCGCTATCAAGGGCAGCAGGAAGAAGATCACACCAAAATAGGTGCATCGCTGCAACAGGCCGTATTGCGACCGGTTTTCAGCAGAAATATGTTTGCGAAAGTGATCTGTAAGATCATGCCAGAGCAAACCGGGTTTAAGCTCTTTGATGCGCGGCCAGATGTTGCGCCTGAAATGCCCGCTGAAGAAACCCGCCAGTAAATAGATAACACCCGTTATCACCAGGAACCACGCAGCGAGAAAATGTGTACTGCGACCCCAGCCGTTTTGATTGAAAATATCATAAGTCCGGCCGGCGCTTACCGGCGAATTGGCCGTCTTAAAAAAAGGTTCGCTTTTTTCCCAGCCGCCATGATGATAGTTGCGGCTGATAGGCAATTCGAACAGGGCAGGGGTGAGGTCGTTCCCAACTTCGCCCCAATATAGCCTCGGGTGCGACATCAGGATAACAAACCCGCTGAATGATAATGCCAGGAAGCTCAGCGTGATAACGAAATGGCTGCCTTTAACCCAGCGTTTGTGGCGAATGCTTTCCATCCTGTTGCTTATAAAACACTGAATGTAAGTAAAATTCGTAATATAACAAATGGCTTGGCCTCTATCATAAGACGGCTGGTTATCGGCATCATTCTTAGTGTGTATAGCTCCATAAGCCATGTTCACGCAAACGCCGCTTGCCAAACAATATTAAGCTTTAAAAAGCTGTTATACAGGATATATTTCAACACACTAAGTACTAAAAGTGGCCCATTTTTACACTTTCCGTGAACAGGACTAAAATTACTGACTGATATACAGTAAGTTGTATACTGATATCTTCTTATCGAAAATAATCGCTGAAATACATCAAATGCCTTTCTGGTCAAAATTGGCCCGTTTTGAGACAGGATCAGTCCGGAACAAGCCAGTTTTTACCCCTTGGTGTATTTGTTTTTTGTGAATTTATGAATTTGTTTTTTTGACTTAGTGTAAAGTGTGTGCGATACTCGCCCGGAAAGATACCGGTACATCCAGGCCAACAGCTCAATTAAGTTTTCGCGATTTTCAAAGAACTGATTATTACTGATGCTTAGTAGCCCGTTCCCAATTATAATAACTCATGTCAAACCCTTCTAAGTAACTGATTTTCCAAACGTTGTTTTCTTTTTTTGCTTTTGTTTTATAATAGAAGCCGTCACCCCAGGTCCATTTAAAGGTAGCTTCAGATTTGTTTAATCTGATATTGGTAAGCGTCAATTTTTCCCAATAATTATCAGGATAGTCTTGGCAATTGCACCATTCATCAACATCATCTTCAAATGAGGGAAGCTCTCCCTCAGCCCATGACGACGAGCCGTCATGCAGCTCTTTGTCCATACGTTCGGCAATTTTGCGATAGTCGTCCAAAAAGTCGTTCGCGAACAAACCGGTTGCTTGTAGTTTCGTTACTGCATTATTATTTGCATTCAAATCAATGCCCGAATAGAATGTATCCCGCGGGTTTTTCTTCACCGGGCTGAAACCGCCGGCACGCGTGGTATCTGTTTCATGCCACTTATACATTGCCCTAACCAGCTTGGTTAGTTGTATACTATCATCGTTTGCTTTAGAAATCGGGAGGTTGATAGCTACGCCGACGCTATCTGGTTTTTTTGATTGAACATTTTTGCCTGTCTTATTACCATTGGTACAATTTGCAAGTAAAACAATACCTTGCATTAGAAGGAAATATAAGGGGAGTCGATTCACGCAAGCTTAGGGTTTGTCTCTTAATACCAAAACACTAATATATACTTTTTCGAATAGCTAATGATGCGAAATCAGATAGGCGTGTCATTCCATCCTCACATTCACCGTCATTCCCGGTTTAACCACTATGATGACATAGGATGCTTTATTTCCCATTTCATCGGTTTCATTTTTCACCTGGTATAATACGCTGTTGGCGTACGCTTTACGGTAATTGCCGTAAAACATTGCTTTCCATTTAATGGCCCGTTTGCCATGATTACTCAATACAGATCGTTGCTTATTAAGGTGGCTCAGATCGATAGCGCTGTTCAAAACTCGCAAATGTTTAATGACTGCCGATCCGGGGCCGTTTACTCTGAACACGGTACTGATAGTGCCCGATCGCGCATCAGGCGTAACACCCATCAAGCCGTGGACAATACCTTCGATCACGCTAAACGATACTTCAGGGTACTCGCGGCGTGGCGTGGCAGGGTCCGAAAGGTAAAGGATGCATTTTCTTGCTTCGTTCCACCGCCCGTTTTTATAAAACAGGTAAGGGTAATAGGAGGTGTTCTCAATATTCGCATAGTTGGCAGTCATGTGTGCCACCGTTTTTTTCAAGCGCGCCGTATCCTGTAAAGCATCAAACCAAACCAGGAACGTTTCGCTTGGGTCCTTTGCAAATTTGCCATTGTCGCCATACAGGGTATTGTATTGCCCGGCCCGTGCATCCCACCAATCATTTTCAATGTGGCTGCGGTAGGTTTCGGCTTTCGCTGCATAATAAGCAGCTTCCTTTTTCATGCCTTTACAGGCAAGGATGTCCGAATAGGTAAGCAGACCGCGGTACAGCCCGGCAACCAGGTCGATGCCTGTTTTAAGATTGGGTATGCCTTCGGAATAAGACGGAAGTCCACGGCAGGTGCTGAACGCATCCTTTTCGTTTAAAGGGATATCCTTGTTTGGATGGATGGGCCTTGTCAGCAGCGAGTCGGCAGCAAGCACCCACCGGTCTATGTAATTTTTAACTGTTTTTTGCTGAAAATTAACAAAGGCCGCATCGTTTATATAACGCTTATCGCCCGTCCATAAATAAAGGCGCCAGGATGCATATAAAACATCAAAATTGGCCGGGAGGTTGTACCAGAATTCGCGGTCGTTACGGTAATCTTCGGGAGCGGCTTTGCCCCATTTGTTAATTTCCCAATAGGAACACCAGTCTTTCGAAGCCGATATGTTTTTGGCGAAAAGGCCAAACATATTACAGTTTTCCCGGCTTAATCCCAATATTTCGGCCCCGATGCATTGATGGGAAACATCGCGCATGCAAAAGGCATACCGCGATGGTAATGCCGCTTCATACCAGGGGCCAGCCGGGTCGGTGCTGTCGCCTTTATAGTGCATGGCCATATCTTTGGCCCAGGCAAAGGCCCGTTCTAAGTTTTTGTCGGACGAGGTGAACGAGACGCCGGTGTTTTGCGCCCGCGAGGAAATGGAAAGTACAATAAATAGCAAAGCAAAACTGCTTTTTTTGAAGATGTGGGTTGGCATAATCCAGGCTGTATCGGGCCGCAAAATAACAAAAGCCGGTCGTTTCCAACCGGCTTCTAAATATTTTTGAATCAGCTTTTGCTATTTCTTTTTTACATTAATGGCAGACAATCCTTTTTGACCCTGTTCGGTTTCAAAAGTGACCATATTGTTTTCCTTCAACGGCTCGGTTAAAGCGTTAATGTGCACAAAAATACTTTCCTGCGTTTGCAGATCCTTGATAAAACCGTAGCCCTTCGACTCGTTAAAGAAACTTACCACGCCATTTCTCATGGTGCCGGGTGGCAAGTCTTCCTGCCGGGCAACGCCAACCTGTATATCTTCGGCATTAACCTTTATCCTTCTTGACGGGTCGGGAGGCGTTGAAGTAATATTCCCATACTCATCGGTATAGGCCATCATATCCTCCAGGCTTTTACCCTTGCCGGCGTTAGCTTTTCGTTCTTCGGCTCTTTCCTTTTTTTCCTTGGATTTTTTTTGACGGGCTTTTTCCCGTTCTTTCTTACTAAATGTTTCTGTTGATCTTGCCAATTCTGCTTATGCTTTTTTTACGTTAACCGCGCTCGGACCTTTTTTACCTTCTTCTACATCGTAACTAACCTGGTCGTTTTCACGGATCTTGTCGATCAGACCGGTAACGTGTACAAACACTTCCTTGCCACCATTGGCAGGGGTAATAAAGCCGAAGCCTTTTGACTCATTAAAAAATTTTACTGTTCCTGTTGCCATTATTTTATTTGTTAAGGTTGCAAGGTACATTTAATTATTGTGACTAGCAGAACTTTATAAAGGAAAGTAAAATTTTTATCGGAAATTGTTTAATTACCGTGGCTGGTTAACTGAAAATATTAAAACGGCAAAGCCCCTAATGGATTGGACGCTTGGCATTCGTGGCGAACCCAGCCTTAAATGGCTGGCGAATTTATCGCATAATTTATTATACCCGCTAAAAACGCCTGTTCAAGCATCTTTCGCTTGAATACACCAATTTTGAGCGTCTACGCTCATGTAAAAGTGAATTTCGCAAGTGTGGACATTTGCCCGGTAGGTTTCCGTTAAGCGCAGATGCTTAACCGGGCGGGTTTCATTGCATATTCAGGCCAATTTCCCATCAACTCAAATCACAGGTTTACCGGCCACCCACTTTCGTAACAGCTTTTTGTTTGTGGTTAAGCTGCCGATCATAAAAAATTTATTGGCGCTTAGCGCTTTGGATACGTTTATTTTTTCCTTTATCACGCCTTCCTTTTTAACATAATTGGAATGGAAAAAATAACATCCGGTGCTGTTTTTGATAATATAACCCGTATGAAAATCAAGCCCGATAATGAAAATAGAGTTAGCAGGCTGTTCAGCTAAATAACGATTCAATTTATTAAGGCTATTGAATGATTTGATCCCCACGCAGAGTTTTTTGATCATATCTCCGGAACGAACTTCAGCAAGCCCTATGCGGTCGATCTTAAAGCCAAGGTCGGTTAAGGTATTGGTTACAAAGTACCCGCAGGCAATGCTTCCTGTTTTAGGTTGCTGCGTGGTGCCATAAAAATCCCAGGGTGTACCTGACCAATAGTTATAAATATCCTCGTCTATCAGTTTGAACAAATAATTACCAATATCCTTTGTTGGATGGTTGATCAATAAGTTTTTGTAGCTATTTACGCTCTTTTTGAAGTCGTTATAAGCAACTTCATTGTGGACAGTTGTCGGCCGGTTTTGATAATTGCTATTGATAAATATTGTAGTAACAATGGCGCTATAAAGTAAAGTTGACTGTGACAGGTTCATAAATTGTAATAGGTGAAAGGTAAGCTATCCCGTGCATGAAAAAATATTTCCGCATCCGTTCAGAATAATAACGTGGGTAATGGCATTTGATTGTACAATAGCATAAACAACAAAGCCCGATATTTTCATACCAGGCTTTTGTACTCAGAGCGGGAATCGAACCCGCACTCCTTTAACGGGAACCTCGATTCAAATCGGGGCGTGTCTATCTTATAATTATTATATCCCGGAAAATCCCGCAAGCAATTTTTCCATATAAACGCGACTTTTCATGGACTTAATATAAAGTTCCGGTGAATTTGCCTCGCCTTTAGTATCGTATTGTTCATAATGCTTTAAAACCCATGGGCCTTTATTTTTCGTCGCTTTGACTTTTCCGGTATTATGCCTTTGTAACCTTGCTTCCAAATCCGCAGAATGCCCGATGTAATATCGGCCGCTCTTTTCAGATTGAAGTATATGGGTGTAAAACATAAATAGGTTTTAATAACAAAACCCGATACGCCTGTATCGGGTTTGTACTCAGAGCGGGAATCGAACCCGCACTCCTTTAACGGGAACAGGATTTTAAGTCCTGCGTGTCTACCAGTTCCACCATCTGAGCAGGTGTCGTCAGTGCCTGCAATTTTTATTCACCCCAAGCTGGTGATATTGTATTCAGTTCGTAAATCGAACCAGCATCCCTTTAACGGGAACCCCGATTCAAATCGGGGCGTGTCTACCAGTTCCACCACCCGAGCAGGCAGTATACCTTTTAAAAACAAATCCCTTCTTTTTGGTGGAAGGGATTGTGGAGCGAAAGACGAGATTCGAACTCGCGACCCCGACCTTGGCAAGGTCGTGCTCTACCAACTGAGCTACTTTCGCATATTCGCTAAACTACTTTTGCGCTTGCGGAGTGCAAATATAGAGAGAAATGGCTATTCTGCAAATGATAAATTTAAAAATTTTGATTTTCCTTGTTAAGTGGTTGATTTAGTTATTGATGGTTGCGTTTTCAAAAAGTTCATAAGTAAATCAACCACTCACCAAATCAGCTTAATCAACCATTTCTTTCAGAACATCAGAAATCAGGTCGCTCTCAAACCCCCGGCTCATGGCGTACTGCTGCAGCTTATAACGGCGTTTATAAGGGAGTTTTTCAGTTATTGTTGCCGATTTTTTCTCGATGATCCGGTTTAGCATCTGCAAGTAGTCGTCGCCATCGATACTGTTAAGCGCCTTTTTTATCAGCGGTTCCGAAACCTTTTTTAATTTCAAACCCTGCTTGATCTTAATTTTCCCCCAACCTTTCTGCCTGAATTTCCCGGTAGCATAAGCTACCGCAAACCGGGCCTCGTTCAGAAAATTATTTTCTATCAGCCGGGTAATGATATTTTCAACCTGGTTTGGGTAAAGCCCCCATTCGTACAGCTTATCCCGCACTTCCTGCTGCGAACGCTCCTGGTAGGCGCAATAATTTTCTGCCTTTGCCAGGCCAACTTTTTCGTCGGTTATTTTGTTGGGTTTGGGTTGGTCCATCAAAACCAAAATTCGTTAAAAATTCTTCTATTGGCAGAAATATAAGCAAATTCGTAGCATGCTAAGCAATCACTACCCGATAACAGCAGTCAAAGATATTATAGGCGCCGGCGGCACAATTGTAAAGGAAGATACCATAAGCGTATTGCTTACGGATAGCCGCCGGATAACCAACGCGGCAGAGGGATTGTTTTTTGCATTAAGCGGTCGGCGCAACGGCCACGAATTTATTGCCGAAGCTTACGCGGCAGGTGTGCGGAATTTTGTGGTTAAGCATCACACCGATATAAAAATGCCAGGGGCCAATTTCCTGCTGGTTGATGATGTGCTGGCTGCTTTGCAAAAATTAGCCGCTTACCATCGCAGCCGCTTTAAGCTGGAAGTGATAGGCATTACAGGCAGTAACGGCAAAACCATCGTAAAGGAATGGCTGTACCAGTTACTTACCCCGGATAAAAATACGGTGCGCAACCCCAAAAGCTACAACTCGCAGATCGGTGTGCCGCTTTCGGTATGGCAAATAAACGGGAACGATGAACTTGGGATCTTCGAGGCGGGCATATCTACCGTGAATGAAATGGATAAGCTGGAGGCTATTATAAAACCATCTATCGGTGTTTTGACTCATATCGGCCCGGCCCACGACGAGGGGTTTGAAAGCAGGAGGCAGAAGGTGCTCGAAAAGCTGAAACTGTTCAGGCACTCCCGCCTGCTGGTACATAACTATGATCAGCTGACCGGTTACGAAAAAGATATTCCTGTAAAAGAAAGGTTTACCTGGAGCACTAAATTTAAGCAGGCCGACCTATACGTATTTACCGAAACCGTTATCAGGCGCAACTTTTATTTACGGGCCATTTTCAGGGAGAAGGAGATAGAATGCCTGATCCCATTTATGGACGAGGCCTCGGTAGAGAACGCCATAGTTTGCTGGGCCACTATGCTGGCGATGGGCTACAGCCCCGCGGCGGCTGACGACAGGATAGAGCGCCTGAACCAGGTAAGCATGCGGCTCGAACTGAAGAATGGTATCAATAATTGTTCGGTAATTGACGATTCCTATAACTCGGATGTGCAGTCGCTGGAGATAGCCCTTAATTTTTTGAACCAGCAGAACCAGCATCCAAAAAGAACTTTGATATTATCGGATATATACCAGTCGGGTTTGCAGGACGATATATTGTACCGCCAGGTTGCAGACATGATCGAAACGAAGGGTATCAATAAATTTATCGGGGTCGGCGAGGCTTTGGACAGGTACAGGGATAGCTTCAACGTTCCCGAAAAATACTTTTATCCGGATACAAACACCTTGCTTCAGCGATTGAAGGAGCTGAAGCTTGATAATGAGACCATCCTGATAAAGGGATCGCGGAGCTTTGAATTTGAACGCATCAGCCAGGCGTTGGCGCTGAAGGCGCATGAAACGATATTAGAGATCAGCCTGAATGCTCTTTTAAACAACCTGAACTTTTACCGCGCAAAGCTAAAGCCGGGAGTAAAGGTGATGGCCATGGTTAAGGCCTTTTCCTATGGCAGCGGCACGTTTGAAGTAGCCAATATGCTGCAATATAATAAGGTCGATTACCTGGCGGTAGCTTATATTGATGAGGGTGTGGCGTTGCGTACTGGTGGAATTACCCTCCCGGTGATGGTGCTTAATCCAGAATCATCAGCTTTTGATAAACTGGTCGAAAATAAACTGGAACCCGAGATATTCAGCTTTGAACTGCTGGACGAATTTGTGAGATACGCACAAACAACCGGCCTCAGTAATTTCCCTGTACATATCAAGATCGACACGGGTATGCACCGGCTTGGCTTCGAGGAGCATGATATCGACATACTTTGCGACCTCCTCGAGGAAAACAAATACATAAGGGTGCAATCGGTATTCTCGCACCTGGTAGCCAGCGATGCCGAAGAGCATGATGAATTTACCCAAAAACAGATCAGCACATTTGAGCGGGCCTACAAAAAAATTGAGCGCGCATTGGGATATAAGTTTATTAAGCATATCGCCAATACATCGGGCATTACGCGCTGGCCACAGGCACAATTCGATATGGTGCGGCTGGGTATTGGCCTTTACGGGATAGATACGGCCCTTCCGCAGGGTGCAGGCGGTTTACAGCCCGTTGCGACGCTGAAAACAAGCGTATCGCAGGTAAGGAAAGTTCAGGCAAATGATACCATTGGCTATAACCGCAACGGTAAGCTGGCAAATGGCGGAAAAATAGCTACGGTGCGCATAGGCTATGCCGATGGATACTTAAGAGCTTTCGGAAATGGGGTAGGCAAAATGCTGGTAAATGGCGAATATGCGCCAACTGTTGGCAATATTTCGATGGATATGTGCACGCTGGATGTAAGCAATATCGATGTGCGCGAAGGCGATGAGGTAATTGTTTTTAATGAGGAACTGAGGATCGAAGAGCTGGCGCAGGAAATAGGCACCATCCCTTATGAAATATTGACCAATGTTTCGCAGCGGGTAAAAAGAGTGTATTTTTACGAATAATTACCTGCCGCTATGAGAAAAATATTCGGAGCACTGCTTAATTACTTTGTTAAAGGATTAATTATCGTTGTGCCTGTCGGCGCCGCAATTTTCCTGATCTTTTGGGCAGTATCCGGAATAGACAGCGCCCTTAACCTCAGCGGGTTTTTCCTGACAGATGCCAAGGGGCGACCTATTTATATACCCGGCCTGGGTATATTGAACGTTGTCATTATCATACTCATCGCAGGCATCCTGGTCACCAACGTAATAACCGACCCGATAAAGCGCTGGTTAAACCGCTGGATAGACCGCCTGCCACTGTTCAAATTCCTGTATTCGTCCATAAAAGACCTTACTGAAGCATTCGTAGGGGAGGAGAAGAAATTCAGCGAGCCCGTACTGGTCGAGATCAATGAGTTTGGGGTAAAGAAAATCGGCTTCCTGGTTCAAAAAGACCTTTCCAAATTAGGTTTGCCGGGTGATGTAGCCGTTTATTTTCCCTGGTCTTATTCTTTCGCCGGCCAGGTGATCATCATACCGTCAGAAAAAGTAAAGCCTATTGATAAGAGCGCTGCTGATATGATGAAATTTGTGATCTCAGGCGGCGTCAGCGGGCTGGATTGATGGGTTTTTTCTGAAATTCACAGCTGCAAGCCAAACGCTTATCAGCATTAAAACGGCTCCGAGTATATAGGGCGCGCCCGGGAAATATACCAGCGAGTTCTTCGCCGTAAAATACCTGAATACGTAGCTCATCAGCAAAGGGCCAATTACAATGCTCAGGCTCGAAATACTATTCAATATGCCCTGTAATTCGCCCTGTTCGGTTTTACTCACCTTGTTGCTGATGAGCCCCTGCAAAGCAGGACCCGACACGCCGCCAAGACAGTATGGAATAAGATATACATACACCTGCCATCCGTAGCTTGAAAAAGCCAGCAGGGTAAGGCCGAGCGCATACGATAGAAGCCCTCCAATGATGTTCATTTTCAGTCCGAATTTTGGTATCAGCCACCGGATAAGTCCGCCCTGTATACCTACCAGTAACACGCCGATGAAAAACCCGAGAATGCCTACGCTGTATAACTGCCAGTTGAATTTCTCGTAAACAAAAAATGACAGGATATATTCAACTGCTTTTTGCGCAATATAAACCAGGGTAAACGCCACCAGCAACCCGGCGAACGACCCATAGCGGCCGATGGTTCTTAGTGCACCAACCGGGTTGGCCCTCTTTAATTCGAACTTGCGGCGATGATGCTTATCCAGCGATTCAGGTAAAACAAAATAGCCGTAAGCTGCATTGATCAGCGCCAGCGCTGCTGCCGCCATAAAGGGGAACTTGATATTAATAGCGCCCAGCAGCGCCCCTGCCGAAATGCCTACGATAAACCCTAAGCCGGATGCTGCGCCTACCAGCCCGAAGTTTGACGAACGCTTATCGCCCTCGCTGATGTCGGCTATGTAGGCCGTAGCGGTCGAGGTAGTGGCGCCGGTAAGCCCTGCAATAAAACGGCCTACAAAAAGCCAGCCTAAGGTAGGGGCAAACGCCATGAACAGGTAATCGATCCCAAACCCAAAAAGCGATGCCAGTAACACGGGCCGGCGGCCATAACGGTCGCTCAGGTTGCCCATAAACGGCGAGAAAAGGAACTGCATGGAAGCATAAGTTCCGGTAAGCAGCCCGTTGTATTCAGAGGCTTCGGAATTACTGAAGTGTCCGAGTGTTTCCAGCAGTTTGGGGAGCACAGGTATAATAATGCCCAGCCCCAGCATATCCACGAAAATGGTGACGAAAATAAATCCAAGCGCTGCGGAGCGTTTTAACTTAGGCGTTTGATCCATGTTTGAGAATAGAAAACACCTTACACGACCGGATGTTTAAAATCATTAGTCTTTTTAAGTTGCGGGGCTAATATATGTTTTTAAGTATAAAAAAATTGTGACCCCAGTTCTGATTTTTATTAAACTGCACATTTTTAGAAAAATAAGCATCGAAAAATATTGTTTTAAGACAAACGTTTATTACCTTGACTATTATTTTAGTTATACGGTTCCCCCTTCCGCCGAAACTTAGCATCTTATAAACCTGTCGATCATGAAAAATCTCAAACTGTTATTATGGTTTCCTGCAGTAATTGTCGCACAAACGCTTTTTGCGCAAACAGGCGCGCATCTCAAATTAACATCCCAACAACCTGCCGCCGGTGAGAAGGTTAACTTTACCTACGACCCAACCGGCACTGTTATCGAAGGTCAGAAAAACATAGAGGCAACTGTGTTTTACCTGGACAACAAAGATGATCCGGCAATGGATATTGATCTGAAGCCTGATGGTAATTTTTTAAAAGGTGAATTAGATATTCCGCCCACAGCTAAAGCTTTCTTTATAAAAATTGAGGCTGGAGGAAAAATCGACGCGAATAACGGCAAAGGATATATTTATCCCGTTTACAAGGACGGCCAGCCTTGTGAGGGTGCCTATGCTACTGTTGGCTATGTGATTTCAAGCGGGCTGGGAAATCATTTCGCCCAAATCAAAACTGATGTTGATGTCGGCATCGAGTTGTTTAAAAAAGAATTTGCTTTACATCCGGCAGGCAAGCGCCAATATGAAAGTAATTATTATGGCCTGGTTGGCAAAAAGCCTGAGTATAAGCAGGAGATATTGAACGAAATTGTGCAACTGGAGAAAAGTAATGATGAAAAAGATCTGATGACTGCGTTAAAACTGTATTACGATTTGGGACAGGGCCACCAAGCAGAAGCATTAGCTAACAAGATAACTGATAAATTTCCAACAGGTACCATTGCCAGGCAAAATGCAGTAACCAAATTGTATATGGAAAAAGACCTTAAAAAGAACGACTCCCTGTACAATGTCTACATAACTAAATTCCCGGAGAATGCAGCAGAACCGTCTACTTCGCATGATGAAGCAACCGCCATTGTTGCCGGGGCCCACTTAAAGACGGGAGACATGGCCGGCTATTACAAATATGAAGCTATGGTGAAGAACAAAATGGAAGTGGCGGGCTATTTAAACAACGTAGCCTGGGACTGGGCTGTTGCAGGCAAGCATATGGCTGATGCCGAGAAAATATCCAAACAAGCAGTAGATATCATTACCAAATGTCTGGAAAATCCTCCTGCTTCGGCATATACTTCTGCTAAACAGGCCAGGAAAAATTATGAAAATAGTTATAATATGTTTGCCGATACCTATGCGTACATTTTATGGAAAGAAAATAAGTCGACAGAAGCCCTGCCGTATATGAAAACGGTATACGACCGTACCAGCGACGAAGAAAACTCGATAGAACATTACGCAGAGATATTGGGAGGCGCCGGGCAATACGCTAAAGCCATGGAGGTTATTGAGCATGGTTATAGCCTGGGGCAATATTCTGACGTTTACAAAACGGAGTTAAAAAAAGACTACATAGCTTTAAAGGGAAACGATAAAGGGTTTGACGCCTATGTGGCGCCAATGGAAAATAAGGCCAGGGCAAAAATATTGAGCGACCTGGCCAAAACTATGATCAATGAACCGGCGCCTGCGTTTGCTTTAAAGGATTTTGATGGAAAAACAGTATCGCTTGCCGATTTGAAAGGGAAAGTTGTTATAATCGATTTTTGGGCAACCTGGTGCGGGCCATGTAAAGCATCGTTCCCCGGAATGCAGATGGCCGTAAATAAATACAAGAACGACCCAAATGTGAAGTTTTTATTTATCGACACCTGGGAAAACGGCAAAGATTATGAACCAGGCGTTAAGAAATTTATCGCCGACAACAAATACACTTTCCATGTGCTTATGGACGAACAGAACGATGAAGGCCGGCAAGCCAAAATTGTAAGTGCCTATAAGGTAAATGGTATACCTACAAAGTTCCTGATAGATAAAACCGGCAACATACGCTTCAAGTATGTGGGTTATTCCGGTTCACCGGAGAAAGTGCTGGATGAGGTTACGAATATGATAACGCTAACCGGTAACCCGGAACTTGCTAAAGTTGAACCGGCGAAATCAAACCGCGGGAAATAGGTTATAAACTGGAAAGCCGGTAACTTATTTACCGGCTTCCCTGTTTTATCCAGGCTCTTAAAAATTCGGTTTCAATACATACTTATCGTAGAAACGGAAGATATGTTCAGTTGCTTCTTCGGCGGTATCGACCACGCGGTACAGGTTCAGGTCGTCGGGACTTATGGTGTGTTCCTGGTCAAGCATTTTTTCTTTCACCCAGTTAAATAATCCGCTCCAGTAATCAACACCGACAAATACAATGGGGAAACGCGCGATCTTACCGGTTTGGATAAGGGTGATTGCTTCGAATGATTCGTCCATCGTTCCAAAGCCGCCGGGCAGTATGATAAAACCCTGCGAATACTTCATGAACATTACTTTGCGGATGAAAAAGTAATCGAACTCTAGCAGCTTATCACGGTCGATATACTTGTTATGGAACTGCTCAAAGGGTAATTCAATGTTCAAGCCTACTGATTTACCCCCTGCCTCATAAGCACCCTTATTGGCCGCTTCCATAATACCAGGCCCACCGCCCGATATAACCCCGTAACCGCGTTCGGTCAACAGCCGTGCGGTGTCTTCGGCCAGTTTATAGTATTTGTTATCGTTATGCGTGCGTGCCGAACCAAATATGGAAACGCAGGGCCCTATTTTCGCCAGCTTCTCAAAGCCGTCCACAAATTCGGCCATGATCTTAAATATCTGCCACGAGTCGGTAACTTTTATCTCCTGCCAGTTCTTATTTTCAAATGCTTGTCTTATTTTTTCTTCACCGGTCATGCCCAATTACTGATTTATTGAATTACTGAATTATTGACTGTTGCTTTCCTGGTCGAGGTTGCCAACAGGCCGACAAATGTAATTAATCCGTTCACAATGATAAGCTCGTTGTCGAAAACATATCCTCCAAGCCATTCAGCAGAATGCATGCTTAAAAAGTAGCAAACCACCGGTGATATAACGCAAATGAATGGTGCCAGTTTGTCGTTTACCTGCCTGTTGCCCATAAACAGGCCGAAGGAATACAGCCCCAACAGCGGCCCGTAAGTATAAGATGCCACTTTGAATATGGCCCCTACCACTGCATCGTTGTTAATAGAGTTGAATATCACGATGGTCAGCAGCATCAATCCCGAAAGGCCGATGTGTACCAAATGCCGCGTTTTCACCATGGCCTTGCTGTTCAGGTCCTTCTTTTTATCGAACGCTAAAAAATCAACACAAAACGAGGTCGTTAACGCGGTCAGCGCCGAATCAGTAGTAGCGAATGTAGCAGCCGTCAGTCCAAGCATAAAAACTACTGCCGGTATCACGCCCAAATATTTAAGGGCAATAGTAGGGTATAAGTAGTCTGTTTTCGCTACGCTGATGCCATATTTTGCCGCGTAGATATACAGCAAAGCACCCACGCTCAGGAAGAATATATTGATGATGACAAATACCCCTGTAAAACTGAACATGTTTTTCTGAGCTTCCTTTATCGTGCTCATGCTCAGGTTCTTTTGCATCAAGTCCTGGTCAAGCCCCGTCATCCCTATGGTGATGAATAAGCCTCCAAGGAATTGTTTACTCAAATGCAGGTGACTGCCCAGGAAATCATTCACAAAAAATATTTTCGAATAGCTGCTGTTTTTGATGGCATCGGCGGCTTCAAAAACGTTCATGTTGAGGCTGCGGCAGATAAAGTAAATGGACAGGAATACTGACGAGACTAAAAAGAAGGTTTGCAGGCTATCAGTTATGATAATAGTTTTTAAACCGCCCTTAAACGTGTACGACCATATCAGTAGCAGGCATATCAGCACGGTAACCGCAAATGGCACGTGATAAGTATCAAAAATGAACTTTTGCAACACGATCACCACCAGGTAAAGCCTGAACGATGAGCCTATTGTCCGGCTGATGAGAAATATGCCGGCAGCCGTTTTGTAGCTCCATTGCCCTAAAGTATGCTCGATATAACTGTAAATGGAAGTCAGCTTCATGCGGTAATACAGGGGCAGCAATACGGTCGCTATAATGATAAACCCTGCTGCGTTACCCAGTACAAACTGGAAATAAGCAAACTGGTCGCCGGATGGGGCTCCTACCTTGCCGGGGACGGAAATAAACGTCACACCGCTCAGAGCCGTGCCTATCATCCCAAAAGCTACCAAATACCATTTGGAATTACGGTTAGCCACAAAGAAGGTATCGTTGTCCGATGATTTTCGCGAAGTGAGCCACGAGATAACCAGCAGCACCAAAAAATAACCAATAATGAATGTTAGCAGGATAGCGGGTGACATGCGTTATGTTTAGTCCGGAAGTTCGCACAAGTCGGAAAGTCCGGAAGATCAATATAAAATTAAAACTGTCATTTCGAACGATAGTGAGAAATCTTAAACGCCAAACTTGTTCTTCGGGCTGCCTTTATAAGATTTCTCCTCGTACCTCGTCGAAATGACAACGGTTTTTGTCTTGGGCAATTTATGGATAAAAAATAAATTCCAACCCAAACTTTCGGACATATGCGGACTTTCCGACTTGCGGACTATTCACTACATTCGCAACATGAACTTTTCGTCGAAGTTGCTGGAAAATGCAGTGGCCGAATTTGCCAAACTGCCGGGGGTGGGACAGAAGACCGCTTTGCGCCTGGTGCTGCATTTGCTTAACCAGGAAAAATTGGATGTGGAGCGCTTTAGCCATGCTATCAGCAAACTGCGTAACGAGATCCAGTTTTGCCGCGTTTGCCATAACATATCCGATCTGCAGGTGTGCGAGATATGCGCTTCCCCAAAACGCGACCATTCGATGATATGTGTGGTAGAAGATACACGTGACGTAATGGCTATACAGAACACCGACCAGTATAACGGGGTATACCATGTGCTTGGCGGACTGATATCGCCCATGGACGGAATAGGTCCTTCGGACCTGCAGGTGGACACTTTAGTTGAACGCCTTAAGGAAAATGATATTAAAGAGGTTATCTTCGCTTTAAGCGCGACGATGGAGGGCGATACCACCATTTTTTACCTGCACAAAAAATTAAAAGATTTCAACATAAACATCTCAACCATAGCGCGTGGCATAGCTTTTGGGGGTGAATTGGAGTACGTGGATGAGGTTACTTTAGGACGTTCTATCGTAACCCGTGTCCCTTACGAAAATTCACTGTCAAAGTAGGGCATGAAACTATCGGTCATCTTTATCAATCACAATTCGCGCAATGGGCTGCGTTTGGCGTTGAACACCTTGTTCAAGGCTAAAAGTAATGTCCCATTTGAGGTTATCGTAGTTGATAATGCTTCTGCCGACCGTTCCCTCGAAATGCTGTCCTTCGAGTTTCCCAAAGTTCAGATCATCGCCAACAGCAGGTACGAAGGTGTTTCGAAATGTTACAACAAGGCCATCCGCGCCGCCAGTGGCAATTACCAGTTGCTGTTGAGCCCTTACTCGCTGACTGAAAGCAACGTGCTTGAAAAGCTGTCCAATTTTATGGATCAGCATCCATTGATAGGCGGAGCAAGCATTCGGGCAGTCGATTACAAGGGTGATTATTTACCACAGTCGAGGCACAGCTTAAGTAATGCCTGGGCAAGGTTCCTGAAACTGGCCGGGCTTGCGTCGTGTTTCCCAAGATCTATTTCAAACGTGCATAGAAAAGCAGACTGGGTAGAAGAATTTGAAACATCGGAAATAGACGTGCTTTATGCCGATAATATGCTGCTGCGCAGATCGGCAGTAGAGAAGACCGGTTTCTTCGACGAACGTTTCAAACGCTATGGCCACAATATCGACCTGGCTTATCGCCTGCGGCAGCAAGGCTTTAAAACTTACTTTTATTCAAAAACATATATCATTCAGTTACCGGGCAAGGTTATCAGCAAATTTAGCTGGGATCGCATGAGCCATTTTTATGGCGCTATGTTTATCTTCGCAGCTAAATTTTTGTTTAAACTGCCTGTGATCAACATCCACGACATAGGCGAAATTTACCCTTCGCAGTATGAAATTGAATGATAAAGTAGTCATTATCACCGGGGCATCATCAGGGATAGGCAAAGCGCTGGCAATTGAGTTTGCAAGCCGCGGAGCCCATCTTGTAGTAGCCGCCCGAAACTACGTCGCCCTTTGCCAGCTCACCGAAAGCCTCATCAATAAATACCACATCAAGGCTGTGGCCGTGCAATGCGACGTAGCGGTTGAGGAAGACTGTAATTACCTCATCAAACAAACCATACTCACTTTTGGCCGTATCGATGTGCTGGTGAACAACGCTGGTATCAGCATGCGCGCGCTGTTTAATGATGTTGATCTGAAAGTGCTTAAATCCATCATGGATATCAATTTTTGGGGCACTATCTATTGCACCAAATACGCCCTGCCGCACCTGCTGAAAACCCAGGGCAGCGTAGTAGGGGTGTCATCAGTTGCCGGCTATAAGGGTCTGCCGGGGCGTTCGGGTTATTCGGCTTCCAAGTTCGCGATGAACGGTTTCCTGGAAGTGCTGCGGGTCGAGAACCTGCACAACGGCCTGCATGTGCTTACCGCCTGCCCGGGTTTCACGGCATCCAACATCCGCAACGTGGCCCTGGCCAAAGACGGCAGCCAGCAGGGCGAAACCCACATGGAGGAAGAAAAGCTGATGACCGCCGAAGAAGTAGCCAAACGTATAACCGACGGCGTAGAAAACCGCGCCCGCACCCTCATCATGACGCGCCAGGGCAAACTGGCCGTACTGCTCAGCAAATTTGTACCGGCCTTTGTGGATAAGATGGTGTATAAAACATTTGCAAAGGAGAAGGATTCGCTATTAAAATAAGACACGATTACAAGATTTACTTGATTTAGAGGAAACCCAACCCTCTTTATCGCTCGCGATAGAGAGGGTCGACCAGCGCAGCGTCGCCGGGGTGAGTAAAATAACCCGCGTTCGTCCGCTACACTAAGTGTTCACGCCGCCGCCCTTTGCCACCGTTACCTGCTTGTAAGTAGCTAATTATCAATTAATTGAAAATTTAAAATCTGAAAAAGTGCCCCATTTTTGCACATTTCGTGAACACGTGTTTAGGTATCCTCTTGTATATCAGTCATTTAGATTTTCGCACAATACACGCTTCCGGGCATGCTTTTTGGTGCTAAAATCCATAGAAATCAAAAAAAGGCCGAATTGAGCCTGATAAAGACAGGTTTAGACCGACGTTCGTTCACTAGGAGCCAACCCAAAAGGTTGTTCTCCAACAGAAAACGATGATATTCGCACCCTGTATTTTAAAATTCAATACACTTTGCCCGGAGACGTAAGTTAGCGTAAACCATAACATTTATATTCGTCAGGTTCGCGTAAGAGGACAACCCGGTGCGTATACTTTCTACACAAGTGCATTCCGGTTTGGTTTATACCCCGCCTGGAATAATCTTATCCTGGGCCAATTTTTCCAATACAGTCTTGATCGCTTTGTTTATCACATTATCATTTTCCATTGAAGTATAGGAATCAATTGAAACTTCAAGCTCACATTTCCATACCGGTTTTTGGGTATCCTTGTCAATCAGCGTAAATTCAAAAGTATTTGCACCACCGCCTGTTTGTGTCTGGTGTATCATCAATGCAGCCTCAGGGTTGTAAGCGGCAATTTTTTTATTGATATCTTCTTCTGATTCAAACGATAGCTGGTTACGCACGTAAGCATCGCAGGTAATGCCTTTAAGCGACAGGTTGTTTTTCAGACCTTCGGTAAAATTTTTGCAAAAGGTGCCGGCATCTTTATTGCAATCTGCCACGATATAGATTTTCTTTGGCTGCTTGTTATAATCTGCCTTTTTGTTTGAGGCGATGTTGACTGTTGAACAAGACTGGGACAACAATATAACAGCAACCAGGTATAAATAAGATCTTTTCATTTCCAGGATAATGGTTTACGGGTTTACGATTTTATCTTCAATAAATTTTTTAAATATTTCCTTTACGCCTTTATTTACAGCATCGTCAATTCCAAACTGACCGTAAACTTCAAATTCACCCTTCCACACGGGTTTTCTTGAAGCGCCGTCGATCAGGCTGATCTCAAATCTTCCCCCATCGACCATCCCGTTTGTCGAATGCACAACCTTTTGCTCGATAAGCATTACAGCATCCGGCGAAAAATCGTCTATCTTTTTGTTAATGTCCTCCTGGGTATCAAGCGACAGTGGGTCGCGGACATAATAGTTTGTTGTAACGCCTTTTTCTTTGAACCCGGCTTGCAAACCGACTAAAAAGCCGGCTGAAAAGTCTTTTGATTGCTTGGCACCGTTGAAAAAGATAAATATCTTTTTAGGCTGGCTTGTATAAGATGCTTCCTTGTTTGACGTGATCTTAGCAGTAACACACGACTGCAGGACAAAAGCCAATACTAAAATTGGCGTAATAGAGATAAGGTATTTCTTCATATTGTGAAAGGCGGTATAACGATCTGCTTGTGCAAAGCGGTTGCAAAATAAAATAATAAAAATCAAAAAAAGAAGAGTGGCGCAGTTTTATAATCCCTTTTTGGAGCCGACAACGCATTAAAAGGCTGCCGGAAAACTATTTTCAAATAAATTTGCGTAACTCACAAGTTACCCATAAGTTTGTGTAACTTCAAAGTTACTCATTATGGCAAAGCACATCAAACATCAATTCTTTTATGCTCACCCGGTCGAGACGGTTTGGCAGTATTTCATCCAACCCGAACTGTTAGAGCAATGGCTCATGAAAAACGATTTTCAACCCATCGTCGGGCGCGATTTTCAGCTTAGGGGAAAGCCCCTGCCCGGCCTCAATTTCGACGGCATCTTTCACTGCAGGGTATTGGAGATAATACCCTTTAAAAAGCTGGTTTATTCGTGGAAAAGCGGTCCGGGTGGGGGCGAGATCACGCTCGAATCCGTGGTTACCTGGCAATTCGTGCCAAGGGATAACGGCACCGAGGTATTCCTGCAGCACAGCGGTTTTGCGAAAAAGGAGAACCTGGATTTTTACAACGGTTTGCTGCACGGCTGGGTCGAAAAATTCCAGAATATCGAAAAACTTTTAAACGCTGCACAACATGGCCATACCAACGCTTGACGCATTCCAGGTTATCGGCGACCCAAGCCGGCGCAAAATGCTGATGCTGCTGTCGGAAGATAACCTCACCATCAACAGCCTGGCTGATAATTTCGACATGAGCCGCCCCGCCGTTTCCAAGCACATAAAAATATTGGAAACCGCCGGCTTTATTTCCATCACGGATATCGGCCGCGAACGCTATTGCACGCTCAAAAAAGATGGTTTCGACGAACTGCAGGCCTGGCTCGAATACTTCGACCAGTTCTGGGCATCCAAACTGAAAAAGTTAGAGAATTTATTAAACAGCAAATTACCAAACTAAAAAGCAACAGAAAATGGAAACACAAGATTTTAGCACCTCGTTTTCGGTAGATCAAACCCCTGCCGAAGTATTCAGCGCCGTTACCAACGTTCGCGGATGGTGGTCCGAAAGGATAGACGGCGGTACCAGCCGGCTTAACGACGAATTTACCTACCAGCGCTGGGACCTCCATAAATGCACTATGAGACTAACCGAAGTTATACCCAACAAAAGGGTAGTGTGGCTGGTGCTCGACAACTATTTCAGCTTTACACAGGACCAGTCCGAATGGGTAGGCAACACCATCGAGTTCGACATTACCGAAAAAGATGGCAAAACCCAGCTACGTTTCACCCAACGCGGACTGGTACCGGCCTACGAATGCTATAATATCTGCTTCGATGCCTGGACCAGCTACATCCAGGGAAGTCTGAAAGACCTGATCACCACCGGTAAAGGTCAGCCGAATCCAAAAGAAGAGTTACAGGATAGTTAAAGGGACGATTAGGGCGTATCTCCGGCGGCCTCAAATTTTGAGGCCCTAGGGGCCGGGCTATCCATTCATACGCCTGCAAGGCATTATCCGCTAGCCAGCGGACGGTATACATTCCTATCCCTTACGCGAATTACTCATTTTTGGTCCGCTGTTCGAAGTCAGAGACTTCGAACAGCGGTTGAACTTCAGATTTCCTCGCAATAGATATCAAGCAGGCGTTACATTGTTTGGGCGAGATTACGGACGCAGCTACTACGGATGATATGCTGGATAATATTTTTTTGAAGTTTTGTATCAGGAAGTAATTGCTTTATTAAAATTAGGTTACACTCAGTCAAAGAAAATATTTTTGATGTCATGCATATCAGTAGCGACATAATGTTGTGGCATTGCAGGGTTCATTCGATTAAATCTGTTTTTTGCCTGCTGTTTTAAATTGGAATTAAAGATAAAGTAATAGTTGCCGTGAATATTGGAAGGTTGATTTAAGGTAGATGTAGAACCTACTACTTTACCGAATAAATCTTGTTTTTTTAAGTTACTAAGATTTTTATAATTAAATCTGTACTCTACAAACACAATCTCTTGAGATGTTCCACTAATATCTTCCGCAACAAATGCTGAATCCATGGACTTAACAGGCGACCGCTTCTCTATTGACGCGACCTTACCTTCCACGCAGTCCATATTCAGCACAACTTCATCGCCAAGGAAATTTAAATTTTGATCGACGCACCCTTCATCAATTATTAATTGATTGATTGATTCCAGGCACTCCTCTTTATGGATCTGTTTGGCAAAATTTTCAGTGGCTTGCTTAGAGTATTTCATTAAATGCCATACTGGTTAATGCGATCAATTGCGATATTAAATGATGCAAAAATCGGATCGATTTCGTTACCGAGATGTTTATAGTTGTATTCAAAACTATAATCAGATTTTTCAGCTAAGTAAAAATTGACTTTGTCAAGGGAACCCTGTCTTTCGGAAATATAACGGATTGCACTAACCATATCCGGATTGTGAGACGCCAAGAAAAATTTGCAACCTATTTCTTTATTCAACATCACGATGATACGGGCATATTCTATAATCCACTGCGGGTGTAGATTCGATTCTGGTTCATCAATGATCATTAAGGTTTTATCTGTAATTGTGCCATTCTTTAACAAGAGTTGAAGGATTGAAAAGGATTTGAAGCCGGTAGCGACATCAATAAAATCAAATATTTTTCCGTCTGCCCGCTTGAATTTGAAATCATCGGGTGAATTAAACATCTCATCTACTATGACTTCTCCGGACAAAATATCTCGAGATATAATATCGGCAATATCGTGCGTGCGGCCTCCCGTCTTACTTAATAATTCAGAAAGGTCTTCCCAATGTATATTTTTACTTATATCCGCATGGAACATCATTGGAGAATCGATATAAACGACATTTTGAATATTATAGGGAATTGAAAGATGATCTATGTCTAGGGCAACAATTGGACTACCATATTCTAAAACTTCAAATTTTTCCGGTAAATCCCCCTCGGAAAATACATCAGCGAGTTCAGCGATAAAGACAGACGTTGGTCTAAGTGCTATAGCCATTTCAGCCTGATGAACTTCTTCCGCGATTAAGTCTTTAACTCTTGCAAACGATTCTTGTATATTTTCATCGCTTTCTTCGCCCGAATTTGTGACATCGGCAAGTATTCGCTTAACCCGTGCTTTTTTTCTTGACGCCATTAATGAAGTGTCGTCGGTAGTTAGATCGTAAAATTTGTTTTCTAATTTTTCGATAAGATCAGTCAATTTTCCGCCGATTTGCTCCGAACTCAATTCCCCTATTCTACTACGCCGAAATTCTTGTAAATCTTTACGCATAATATCAAACTCTTCGGATGAAGAGCCTATTCGGTTTTCTTGATGTATGATTTCACCAAGCCTCACTACATCACGCAAACTGGAAGCCAAGCCGCTGTTTACAATTTTTTCGTAATCAGCCACTGTTTTGTATAAGAAATAAAGTAGTTTGGAAATCGAACTTTTGCCGGAGCCGTTTTCACCTGCTGCTAAAGTTATGCCGTTGATAATGATATCGGCGCTTGCAATAGCTCGAAAACCTTTCACTGAAACCTGGATGTCTGGAACTTCAGTCATTGAAATTGGATTTTATTCCGTAAATATAGAAAATAGCATCAATATCAATGTAATTAGTCTAGTAGTCGATTTTCCAACCGCTGTCCGAAGTTTGCAACTTCGGGCTTTTATGTAGGTAGTCTGAAGACTACCGGCATACTTATTCGAAATCAGAGACTTCGAATAGCGGTATAATTTGACACAGTTTAAATTTCAGACCCAAACCAAAAGACATAAGTGCATTCAGAACAAACAACTGCTGTTGACCAGTCATTAAAAAACCCGCCCAAATTTCCTAAGGTAGTTTTTTTCCAAAAAAGATTGTTTGAGCATATAGGACAAATAAGTTGATGGCGTTTTACTTCCACCATTTGTGGTTCTTCTTTTTTAAAAAGATTCATTATTTTCTGTTTTTAATTTTTTCTTTACCCCGCGCATTAGGTTCATACCTCTGAAAATTTACGGCCCTTTTTAATAGGTAGTCTGAAGAGGAAACTATATAAATATTAGACTACCTTATTTTTCTTTGGCTGTCTTTTCTTTATTTTTATAAATGCAAATATTATTAGAATAACACCTACTAACTGTATAATATCCTTATAGATATTTTGATATTGTGGAAACCAATTCGGTATCACAAATAATGCAAGGCCAACCCATAAATTTGACTTATTGTGAATTTTCATATTCATAAAGATAATTCATTTTTCGACGTATCATCTTTTTTATCCACCCCATGGCTTCAGGCATTCGCTGTCCGAAGTTTGCAACTTCGGGCTTTTATGTAGGTAGTCTGAAGACTATCGGCTTATCCATTCGAAGTCAGGGACTACGAACAGCGGGAGAATTTAAATTGCGGCTACCCAGTTATTTACAACTTTTTTCTTGACATTTGTTCAACAAATTTCGGGACACTTGTGTGTATATTTGCACATTAAAAGATCCATAGTTATCCCTTTTTCTTGCCGGCATCAACAGTTTATTTGTATCTGCGCCATAAGCCTTCCGGCTTTTAAATACATTACAGGAGAGCGGATCTTAGGTAAATCATTAAAGATATTTATTTAAATGAGACAACTTAAAATAAGTCAGTCGATCACTAACCGTGAAACGGCTTCATTGCAGCAATATTTGTCTGATATCGCCAAAATTCCTATGGTGACACCACAGGAAGAGGTGATACTGACGCAAAAGATCCGCGAAGGTGACCAGGCAGCTTTAGAACGCCTGACGACAGCAAATCTTCGCTTTGTGGTTTCAGTTGCCAAACAATACGAAAGTTCGGGCCTGACCCTTGGCGACCTCATTAACGAGGGTAACGCAGGACTTGTAAAGGCAGCAAAGCGTTTTGACGAAACCAAGGGCTTTAAATTTATTTCCTATGCGGTGTGGTGGATCAGGCAGTCGATCATGCAGGCCATCGGCGAGCATTCGCGTATGGTTAGGATACCATTGAACAAGGTAGGCGACCTGAGTAAGATCAATAAAGCATCGTCTCAGCTGGAACAGCAACTGGAGCGTACGGCTACAACTGAAGAACTTGCCGATATTTTGGAAATGCCGGTTGAGAAAATTACCGCCGCATTGGCAAGTGGCGGCAAACATGTTTCGTACGATGCGCCGTTTTCGAGCGAAGAAGATAACACGTTGCTGGATGTGCTTAAAAATGATGCACCTTCAACCGACCAGGATATACTGGCCGAGTCTCTGCATGACGAGTTATTACGCAGTCTCCGGATTTTGGAGAAAAGGGACCGGGAAATCGTTGAAATGTCTTTCGGAATAAGCGGGCAGGCGCTAAGCCTCGAGGAAATAGGAGAGAAGTTTAACCTGACGAGGGAGCGTGTGAGGCAGATCCGGGATAAATCGCTGGAGCGGCTAAGACGAAACCCACGGTCAATGAAGGAACTCCGGCTTTATTTTTCTTAAAAAATCCTACGCTGGCGCACGCGTGCCGCGTGCGATCAAAATGCCCCCCCCCGCGCTGTCCGAAGTTGGAAGCTCCGGACGGCGCGTTTGTTATAAGGTTACTTTACCACCTCACTCACCAAAATAACAGGACTTATATTGGTATAATTTGCAAAATCTGCACGAATGGCACTTATATGCGGTCCGATAGCTGCCTGGTAATCGCTCAGGCTCTTCACATAAAAAATGCCGATAGCCATAAAAGGCAGCGGCTGGTTTGGAATACCGTTGGCAAGCCCTTTTTCAATGGTGTATTTAACTAAATTAGATCCTAAAAACGATGCTACCATAGGCATGTGCTTAGTTTCATAATACTCCATATTAAAGGTTTTACCTTCGGCATATGGGTACATGATGGATACCTTAATTAAGCCCTTTTCGACAACGGTCATGTTCTGCTTTTCTTGACCAAACGCGGCAGAACAAGCAGATAAAAGGAAAAATAATACAATTAGTTTCGGTTTCATAATTCATTCATTTAATTGGTGATATATTCATTTTGAGTATTATTACACAAATATTAACATATTGCCTTTATTAGTAAAACGCTATTTTTCTATTAGAACAATCGAAAAAACCGATTTAGAAATATGGAATTAAGACAGCTCAAATACTTTTTAAAAGCTAAAGAGTTATTAAATTTTACGGATGCTGCAAAAGCTTTGAACATCAGTCAAAGTACTTTATCACAGCAAATTAAGCAACTGGAAGATGAATTAAATGTTCCATTGTTTAACCGCATTGGCAAAAGAATTACGCTTACCGAAGCCGGTGATCTGTTTAGTAATTACGCTTCGCAAAGCATAAACAAAGCTAATGAAGGGTTATTGCTTTTACAGGATTTGAAAAATTTGAATACAGGGAAAATAACCGTCGGTGTAATTTACTCCATGCGAATTCTGTTTGCCAAAATATTGATACAGTTTGCTGATCAGTATCCAAATATCAAAATCCAGGTTGTATTTGGCACCACCAAAGACCTTCTCGAAAAACTTAATTTACATCAATTCGATTTTATTTTGACATTCCATGAAAAACCTACCAATGCCCAGCTGAAATATCAAACACTTTTAAAATCAAATATGGTGTTGGTAACGGGCAAAAAGTCGCCCCTGGCGCAAAAAACCAATATATCACTTAACGAGGTGGCCGCGCTGCCATTGGCTTTACCTTTCAGCGGTTACAGTACCATACAGTTTATTGAGGAGTCGTTCAGTCAAAGAAATCTGACGCCGAACATTTGTATGGAAATAAATGACATACCTACTTTATTTGAAATTGTAAAAACAGGCCATTGGCATACTATATTGAGCGATACCAGTGTAAACGATCCCGGTGTAGTGGCTATTCCCATTGATGGAAAAAATATGAGGCGAACTATAATGATCATTTCTCTCAGGGAAGCCTACGAGAAGAAGGCTGTGAAAAAATTCCATGAGATGCTGACTAAAATGTAAATTTCTCTCGCGCTGTCCGAAGTTTGCTGCTTTGGACTTTTATATACCACTTCCCAAAATCGCTTCGGAAAATAATTTCGTATATCCTGGTATGATAAATTCGTTTAACCGTTATTTACTTTTAATTATAGCATTTTCTCTTATGATCAACTTTTCGTCGAAGGCCCAGGGTTCAAAAAAATCGTTGGAAGTGGGGGATATGATGCCCGCGTTTTCATTGAAGGACCAGGATGGCAACACATTTAACAGCGCCGACCATATTGGCAAAAGCATGATGGTGATCTATTTTTATCCGAAGGACGAGAGTATGGTTTGTACCAAAGAAGCCTGCGCTTTCCGAGACGACTTTGACGATTTTACCAAAGCGGGCGCCAAAGTGATCGGTATTAACGGCGGCACCGTAGCCAGCCACAAGGCGTTTGAGCAGCATTATAAACTGCCCTTCACGCTGCTAAGCGACCCCGGCGATAAGGTTTACAAGTTATTCGGTGTAAAAGGCAGCCTCTTTTTCACCGGCCGCAAAACTTTCGTTATTGACCTGCATGGCAAAATTGTTTACACCCACGACGCCCTGCTGGAAGGCAGGGCCCATGCCGATGAGTCGTTGAAATATATAACGGCGGCCCATAAATAGAACAGCTTGAAACGTGCAGTTCAAAAAGAAGTAAAATAGGCAGGGGGCTGTGCGATACCCGCCCAGGGCGGGTATCGCACAGCCCTATTTCGTCGCCATTTAGGCCGACACGGTTATAAACGTAGTGGTTTCACCCCGCCAATTCTCTTAGTTTCGCCACAAACCGCTTAACATCCTCTTCCGTGTTATCAAAACTGAAGATCAGCCGGGCCTCGCGCCGTTCATCGTTCCAGTAGTAAAAGCTGGCGAAGTCCTGCATTTTCTCGTGCAGTTCGGGCGAGATATTCAGAAAAGCCGCGTTGGTTTCCACCGGGTAAGCCATTTTAACGGGTTGTATTCCCGCAATTTCCTGCTCAAAAAGTTTGGCCAGTTTATTAGTGTGCTCAGCCATGTCCTGCCACAGATTATCTTTTAACAGCGCCTGGAACTGTATGGCAATAAACCGGTTTTTAGAGGCCAGCTGCATGCTTCGCTTTAAATTGAACTTAAGCGAGGCTGCATTGGCGGGGCTAAAAAAGATCACCGCTTCGCCCATCATCATGCCGATCTTAGTTCCGCCCAGGGTTAACACATCCACGCCAACTTCCGCGCTGATCTGTTTTAGCGAAACACCTAAATAAGCTGCTGCATTATAAAATCGTGCGCCGTCCACATGCAGCAGCATGTTATTGGCGATGCAAACAGCCTTAATTGCCTTCAGCTCATCTACGGTGTATACCGTACCGTATTCTGTGGGCTGCGTTAACGAAACCACTTTTGGCTGCGGGTGGTGCACATCGCCTATGCGTTTTACGGCAACCTTCAGTTCATCGGCCACTATCTTTCCATTATGCGATTTAACCGGGTATATCCTGCAGCCTAAAAACGATTCCGGCGCGGTCGACTCATCCACATATAAGTGGGCCAAATCTGCACAAAAGATGGAATTAAACCGGTCGAGCATACAGCTCAATCCAAAATTGTTGGCGCCGGTGCCGTTAAAAGTAAAATATGCTTCGATGTTTTCGCCGAATATTTGCTTGAACAGGGCCACGGTGCCTTTGGTAATTTCGTCGTTGCCATAGGAGGCCGCGTTGCCAGTATTGGCCGCGATTAAAGCCTCCATCATTTTAGGATGAACGCCGGCATAATTCTCGCTGGAAAAATTGATCTTTTTGAAAGGTTCCATGGCGCTATTTAAGCTTATTTTTCAAGAAATCCATAGCCGAATTTAAAATAACATCGCCGCCTTCGCCGGGCCTTTGTTTGGTCACGTCGACGGCAATGCTTGGGTTGAACAGCTCCCGCGGTGTGCCGTTCACATGGTAAAGCCTTTCTTCCGAAATATTGAAACCGATCTTGGTATTCGGCATCTCAAAGCTATACACTGCGCCATTCAGTCGCGCCAGTTGCGTGCCGATAACGGTTGCCCGTCTCATACCGTCGAATGCTATCGTAATGCCTTCTGAAATACTGCCAGTCCAGTGATCGGCCAGTATAACCACAGGTTTCAGGTATGGGTTCTTTCGCGGCGAAACGATCTCCACCCAACTGCGTTTAATGCCCGTTTCCAGTTCTTCGGCATACAATTCGTGCTTCTGATAAAAGTGTTCTTTATCGATGAACCGGCCCAATATTGCCCGTGCCACGGCCGTGTTGCCACCACTGGCGGTCTCCCGCATATCGATGATGAGCGCTTTTTTATCCATCATGGTATTCAATACGCTGTCGAATTTTGGTATCAGGGCATTATCGTACAGGAAGTTGTTGATGCGGATGTAACCCATTTCACCCAAATCCTTAGACTCCACCATTTCCGCAAAATGAATATTATCCAGCAGCATACCGTCCTGGTCGGGATAGAAATCCTTAATGCCAGCGGCAGTTTTCAGGGTGATCTTCCTTTTGGTCTCATGGTCGCCGTTTAAAGCCAGCCTTAATGCGAAGCTTTTCGACTCCGCATTTACCGTATGGCCGAGGAAAGGCAGGATGGCTTCCTTAACCGGCACATCGTTGACAGCAATTACCTCCATGCCGGCCACGATCCCAACCTTCTCTGCACCATAACCTTTGCGCACTTCGGTTATTACCGGTTTATCGCCCGAAAATTCCGCCCACATATCAGCGCTGGTAGGTACTAATCTCCTGGATGTTTTGGTGTTGGCGCGTAACCCGCAATGATGATCGTAAAGCTCATACATCGCCCTTTCCAGCACCGCAATAAAACCATTGCGGCTAGTTACGGTATCTACCTGTTTGCTGTAAATATCCCTCAGCTTGGGCCATTCGATATGCCTCTTCTCAAAATAGCAATAATTGCTGTCGATGGTGTTCCAGAAATAGGTAAAGTCTTCCTTGTATTGTTTTGAGGTGAAGTTTTGTGCGAAAGCGCTTATCGAACTCAATAAAAGTGCTGCTAATAATATTTTTTTCATGATCTGTCTGCTTCGGCTTGTTTATTTTAAGAAGCTGAGACAAAATTACAGGGGAAAAAGCGGAAGCTATTGTAAGATATTGCAAGTGGTGCCGGGATAGTGGGCATTTACCCATTTCCGATTGCCCTCTTTGCGCCAAAGGCGGAGAGAGGGCCGACAAGTGGCTTAGCGATGTCGGGGCGAGTTTAAACTGCTGGTGCATCAGCGTCAATGCCGCTACGTAGACTCACCCGACCTTCGCTACGCTGGGTCACCCTCTCTACCGCGAGCGGTAAAGAGGGTTGAAAGAGCTGGAGGTATCGTTACCCGCCCGTATAAGCCACCGGCGATATCCCCGTAAATTTCTTAAAATGATTACAGAAATGCGCCGTATCATAAAATCCCAGGTCGATAGCTACACTAAGCAGGTCGTGCCCCTGGGTAAGCATAACCTTGCTTTGCTCTATACGTTTCAGGATGAAATAATTATTGGGTGTCAAACCCGTCTGGAATTTGAACAGGCGCAGGAACTTGTATTTATCAACACCAAACCGCCGGGCGGCGTCCTCAAGGGAAAATTTGGAGAAATTCTCCTCTTTCAGGAAGTTCTCAAACAAAGTATAATTATTTTCTTCGCCTATCCTGTCCGAACCGTGCTTCAGTGCCAGTTGGTTTAGCGTGTTCATCAGCCCGGTTTCAAAATCCGGGCCGGCCTGGCCGCTGATCAATAAAACCCTCAGGTTATGCAGATCGGCGAACAGCCCTGCATCATCTATTACCTTGCTGTTAAAACAAACCGGTTTACCGCCATTGCAATAATACAGGAACTCAGCCGAAACATAAAAGGTGAAGAAAGTAACGCTGTCATCCTTCCCGAATGGGTTGGCATGTATCTCGCCGGGGTTGGTAATTAATATGGTTCCGGCTAGCGCATTGGCGGCTCCATCGTTCAGCCTGGTTTGAAAAATGCCCTTATAAACGATAGAAACATTAAAAGTGGGATGAAAATGAAAAGGGAAGGAGCTGTTGTGGTTGAAGGTGTCGAGCGCCTCCAGTCCGTCGCATAACGATAGCTTATAGTATTTGGAACGGGATGCACTCATTTCTCCAGGACATTTTCTTACGAAAATAAATAATATCTGTCAATACAGTCCCGGAAGAAACTGCTTTTGGTATAGAACCGGCAAACCTTATGTTTACTGATCCAGGATATTTTTACCCCTTTTTATTACAATAGCAATAATAAAGGCTAAAGGCACAGAAGTGATAATAACACCAATGATGGAGTATGCATTCATGGCTGGTTTTCTTTAGGTTAATAGTAGGTAACAATAATTAATATTAAATTTACATATAACCGTTTGTAAATACCATACGTAGTTTTACGCAATTTGACGTGCTTGCCCGCGTAGTATTACCTTCGCGCTGTTATTTTGTGCCGAAATTCACCGTATCTGCACCACGCCGTCGGCAACTTTTGGAAAGATGACGAACATTCGTGCATCATGCCCCGGGATGATATATTTAGGGTCCGAAGCCAGGGTTTTCATGCGTTTCATTGCTTTTACATAGCCGGCCGGGTCCAAAGTACCGCCAACAGAGGCAGGTACCATGTGTTCCAAACTGTAGTAGATCCAGATATTGTCAGAAGCAAGGATGATCCTGTCCTTACCCGTTTTAACCCTTACATACTGCGAGTTATAGGTGTGCCGCGACCCGGTGTAAACCGTGATACCCGGCATCAGCTGCTTATTATCGCCGCCTACAAGAGTTACTTTGCCGGCAGTGTTTAATTGTTTCATTTTCATGATGTCGCGTTGGTTATAACCCGAATTGCTGTCGGGCTTTTCAGGGAGCGCGCCGATAAAATAATTGTAATCATCCTTTTGTATCCAGATGTGCGCGTTAGGGAACAAGCCGATGCCGTCGATATGATCCCAATGGGGGTGACTGAGGATGATATCGGTAATATTTTCGGGGCGGACGCCGATCTTCATCAGCACCGAATCGGGCCTTACATAATTTACCGGGTCAAATTCTTTGGCTTCGGGGATATCGCTTAAAAATCCTGCATCAACCAAAATATTTTCGCCATTGCTGCCTTTGATCAGCCAGATCACAAAATCGACCTTTACGGTTTTGTCCTTCGGCCCGTTTAACGACCATACCGATATAGGTGTTGGGTTTCGCACCTCGGCGTACCGCAGGGCATACACTTTGTAGGTTGGCGCTTGTGCATAGGTTTCGGTTGTAAATGCACACAACGCGAGAAGAAGTATAGTGATCTTGTTCATTGTACGGTTTTTTAAAGATAGCAATTTGCTGTTTCCGTACTAAAACAAAAAAGGGGCTGACGCCCCTGGAATGCTTGTGTCGTATTCGCCGTCAATTCTTTATGCGGAAGAAGCGTTTTACCTCCATGTAATTATTGATGTTGATATGATTCCTTACACCTACCAGCATGCCGCCGGGTATAATAATATACCGGAATTGTAATGCAGGGTTTATACCGATGGTAGTTGAATTGTCAAAGGTGAAACGTGTAATAATAAAATGCCCTACCCTCGGCAAAAAGCTCATGGTACTTTGGCTACCGCCCGCAATGCTTGTGTAAGGCAATGGGATAATACCCGATCCGTAAGTGAAATATACCTGGAACACAGCGTTATCCAGGTAAGCCTGGGTAATGGCCGGCGCCACCAGGTCGGCCGCATTCAGGTTACTGCCGTCTACAGTGGTATCGCGGAAGTTTTTTGCCACGTTCCAGCCGGAATACAGCACATTACTGCCTTGCAGCGATACTGCTGTGCCCCATCCTGTGCTTATTTTCGGGCCGTATAATAAATAATTCACCTTGTCCAGGTAATAGTCGCCGATGTTGCCCAATGAGGCACTTGGCGCACCACTGCCATTTAATATCTGTGTGCCCGCTGCGCCGGTAGCTCCTGTGGCTCCGGTCGCGCCGTTCGTTCCATTCGTTCCATTAGTTCCGTTTGTTCCATTCGCGCCGGTGGCACCTGTTGCGCCCGTTGCTCCGGTCGCTCCTTTGGCGCCATTAGTGCCGTTGGTTCCATTAGTTCCGTTCGTGCCATTTGCGCCTGTTGCGCCCGTAGCACCTGTGGCTCCGGTAGCGCCTGTGGCACCGTTGGTGCCATTAGTGCCGTTTGCCCCGTTAGCGCCCGTAGCACCTGTGGCCCCGGTAGCGCCTGTTGCACCATTAGTTCCGTTCGTTCCATTTGCGCCGGTGGCACCTGTTGCGCCGGTAGCACCTGTTGCACCAGTAGCACCCGTGGCGCCTTTCGCCCCGTTGGTGCCATTTGTTCCGTTAGTACCGTTAGCACCATTAGATCCATTAGTGCCATTGGTACCGTTAGTACCATTTGCGCCTGTTGCACCCGTTGCTCCATTGGCCCCGTTGGCGCCTGTCGCACCGGTAGCACCTGTAGCTCCCGTCGGTCCGGTTGGACCGGTTACTACTACCGTACCGCCTGTTCCGCCACCCACGGTAACAACCGGCCCTGTGGGCCCTGTTGCTCCGGTCGACCCGGTGGCGCCTGTTGCCCCTGTTGCTCCTGTTGCGCCGGTAGCGCCGTTTGCGCCATTCGTGCCGTTGGTGCCGTTTGCACCGTTTACGCCATCCACACCGTTGGTTCCGTTGGTTCCATTGGTACCGTTAGTGCCGTCTGCGCCGTTTGCGCCATTAGCACCTGTCGCTCCTGTTGCCCCGGTAGCACCTGTTGCGCCAGTAGCACCGGTGGCACCAGTCGCCCCAACCAGCGAAAAGCTGCTATCCCAGCCAGTCTGGCTTTTCGGGCCGTATAACAAACCTGTTGAAAGGTCTAAATAAAAATCGCCTGTATTGCCTGTCGCCTCGCTGGGGGCGCCAGTGCCGCTATAGATCACCGTACCGTCGTTCCCGGCGGGACCGGCTATGCCGGCTGTACCCTGTGCGCCCGTAGCGCCGGTAGCACCTGTAAGACCCATTGGGCCGATTTCTTTTTTACAGGAAAAAATCGTCAGGGTCAGTAAGATCAATAGAAGGGCGTAATTTTTCTTTTTCATGGCTAAAAACTAAAGAGAGCAGAATAATTCACTTTATTCAAATACATCGCAGAGCTGTTTCAAAATCAAATGGTTAACGGTTCCTTTTACGAAGAAAAAGCACTAAGGTTGCACGTTTTTTCATTTTAGTTAATAGTTGGCAAATTGTTTAATTGGTAATTATATTGCAGCGCAGTTTAACGCAGGCAGTGTTATCCGGGCACCATTTTTAGCAAATTTGATTGTGGAGCAATTGAGCTTTTTTGAACCGCCGGGGCAGGGTATCCTATTACCCGAGGACCTGCTGGATTATCATCCGCATCTTTTTGACGGCGAAGAGAGCGGGCAGTTGCTTCAATTGCTGATTGATACCATCGACTGGAAGCAGGAGGAAATTAAGATGTTTGGCAAAGTGCTCAAAACGCCCCGGTTAACGGCCTGGTACGGTGATAAGCACTACACTTATTCGGGGATAAAGCATTACCCGGCCCCCTGGACAGCCGAGTTGCTGGCGATCAAACAACGGATCGAACCTATCGCTGGTACGCATTTCAACAGCGTTTTGCTAAACTATTACCGCGACGCCAGCGACTCCATGGCATGGCATAGCGACGATGAATACGAACTGGGCAAAAACCCGGTGATAGCATCTGTTAGCTTCGGACAGGAGCGGCGTTTCGATATCCGGCACAAGCAGGAAAAAGGGCGTAAATATGCTATCGGACTTGGAAACGGATCCCTGTTGGTGATGAAAGGCGATTTGCAGCACAATTGGGAACACCGCATAGCCAAATCGGCCCGGGCCATGCAAGCACGTATAAACCTGACCTTTCGGGCGATCAATTAAAAGTAAAGCCGAATTGTATGTTTAGCCCGATTGAGGCCGGCGCGCTGTTGCCAAACCTTGCCGGAAGGGACATGGCCACAAAGTAGTTGATATCTTTGGTGCGGGCATACACCTTGTTGAAAACCGGTGTAAAGCCGTAACGGCCCGAAGTTTCAAACGCCAGGCGGGTAATAATGGTGAAGCCATGCTGAAAGCGGAACATGGTACCCGGGTCGAAAAGAATGTTGCTGGTTTTGCTAACGCCCTGGCCCGATTTTATGGTTGGCGTAAATTCATAGCTGAAACCAAATTTATCGCTGTAAAGCACATTTACGCCTACCGGGAAGCCAATGCTGGTGGTACCGTTAAAATTGTAAATGGTTTCATCTTTATTGACGGTGACTATGGGGAGAATAAAACTTACATATCCTACAACCTTAGGATAGGTGGTTTTAGCCTCTTGCTGAAAGGTTGCAGACGCAGGTATTTTTGCTGTGTCCGGGTTGCTGCGCTGCTGCGCAAATAAAGTTTGCCGGGAAAGGAGGCAGGCTAAAAACGTAATGATGAGTAAAAATTTTTTCATAAAAGTGTTAAGTTGAAGACTGGTACAAACCAACAAGACCGTTATATTTTCAAATATATAACGATAATCAGTAAAAAAAAACCACCTTCAAATTTTAAGGTTTTTTGTTTCCGCTTCCAAAAAAGCGGCAAATCGCTGGCGCAGGCCGCGGTGATATGCTATGAGTTCCTGGGCTGCTGCTGTTAATACCGAGCCGCCGCCTTTTTCGCCGCCTGCGTGTGGTATCACCACCGGCTGCGCTGTATGGGCGTTCAGATGATTGATAAGGTCCCAGGCCTTTTTATACGACATTTTCATTTCTTTCGCCGCATTGCTTATCGATCCTGTTTCGCCGATCCGCTCTAATAATTCTATCGGCCCGGGGCCCAAAAAGCGTTCGCCGTCACCTTCTATCCATAATGCCCCGTTAACTTTTATCCGGATATCTTTTCGCAGGATATTTTTCGCCGCTGTGTCCATAACTGCCAGGTTTTAATATGTCAAATGTATAAAGGATGATGGAAATAGTGAATTTGCCCGGCATAATTTCATCCATCGTGCCTGCAAAGCATTACCAACGGTTTTTGTTTCTGATCATTTACTCTAAATAAGAGTGTGTTATAGCCTGAGGCTCTGTGAAATAAAAAACCGGGGCGGGGCTGTCAGCGTAGTTTAATTAACTCCTGATTAGTCACCAATTATCTAAAAACAACCATTTTATGAAATCAGAAATTACAGAAACATCCGGCAGAATAAATTTGGCCAGGCGGTCATTTTTAAAATACGCAGGGGCGGGGGCCGCTACGGTGGGCTTCCTGGCAGTTGCATCATCATGCAAAAAATTAGACGGCGCGGCCCCAAGGCCGCTCGACAGTACCGGCGGCGGTATCGACATCGGCAGCGGAGACTACGGCATCCTGAATTATGCTTTTGCATTGGAGCAATTAGAGGCTGCGTTTTACATCCAGGTGGTTAAAACTCCCTACTCGGGCATGTCTGACAACGAAAAGGAGTGTTTCAGCGTCATTAGGCAGCACGAAGTTTGCCACCGCGAGTTTTTTAAGGCAGCCCTTGGCAGCAACGCTATACCGGATCTGACGCCCGATTTCAGCAAGATCGATTTCACCAGCCGCACTTCGGTAATAGCCACCGCCAAAGCTTTTGAAGATTTGGGTGTGCAGGCATACGACGGGGCAGGTTACCTTATTCAAAATGCGGATTACCTTACCATTGCTGGCAAGATCGTATCAGTCGAAGCCAGGCATGCGGCTTATATACGCAACCTGGTAACGTTTGGCGACTATGCAGGTACCGATGTTGTGGATATGAACGGGTTGAATAAAGCATCGTCAATAGCCGAGGTATTGCCAATCGCAAATACCTTCCTGCAAACAAAGGTCAGTGCATCACATTATGGTTACACCGCTTAAAAACTTATGATCATGAATTTATTTAACATAGTAGAAGAAATTGAAAAAGTTGATCCTGAGTTTAACGAACGGGTAAGCCCGCGACGTGACGCGATCAAAAATATTACCAGTTTTGGCTCTAAAGTAGCTGTTGCTGCATTACCCTTTGCACTGGGCGGCCTGTTTAAAAAAGCATACGCTGCAACCCCGGCTGCTGCATCGGTAACCGATGTATTGAATTATGCATTGACCCTGGAATACCTGGAGTCGTATTTTTATAACCAGGGCACGGCCGCTGCAGGCCTTATCCCGGCAAGCGATAAAGCATACATTGCTGATATTACAGACGATGAAAATGCGCACGTAAAATTCTTGCAGGATGTTATCAAACAATTAGGCGGAACACCTGTCGACTCCCCTAAATTCGACCTTACCGCCGGAAACGGCAGCGGCAACGGACCTTTCAAAGATGTTTTGACCAATTATCAAACATTCCTGGCTGTGTCTGAAACTTTTGAGGATACCGGTGTAAGGGCCTATAAAGGTGCCGCGCCTTCTCTGTTGGGCAACCAGGTAGTACTTACCGCTGCACTTTCCATTCACGCTGTTGAGGCGCGCCATGCTTCGGCAATACGGTACCTGCGCACTATCCGCGGCTACGAGGAGATCGCTGTGTGGATAAACAGCACAGCCGGGCTTGGTAATGATACGGGTATAGCCCTGGTCAATGGCAATTATAAAGGCGAAGATAATGTGATGCAGGGTGGCTTAGATGTCTCCAAACTGATGGATTCAAATGGGAAACCGATAGGTCAGATCGATGCTTCCGCAGCCTTTGACGAGCCGCTAAGCATGCAGGATGTGCTTGACTTGTTAGTTGGAAGCTTTATCGTCCATTAGTAATAAGTTTTTTTAAAAGACGAAAGCCCGGTAATGCCGGGCTTTCCTATTATTGAGCAATTGGTTTCAAAAATCAGCGGAAAATGACAATCCCAATGAGCCGTTATCGAACGAGGGCGAAAGGAGTGCGTTCTTATACCTGCTTTTCTTTCGCCGGTTATGCTGTTCGGCTTTCTCGTCGCCATGGGTAAGCCAGTTACGAATGGCCGGGTATACAAGGTAGGCCGCTTTGGTTGATAATATGCCTAAACCTGCTCCTGCAACCACGTCGCTAAACCAGTGATCGCGGTTGTACATCCTGAAAACTCCGGTTGTTGTAGCAATACTATAGGCCAGTACGCCATATAATGGCGATTTTGCGTCGTATTCCTGCGCCATAAATTCGGCCCCCATAAACGCGGTAGCCGTGTGCCCCGACGGGAATGACAGGTAATTTGCACCGTTTGGCCTTAACCTGTGCGTGAAATGCTTGGTTGCGAACGCTGTTATACCGAGTATAGATGCCGATAAACCCAGCAAGGCCGACCTGTCGATAAACGTATTCTTGCCCCGAACACCGGCCAGGTTCAACCCATACACAATAACCACCGGGGCAAATTGGAAATAGCTTTCGGCGGTACTATGAAAATTCGGGCTTGTTTTAGCCACCTCGCCGCGTATATAATAATCAAAACGCCGTATAGGATGCACCGCAAAAGACAAGCCTCCATAAGCTATCATGGCAGCAGGCGGTACCAAACTCAACGGATTACTGTGTAGTTTTTTAACCGTGTCAGGCGCGGTTAACAAGTCTTTTTTTATCGTGTCGCCCAAGTTCTTTTTGGTCGTATCAGTTACTTGTTTTTGGGCATGGGCACTCAAAGCCGCGAATAACGATATGATCAGGAATAATTTTTTCAAAGCAGGTAAGTGTAATTATTAATAAATTTTCAATCTACAATCGCAGTACGGCATATTTTGTTTTCGATTGTTTAACAATTAATTAACGCAACCTAACTAAACAATCTGTATAGAAAATGAAATTTTGATAAAAACAAAAAAGCCATCTGCTGATCAGCGGATGGCTTTGATAATTTAGTAAAGGGTATTAAGAGAGCAGTATCCCTTTAACCGTATCCAGTATTTTGAATGAATCGGCAGACGTTGGCGCCTCAGCATAAACACGCAGCACGGGCTCGGTACCTGATGGGCGGATCATTACCCAGGTTTCATCTTCAAAGAAAAACTTGAACCCGTCCATGTCCTCGGTTCTGGCAACTTTCAAATTGCCAAAGCTGGTGTATTTCCCGCTTTTACTGTTGCTGATGATCTGCTGTTTTAGTTCTTCCGTAACATGCAGGTCGTAACGCTCAACAGCAAATTTGCCTACAACATCGTATATTTCCTGCACCAGCTCGCTTAACGAGCGGCCTGTTTTGGCGATGAATTCCCAGATGATCAAACCTATCCAGATACCATCACGCTCGGGAATATGGCCCGCAACAGCAATGCCGCCCGATTCTTCGCCGCCAACCAGGAACGGATTGCCCGAGTTAACGATCAGGTCGCAAATGTATTTAAAGCCGATCTTGGTCACGGTGTTCTTTAATCCGTAAGCATCGCACAGCTTCTGTATCTTGCTGGTACAGCTAAAGGTTGAATACACCTCGCCGGTCATGCCTTTTACCTTGTACATATAATGGATAAGCAGCAGCAGGATATGGTGCGAATCGACAAAATTACCGTCCTGGTCGTATAAACCGATACGGTCGGCGTCGCCGTCGGTAACCAAACCTGATGCAATTTCGCCTTCCGACATTTTGATAATATCTTCGAATTCTTTCAGGTTACGCTGTATAGGCTCTGGCGCCTGGCCCGCAAAACCGGGATTGTGGTCGCTGTGGATACGGGTAATGTCCGGGAAAAGGCGTTCCATTACATTCATGCCCGCGCCATACATCGCGTCGTATGCCCAACCTAAACCACTGGTGCGGATAAGTTTCAGGTCGAAGTTGTTTTCCACATGGGCCACATACATATCTTCCAGGTTCACAAATTCAACCAGTCCGTCCTTCTGATAATCAGCAATTGATTTCAGCGTAAGATCGATCGTGTCCGGAATTTGTGATTCTACCTTTTCAATATCATCCGGTGTGGCCGGGCCGCCGTAGTTGGCTTTTATTTTGTAACCGTTATAGGCCGGCGGATTGTGGCTGGCAGTAATGATAATACCTGCCGATGCATTCTTTCTAACCGTACCCAGCGAGATCATTGGCGTTGAAACAAAGGCATCTTCAGCGCGAAACACTTTCACGCCCTGCGAGGCCAGCACCCTGGTTGTGATATCGGCAAATAGGGGCCCGGCAAAGCGTGGATCGTTACCCACAACCGCCGAAGCATCCTTAAATTCTTTCTTTAGCCACAACGCGGTTGCGTAGGCCACTCGTTTTACATTTTCGACTGTAAAGTCGTCTGCGATAATGGCCCGCCATCCGTCGGTACCGAATTTTATTTTGATCATTTTAGATATATGGTTGTTAAAAATCCTATTTTTAGCGCCTCAAAATCAATACAAGAATATCAATCATTTGTGGTAAACAGAAACAAAAAATGAAAGTTTTAAAATTTGGCGGTACATCGGTGGGCAGCCCTGAGAGGATGAAAAAACTGCTGGATATAATAAATGCTGCCGAAAGACAGATCGTGGTGCTTTCGGCGGTATCGGGCACTACCAATAGCCTGGTCGAAATAGGGCAGGCCTACCTGGCCGGCGACAAGGCCGTGGCTGCCGAACTGATCAAAAATTTAAAAAGTAAGTACGAAGTATTTATTAAAGACCTTTTTGCCAAACCTGAATACCTGCAACAGGGCAGGGAAGTGATCGATTACCACTTCGACCTATTGTCCAATCTTTCAAACGACTTGTTTACCAATATCGAAGAAAAGATCATCCTGGCACAGGGCGAACTGATCTCGACCACCTTATATCACGTTTACCTAAAGGAAGCTGGCGTACCGTCGGTATTGCTGCCGGCACTCGATTTTATGAAAATCGACGAGGATAACGAGCCGATGGTGGACTATATCACCGCGCACATTACGCCGCTTTTAGATGCACATCCCGATAATAACCTGTTCATCACGCAGGGCTATATCTGCCGTAATTCATTCGGTGAGATAGATAACCTTCGCCGCGGCGGCAGCGACTATACGGCATCATTGATAGGGGCAGCCATCCGCAGCGAGGAAGTTCAGATATGGACCGACATCGACGGGATGCACAATAACGATCCGCGCATCGTTAAAGGTACCAAACCGATTGCACAGCTATCATTTGATGAAGCAGCCGAGCTGGCTTATTTCGGCGCAAAGATATTGCACCCGCAAAGCGTGTTCCCGGCACAGAAGTATAAAATACCGGTTCGCCTGCTGAATACGATGGATCCAAAGGCCCCCGGCACTTTGATAACCAACGACAGCGAAAAGGACAGGATAAAATCCATCGCCGCTAAAGACGGGATCACGGCTATCAAGGTGCAATCCAGCCGCATGCTGCTGGCGCATGGCTTTTTGAGAAGGCTGTTCGAGGTTTTTGAAAGATACCGTACCTCGATAGACATGATCACCACTTCGGAAGTTGCCGTATCGCTGACTATCGACGATACTACTTACCTCGCCGAGATCGAAAAAGAACTGCTGGGCTTCGGCACGGTGGATATCGATAAAGATCAAACCATTATTTGTGTGGTGGGCGATTTCGGCGCCGAAAAGCACGGCTATGCCGCGCGTGTACTGGAGGCAGTGAAGCATATCCCGATCAGGATGATATCGTACGGTGGCAGCGATCATAACATGTCCATACTGCTCAATACTTCGGACAAAACCGAAGCGTTGAGAAGCTTGCATAATCGTTTATTCTAAAAAAAATCGTCATGGCGAGCGGTAGCGTGGCCATCTCTGCACATGCAATTAAGGGTGCTTTCCGGGGCACAGTCAGAGATTGCTTCGTTCCCCGCAACGACGCCTTAATTAAAGGAAATGTTCGACTTAGATACCATATCCCGCTTTGAAAATATAGAAACCCCGTTCTATTATTACGACCTGGGGTTATTGCGCCAAACTTTGCAGGCCTGCAAAACGGCTGCCGACAAATACGGTTTTCATGTGCATTATGCCATGAAGGCCAATTTCAATCCAAAAGTGCTGGAAGCCGTTCAATCCTACGGATTTGGCGCCGACTGCGTTAGCGGGAACGAAGTAACTACGGCCATTGCCAATGGTTTTGACAAAAGCAAAGTGGTTTTTGCCGGGGTAGGGAAGTCGGACAAAGAGATCAATATCGCCCTGGATGCTGATATTTTCTGCTTCAATGTGGAGTCGGTACAGGAGCTGAATATTATTAACGACCTGGCGAGAGCTAAAAACAAAACTGCCCGCGTGGCCATCCGCATAAACCCGAATGTAGACGCGCATACGCATCATTTCATTACTACAGGGCTGGATGAAAATAAATTCGGCATCAATAGCTGGCAGTTAAATGATGTAGCCGAAACGCTGCGTAATTGCAAGAACCTGCAGTTTGTAGGTATTCATTTTCACATCGGCTCGCAAATAACCGATATGGAAGTTTACCGCAGCCTGTGTATACGCATCAACGAGATGCAGCAGTGGTTCGAAGACCGCGGCTTCCAGGTGAAAGTATTGAATACCGGCGGCGGCCTCGGGGTTGATTATCATAATCCCGATACCAACAATGTCCCCGATTTCGGGAGCTATTTCAAAGTATTCAGGGATTTCCTGAACATTAAGCCCGGCCAGGAAGTACATTTTGAACTCGGTCGCGCATTGGTTGCACAATCTGCGGCCCTTGTTTCAAGGGTGCTGTATGTGAAAATGGGACAAAAGAAAAACTTCCTCATCCTTGATGCAGGGATGACGGAATTGATCAGGCCGATGCTCTATCAAGCGTATCAGAAGATAGAAAATTTAAGCCGGAAGTCAGAAGCCGGAAGTCAGAAGTCGGATATCTCCGGACTCAAAACTCCGGACTCAAGACTCAAATACGACGTCGTTGGCCCTATTTGCGAAAGCACCGATTGTTTCCAAAAGGACGTGGAACTGCCTGAATCGTTCAGGGGAGATATCTTCGCCATTCGCACCGCCGGGGCTTACGGCGAAGTAATGGCATCGCGCTATAACCTGCGGGATGCGATACAGAGCGTGTATTCTGAATAGTTAAAACTTTACCCCGGCCCTTATAAAAAACGCATTCCCAACTTCAGCAACGGCAAAAAATCGCTTTACGTTAATAAAATAGCTGGCCCTTGGCACAAGGCTGCGGAACAGGCGCGTATTAAAGTCGGTATCGCTGTCGTACCGCGGATCGTTCAAAATATTTTTGCCGAAACTGGTTCCCAAAAACCCCCTCAGCCCGTGCACGATCTCCGGGTCCTGCCCGTGAAATACAAACTCCGTTGTCAGCCCGATGGTGAACAGATCGGTCCTCGCATCGACGACATAATCGGCATTATTTACCACCTGCTTCCTGAAATCCGCATACGCACCAAATTCATGACTGTAAGCCGCCTCAAAGCCAAGATACCGCCAATCCAGGTTGTCATATTTGGCAAGCAGGTTGGCCGACAGCCGCGCCCCGTATGCGCCAAAAAACTTATCCTTAAAATCAGGATTTGGCTCATTGCTGTCGCTTGATCTTTCATAATTCCCCGCCACACCAAACACCCCCCAGGCAAAATTCGCATTATCCGATTTGAAGCCCTGGCTGTAATTCAGTTGTGCACTCACCTGCGAGTTTATATAAGTTGGGTCCGAATAAACGTTAAGGCCTGCTGAAGCATAATTAGCTATCTTTTCTTTACTAAATGATGCGGGTTTTGGCATATAGGCAATATCCTGGTGGTAAAGCGCCGGGGCGTAAACGTGATTACTGCACGAACTGTATATCACGGCCGGGCAAACCAATATGACAAGGAGTTTAAGTTTCATAAAGTAGGTTACGTATGCAAACCGCAATATATAACAATTGCATATTCTACTTTTAAATTAATATCTAAATTGCTTATGTTTACGCCGCCGATAACAAGTGTATGTTTAACAGTTATTCGCTTTTAGTCTGGCAGCCAGTTTATACACCATTTTTTAATTGATACGTATGGATCAATTTGTCATCGGGGTCGATTATGGCACCGATTCAGTTCGTTCAGTTGTTGTTAATGCAGCCGATGGAAAGGAAGTAGCATCATCTGTCTTTAATTATCCCCGCTGGCAGCAGGGTATGTATTGTGACGCTGCCCATAACCGGTTTCGGCAGCACCCGCTTGATTATGTCGAGGGGCTCGAACAAACTATCAAAGATTGTATCGCGAAAGCCGGACCTCTGGTAGCGTCGTCTGTCAAAGCGATCTCGGTTGATACCACTGGCTCAACCCCTGTGGCGGTTAACAAAGCCGGTGCGCCGCTGGCCTTAACGCCCGGTTTCGAAAACAATCCTAATGCCATGTTCGTGCTTTGGAAAGATCATACCGGGGTGAAGGAAGCCGGCGAGATCAACGATCATGCTGCAAAATTCGATATCAATTACCTGCAATATGTCGGCGGGATATATTCGTCCGAGTGGTTTTGGGCTAAGCTGCTGCATATATTAAGGGCCGATGAAAAGGTGCGGAAAGCCTGTTACACCTGGGTTGAACATTGCGATTGGATACCTTTTTTGCTTACCGGGGGCACAAAGGCCGACGATATCAGGCGCGGACGTTGTTCCGCAGGGCACAAAGCCATTTGGTCAGAAGCATTTGGCGGCTACCCGCCCGATGATTGGTTTTCGTCGCTCGACCCTTTATTAAAAGGATATGCTGCAAATCTCCCTAAAGAGACTTATACCTCGGATACTTCAGCAGGAACGCTGAGTGCAGAATGGGCGCAGCGGCTTGGTTTACCTGCCGGTGTTATAGTTGGCGTTGGTGCTTTTGATGCACACATGGGCGCGGTAGGCGGGCAGATAGAGCCATACCATCTGAGTAAAGTGATGGGCACTTCCACCTGCGATATGCTTGTAGCCCCGAAAGCTGATTTTAAGGACAAACTGGTGAAAGGTATATGTGGCCAGGTGGATGGTTCTGTTATACCGGGCATGATAGGCCTTGAAGCGGGGCAGTCAGCCTTTGGCGACACCTATGCCTGGTTCAGGAAACTTTTGGAATGGCCCCTGCAGTTTATTGATGATAAAGAATTGCGGGAAAAAGTTTCTGCGCAGATCATACCCGAATTAAGCCGGCAGGCCGCTGCTTTGCCTTTGGATGAAGATGCGGAACTGGCTATCGACTGGCTAAATGGCCGTCGCACGCCGGATGCCGATCAATTATTAAAGGGTGCTATAAATGGGCTTAGCCTGGGCAGCGATGCACCGCGCGTTTTCCGCGCATTGGCCGAGGCTACCTGTTTTGGCGCCAAAGCCATCGTTGAGCGATTTGAAAGCGAAGGCGTCCCTGTTAAAGGTTTGATAGGCATAGGCGGCGTGGCAAAAAAATCGCCCTACATTATGCAAATGATGGCCGATGTTATGCAAATGCCTATCCGTATCCACCAGTTTGAACACACCTGCGCATTGGGGGCGGCCATGTTTGCGGCTACCGCCGCAGGCGTCTACACCAATGTGGAAGCAGCTATGGCGGCCATGGGCGGAGGCTTTGATAAGGAGTATTTCCCGGATCAGTCGAAGGCATCCTTATATCAAAAACGCTATCAGCGCTATCTCGAACTGGGTAAATATATCGAACAGGAGACAAATAAATGAGTAAATACCAGCATATCCGCGAAGCAGCTTACTACGCTAATATGGAATTGCCGAAGCTGAATTTGGTTATATTCACCTTTGGCAATGTGAGCGCCGCCAACCGCGATCTTGGCGTATTCGCCATTAAACCGAGTGGTGTGCCGTATGCCGAACTTACGCCCGGCAAAATGGTTATAGTAGATTTTGACGGAAATGTGGTAGAGGGAGATCTCCGCCCTTCATCCGACACCAAAACCCATGCGGTTTTGTATAAGCATTGGGATATAGGCGGCATTTGTCACACGCATTCCACTTATGCTACCTCCTGGGCTCAGGCGCAGCGCGATATACCCATATATGGTACAACCCATGCCGATCATAAAACGGTAGATGTACCCTGTGCACAGCCGATGGACGATGAAATGATCAAAGGCGACTACGAATACCAGACCGGTTTCCAGATCATGAACTGTTTGAGTGAAAGGAAACTTGATTACCGCGAAGTGGAAATGATACTGGTTGGCAATCACGCGCCTTTCACCTGGGGAAAAAGCGCCGATAAGGCTGTTTATAACAGCGCAGTGCTGGAGTCGATAGCGCAGATGGCCTACCTTACCGAACAGATAAACCCCGATTGCGCGCGCCTGAAAGAATCGCTCATTAAAAAGCATTATGAACGCAAACACGGACCGGATTCCTATTATGGGCAATAATTATTTGATCATGAAACGGACGGCATCCGTACTTCTTCTCTTAACTTATTTCGCGGCAACGTCGGCACAAACCCGGCCGGCGGTCGCCGCAACGCCTCCAATGGGTTGGAATAGCTATAATTGCTATGGCTCTGCCATCCACGAAAACGAGGTAAAGGCCAACGCCCGTTATATGGCGCGGCATTTGAAACAATATGGCTGGCAATATGTGGTGGTGGATTTTTTGTGGTCCTATGATAATCCACCTGGAAGCAATATCGGTAACCCTTTTCAGAAAAATCTGGACGACGGATCATTTATCCCCTGGCTTACCATGGATAAATGGGGCAGGCTGACACCCCAACCAACCAAGTTCCCGTCTGCATTTGGAGGCAAGGGGTTCGCCCCGCTGGCAAAGTATGTTCACGCGCTGGGTTTAAAGTTTGGCATACATGTAATGCGCGGCATACCCAGGCAGGCAGTATGGGCACGATCACCGGTGCTGGGCGCCAAAGGTATTACCGCCGATATGATAGCCGATACCAATTCTAAGTGTTCGTGGATGAATCACATGTATGGGCTGGATATGGCAAAGCCCGGCGCCCAGGCTTACCTTAATTCCCTGCTTAAATTATATGCTGCCTGGGGTGTCGACTTTATTAAGGTAGATGATATAGCCAGGCCCTACAGTGCATCGGAAATAGAGGGTTACAGCAAAGCCATCGCAAACTGCGGGCGCCCGATGGTGCTCAGTATATCCCCGGGCGAAACTCCTTTTAAGCAAGCCGTACATTTAAAGCAGAACGTGAATATGTGGCGCATGGCCGATGATTTCTGGGATAATTGGAGCATGCAATTAAAAATGTTCGATTATGCAAAGCAATGGGAAGGCACAGGTGGCCCCGGGCACTGGCCCGATTGCGATATGTTGCAAATTGGCAAACTATCTAAACGTGGCCCGGTAGGGCCCGAACGATACAGCCGTTTTACCGAAGACGAATTGTACACGCACATGACCTTTTGGTGCATTTATCGTTCCCCGCTTATACTGGGCGGCAACCTGCCCGAAAACAGGCCGTTGGAAGTCAGGCTGTTTTCAAATGCAGAAGTATTAGCGGTTAACCAGCAGGGCGCCAACCCGCGCCAGCTCTATAAAAGGGACAGTACAATGGTTTGGTATTCGCATCTAACCGGCAGTAAAAATATTTACGCGGCATTGTTCAATCTGAGCGATCATCCGAAAGAAGTTGACATTGATTTTGACGATCTAAATATGAACGGCAATGTCGGTGTAAGGGATCTTTGGAAAAAACAGGATTTGGGGTCTTTCAAGAAAAGTTATAAGCATAAGATCAATGCCCATGGTGCTCTGCTACTAAAGCTTTCAACCAACGATAAACTGAGCAGGAAATAATTACATCGGTACTCACAAAAATCATTTTAATAAAGACAGGAATTTATAAAAGCAATATGATCAATCTAAAAGACTACGAAGTCTGGTTCGTCACCGGCAGCCAGCATTTATATGGCGAAGAAACGCTTAAACAGGTAGCGGAGCATTCACAGCAAATTGCAAAAGAGCTGGATTCGGCATCGCAGATTCCGGTAAAAGTTGTTTTTAAACTGACGGTAAAATCGCCGGAAGAAATATACAGCATTTGCCAGGAGGCTAATACAGCAAAAAATTGTATCGGCATCATTGCCTGGATGCATACCTTTTCGCCGGCCAAAATGTGGATAGGCGGATTGAAGATATTACAGAAACCAGTTTTACACCTGCATACCCAGTTTAACCGTGATATCCCATGGGATAGCATCGACATGGACTTTATGAACCTGAACCAAAGCGCCCACGGCGACCGCGAGTTCGGTTTTATGATGAGCCGGATGCGGATGGAACGGAAAGTGGTTGTAGGCCACTGGCAGGATAGCGAAACACTGGAACAGATCAATACCTGGACCCGCGCTGCCGCGGGCTGGCACGATTGGCAGGGTGCGCGTTTTGTCCGTTTTGGCGATAATATGCGTTATGTGGCGGTTACCGATGGTGACAAGGTAGAAGCCGAGATGAAATTCGGTTATTCCGTAAATACCCATGGCGTCGGCGACCTGGTAAAAGTGGTTAATGCCATAAGCGATGGAGAGATTGATCAACTGACTGCCGAATATGAAGACCGCTATGCAGTTGTAGCTTCTTTAAGAAAGGGAGGGGATCAATATAACTCGCTTCGCGAAGCTGCTAAAATAGAATTGGGATTAAAATCTTTTTTGCACGACGGCAATTTCAAAGGCTTTACGGACACCTTCGAGGACCTGCACGGCCTGGTGCAACTGCCCGGTATAGCTGCGCAAAGATTGATGGGGCAGGGCTACGGCTTTGCTGCGGAAGGCGACTGGAAAACCGCCGCATTAGTTAGGGCTATGAAAGTTATGGGCAGCGGCCTGAAAGGCGGCAACGCTTTTATGGAAGATTATACCTATCATTTCGACCCTGCAGATCCGATGGTGCTGGGTTCGCACATGCTGGAAATTTGTGAGTCCATAGCCGACGGCAAACCCAAATGCGAGATACACCCCCTTGGCATCGGCGGCAAAGCCGACCCGGTGCGACTGGTATTTAATGTAGCTGGCGGACCGGCGCTGAATGCATCAGTAATTGACATGGGCAACAGGTTCAGGCTGCTTGTGAACGAGGTGGAAGCCGTAGCGCCGAAACACGATCTGCCCAAATTACCTGTTGCAAGGGTATTATGGAAACCATATCCCGATATGAAAACCGGCTGTGCCGCGTGGATATTGGCAGGCGGTGCCCACCACACTTGCTACAGCCAGAATTTGACATCAGAACATTTAGGCGATTTTGCCGATATGGCAGGCATCGAATGTGTGCTTATCGGAAAAGAAACCAATTTGCGACAGCTAAAAAATGAATTAAAATGGAGCGAAGTATATTACCGGTAATCCTGGTAACTGATCACAAGTCAACTAATCACTAGTCTCAAAATGCACGCTATTATATTCGACCTTAACGGCACGATGATCAATGACATGGATTATCATACCCGTGGCTGGTTATACTTGTTGAATAACGTTCTGGGCGGTAATTTTACCTGGGACGAAGTGAAACCGCAGATGTACGGCAAAAACCAGGAAGTACTTGTCCGGATGTTTGGCGCAGGCAGGTTTACTGATGAAGAAATGGAACGGCTTTCTATCGAAAAGGAAAGACGCTACCAGCAGGAATTTTTTCCTGATCTGAAGTTGCTTCCCGGCTTGAACGGGTTCCTGGAGAAAGCTTATCAACAGGGCATCCCTATGGCTATTGGGTCCGCCGCCATTCCATTTAATATCGATTTTGTGCTCGATAATCTAAATATCAGGCATTATTTTAAAGCTATCGTCAGCGCCGACGATGTATTATTGAGCAAACCCAATCCCGAAACATTTCTAAAATGCGCCGAACTGCTCAATGCCGACCCAACCGAGTGCCTGGTTTTTGAAGACGTGCCGAAAGGAGCGGAAGCTGCGCTAAATGCCGGAATGAAAACCATTATACTTACCACCACACATCAGCCGGAGGAGTTTAACGGCTTAGACAACGTACTTCACTTTGCTAACGACTTTGAGGATGAATTTTTAAGCCGGTTATTGGCGTGAATATTATTGCTTGTATTATAAATATTTATCCATACCTTGCCGCCTTTAAAAATTAATTTATAATGAAACAAGGAACAGTAAAATTCTTTAATGCAACAAAAGGTTTTGGCTTTATCGTACCTTCAGAGGGTGGCCAGGAAATATTTGTTCATTCTTCAGGCCTGATTGACGAAATTCGTGAGAACGATAAAGTTCAATTCGAGGTTGAAAGCGGCCGTAAAGGTCCAAATGCGGTAAATGTAAAAGTTATTTAATCATAAATAATACCATTGCAATCGTATCAGTCCCGGCAAAAACCGGGACTTTTTTCGTTTTAAATACCTTGCTATGTACCAGTTAAAGGTTTTTTAACAGAAAAGTTAAACACTATTCATAACTGCTTGTTAACTTTAATTATACACTTGCAAAAACTATACATCATGAAAGATTCAGCAAAAATAATAGTAGCGCTTTTGGCCGGCGCAGCGGCTGGTGCCGCGGTGGCCTTGTTATTGGCCCCAAGCAGCGGTTCGGAATTAAGGGACGACATCGCCGATTATGTGAACGATATCACCGGTTCCATCCGCAATAAAGCCGAGTCGGCAGCGAATAACCTGCGCGAATATGGTAACAGCACACTGGACAGGTCAAAGTCTAAATTCAGGAGCACAGTAAACGACCTGGCAAACCTGAAGGAAGATGTGGCCGATAAGGTAAGGTCGCGGTCGAACAATGTGGTTGAGGCCGGCAAAGAAGCCATTGGTCATGCAAAGTCGCGCGTTAAAGGCGCAGCTGATGACCTTAATGATTCGATACAAGGCGCTTAATTAACACAGCACCCATCTAAAAAAGAAAAGCCCGCGGCAACCGCGGGCTTTGTTGGTTTGAACAAACACACCTGTTCAAATTTTATTTAGCAGTCCAGTTATTATTACTTTCGTCGGCGTCCATAAATATTCCGCCGTCTATCTTAGCCGATTTAATGCTCTTATTATTTTTGAAGCTGATGGTGGCGTGCTCCTGATCTTTCTCCCAAACGGCAGACGTTTGATGGATGCGGCCGGTGGTACCGTCCGAATAAGTCAGCACCAGGTCGAACGGTGCGGCGAAGCCTCCGATATTCTGCACATCGAATTTATAGCCTGCACCTATTTTTGTTACGTTTTTAAGCGCAAGGTCGATATAGCCATTGGTAAAGAACCAATTATTGAAGAACCAGTTCAAATTTCTGCCCGATCCGCTGCTCATCGAATTAAAATAATCCCATGGAATAGGGTGTTTTCCGTGCCAGTTGCCCATGTAAGTATGCAACGCTTTTTTGAAAAGGTCGTCGCCAAGCATATCTTTCAAAGCCAGGTAGCTTAACGAAGGTTTACCATATTCATTATTGCCAAGCCCGCCTCTCAATTCGGTACCCTGGGTAATTATCGGCTGGTCTTCTGCGGTCGACGGGTCGTGTATCCAGCCTGTTATCCTGAATTGCTTATATAAATTTTCAGCTTTTTCCTTGCCAACCTCGGCAGTGCCTATCAACAACTCCAAAGTAGTTGCCCAGCCTTCATCCATAAAGCCATAACGGGTTTCGTTAATGCCCATGTAAAAAGGGAAGTAGGTATGCGCTATCTCATGGTCCTGCACCAATTGGGCAAAACTCAGGCTGCCGGTATGGCTGTCGTTTACCATCATCGGGTACTCCATATCAGCAAAACCCTGGAAGGCGGTCATTTTTGGAAAAGGGTAGGGTACACCCGGCCAGTTGTTGGAAAACCAGCTTAGCGCATTCCGGCCAAACTGAACAGAATGATGAAAATCCATTGATTTATCAAGAAACGCGGCTTGCATGCTTGCCCTTCTGCCCGTGGCCTTATCAACTACCACACTGGCTGCGTCCCAGTCGTAATGATCGCTTATACCTAATGCTACATCCGTTATATAGTTTGCTTTCCAGGTCCAGGTATTCATTTCGTCCTGGGCCGTTATTTTTTTACCCGCCAGGTCTTCAGGAGTAGCTATGTGAATAGTTGAATCGCTGGTCATCGACTTTTCAAGCCTTTCAGCATATTCGGGCTGCAATACTTTGTTTGGATTTTGCAATGTGCCCGTAGCCCAAACAATAAAATTCTTTGGGACGGTAACGTTCAGCGTATAATCGTTAAAGTCGTTATAAAATTCAAGTGCATCTACAAACTCTGTGCGGTCCCAGCCCACATAGTCATCATAAACCGATACCCTTGGGTAAAAATAAGCCAGGTAAAACGAAGTGGAATCGATAACCCCCTCGCGACCGCCACCGGTAACCAATTGGTAATGCCAGGCCACGTCAAGTTTCACCGAATCATGCGGCATTAGCGGTTTCGAAAGGCTAACATACTGGTTTGTAGTACGGGCCTGTTTGTTATTCCAGTTTTTCTTTTCGCCATTTACTTTAAATTCATCCACCTGTATGCCTTCAGCAAGGTAATCTTCGGTCGTCCCCGAAAACCGGGCTGCGCCTGGCCTGTGTATGTTCATTATAAGCTTGATATTAAGCCTTTTCAGGGTGTCCGGACTGTTGTTGATATAGGTGATCTGCTCGGTGCCGGTGACATCTTTTTTTGGAGGAGCAACAGTTATGGAAATATTGTAGCGGCCAAAGTTTTGCCAGTAGTTTTTGCCGGGCTTGCCGTCTGCAGAACGGGTGCCGTTGTGGTATGCCTTTTTTATATCGCGCGGCATGTAAAGTTCCTGCGCATTGGCCTGTATGATTAATAATAAAAATAAGGCCGATAGAATAGTAGATCTTAACATCATCGTAATTTTGGGGCAAATTACATATTATTCGCAGACAAACACATGTGCCAAAATCAACAATGTATACCTGCCGCGCTGGCGGCGCTTTGTAAATAAATGGTTACAAATATTGCATTAAAGCCGATAATTCTGTTACTTTGGTATAGTTATTTTAATAGGGGTATTAAATAACTTTTCTAAAGCCGGATCCATGGGGTCCGGCTTTTCTTTTCAGTCAAATCCGCTTATTCCAATACCTTTTGCGCAAGATACTCTTCTGATATCAATGTGAACAGCCTGTCGTTGTCAACGTTTTCGTCGCAGCATTCTTTTAATAATTGCTTTATCCGTTCGTCGCCCATAAACTGGTTGATGAGTTGGAGCATCCGGAAGGAGGTAAGGGCCAGGTTTTCTATCATGCACATATACAGGATGATGTCCATATCGTTCATGATCTTGGTTTTTCCGGAATGGTTACCAAATTGATAGGCTTCCTCTATCACCGCTTTTACAACCTCGCAGCCATCATCCGATGCTTTTGAATCAAGTATATTGTATATTTCATCTATCCGCGCCTGTTGTTTTTTTGAATCATCAAGCGCCTCCAGTATGGCCAGCTGCATGTTATGAAATGAAGCGATCTCGGCCAGCGGCGGGAGGTGTCTGATCAGGTACCCTTTGGTACAGTTTACCCTGTTTAGTTGATGGATGAATAATTGCTTAAGATCGGCTTGACTCAGAAATTCATTTATTTCGGTTTTCATAGTTTCATAGGTTTTTGTTCTATAACACCATAATTCCAATTAAGTTCAAATTTTTAGCTCGTGATGATTAGGAGTACCGGCGATTTGCATTCCTCCCATCTTTTTTTGACTTTTAATAAATTCATCTTTACATTCGCCATATCATCAGTGTGCCCGCACACACCCTAAATTAAGACAATGAAAAAAGCTATTTTCATACTATTATCCCTGTTTTGCACTGCTTGTTTCGCACAGCAAATAAAATACACCGTTGGCAATAACGAATGGGATGCGGATTCGCTGGGGAATCAGCGGGTGGTATTGTCGGTCGGCGCCAAGGAAAATAACGTGGCAAAAGCTGTCATCGAATGGCGAAGGAACGATACACATCCGGAAGACAAGCAGCTATTTGTTGTTGATGCCAATTCAAATAAAAGGATATTCAACGTAAAAATTGAATCTATAACACGCGAAAGCGATACTATCTTCTTCCAGCCTTCGTCCGGCTCAAAATATTATGTTTATTATTTACCTTATAAGATAGACCGGAAGTCGAACTATCCGAATGCCAAATACTTAAAACCACAGGAAACAGCCGACCCTGCCTGGCTCCGGAGCATAGCAGAAACAAAGGATATTCCATTGGCAAAAGTCGAATCTATCCAGGCTATTAATGCCTTTAATAGTTTTTACCCGATGGAGGTCATTGCCACAGGATCGGAAGTAAAGGCACTGAAGGGCAAATACCCGTCAAAAAAATACCTGGTGTTTCCCGAGGACCGGATGCACCCCATCAAAATGAAGCACGACCTGCCGCAGCGCTGGATATTGAAGGGATTGACAAGCACATTTAACGGCAAGGCTGACCGTGGCGAAAACTATGCTTACCAACTTGGTATCTACCCGGTTTCGCGGGATATGAAAAATGTTAAGATTACCTTCTCCGGTCTGAAAAGTGCAAACGGTACTATTTCGTCCAAAGTTATGTCGTGCCTTAACACCAATGGTATCGATTATAAAGGAAATCCTTTTACAAAACAGGTGGATGTTGCCAAAGGCGATGTGCAAGCCATGTGGTGTTTGGTAAATATTCCTCCAAGTGTGCCGCCGGGTATTTATACAGGCTATGCGACAGTCGGCGCCGAAGGATTACCGTCAACACGGATTAACATCAGCCTGAAAATTGAAAATAAGACCGCTCTAAACGGTGGCGTTGATGAACCGCAGAAACAAACCCGCCTGTCCTGGCTTAACTCGACCATGGCGCAAAAAAATGATGTCATCAAACCCTACATACCATTAAAGGTTGAGGGGCAAAGCATAGCTCTTCTCGGTCGCAGGGTGATACTGGACAATAGCGGGCTCCCCAAAAATATCGAGACCTTTTTTACTCCGGAAATGACGGAGATGACCGGTAAACCTAAACAGGTGCTAAACCAACCCATCAGCTTTATGCTGGAAACCAAAAATGGGGAAAAGGTGTTATGGAAGCCGTCGGCGGTTAAGTTCACCGAAAAAACGGCCGGAACCGTAAAGTGGCAGGCACAGAACACCCTTGCCGGTTTGCAGATGGATGTTACCGGTTCAATGGAATTTGATGGTTTTATAGCCTACACGATGAAGGTAACTGCCTTGCAGGATATCAGCTTCAACGATCTGCGCCTGCATATCCCGATGAATAAAAAGGCGGCCACTTATATGATGGGGCTAAACTTGAAAGGGGAGAAGCGCCCTGAAAGCTACGATTGGAAATGGGATGTGGCCCATAAGAACCAGGATGGCGCATGGATAGGCAGCGTTAACGCCGGCTTACAGTATTCGCTGCGCGACGAGCATTATGTCCGGCCGCTTAACACCAACTTTTACCTGCAACGCCCGTTGTTGCTGCCAACTTCGTGGGGGAATGATAATAAGGGCGGGATCAGGATAACCGAAGCCGACAGTACCGTTTGGGTGAACAATTACAGCGGCACCCGCACTATGAAAAAGGGCGAAGTGTTGTATTATAATTTCAACCTGCTGATAACGCCGTTCCATACCATCAATACCAATTTCCAGTGGGCCACGCGGTTTTATCATAAGTATAATAACCTGGATACGATTAAAGCGACAGGCGCCACCGTGGTCAACATTCATCACGGAACACCTATCAATCCTTACATCAATTATCCTTTTATCGCGCATGATGCCATGAAGGCCTACATTGACAAGGCGCACAGTAAGGGCTTGAAAGTGAAGATATACAACACTATACGCGAACTATCCAACAGCGCCTACGAACTTTACCCGCTGCGCAGTTTGGGTCATGAGGTCTTCTCACCGGGCAAGGGCGGCGGTTATTCCTGGCTGCAGGAGCATTTGGGGGACGATTATATTGCTGCCTGGTATGTGCCTGAATACAAGGATGCTGCCATCATCAACAGCGGGATGAACCGCTGGCATAATTACTATGTGGAGGGGATGAACTGGCTGGTGCAGAATGTGGGTATCGACGGCATTTACCTGGATGACGTGGCATTTGACCGGGTTACGATGAAACGGATCAAGCGTGTACTTACCGCTGATGGACACCCCGGTATCATCGATCTGCATTCGGCTAACCAATATGACAAAGCGGACGGCTTTAACAACAGCGCCAACCTGTATATGGAGAATTTTCCTTATTTGAACCGTTTGTGGTTTGGCGAATATTTTGATTATGAAAAAAACTCGCCTGATTTTTTCCTCACCGAAGTATCGGGCATACCTTTCGGGCTGATGGGCGAAATGCTGCAGGGCGGGGGGAATCCGTGGCGGGGCATGGTGTACGGCATGACGAACCGCATGCCCTGGAGCGATAATGCCGACCCGCGCCCGATATGGCATGTTTGGGACGACTTCGGCATGCAAAACAGCAAAATGATAGGCTACTGGGTGGATGATTGCCCCGTTAAAACCAACAACCCTGAAGTATTGGCGACAGTTTATAAAAAAGATAAAAGCGCCCTTATAGCTATTGCCAGTTGGGCGGCCGATGATGTCAATATCAAATTGCAAATAGATTGGAAAGCGTTAGGCATCGATCCGCCCAAAGCGACTATCACTGCACCGGAAGTAATGAATTTTCAGCCCAAAGCTGAGTTTCAAGACGGGCAGGATATTAAAGTTCAAAAAGGGAAGGGGTGGATGATTGTTGTGAGAGAACACGATTAACAAATTATGTGATTTGATTCATAAAGACTCTATCTTGTTAATCGATCAAATCATTTAGTCGTGTCCAAATCTACATCCGGCTTTTTGCCACCCTGCGGGCGTTCAAAAAAGATATTCCGTGGCGTATAATTATTAAAGAACCCGCAATTCTTTAAAAAGAAGGACTGCCCTTTAACACCGCCCGCGTAATCCATGCGGTAACCTTTGGCGCCGGTATTATCTGCCGTAAAACGCGCTTTGGTTAGTTCGATCCATTTACCATTACTGTCACATATCCATTCGTTATTGAATTGTACCTCGCGGGTTTTGGTGCCTTGTTCCGGTTCAAAATTTTCGAGAAAGGAATGCAGGTGCTTCAGGTAAGTATCGGTTTTTGGCCTGCTGAAACTGGCGATCAGTTCCCATTTACCGGTTTCGGGTGCAAAAAAATATGCAGTATAGGTTGTGCGCCCTTTGCCGTCGGGTTTAGCGTGCACCAGGAACTTATAGGTATTGCCCGCCTTCCACATAAAATTCATATAACTCTGCCCGCCTGAACCCTCGTTGCCGAACTCGCCCGTGTGCACGTTGCCGCCTTTTTTTAACATGATGATCTTTTGATCGTCGGGTATAGACTTGGGGTCATCCGTATTAAACGGGCTCCAGACCGAAAACAGGATATGTCTTTCCGTTGGCGAGTTTACCTGCATCCCAAAATAGCCCTCCGCAAAACCGCAGGCCATAAAATAAGACCCTAAAACGTCATTTCCCTTCGGAACGGTTACCTCGTTATAAAACCATTCGGCATTCACCCCGTCTGGTACAGTATAACCCAGGTGAACAGAAGGACCGCGACGGCCCCAGTAAAAGAACTCGCCTTCGTTGTTCTTTACAAAATTCATTTTGCTTTTAGCCGCTTCGCCTGATACTGCAATGCCCGCTACATCAGCAAAAATATCGCCCGTTTTTGAAATGCCTTTTAGTTGGAATTTGACATAGCCTGTATCTCTTATCACCCAATCGCCCACGTAAACGTCTCTGAAACCAACGCCCGATGTCGTAATAGTTTTGCTGATGCCTAATGCACTAATAGATATCGAACTCCTGCCTTTCGGAATGGACATATGCAAATAAACAGTGAGTTTGCCGGTTCGCCCAAAACGTACATAGGAAGCGAACCTAGCTTTGAGCGAGCTCCAGTTTACAATACCATCCTTGCTGATATTACCACCGATAGTGTCTTTATCCGTCCGCCACGCGTTACCACCAAATGGTATCAGAGCAAGCGTATCAATGGTTTTTTTTGACCTCCCAAAAGCATAACCTGTTGAGATGGTCATCAGCAATGCACAGATGACCGATACTGCTGTTATCCGGTTGCTATATCTTTTTACAGGTGTCATATCAAGCTTTTAAGCGTTGCCAGGTTTTGGTGATGATTTGCTCCAGTAATTCAAGGTCTTCTTCCAATTTTGCCACCAACGCCAGCTGTGCCCGCGCACGCTGCAGGTTATGACGGGGAGAATTTATTTTGAAATAATGATCGCCCTCCAGGTAATCGGTCAGAAAGCGCACAGCCTGAATGTAGGGCAGCAGCAGAACACCCTTTATAAGCGAATTTACCTCGGTTTCGGTCAAAAATGGTTTCGCTTCCTGCAGGAAACCTTTGGTGTATGCTTCAAACAAATGCATATTCAGGCCAATATGGTCCGGGCCTTCCTCGTCTTCGGCCGCAGTATTGATGATGGTGCGTATCGAGTCACCAAAATCGTAAGCAACGTATCCCGGCATTACCGTGTCCAGGTCTATTACGCATTGCGCATTATCATTTTGGTCAAGCAGGACATTGTTAAACTTCGTGTCGTTATGCACTATGCGCAGCGGTAAAGTTCCCGCCCGGCCTAAACGTAATATTTCACTCATGGCATTGCTGCGCTCCTGAATAAACCCGACCTCAGGAACGACATCTTTCAATCGCCCGGCTTTATCTTCATCCATCGCTTTTTGAAGGTTCGCCAGCCGGAATTCAATATTATGAAAATCGGGTATGGTATCCTTTACCAGGCCAACGTCCAGATCGGCAAGCAAGGCAAGGAAACCCCCGAAAGCTTTGCCACCTTCGAAGGCTTGCTTTTCGGTGTTCACCATATCGTAGCTCTTGGTGTTTTTCAGAAACGTAAATACACGCCAGTAGTTGCCGTCATGATCCTGAAAATAAGGATCGCCGCTTCGGGACTCAATAATGGTGAGGACATTGCTGTCAGACCTGATCTTTTGTTTTAAATGCCGGGTAACATTCACCAGGTTATTCATCAGCAGGGGAACATTCCGGAAAACGTGGTGATTGATGCGCTGCAGCAGGTAATCGCTGCCGTTTACATCGGTATTTACGATACGATAGGTATCGTTGATATGGCCCGAGCCAAATGGTTTTACCGATGCGATAACAGCGTCGATCTTAAACTCCGGAATGAGACTGTAAATTTGGTTGTCTGTCAGCGAATTGGTACCCATCAATCTTTCAAATATCGGGAAAACAGGCGTAAACTTTTACGACGGATAAAAAAAAGTATGTATGCCTGTAAAGTCGCCATCTTTTTCTATTTTCAACACTTGTATGAGGTGGAGTTTTATTTTGATCTTTTTCCAGTTTAGTTTTTTAGCGACGGCAGTAGCACAAGCATCAAACCCCCAGGTCCATATTTCTCCTAAACCTTCGTGGATAGGCCAGTATAAAAATTACGATAAGAGACCCCCTTCCCGTGCAATAAATGATGGCTACTTTAATGCGTTAACCGACTTCCAGATCAATGTGGATCAAAAGCAGGCGTACCGCCATTTCATCCGCGAAATAGTGTCAGGTACCGGCATTCAAAACGGTTCGCAGATCAGTGCCGACTTTGACCCGTCCTACGAGCGCCTTGATTTTCATGAGGTAATTGTCTGGAGGGATAATAAACCGCAAAACCGCTTGCGGATAGGCGACTTTAAATTACTGGCTGACGAGCAGGATTTTTCAAGATTTATATACCGGGGTGGTTATTCGGCTAACCTGATATTAAGTGACATACGAAAGGGAGACCGGATCGAATACTCATATACCATCACCGGCAGAAACCCCATATTCGATGGAAAGTTCAGCAGGAATATTTATTTGCAGAATGACAAAATAATTGCCCATCAATACATTTCTATTGTCGCTTCTTCATCAAGAAAGCTGAACATGAAATTTTTCAATAAAGCAGCAAAGCCTGATATCACGGAGACAGGGGGGCTTAAAAGATATACGTGGGAGAGTTTCCAGGTTGAACCGGTCATCGACTTCAGCAATGAACCGGCTTGGTGCAATCCGTATGATTACGTGCAGGTAAGTGAATATAACAGTTGGTCGGACGTTACCAGCTGGGCCTATAGCATAAATCAGCCTGCAACAAATATCAGGGGCGAACTGGCTGACGTAACTGGAGCACTCAGGAAAAAATACGGCGCGGATAAGGCAGGCTATTTTCGCGAAGCTGTGCGGATGGTCCAAAACGATGTCAGGTATATGGGTATCGAGATTGGTGAGTATTCGCACAGGGCAAACCGGCCCGAAAAAGTTTACGCGCAGCGCTACGGTGATTGTAAGGATAAGTCACTGTTGCTTGTTTCTATGCTGAAGGCGGGCGGAATAGAAGCGTATATGACATTAGTGAATGCCGACCTAAATGATAAGATCGACCAATTCATCCCAACGTCCGGAGCTTTTAATCACGCGGTTGTTGTTGCTATTATAGACGGTAAGCAGGTTTGGGTTGATGCAACGATATCAAACCAGGGGGGCGACGGAACAGATATTTATTTTCCTGATTATGGGAAAGGGCTTATTCTTAAACCGGGTAATTCGGAGCTTTCAGCTATACCGGTTTCTCCAACCGGAAGGGTGGTTTGCCTTGAGACCTATACGGTTAAGGATGAAAATTCGAAAGTGAAATTCGACGTAAGCACCACGTACACGCGTGAGCAGGCCGACAGGCAAAGGGACAAGATAGCGGAAGCAAGTATGACGGAAACCGAAAAAAGTTACCTGGATTATTATTCAAAAATATATCCCAAAATTGAGGCGACCGATTCGATCAGGGTAATCGACGACCCGCATAAAAACGTCCTGACGATGATCGAAAGTTATACGATAGGTAATTTTTATAAAAAAGATTCGATTTCGGGCAAATTGACAGCTGATTTTTATGCCAACTATATTAGCGATCTGCTGCCATCACTATCCAACCAGGATAAAAACCCGGTAAGCGTAAGTTACCCTTATGCCATAGATTATACTATTAAAGTAGTTTTGCCCGGCGGATGGAACATTACAGATGCAAGTAATTCGATAGACCGGGATGCCTACAAGTTCGCATCTCATTATTTTGTAAGCCAGGACACGCTTTCTCTTAATTATCAATTTAATTATCTTAAAGATTTTGTTGCGGCCAACAAACTATCCCAATTTAAGAAGGATATCACGACGCTTAAAGATAATGGGCTGGGATATTCAATACAGGCAAATATGGCCAGCCCGCCTTTTATCCTGAATAAATGGCTGCTTATTGCCGCGCTTATATTTTGCGGGGGGCTGGTTGTGCTTGCGGTCAAACTTTATCAGGTGGAAACGCCTCCTATTGTCTTTACGCCCGGTTCATATTTTGTGCCGATAGGTGGTTGGCTCATCCTGGTAATGATAGGGCTCATAATAACGCCGTTGACTGCGTTATATGAGTTGGGGGGCGAGCATTATTTAAGTTTGACAAAGTGGAACGCCCTTATGAACGGCAATAAAAGCATCATATTTAAGGCTACGCTGGTATATGAAACTTTTGGGTACGTTTTTATTGGATGTTATTCAGCATTTTGCCTCGTCTTGTTTTGGAACAAGCGCGACATATTGCCTAAATACATCGTCGGTTACTATTTAGCAGTAGCTGGGTTTTATGTTATAGATTACTTTTTCGCACTTGCTCTAGATAGTCCCGTGGACCAACTCGAATCGTCGATTCTCAGGTCAGTTATTGCCGGCGGGATTTGGATATCTTATTTTAAGCGTTCAACCCGGGTCGAACACACTTTTATTGTGCCCTATCCGCATGGTAATTACAGTTTTGAAGAAGAAGCAGGTAAAGTATAACTACCAGATTACTTTTCCAGGATAAAAGTAACATTCGTCCAGTTAGCCGATGTGGTGGTAGCCTGCAGGCATTGTTTGATCACCCAACCTTCGTCCAGGTACTTGTTAACGTCTTTTATTTCGTAAGCCGAATGACGATTGGTAACGGTTTGTTCGTAAACATTAATATTTACTGTAATTACTTTTTGTGCCATGTATCCGTAGGTTTGTAGCACAAATGTACAAATTAAACCCTTTCCAACAGCGGGGCAGAGGATAAAGGGTGATAATGGCGGCTTATTACCAGTTCCAATATCTGTTTGGTATTATCAGGATAATCAACACCTATAACCTTACCGTTCTCAAGCCAGTTTAATATAGTTTCGTTATGCTTGGGTTTCAGGCTTTTTATTACTGGTATACCCATTGATTTGAGTGCAGCTGCATTTAATTGTTGTTCATACTGCCCCTTCATCGGGATCACCAGAAGCTTCTTCCCCAGGAAAAGAGCCTCCGCCGGCGTTTCAAAGCCGGCTCCGCAAAGTACCCCGGCTGATTGCGCCATGCTTTTCACAAACTTTTCGTTGTTGATGGGCTGTATTGAAATATTTTTGTGTTTTGATACCTTTTTGTTGTGTTTTGAGAAAACATCCCATTCCACGTTTTTAAACTCCGATAGTCTTTCTATCAGGCGCTTGTCGTCATAAGCAGGCAGGTAAACCGTGTAATGTCCCTTGTTGGCTATCTTTTGTTCACGCACCTGCTTTCGTATAACGGGGGTAAATATATTTTCCTCGAACCGTTTAAAGTGGAAACCATATTGCGTGGTTGTTGGGGCGTAATTTTTCAGGATGAGTTTGCCTATCATATCCGATTCGTCGGGCCTTGGCACATCTTCGCTCAATACAGCAGCCTGGTGGCTCAATCCGATACAAGGCTTGTTTTTCATATAACATGCCCAGGCCGAAACAGGTTCAAAATCATTGATCACCAAGTCATATTCTTCTACGGGTACCTTATTTACTTCCTTCAGGAATTTGCGGAAACTGGCCTTATAAAAGGTTTTCCAAATATCCACGCCGCCTGATTTGCCGAATATAAATC
>Ga0310811_10000314_pt1 | contig 67049 bp, 60 predicted proteins | sample YCmetagenome_FD_207642 | JGI IMG/M metagenome (GOLD analysis project Ga0310811, IMG submission 207642) | Soil microbial communities from experimental microcosm in Duke University, North Carolina, United States - YC | ecosystem: Engineered > Artificial ecosystem > Soil microcosm > Unclassified ... | reverse complement strand
CACTCCGAAAGCAGGATGGCGAAAGCGACCACGGTGAGGCCGGTGGCGGCATAGGCCGGGCCGATCGCATAGGGTATCGCGCCGGCCTGTGCATAAAGCAGCAGGATGCCGGCATCGATCACATAGCTGCCGCCGATCATGACCAAGATCTGGCGGCGCTGCTTGGCGCGACGCGCCAGCGTCTTCGTCGTCGGCTGGGCGCCGACGCCGTCCAGTTCGGCCGGATTCACGAATGACGACGCAGCGGTGCCCATGGTATCGCCGTTGATGGAACTCGCTAAAAAATCTAAGTGGGAAAGCCTTTAGGTTTGGTATCTTTTGGACCGAATCTGGTCCGTTAAAGCCCTGCCATTGCACTGTTTCGCAACGGAAATCCGCCGGCTCCTATCGTCGGGACCATTGCGGCGGACCCTCCTGCAAAGCAGATGCTGTCTTGCGGACTAAGCCTTGGTAAGGTCCGCAACGGGGTAGTGCGATCTCTTGGGGAAAGTTTGACCGTATTATGATACCAATTACGGCGCATCGTTTCGTTTCGCCGGTGCTGATGGCGCCCGGCGGCCGTCTTCTGTGGGGTAGGTCACACATGCAATTGGGACATTGCCGTAATGTGAAGAATCTTGCCTCTGCCGTCGAACCCGCCGCCGCCCCCATCCGACTTATCTTGCGAGACGGCCATTGAGTGCGACACAGGCGGCCTCAGACGAAGTTCTGATCGCTCGGATCGCTCAAGGCGACCGGCTCGCCATGCAGGTGCTGTACGGAAGGCACCATGTCAGGGTGTTTCGTTTCGGGCTTCGGCTCGTGAGGGACGAACAGGTTGCGGAAGACCTCATCAGCGAGGTTTTTCTCGATGTCTGGCGTCAGGCTGGCAAGTTCGAGGGCCGATCCGCCGTTACCACCTGGCTGCTGGCGATTACACGGTTCAAGGCCCTGTCGGCCCTGCGGCGCCGCAAGGACGTTGGACTGGATGACGAGACCGCGAACGCGATCGAGGATACGTCCGACGATCCGGAAGTGGTGGTGCAGAAGAAGGATACCAGTGACGCGTTGCGCAAGTGCCTGACATCACTTTCGCCTGAGCATCGGGAGATCGTCGATCTCGTCTACTACCACGAGAAGTCCGTGGAAGAGGTGGCCGAAATCGTCGGAATTCCCGAGAACACCGTCAAGACGCGCTTGTTTTATGCGCGCAAGAAATTGGCCGAACTGCTCAAGGCAGCCGGCATTGAGCGAGGTTGGCCATGATGGCAGTGAGCAAAAAAATGCTGGATCAAGAACCCAGCGAAATCGAACTGCTGCTGCCATTCCATGCGGCGGGCACGCTGAACGCGCGCGATACGCGCCGCGTCGATGAGGCGCTCGCCAACGATCCGGACCTGGCCCGGCAATATGCCGTCATCCGCGAGGAATTTGCCGAGACCATTCATCTCAACGAGAGCCTGGGCGCGCCGTCCGTGCGCGCCATGCAGAAGCTGTTTGCCGCGATCGACGGAGAGCCCGTGCGCAAGCCATCGCTTTCGACCAACATCTCGGCGTGGATCTCGGAATTTTTCGCGAAGCTTTCGCCGCGTACGCTGGCGTGGTCGGCGAGCCTTGGCGCCGTGCTACTGCTGTTGCAGGCCGGTGTGATCGGCGCGGTGCTGATGAAGAACCAGACCGCTTCGTTCCAGACCGCCTCGCTGAGTATGAACGATCCATCGGCGCCGATCACCCGCGATCTCCGTGGCGCCGCGCCGCCGCGCGCGCTGGTGCGGTTTACGCCGGACGCGCGCTTCGCCGACATCACTGCGCTGCTCGACAATTATCAAGCCTCGATCGTCGATGGCGCCAAGGGCGGCATGTTCCAGCTGCAGTTCGGCAACCGCGCAATGAACAAGGACGAAGTGGCCGGCCTTATAGCCAGGCTGCAGGCTGAGAAGATCGTCAATCTAGCGGTGGCGACGCCGTAAGGTTCGGTCGCGTTGCTGGCCAAGCCGAGGTCCCATGGTCCACTTTAGCGTGAATTGGCAGACAAGGACGCTGCAAGCGGCAATGGCATTGTCGGCGGTGGCATTGCCGCTGGCGATTCTCGGCGGCTCTGTGGCTCACGCGCAAAGCATCATGCGCACGCCGAGCCTGCATATCGACTCCAGGGTCACCACGATCAACCCGACCGTGGCGCCGCGCGTCAATCCGACGGTCGGGACGCGCATCAATCCGACCATCACCAGCCGCACCAGCGTCGGCGTTACCACGATCGCACGAATGCCGCCGATCAGGACCGACGGCGGCAGCACGTCGATCATGCGGACACCGGATTCGCGTATCGGGATTTTGCGTATCGGCGCGGACAAGCTTTCTTACGCGCGCTACTCGCACAATCTCTATCCGGCTTGCGAATACGCCAACCGCGGTCCGGACGGCGAATGTTTCGACCGTCCCGTTGTCGCGACCGGCGGCGGCAACGGCGCCTCGGGCAAACGGACCAATGGCGGTGCGCGCAACAATGCAACGGCGCAGGCTGCCATCAACCTGTATGCGGTCCGGAACGAGTTTGTGGCGGAGATCGACGGCGCGATGTCGGCTGCGCAGGCCGATGACCTGGCGCGCGGTCACGGCCTGGAGCGCGTTGCATCGCAGGAATTTCGGCTTCTGGACGGCAGCACGATCGGCCTGTTCCGCATCGTCGATCAGCGCCCACCTGACGTGTCGCGCCGTGAATTCGCCGCAGATACCGCCGGCGGCGTGAAGTCGGTGCAGCTCAATTTCCGCTATCGGCTGCAGGATCAGAAGAAGACGCCGGCCGAGGGCGATGTCTCGCAATATGCGCTCGCGCAACTTCGATTGCCGCAGGCCCATGCGCTCGCCCGCGGCATGAACGTCACCATTGCGGTGATCGATTCAGGTGTCGACGCCAAACATCCGGAGCTTGCCGATTCGGTCGCCGACACGTTCGATGCGCTCGGAAGCAAGGAAGGACCGCATGTCCACGGCACCGGCGTTGCCGGCGCCATTGTGGCGCATGCCAAGCTGATGGGAAGCGCGCCGGAGGCGAGGCTGCTGGCGATCCGTGCGTTCGGCGTCGGCGCCAATGGTGCGGAAAGTACCTCTTACGTGATCCTGAAGGCGATGGATTATGCGGCCGAGCACGGCGCGCAGATCATCAACATGAGCTTTGCCGGCCCGAAGGATCCCATGATCGAGCGCGGCGTCGCCGCAATCGCATCCAGGGGTATCCTGATGGTGGCCGCCGCCGGCAATGCCGGAGCCAAATCACCGCCGCTTTATCCCGCCGCCAATCCGAACGTGATTGCCGTGAGCGGAACCGACGCGCAGGAAAAGCTGTTCGCGGCGTCAAACCGGGGCAACCACATCGCGATCGCGGCTCCCGGCGCCGATATCTTCCTGCCGGCGCCGGACGAGAAATACCAGATCACGTCGGGCACCTCGTTCTCCGCCGCCTACGTCAGCGGCGTCGCGGCGCTATTGCTGGAGCGCAGTCCAGCATTGAAGCCGGAAGATATGCGCGCGGTCTTGACGAAAACCGCCCGCGATCTCGGCGCTCCCGGCCGCGATGATCTGTTCGGGGCGGGAGAGGCCGACGCTTTTGCCGCGGTCACCGCCACGGTTGCCGCGCCGCAGGTCCCCGTAGCCGCGGTTTCCGGCACGCCGGCTTCCGAAAAAGCGCCGGCGCCCGATAACGCTTCCGTGAGCCGGGCGCTGAACGACGCCGCGCCGTCGATGGCGTCGGAGAAATCGGCCTCAAATGCCGTCAATCGCCCTGCTGCGCAGTGATTTCCGGTCGCAATTCGCCGAATAAAAAGTAAAAAAATCGTTCCCTGTTTTGAACGTCCTGCCAGGTTGCTGCGACTAACAAATGTGGGAGCGGTTATCCCTCCCCATCGGCTGTATTCGGCGCGAGCGCCCATCCACCCCAAGCGCCCATATAGCTTGACCCGTCCGGTTGTCCCCCCGGACGGGTCTTTTCTTTTCAGCACCAGTTTCCTTGCAAGGCCGACTGATCAATCGAAGCGCCGCGCGCCGATCTTCTCTGAATTGCCACCAGCGAAACCAGCGCACCGGCCGCGCAATGCCGCCATGTTGCTGTGCGGCTTGACTGTGGATAGGGCGAATAACCCCGTATTTGTGCGGGTTTCTTGTCCCCGATGGTGCTCAGTAGTGTCAGGTGCTGGACAACGAAGAAGTTTTCCACAGAATACGTCACGTCCAATTGATTCGTCTCGGTTGCGTCTGCGTCCGTTTTTCTCCTTACGGGCTGGTTCATGACACATCGTGCAGACGTCGGACGGGGCCGCGAAATCGTCGCGCGCTGGTGCAATCTTGCCGAGCAGCGGCTGGAACATCTCAATGAATTGTTCGAGACCGGGCGCTGGCGGCGCTACCACTCAGAACAGGCATTTCTCGAAAACATCCAGGAAGCCAGGGCCGCGGTCGAAATCTGGCGCAACCTGCAAATGCGCGAAGCCTCGCTCGACAACACTACCATCGATCTCTCCTGGCTCGGGCGCCTGCGATCGACGCTGCCGCGCAGCGACGGTCTGCCCGCGGCCGTTCCACGGCTTCAACCGCCGTCGGCGCCAATTCCGACACAACCATTGTCACGCGATGTTCCCGGGGATGTGCTCGCCGCGCTGGAGGTCGCACTCGCAAGGTCGGTTGAGGCGCCGTCCGTACCTGACGCGACGCGGCTCGACGATTTACCCGCGGCCTCGCTCGAGGTGATGCAGGAGCGCTACCCGCTGCTGAGAAACGCGCTCTAGCCGCGGTAGCCGACCGACGCACGGTGTTGGTCCCCACCACCACCTGCGCGTAACGCTGGGCGCCGTCGAGGGACAGGGTGGGCAAAGCGCAGCGTGCCACCATTTCGTTTGACGATTTGAGATGGTGGGCAGGGTGCAGGAGCGCCTCTGCCCCCTACGAAATTACGAAGTCGCGACCTCGCGGGCCGCCTGCCGGGTCACGTTCACCAGTTCGAGCAGCATCGCCTCGCCGGCATCGACCAGTTCATCCTGCGTGATGCGCGGGTTGCCTTTGCGCCGCGATTTGCCGCCGCGACCGAGCGGCGGGATGTGCACGAACGCAGCCCGCCGGAGATCGTCGTTGCTGCCGACCGACTCGATGGCGCGCCAGCTCAGATAATTGCAGAGATAGTTTCCGGCATCGCGCGATGGCCGCGCATCGATGCCGGTGCCGAGCGCGGCGCGTAATAGCCGCAGCGTATGCGGACCAAACTTCATCGCATCCGGCCCAAGCCCAATCGATCCCTTGCGAACGCGCGTTTGCGCCGCGTCGGGCCACAGCAGCGTGACCGCGTTGCGCGCACGCGTCTCGACGCGGACATGCGCGGAGCGGCCGGCGAGGCCGAACATCAGCAACGCCTGAGGACGGTGCTTTGCCAGCGCCTGCGGCAATTCGAGATCCACCGCCTTATACGTCACGGGAAAGATGTGTCCGGACAGTTCGACGTCGGACAAGGCCGGACGGCGCAGCCGCAACAACCGCTTCACCAGGGCTTGCGTCGGATTGTAGGGCTCGCCCGGAAACGGACCGAAACCGGTGATCAGGACACGAAGCTTGTCGTTCATCGCAGCATCTCCGCAATCTGTTCGGCGGCAACCGCCGGCGTAATGCGGCCGTCCGCCACCTCCGCCTCGGTCTTCCTTACTTTGGCGCGGATCGCGGCATCGGCGCGCAGCCGCGCCATCATCCGCTGCTCCAGCATCGACCACATCCATTTCACCTGCTGTTCGCGCCGCCGCGTCGCAAACTCGCCGGACGCCCTCATCGCGGTGCGGTGATCCAGAACCTTCTGCCACAGCGTGTCCATGCCGGTGCCGGTCAGCGCCGAATAGGTCAGGACCGGCGGGTGCCAGTGCTCCGAACGGGGGCTGAGGATATGCAGCGCGCCGCGATATTCGGCCGCCGCCAGATTGGCGCGCTTGACGTTGTCGCCATCGGCCTTGCTGATCGCGATCATGTCGGCGAGTTCGACCAGGCCCTTCTTGATGCCCTGCAATTCGTCGCCGGCGCCGGGCAGCATCAACGCCAGGAAGAAATCGGTCATGTCGCAGACCGCGGTTTCGGACTGGCCGATGCCGACCGTTTCCACCAGCACCACGTCGAAGCCCGCGGCCTCGCACAGCAGCATCGCCTCGCGGGTCTTTGCGGCGACACCGCCCAGCGTGCCCGAGGCAGGTGAGGGCCGGATGAAGGCATTGTCGGAGGCTGACAATCGCGCCATCCGCGTCTTGTCGCCGAGGATCGAGCCGCCGGTGCGCGCCGACGAGGGATCGACCGCCAGCACCGCGACCTTGTTGCCGCGTTCGATCAGGAACATGCCGAGCGCATCGATCGTGGTTGACTTGCCAACGCCGGGCGAGCCGGTAATGCCGACGCGCACCGCCTTCCCGGTATAGGGCAAAAGCGCCTGCACCAGCTCGCGAGCGGCGGCCTGGTGATCCGCGCGCCGGCTCTCGATCAGGGTGATCGCGCGCGCCAGCGCCGCGCGGTTGCCGGCACGGACGTCGCGAGCGAGCTTTTCGATGTCGGGGGGAGAATTCGGCGAGGGCATGCCTTGGTTTACAACGGCTGCGCGATTCAGGCGAGGGCCCTGGCCACCAGCCTCCCATCGTTTCGCAGCCGTCGCGCCACGTGGTGGCCGTCGGGGATTTCGGCCGTTACTCCGCCGCTTCGCTATGCCCCAACCTGGCGTTGAGCTTGTGGATCAGCTCTTCGGCGGCATCCGCGATCACGGTGCCGGGCGGAAAGATCGCCTCGGCGCCGGCCTTGTACAGCGCCTCGTAATCCTGCGGCGGCACCACGCCGCCGATAATGATCATAATGTCCTCGCGGCCCTGCTTCTTCAGCGCCGCCTTCAATTCCGGCACCGCGGTGAGGTGGGCGGCCGCCAGCGACGACAGCCCAAGGATATGGACGTCATTCTCGACCGCCTGCCGCGCGGCTTCCTCGGCGGTGGCGAACAGCGGCCCGATGTCGACGTCGAAGCCGACATCGGCAAAGGCCGACGCGATCACCTTCTGGCCGCGGTCGTGGCCGTCCTGACCGATCTTGGCGACGAGGATGCGGGGTCGGCGGCCCTCGGCCTCCTCGAACGCATCGATCAGGGCTTGCACTTTTTCGACCCGATTGGACATGGCGGACGCCTCCCGCTTGTAGACGCCGGTGATGGATTTGATTTCGGCGCGGTGGCGGCCGAAGACTTTTTCCATCGCGTCCGAAATTTCGCCGACGGTGGCTTTTGCGCGCGCGGCATCGATGGCGAGCGCCAGCAAATTGCCGTTGCCTTCGCCGGCCGAGCGCGTCAGCGCCGCGAGCGCCGCGTCGACTTCCTTCTGGTCGCGCTCTGAGCGCAGCCGCTTCAGCTTGTCGATCTGCAGCCGCCGCACGGTGGAATTCTCCACCTTCAGCACGTCGATGGCGGCCTCGTTGACCGGCTTGTATTTGTTGACGCCGATCACCGCCTGCCGTCCGGCGTCGATTCGCGCCTGGGTCTTGGCGGAGGCTTCCTCGATCCGAAGCTTGGGCACGCCGGCCTCGATCGCCTTGGCCATGCCGCCGAGCGCCTCGACTTCCTGAATGTGGCCCCAGGCTTTGCCTGCGAGATCGCGGGTCAGCCGTTCGACATAGAACGAGCCGCCCCAGGGATCGATGATGCGGTTGGTACCGCTTTCCTGTTGCAGAAACAGTTGCGTATTGCGGGCGATTCTAGCGGAGAAATCGGTCGGCAGCGCCAGCGCCTCGTCGAGCGCATTGGTGTGCAGCGACTGCGTGTGGCCCTGCGTTGCCGCCATCGCCTCGATGGTGGTGCGCATCACGTTGTTGAAAACATCCTGCGCGGTCAGCGACCAGCCCGAGGTCTGGCAATGCGTGCGCAGCGACAGCGAGCGCGGATCTTTCGGGTTGAACGGCGTCAGCAGCTTGGCCCACAGCAGCCGCGCGGCGCGCATCTTTGCGACTTCCATGAAGAAATTCATGCCGATCGCCCAGAAGAACGAAAGCCGCGGCGCAAAGCGGTCGACATCGAGGCCCGCTGCAAGCCCGGCGCGGAGGTATTCGACGCCGTCGGCCAGCGTATAGGCGAGCTCGAGGTCCTGCGTCGCGCCAGCCTCCTGCATGTGATAGCCGGAGATCGAGATCGAATTGTATTTCGGCATCTTTTGCGAGGTGTAGGCAAAGATGTCGGAAATGATCCGCATCGAGGGCGCCGGCGGATAGATGTAGGTGTTGCGCACCATGAACTCTTTCAGAATGTCGTTCTGAATGGTGCCGGACAGTTTTTCCGGCGGTACGCCCTGTTCCTCGGCAGCCGCCACGAACAACGCCAGGATCGGCAGCACCGCGCCGTTCATGGTCATCGACACGCTCATCTGGTCGAGCGGGATCCCGGAGAACAGCGTGCGCATGTCGTAGATCGAATCGATCGCGACGCCGGCCATACCGACATCGCCGGTGACGCGGGGATGATCAGAATCGTAGCCGCGGTGGGTCGCCAGATCGAATGCGACCGAAAGGCCTTTCTGTCCGGCCGCGAGATTGCGGCGGTAGAACGCGTTGGAATCTTCCGCCGTGGAGAAGCCGGCATATTGCCGGATGGTCCAGGGCTGGTTGACATACATGGTTGGATAAGGGCCGCGCAGATAGGGCGCAATGCCCGGCCAGGTGTCGAGGAAATCGATTCCCTCGAGATCGGCCTCGCTGTAGCCGGGCTTGACGAGAATGCCCTCGGGCGTCAGCCAGGGTTCGGCGCTGCCGGCCGGAATCGCAGCAGCGGCCCTCTCAAAAGCAATATTCGCAAAGTTCGGTATACGGCTCATGGGTTACCAATATAGCACAAGTGATGGCCGGGGATCGCCACCCCCTCAATCATGGTCCGGATGCTGGTGGCTGACGATGGTCCCGAGCTTTTCCGGGCCGTAATTCTGCAGCGTGGTCTGGCTCGGCAGGTTGGCGATGCCGACCACCCAGCCGAGCCGGGATTCGGTGCCATATTGCCGCGTCGGCACCAGCCGGTCGGGGCGGTCGAAGGTCCCGGTCATGATCTCGATTTTTGGACCGCCGATGCGGCGGAAGCTCAAAGGCGTACCGCAGGCGGCGCAGAAATCGCGCACCGCAATGGAGGAGGATTGGAACGCGGCCGGCTTGCCGCGGGTCCAGCTGAAATCGGCGTGCTCGATATCGGCGAAGGAGGCGAACGGCGCGCCCGATGCCTTCTGGCACATCCGGCAATGGCAGATGCTGATCCTCGCCGGTGCGGCCGATACTGCAAAGCGAACGGCGCCGCATTGGCAGCCGCCGGTCAGTATGGATTTGCTCGCCTCAGTCATATCAACTCCATCCGCCGCCAGGCGTCCTGCAACATCGCCAGCGCGTCGCCGCCGGCAAAGATAAAATCGCCGACGCCGGCGGCGCGCAACGCGGCTTCCCGCTCGCCGGGCCGGCCTGCCAGATAGATATGTTTTGTGCCGGCGGCTTGAAGGGCCTTTGCGGCGACTGCTGCGTGCCCGGCATAGATCTTGTCGGAAGAACAGAGGCAAGCCGTTGTTGCGCCGGAGGCCTTGAAGGCCGTCACCAGCGTTTCCGGGTCGGCAAACCCCGTTGTATCGATCGCCTCGATGCCGCCGGTCTCGAAAAAGCTTTTGGCAAAGGTGGCGCGCGCCGTGAAATCGGCGGGCGTGCCGAGATTCGCGAGGAAGATTTTTGGCCGCGCACCCGTGCTTTTTAGCTTGGCGTCCGATTTGTCGCGCAACGCTTCAAACGGCGCCGCCAGCCGCATCGGTAGCAGCGGGTCGAACTTGAATTTGGTCTCGCCATAGGGTGCGAGCGCAATCGGCTTCGCATCCAGCATCGCAACCTCGGCCTCGTGCAGGTTCGGAAACTCGCTGGCGCCGGTCAGCACATCGCGCCGTTTGGCGATGTTGGCCTCGCGCAACGTGCGGGTGGCGGCGACCTTGCGCTGGATCAGGTTCTGTTCGAGGGACGCGAACAGGCCGCCGGCGTTCTCGATCTCCTGAAACAGCGACCATGCGGCATCGCAAAGCTGTTTTGTAAGCGCTTCAATGCCGCCGGAGCCGGCCGCGGGATCGGACACTTTGGCGAGGTTGGATTCTTCCAGCAGCACCAGTTGCGTGTTGCGCGCGGCGCGCCGCGCAAACGGATCGGGCAGGCCCAGCGCCAGCGTATGCGGCAGCACGGTGATGGCGTTGGCGCCGCCAAGGCCCGCGGAGAAAGTCGCCATCGTGGCGCGCAGCATGTTCACGTAAGGGTCGCGCTGCGTCAGCATGCGCCAGGCGGTATCGGCCGCGATGAACAGTGGCCTGGGTGAAAGCCCGCAGGCCTGTTCGACCCGCGCCCATAACAGCCGCAGCGCGCGGAATTTCGATAACGTCAGGAACTGATCCGCATCTGCCGAGAGCCGCGCATAAACCATGCCTTGCGCATCTTCGAGCGGGACGCCGGCCGCCTCGATCGCGCGCAGATAGGCGACGCCGGCGGCGAGCGTGAACGCCAGTTCCTGAACTTCCGATCCACCGGCGTCATGGATCACCCGGCCGTCGGCGGCGGCCAGCGGTCCCTTGAAGCCAAGCGCCGCTAGACCCTTGATGGCGCTGGTGACCGCGGGCACGATCTCGGACCAGCTATAGGGACTGGATCCCCACGCCGCGCAGGCCCCGAGCGGGTCGAGCCCGAAGCGGATATCGCAGGCGGCAGGATCTAACCCTCGGCGCTGGACGTATTCGGCGACATGGATCGCCGCCATCCGTGACTGCGGGCCGATCTGAAGTTCGATGCCGATGCCGGCATCGAGATAAATGCCGTCGAGGATCTGGGCGATGGCCTCCGCTGAAGGCTCCAGCCCAAAACCGTAAGCGCCATTGGCGCCGGCGAACACCAGCGTCAGGCCGGTGGCGCCATTTTCGAGATCGTGCAACGCCTGCGCGTTGGCCGCTTTGGCGTCGGGATGATCGGCCCGCTGCATGACCTGCCAGGGCGCGGCCGGGAGGCGGCCTGCGAGCGGCACGGCGCCTTGTGCGCGCGGATAGATCGGATCGATCTTCAACCCATCTGCGGTCTTGCCGACGAGTTTTTCGAACGGCGCGCCCTTCAGCACCCCGTCGACCAGCTTGCGCCAGTCGTCGTAGTCGGCCGGGGCAAAATCCGCCGCCAATCGAAGCTCGTCAGTGGTCGTCGTCATCAGGCGAATGGTTCCCTGGTCGTACTTTGATTTGGCCGGAAATTGCCACGGCGCGGCGGCCAAGCCAAACTTTTGTTTTGGCTTTTCCGGCTAGCCGAGGTCGGGTAGCCGCTGGATACCCTCGGTCGAAAGCTGTGCCAGTGCCTCGCTGACGCGGCGTCCCGCAATGATACGGCCGGGCACGATCTCGGCGAGCGGCACCAGCACGAAGGCGCGTTCGAACAGCCGGGGATGCGGCAGCGTCAGCTCCGGCTTGTCGATTTTGACATCGTCATAGGCGATCAAATCGAGGTCGAGGGTGCGCGGCCCCCAATGCTGCTCGACCGCGCGGTCGCGGCCGAATTTCTTCTCGATCTTGTGCAGCGTGAACACGAGCGCATGGGGATCGAGGCCGGTTTCGATTTCGATGCAGGCGTTGATGAAGGGTGCTTGCGCCTCGTTGCCCCAGGGCGGCGTGGCGTAATCCGACGACCGCGCCAGCAGGGCGGCCTGCGTCATGCCGCAAATATTGGAGATGGCCTTTTCAAATGTCGCGCGAACGTCGCCGACATTGCCACCGAGCGCGATCAGCACGTCCGCCATGTCAGGGCGATTGCCGGGTGCGCATCAAGACCACGCCGACGTCCTCGAAGATCGCGGCGATCGGTGCGTGCGGCTTGTGCACGGTAACCTTGACCGCGCCGACACGCGGGAATGCGGTCAGGACGGCATCGGCGACCGCACCGGCCGCGCGCTCCAAGAGCTTGTAGTTGACGTTCTTGAACGCGGCGGTGGCGGTCGCGACCACGTTGGAATAGGACACGGTATCGGCGAGGCGGTCGGTGCGCGAGGATTCCGACAGGTCGACGGAGAGTTCGAGATCGATGACGAAGCGCTGGCCCACTTCGGTCTCGTGTTCCATCACGCCGTGACGGGCATGGATGACGACGCCCGTGATGAAGATCGTATCGGTCATTCCTGGTTCCTTGCCTGCTCCCTGATCGCGGCTGCAATGCGCAGCGCCTGGACGGTTTCCGCGACGTCGTGGGTGCGGATGATTTGTGCCCCGCCTTCGGCCGCGATGAGATGGGCGGCAATCGAACCGCCAAGACGCTGATGCGGTTCCGACGGCGTCACTGTTGAGATGAAGCGCTTGCGCGAAGCCCCGACCAGCAGCGGCCGCCCGAACGACTTTAGCTCATGCAGCCGCGCCAGGGCCATCATGCTCTGCTCCGGCGTCTTGCCGAAGCCGATGCCGGGGTCGAGCACGATCTTGCCAGGCGAAACACCGGCCTTCGCGGCGATCTCGAGCGAACGGGCGAAGAAAGCGGCGATGTCCTTGATGATGTCGATACCCGCGTCGGCGCTGTCGCGGTTGTGCATGATGATCACGGGCACCTGGCGGGCCGCGATCAGGCCGACGATGCCGGGATCGCGCTGCAGCCCCCAGACGTCGTTGGCGATTGCCGCGCCCTGATCCAGAGCCCAGGCGACGACCGCCGATTTCATGCTGTCGATCGAGACGGGAACACCGAGCGAGACCACATCGGCGAGTACCGGCTGCAACCTTGACAGCTCTTCCTCCACCGAGACCGGCTCCGATCCGTAGGGGCGGGTGGATTCCGCGCCGATGTCGATGATATCGGCGCCCTCGGCGATCATGCGCCGGGCCTGAGCCAGTGCGCGTTCGGGTGCGACGAACTGTCCGCCGTCGGAAAATGAATCGGGCGTCAGATTCAACACGCCCATCACGGCCGGATACGGCCTCGACAGCAGCGCTGGCAGGTCGAGATGACCGGCCGGGCCGGCCACTGCTGTGGGTCTGGGCATGGTTGCGATCATGCGGTCGCTTTGCGCGGTCCGCGTGAGCGAGTCAAGGCGGGAGAGCGGTCTTGTGCGGGCCGGCCGGGCCGACTTTTAGGCAGCTAGTAGCTGATTTTCGGCTGAAGCTTGCGCGCCTGAGCGATCAATTGCTCGACCGACTTCTCGGACGGCATGACGCGGACGAGTTTACGCTTGATATTCACGTCTTTCATGTTCTGGGCGAGCCGTGCCGGGTTGCGCAGTGCAAGTTCGCGCACCGTCGGCACGCCGGCGGCGCGCACCAGCCCGACCTTCGCCTTGCCCATCCCGGGAATTCGCATGTAATCGGAGAAATTGGCCCATTCGAGCAGTTGCTGTTCGCTGATCCCGGTCTTCGCCGCCAGCGTCTTGCGGCCTTTGACGGTGCGGGCGGCTTCCAGCAGCGCTTCGGTCGTGCGAATGCCGAGCGATTTCAGTTTCGAGGCAGAGTAGGCGGTCAGGCCTTCGATCTCGGAAAGAGGATATGTCATGATACTCGATGCAAAAGAATGTGCGCAGGCCGAAGGGAGGTGTTTCAAGCGAACTGGCTGAGACCCGGTGTCCCCGAGATGATTTCGCCCATTTGATCTGCTCCGATTTTGTCGCGGCCGAACCGGAAAAGTTCACGCGCGATGCTTTGAATCTCGTTCATGCCCAGACCAAGCGCCATCAGCTTGGTGCCGAGCGCCATCAGACCGCCGCCCATCAGCCTGGAGAGGCCGCCGTTGCTGCTCGAGGCCGCGATCGCAGCCTCTGCGCCCGGGATTTGGTCGATCAGAGCTTGAACCTTGTCGGACGGTCCCTCGTTCCGGAGGAAACCCAGAACGATGCCGATGGTTTTTTCAGCGACAGCGCTATCGATGCGGGCCTTGGTGGCCAGCCGTCCAATCAGTTCGTCCATAGTGCCCCGCCCTCAGCCGGTTGATTACCGGGTCGTCTCCTTGGGAATTGATCTTGAGCGTCCGCGGTCTGAAATACAAGCGATCAGCGTGCTTGAACTTGATTTTCGATTGAGATCGCGCCGCAAGTGTTGCAGCAATGCAAGAGTGAGCGCCGGATTCACGTTATGTTGTCGCACTGCGCCATCCGTCTTTCTACCGGGGTTAGCGAAAAGTATGAGGACGCGGTGTTCGAGACGGCGGGCGGCATCACTATGGGCGGGTGGTTTCAATCGACGGGCAGGATGCGATATGATTGTCTTGCTTGGCGACCAAACCTCCCCGATGCGCGCGAAGAGGCGATGAGATGGCGACCTCCGATAACAAGACCGCCGATACCGACGAGAAGATTTTTATCGGCAAGGGCGAACAGACCGCCTGGCTGACGCTCGCGCTCGCCAATCGGCACGGCCTCGTCACCGGCGCGACCGGAACCGGCAAGACGGTGTCGCTGCAGGTAATGGCGGAAGGGTTTGCGCGCGCCGGCGTTCCGGTTTTCGCGGCCGATATCAAGGGCGACCTGTCCGGGATCTCCGCAGTCGGCGAGGCCAAGGATTTTATCGTCAAGCGCGCCGGTGAAATGGGTCTCAATTTCCAGCCCGACCAGTTCTCGACCGTGTTCTGGGACGTGTTCGGTGAGCAGGGCCACCCGGTCCGTGCCACCGTCACGGAAATGGGGCCGTTGCTGCTGTCCCGGATGCTCGATCTGAACGATGTCCAGGAGGGCGTGCTCAATGTAGCCTTCCGTGTCGCCGACGAGAACGGCCTGACGCTGATCGACATGAAGGATCTCCGCGCGCTGCTCGATGCGATCGTCCCGGACACCAGCAAGAAAGGTCCGGATGCCGAAGAAGACCCGCTGGCGCCGATCCGCAAGGCCGCGCAGGGATTTGGCAACGTCACCAAGGCCACCGTCGGAACCATTCAGCGCCAGCTTCTGGTGCTGGAGAACCAGGGTGGCGCGAAATTCTTCGGTGAGCCGGCGCTGACGCTGAAGGATTTCATGAAGACCGACAGCGACGGCCGCGGCATGGTTAATATCCTGGTCGCCGACAAGCTGATGCAGAGCCCGCGGCTCTACGCCACCTTCCTGTTGTGGATGCTGTCGGAGCTGTTCGAGGAGCTTCCCGAGGCCGGCGACCTGCCCAAGCCGAAGCTGGTGTTCTTCTTCGACGAGGCGCACCTGTTGTTCACCGACGCGCCAAAGGCTTTGATGGACAAGATCGAGCAGGTGGTGCGGCTGATCCGCTCCAAGGGGGTCGGCGTTTATTTCGTCACGCAAAACCCGATCGACGTGCCGGACAAGGTGCTCGCCCAATTGGGTAACCGCGTGCAGCACGCGCTGCGGGCATTTACGCCGCGCGACCAGAAGGCGGTAGCGGCGGCGGCGCAGACCTTCCGGCCCAATCCGAAGCTCGATACCGCCCGCGTCATCATGGAACTCGGCAAGGGCGAGGCGCTGGTGTCGTTTCTCGAGGGCGGCGGCACGCCGGCGATGGTGGAGCGCGTCATGGTCCGGCCGCCGACGGGGCGGATCGGGCCGATCACGCCAGAGGAGCGCAGGGCGATCATGAACAACAGCCCGGTGAAGGGCAAATACGACACCGCTGTTGATGCCGAATCCGCCTATGAGATGCTGCAGAAGCGCGTCGCCGGTGCCGCCGCCCATCCGGATGGATCGGATGCCGGTGGTGGTGGTGGCGGAATCCTCGGACAGATCGGTTCGATCGTGGGCACGATTTTCGGCACCAATGTTTCGCGCGGCAGGATGTCGACCGGCCAGATCATCGCCCGCAGCGTCACGCGTTCGGTCACCAACAAGGTGGTGGGCGGCGCCGTTGCCGATCTCGGCAAATCGGTCGGCGGCGCGCTCGGTGGCTCGGTCGGCCGGGCGCTGGTGCGCGGCGCGCTCGGCGGATTGCTGCGGCGCTAATGCCACTTGCGGGAAGAAAGAGTGGATTGCTTCGCTTCGCTCGCAATGACGATTGTTGGAACAGGGAACGCCGTCCGTCCGTCATTGCGAGGAGCGGGGCGACGAAGCAATCGATCTCGCCGCGGAACGAAAGAATGGACGAGTTTTTGATGTCCGGAACGAGCGCGTGCTGAGATATCCGTCGTTGCGAGCGCCGCTCGATATTCTGTTCCTTGTTTGCTGCGTCGCGCTGACGGCCGACGTGCTGGTCCCGGAGATCTGGGGCAACGGCAAGACCAAGGACTATCCGCTGTGGTTCTGGGCGGGACAGCAGGTGCTGCAGGGCAAGAACCTTTATCCCGACAATCCCGCATTCTATTTCGAATTCATCTATCCGCCCTTATCAGCCGTGCTGCTGGCGATCCCCAGCTGGTTCGGCAAGATCCCGCTCTATCTCTGCCTGTCGTTCCTCAACATCGTGGCGTGGTGGATGACGGCGCAGTTCTCGCATGCGATGACGGGATCGGGGCGCACGCCCGGCAAGAAACTCAGTCCGTGGCTGGAGGCGCTGCCGGGCTTCGTCACCGTGACGTTTGTCTTTGACATGTTCGACCTCGGGCAGCCCAACCTCGTGCTGCTGGCGCTGATGCTGTACGGCTTCTGGCTGTTGCGGGATCAGCGCGGCTGGATGGCGGGAAGCATGTTCGCGCTCGCCACCGCCATCAAGGTGTTTCCGGTGGCGGTGTTTCCCTATCTGGTCTGGCGCCGGCAATGGGCGGCGGCCGCAAGCATGCTGGTGTTCCTGATCGTGTTCCTGTTCGTGCTGCCGGCGCCGTTCCGCGGCTTCCAGCATAATGCCGCCGAGCTGAAGACCTGGTACCAGGGCATGGTGGGGTCGAGCTCGGAGAAGGGGTTCGGCCAGCGCGACGAGCAGAACTGGTCGTGGGTCAATCAGTCGATCATCGCGGTGACGCACCGGCTCACGCGGCCGCTGAATTACAATCAGGACGATCCGGCCAAGCCGGCGCGCACCATGAATGTGGCCAACCTCGATTTCAGGACCGCGAACTGGATCGTGCTGGCGATCTCGCTTGCGATCGGGATCGGCTATCTCGCCGTCATGCCGAAGGCCGCGCGCCGGACCGAACGGTCGGATGCCGAGGAACTAGGCATCCTGTTCTGCCTGATGACAGTGGCCTCGCCGCTGGCCCGTCAATATTATTTTATATGGCTGTTCTTCCCGATCACCGTGCTGGTGCATCGCGCTGCCTATGATACGCGGCCTGCGGTGCGGGCGGGCACCTGGTCGCTGCTGGCGATCGCAGGCGGCCTGCAGCTTCTGTCGCTGCCAGTCTTTCCGAAGGACCTGCAGGCGTACGGCAACAATCTCGTCGCTACCATCGTCCTGGCGGCGGGACTGGTCTGGCATATGCTCCATCCCCCGCCTGCGAATGCCGCCGATGCCTTGCCTCAAGCCACAAGCGGGCTACAACGTGACCCAAACGACAACGCCCACAGCGAAGGGAACCAGTGATGTCCAACGCCGAGCTCCAGCCGGTCCTCGACCGCATCGACGCCGATTTCGACAACAGCCTGGAGCGGCTGTTTGCGCTGTTGCGGATCAAATCGATTTCGGCCGATCCGGCCTTCGCCGGCGATTGCAAGGCCGCCGCCGATTATCTGGCGAAGGATATCGCAACGCTTGGCTTGACCGCGGAAGTGCGGCCGACCGCGGGGCATCCGGCCGTTGTCGCCAGGATGAATGGGGCCGGCGCCGGCGGGCGGCCGCATGTGCTGTTCTATGGTCACTACGACGTGCAGCCGGTCGATCCCTTGAACCTGTGGCACCGGCCGCCGTTCGAGCCTGTTGTGACCGACCATGCCGACGGTCGCAAGATCATCGTCGCGCGCGGCGCTGAAGACGACAAGGGACAATTGATGACCTTCGTCGAAGCCTGCCGGGCCTGGAAGCAGGTGACGGGATCGCTCCCGGTCGACGTCACCATCATCATCGAAGGCGAGGAAGAGGTCGGATCGAAGAATTTCGTGCCGTTCCTGGAGAAGAACAAGGACGACCTGAAGGCGGACTTCGCGCTGGTCTGCGACACCGGCATGTGGGACCAGAACACGCCGGCGATCACCACCTCGCTGCGCGGCCTCGTCTATGACGAGGTCAAGATCAAGGCCGCCAGCCGCGACTTGCATTCCGGCCTGTTCGGCGGCGGCGCGCAGAACCCCATCCGGGTGCTGACCCGCATTCTCGGCGGCCTGCACGACGACAACGGTCACATCACCATCCCCGGCTTCTACGATGGCGTAAAGGACCTGCCGCCGGACATCCTGGCGCAGTGGAAAAGCCTCAACATGACGCCGGATTCGTTCCTGAAGCCGATCGGCCTTTCGCTCCCCGCCGGCGAGAAGGGCCGCCTCTTGATCGAACAGGTCTCCTCGCGCCCGACCTGCGACATCAACGGCATTATCGGCGGTTATACCGGCGAGGGTTCCAAGACGGTAATCCCGGCGGAAGCCTCCGCCAAGATTTCGTTCCGGCTGGTGGTGGGACAAGACCCGGAGAAAATCCGTAAGGGTTTTCGCGAGTACGTCACCTCGCGATTGCCCGCCGATTGCAAGGCCGAATTCACCGATCATTCCACCGCGCCGGGGTTCGCGCTCGACTGGAACATGAAGCCGCTCGCCGCCGCCAGGCGCGCGCTGACCGACGAGTGGGGCAAGGAAGCGTTGATGATCGGTTCAGGCGGCTCGATCCCGATCGTTTCGGATTTCAAGCGCACACTCGGCCTCGATACCGTGCTGGTCGGCTTCGGCCTCGACGACGACAACATCCATTCGCCGAACGAGAAATACGACCTGAAGTGTTTTCACAAGGGCATCCGCTCCTGGGCGCGGATTTTGGGGGCGTTCGCTGAAACGCCGCGCTAAACAGCGCGTCCAGCCCGTGTCCCGGACGCGGTGCACCGCGCCGCAAAGCGACGTGGTGAACCGCAGAGCCGGGACCCACGACAGGCGTAGTGTAGGTCCCGGCTCTGCGGAGCAGCGTGAAGAACGCTGCACCGCGTCCGGGACACGGTCGTCAAAATAAAAACGCCGCCCGGAATGGGCGGCGTTTTGATTCGGTCGTGCAGAGGTCGTTGGCGAACACCCTACACTGAATTCCCAAGATTTCAATTCCGGTAACTGGGGTCGATACGGTCGAGCTTGCGCAGCAGCGGCGGCCAAACGAGGTTGGTCGAGCGCATTTCCATCCGCTCGGGATTGTGAAAGAACCCCTCGTTCCTGTCGACCACGGCCTTCTCGATCGGGTAGGCGGTCGGGCCCAGCATGCGGGTGCGCACCTGCATCGTGCAGGCCCGTTCCAGGTGGTACATGCGCTCGAAGGCGGAGGCGACCGAGCGGCCGACGGTGAGCGTCCCGTGATTGCGCAGCAGCATGTGGTTCTTGTCGCCGAGGTCTTTTTGCAGCCGCGGACGTTCGTCGTAGTCCAGCGCCACGCCTTCATAGTCGTGATAGGCGAGGTCATGGGTGACGAAATGTGCGGTCTGGTTCATCGGCAGCAGGCCTTCCATGCAGCTTGCCACTGCCGTGCCGTCGGGCGTGTGCAGATGAAGCACGCAGCCGGCGTCTTCGCGCACCTCGTGGATCGCCGAATGGATGGTGAAGCCGGCCGGGTTGATGCTGTAATCGCTCTTGGTCAGCTGGTTGCCGTCGAGGTCGACCTTGACCAGGCTCGAGGCGGTGATCTCGTCGAACATCAGCCCGTACGGGTTGATCAGGAAGTGATGCTCGGGGCCGGGGACGCGCGCCGAGATGTGGGTGTCGACCAGATCGTCCCAGCCGTACAGCGCGACCAGGCGATAGCAGGCGGCGAGGTTGACGCGCTGGTTCCATTCGGCGTCCGTCATGCCGGACGGGATTTCCTTGAGGCGAGCTTCGGCTGGCGACATGACAGGTCTCCCGTGCATTGTTGATTTTGGCGCACAAGCCTAGTCCTGCGCCCAAGGTTCGACAAGCCGCGGCAAGGCGATGGCCGCTTGTGGCAGTCATGCCTTTGCGGTCTATCGAGGGTTATGGTGCCGGTATAGCCAGCAGGGTCGAAATGCTCCGGCCGCGGATGTCGTAGACGCGCGCGAATACAACGTCGTCGCGCTTGATTTCCACCATGACAGGCGCGGTGAGGCCCTTGCAGTAGAACTCGCCCAGCGTCATCGCGAAGTCGGCGGCGCTGGAGTCCCAGCCGATTGCGAAATCCGGCCCCAAGGCTACCTGCGCCGGACGTTGCGGGCCGCACACCGCGACCTTCCATTTACGCCCCCGCGGCGCCACTTCCTGCCGCTCGACCAACTCTTCGCGCAGGCCATCGGAAGCCTGCTTCAGCGCCAGGCCCCAATAATCCAGCATGAAGAAATTGTCGGCGGTGCGAACCGTGCCGGCGACATGGTTGAAGTGGGTGTATTCGTAAGGATGCAGGCGGATCATCTCGCTGAGCGGCAGCAACAGGCCGAACGTGAATACGGCGAGCGCGGCCGGCTGCCAGCTGCGGCGGTTTTCCTTCAACCAGTTCATGGCCCAGCCGAAGGCAATACCAGCCAGCACCGTCATCGGCGGGATGACGAATATGAAATGCCGGATGCCGTTGTAGAGCGCGGGCCGCTTCACCATCGCGATCACCAGCGGCAGCGTCGCCGCCAGCGTTAGCATCAGCAGAATGGTCTTGCGGCGGGCCGGCACGCCGGAACGCGACAGCGCCCTGAAGGTGCCGACGATTCCGGCGAACAACAGCGCCAGCAGCACTTCGGGAAGCTGCAGCGCGAACAGCGTCGGCAAATACGACCACGGCATGTCCGGCACCGACACCAGCGCGCCGTCGAACATTTCCTTCCAGGGCTTTTCGAAGAAATGCGAGAAATAGGTCAGCGCCTGGAACGGATGCCCCGGCTCCATGATCGACCATGGCCACACCAGACCCATCAGCAGATAGCCGAACACCAGACCCGGCAGCAGCACGTACACCACATGGGCGAAGCGATGCGCGGCTTCGCGGGCGCCTTGCGTGCGGTACTCCTCGATCAACAGCGGCACGAAGCCTGCCACCGCGTAGATCAGCGCCAGCCCGCCGAGAACCCGGCAGCCGATGGAAAGGCCGGCGCCGAGTCCGACGATCAGGATGGTTCGCGGCGAGGGCGCGGGATACTCTTCGGCAAGGCGCACGAGACCCAGGATCAGGATCACCATCGAGACGGCGAACGGTGCATCCTTCGGGTTCATGAACATGTGGCCGTAGAAGGTCGGGCACAGCGCCAGCAGCAACAGCGTCGCTATTCCGGCGAGCGGGCCACCGACCCGGCGCGCCAGCCGCCATGTCACGGCAAGGCCGATCACGCCGACGACAGCGCCGAGCAGGCGGCGCGTCTCGAACAGCTCGAGCGGGATAATCTTGTGCAGCAGCGCGGCCGCCATGTCGAAGCCGCCGCCATACATATAGAGGTTGGCGAACGACAGCGCGCCGGTATCCTTGAAACCGGAACCATACATGCGCAGCAGCAGGTCGGCATATTCAGCGTGGGTATAGTCGTCCCAGCCCAGCCCGTAATCACGGAAGGTGAGGCCCGCGACCAAAGTGACTGCGGCCAGTACGACGATGGCAAGGTCGTCGCAGGTCCGCTCCAGCGAGCGCCGCGCGGGCGTATCGAGGGCAGATGTCGTGATAGATGACATGGCTATTGGTTAACCCGGCGTCCCTCTGGCCCAGCGTGCGCGCTTTTGAGCCTCATTCCCCGGCATCCATATAGCGCAGTTCCATTTCCAAGTAATTGCAAATTGTGGCCTAATTCCCTGATGCAACGCAACAATCGCCAGCAATTGGTAGGCCGTAGATATACGGGCAGGGCTGAACGCGGCGTGAATGGTATAATTGGTTGCCGCGAATCCTTCTGTCGCGAAGAGATTTTTGAGGAACGCTGCGCGTAATTGCCGGTTGGCCATGCGCACATTATGACGGTATCGTGGCGTTGGCGGACTGCGAGCATTTCGGGCGCAGCCGGGGGGTTAGTTCGATGATGGTTGGCATGTTGGTTGCCGGTATCGGCCTTGTTTTGGCGGGCCTGCTGGCGATCGGCTACGGAATTTCGGTCAAGGAGTTCAGTGTCGGAACGACGCTGATCGAATGCGGCGTGATCGGCGTTTGCACCGGCGCGATCATGCTTGGGCTCTGGATGGCCGTCCGGGAACTGAGGAATATCGCCCGGCAACTCGGCGCCGGCGTGCCGCAGCCGCGCGGCGAAGTCACGGTGCGGCCGGCGCTGCCGCCGGGTATCTCACCCACACCCGCTGGTGATGGCGGTTTCCTGTTCAATCGTGACCAGCAGGCCGCGGAGAGTGCCGCCGGCACTCAGCCCGACACAGCTTCGGCGTCATCCACGCCACCCTGGCAGGATGAGGCTGCCTCGCGCGCCTCGCCGCGTAGCGACGCACCGCCTGAAGCCGCGCCCGCCGAGGCCGCGCCTGCGGCGAAGCCGAAGCGCAACCTGTTGTTTTCCACGACGTCGCGGAAAGAGCGCGAGCGGGCGCAGGCGCGTACCAGCGAGCCGTTGCCGCCGGACCTTCTGTCGGGGGAGCTGCGCCCGAACCCGTCGGCGGCGCCGCCGCTGCCGCCCGTGCCCGCCGAGACGCCGCCTGCATCGTTCGACGATGCCTGGCCGAAATCGGAAAGGGCGAGGCCCGGAGACGCTCTGCCACAGCGGCGCGCGCCCCGAACGCCCTCGACCTTCAACGAGGCCAACGGCGCCGCGGCGCGAACCGAGGAGCAGCCTGCGGTGACGGTGCTGAAGTCGGGCGTCGTCGATGGCATGGCCTATTCGCTCTATTCGGATGGATCGATCGAGGCTCAGATGCCGGAAGGCATGATGCGCTTTGCCTCCATCGACGAGTTGCGAGCGCACCTCGACCACCGGCCGTGAGGTAGACAATACTTGCCATGAGGCCCGGTTCGAAAATAAAACGCCGTTGTCCTTGTCAGATTCCCGGTAATCCGCTCATATTTGCCAAGTTGTACTAGATTCTGTCTATGTATAGGTGCGGCCAGATACTGTCAGAACCCAACGGCGCCGCGCGCCCCCGATTCCAGGAAGGTTGTTGAGCCATGACCGATTCCGCCGGCAAAACGCCCGTCGAACTGACGGCCAGCATCGTCTCGGCCTATCTCAGCAACAATCCGACGCAGGCATCCGAAATTCCGAACCTGATCAGCCAGGTGCACGCCGCCCTGCTGCGGGTATCGACAGGCCGGACCGACACCCCGCTCGAGCCGGCCAAGCCGGCGGTGACGATCAAGAAATCGATGACGCCGGAATATCTGATCTGTCTCGAGGACGGCAAGCGCTTCAAGTCGCTGAAACGGCATCTGCGCACGCAGTACAACATGACGCCGGAGCAATACCGCGACAAATGGGGCCTTCCGGCCGACTATCCGATGGTGGCGCCGAATTATGCGGTGGCGCGGTCGCAACTCGCCAAGAAGATGGGCCTCGGCCAGCAGGCGCGCAAGCGGAAATAGCCGCCGTCATTGCGAGCGAAGCGAAGCAATCCATCGTGCGGCAAACAAAGTATGGATTGCTTCGTCGTAAGAACTCCTCGCAATGACGGATCCTTGCAATATCTTGGGTCAGTCCCTCAAGTCGCAGCGGCGAGCGCTTCGCGCGCATCGGAGCGGATGCGTTCGACCATTGAGCGCAGGCCGTTGGAACGTTGCGGCGTGAGGTGCTCGCGAAATCCGAATTCGTCGAACACCGCGATCGCGTCCGTCGACAGGATCTGCTGCGGCGTGTGGCCGGAATAGAGCGTCAGCAGGATCGCTATCAGGCCGCGCACGATGTGGGCGTCGCTGTCGCCGAGATAGTTCAACCGCGGTTCGCCGTTGCCGCGGCGGTCGATCTGTTTGGAGAGCCAGACCTGGCTGGCGCAGCCATTGACCTTGTTGGCGGCGGAATGCTCGGTCTCCGGCATTGGGGCCAGCGTGCGGCCGAGTTCGATGACGTACCGGTAGCGGTCGTCCCACTCGTCCAGCAGCGCAAAATTGTCCCTGATCTCGTCGATCGTCATTGTGGCCTGCGTCCCGTGTGCCGAAACGGTTATATAGGATGTGGGGGTCGCGAAAGCGACGAAAATGGAACCGGTTCCGGGCCTATTTTCCGGCCCCTCCGGTCATGGCGCAGACGTGACGCGCCATTCCGCCGCGAGATCGTCAGGCATCAGCGTGTCGCGCGGCGCGGCGTTCGCCAGCGATGCTTCGGGCGCGCCCGCGGCACCGATCGAGCCGGTATGGTCAGGCGCTTTCTTGTCGGGCTTGTCGGTGATGATCTGATACAGCTTGCGCGCGCCGTCCTGGGCGCGCTGGCCGATGACGGTCGCGGCCTGGCCGCCGACCTCGCAAGCCGCCGGCTGACGCTTGCAGAACTGGCCCATGTCGGAAACGGCGGCGGTCGCGGCCTGCACGGCTTCGGATGCGCCGATCTGCGGCAACTTGTCCGATTCAGGCGTCTTTTCCCTGGGCAACAGCACGAGCACGAGCCCTAGCCAAAACGTCATGCGAAGCAGAAAAAACATCTCGCGACCCCGGTCGTCTCTTTTGGTTCTGTTGCGGTTGCGCCCGCAGCTTTGTTCCTGACTAGCAGCCGCCGATAAATCGGAAGTGTTTGCATTGAGGTAAATTCGCCGAAAATCCGAATGATTTGATTCGGCGTAAATTTTCGATTGATGCTGCGATCACAGCAAAGTGGGCACGATCGGCGCGTCCACCATTTCGAAACCATAGATCGATCGAGGCGGAAACCTGTCGTTCACCATCTGCGTCGAATGAGCATCACGAGACCGGTTAAAGCCTCGCGAATACACGCTGATTGGTAGCCGGCCGCCGTGCCTTAGCGTTCGCTTAAGTTCACTCTGACACGGTGGCGCAAAGATAAAGGGGGCGTTCCGGCGCGTCTGTACGACGAACAAGCCGAAGCGCGAGAGCCGTGATTGTTTTGAGTATCATCCGCGATTGTCTCGATGCGCTGCTGCACCCGTCGGCACGCTATGACGCGCTGACGCGCGCCCGGCATCGCGCGTTCATGGCGCCTCGGTTGCTCGGCAGCCTGGTCGCCTTCGCGGCGTTTCCGCTCTATCTGGCGATACGCGGCGCGCCCACCGCGCTTGAGGTTGCGGCATTCGCCTGGCTGATCGCACCGATCCTGTTGTCGTGGTTCCTGTCGCGCACCGGCCGTTACGAGGGCGCGCATATGCTGTCGTCGCTGGCGCTGGCAGGCCTCGTCATGATGGTTGCACTGGGCACCGGAGGCATTGAATCCTTCGCCGCGGTCTGGCTGATCGTTATCCCGCTCGAAGCGGCGCTTTCGGCCTCGCGCCGCGTGGTTGCGTTCGCCTTTGCGGTGGCAATGTCGAGCGCGGCACTGTTGATCGTATTCGGATACTATCACCTGCTGCCAGCGCCGGATTTCAGCGCGTCGGTGCGCGGCGCGCTGACCGGGTTCGGCGTAATCTCGGCGATCCTCTATGCCGCGGGTCTTGCCTTTGGCGCCGAGTCGCTGGCGCGGACCAGCGTGGCGCTGCTTTATGTCGAGGAAGACCGTTATCGCTTGCTGGCGCGAAACATGAGCGACGTGATCTCGCGTCACAGCCGCAACGGCGCCGTGCAGTTCATCTCGCCCGCGGCCGAAGCGATGCTGGGCACCTCCGTCGCCAGGCTCGGCGGCCATGGCCTGTTCGACCGCGTCCACGTCGCCGACCGTCCGGCCTATCTCACCGCCTTGTCGGAGGCCGCGCGTGGCGGCGAGGCGCAAAGCGTCGAGTTCCGGCTGCGGCGCGATCCCGTTCGCGGCCAGAGCCATCCCGCCGATTTCATCTGGGTCGAGATGCGCTGCCGGCCGCTCGAGCAGCCCTCGCCCGAGGTCGAGGTCGTCGCCGTGATGCGTGACGTCACCGACCGCAAGCTCCAGGAGCAGGCGCTCGAACTGGCGCGCACCGTTGCCGAGCAGGCGGATGCGTCCAAGACGCGCTTCCTTGCCACCATGAGCCACGAATTGCGCACGCCGCTCAACGCCATCATCGGTTTCTCCGAGATGATCGTGCAGGAAGATGTGCTGATGGTGGGCGCGGCGCGCCGCAAGGAATACGCGCAGCTGATCAACGATTCCGGCCAGCACCTGCTCGGTGTCGTCAACGGCATCCTCGACATGTCGAAGATGGAATCCGGCAGTTTCGAGATTTCGCCGGAGCCGTTCGGACCCCGTGCCGCGCTGCTCCATTGCTGCAACCTGCTGGCCTTGAAGGCGCGCGAAAGCGGCGTCGATCTCGTCACCCGCGTGCCGGAGAATGTACCCGTCATGACCGGCGATCCGCGCGCGTTCAAGCAGATTGCGCTCAACCTGATCACCAACGCCATCAAGTTCACCGAACGCGGCGGCAGTGTCACGGTCTCGGCCGCGGTCGAGGGATCGCGCCTGATGCTTCGCGTCACCGACACCGGTGTCGGCATCGCGCCCGACGATCTCAAGCGGATCGGCGATCCCTTCTTCCAGGCCGGCAAGACCTATCAGCGCAGGCACGAAGGCACCGGCCTCGGACTGTCGATCGTGAAAGGCCTGGTCGGGTTGCACCATGGCGACATCAACGTGCACAGCAAGGTCGATGAAGGCACCTCGGTGACCGTGGCCTTGCCGCTCATATACAAGGCGCCGGTGGCAGAAGCGCCTTCCAGCAATGTCGCGACGCTGAAGCCGGCGCTGCGATCAGGATCACAAGAGCAAGCCCATCAGGTAAAGAAAAGTGCCTAAGCGAATGATCGAGAACGACGAGATGCCGCGCCGCCGCCGTGGTGCCAGGGCCGTAGCGGTCGGGGTGGACGACGAGCGCGGGCTTGCGATGCGCATTCTGCTGCACAGTCCGAAGGATATGCTGGCGGGCGCGCTCGCCGTTGCCGCGATCGGCGCCATCCTGATCAATGCGCTGTTCCTGCAGGCCGGCCGTCATCCCTCGCCGATGTTCGGCTCGGTCGTGACAATGCCGCAGCCCTCAGCGGCCGTGGTGCTGCCGCGTCCGCGCCCGGTCGAACTCGCCGCTCGGTCTGCGGAGCCCTCGCTGTTCGAACCGAAACCAATTGAGATCCGGAGCGCCGAACCCAAGGCTTCCGAACCCAAGGCTTCCGATCCCAAAACCGGCGATCCGATGACCAGCCTGGTGGCCAAATCGACCGCCGCGCCGGTCACCGCCACACCCGCAAATGTGATGCGGCCGCCGGCGCCGATCCCGATGGCGCAGAGCGCAGGCGCGCGTCGCGTCGCGGCGGTGCAACGTGCGCTCACCGAATATGGCTACGGCCAGTTGAAGCCGACGGGCGCCATCGGCGCCGATACCCAGGCCGCGATCACGAAATTCGAGCGTGACCGCAAGATCCCGGTGACCGGACAAATGTCGGATCGCCTGGTGCGCGAACTCACCGCGATGATTGGCCATTCGATCGACTAGCCTGCCGCCGTCCGCCGGCCTATCGTTGTCCGCATGCGATTGAAATCAAGTATCTGGGTGGCGGCCTATCTGCGCCGTTGCCAGACCGAGGGAATCTTCGGCGCCGTGCGCAGGCGCGGCGCGGAAGAGGCCGGTGCGGTATTCGTCAAGGTGACCCATCTCGACGGCAACGCCATGCTGTACGGACCGGCGCCCCAGACCGTCTATGATGAGAGCCGGCCGACCGAGCGGCTGTTCCTGCCGACTTCGCCGCAGCCGGTGCCCGAGCAGTCCGTGGAAGAACGCCTTGCCAAGGAAGTCCGCTTCGATCCGGATACCTGGATCGTCGAGACCGAGGACCGGGCAGGACGGCATTTTCTGGATCTGGCGAAGGCCTAGCGCTGCGAACCGTCGGTGCCGGTACGCACCTTTGGCGCGCTGCCCGGCTGAACCGCGGGACGCGTCTGCGAAGGGCTTGAGCGCGCGCGATTGCGCTCGTCGTCGTAGAGCGCGGCGCGATATTTGGCGCGGGTCACCGCCATGGTCGAGCCGCGCCAGGCGGCCAGCATCACCAGCGCCGATCGCTCGGTCAACCGGTCGTAGAGCCGCGACAGCCGGTAGACGTTGTGCACGGAGGAGCCGAACGCGGGATTGAGGAACAGCAGCACCCGCTGGAACGCGGCGGAGGGCATGTCGAGCGCGCGCGCCGCGCACGCCAGCGGCTCGCCGCCGGGATCGTTCACGACCTGGGTCGCGATCCGCGCCGGCAGGATCAGGGCTTCACCGATTTCGAGCGCAAAGTTTCCGGTATCTTCGGCAAACGCCGCCATCTCCAGCGTCTCGATGGCGCGTTTGGCACGGGCGGGTGGAATTCGCGCGGAAGCCTTCAGCGGCGTTTCGTTGAGATTGTGCAGGATCAGCGCACGTTCGCTGGCATTGGCCGAAAAGAACAGGTCGGTGATCTCGGCGGCATCGTTTGGCCGCATCGACAGATTGGAGGCCATGCGCAGCTGCGCTTCGGTGGGCGCCCGGGCCGCTGGCGCTTCGGACGGCGCTGCAGGGATCGCGGGCGCGACCGGCAGGATCTGGCCGGGGTGGGTGCGCCGCAATCCGAGCTTGTTCATGATCTCGAACGGCGTTGCCGGATAGACGGCGAGCCGGGCGCGAACCGCAGCACGGGTGGCGTCATCGACCTCCTCGATCAGGCGGGAGGTCAGTTCGACGAACTGGCGCTCCTCGTCGGCCGAATGCGCGCTGGCCTGGACATAAAGGTCCGTCAGCACGCGCAGCAAAGTGGGGCGGATATCGACGCCCTCACGGCGGGAGAGCGTCATCAGCCCGTCGAAACCTGGAAACAATGGAGTTGCGGTCATGTCCGGTGTATGCGACTTGGAAATCCCTCGTTTGAGCCTACGCCGGCCGGCTTTAAGGGCTGGTTAAGGAAAACAACCTGTGAAGAGATAGCGCGGTTTTTGCGGGTGCCTGTTAAGGCACAGCCGTCGGCAGGCCCGCCGGGCGGGGCCTGCGGATTAAGATGCCGTTAACCACGTCCTGTTCTTAATGATGGCATGTCGCCGGCCAAATCATGTCCGCGCGGCAACCAGCGAGAACGGAACATGGGCACCATCATTGAATTTCCGGCGGATGCGGCTTCGCGGCGGCTGGGGATGGATGGCGCTTCACGCGAGGGCTTGGGCACGGTGCTGATCCTCCCCGTTGTCCGGATCGAACGTCCGAGCGAGGAGAGCGGCGGGCGCGGACCGGAAGAAGGCACAGCCCCCGGTCGTCGTCGCCGTCGGCGGCCCTGAAAACGGACGTCTGAAATGCCGGAGCTGCGCCATCCGATCCGGACTGCCGGGCTTCGGTCACTCCCGGCCTTCATGCTGATATTGATTTGCACAGCCCTCGGCGGCTGCAGCGGCGGCGATTTCGGCCGCACGCGCGGCGACTTCCGCAACGACGACATGCATCGCTGGCTCGGCGCCGAGGCAACCGGCAGTGTAGGCCTCAAGGCATCGGCGTTCCAGCTCAGCGAATACGAGCGCCAGCTTCGCGACCTCGCCTATCCCCTGATCGAGCCGCCGCTTTCGCGCCCAGCCTGGAAGAGCGTGTTCGGCGACTATCAGCCGCTGCCTTCGCCATGGCGGCAGAAGGTCGTGTTCGACCGCACCACCTATGGCCGCGCGCTGATCGACGAGCCGCACCGCTCACACACCTCGCGCTACCAGCAATTGATCGAGGACGTGCGCAACGACATCACCCGGTTCGAGCCGTTCTTTGCCTCCGCGATCCGCGTGATCGAACTCGACCGCAAGCGCAGCGCCAGCCTCAAGCTGGTCTCGGAGCTGTCGCCGGCCGAACAGGCCGACGCCGTCGCCCGCATGGAAGAGAACACGTTGATCGTGCAATGGGTCCAGCAATGCCTGGAGCGGAGGATCTCCTCGTACCGGTGGGCGCTCGAGCGGCTGGTGATCCAGACGCCCGACACCATTGCCGCCGACGCCGATCGACTGATCGGCGAACTTGCGGCGCAGACCGCCAATCCGCCGGTCGCCGCCACCCCCGTGATCGGGCGTGCCGTGGTCGTGAAAGGCTAGGCACGGCGCTGTCCGGCAGCCGACCGCGAGCCCCGGACAGCAAAATATCGAAAACAACCCCATGCACAGTAGAAAGCCCGTATCGGGTTACCTTTTTCTGGCCGTGCTGCGACGTTTGGTGCGGCCTGTTTTCCGGCGCCGACCCTACCGCTTGCCCTTCGCCGGCGGGGCAGGCGGGGCCAGCGCGGGCGCGGGCTGCTTCGGCGGCGGCGGCTCCTCGGTTTGAAGCGTGCAGCGCGATGCCGCGAGCGAGGCCTGCGCCTGCGGCATCAGGCCGGGCTCCGGCGCCAGCGCCTTCAATACGATCAATCCGGTCGTGGTCGGGGAATCGATGATCAGCCGGTCGGCGGCGGTGACTTCCTCGTCTTCCGGCAATTCGGAATGCTGCGCTTCCGTCATCAGGTCGAGTTCGATCACCTTGCGCCCCGCGGAGCGATCGTTGATGGCGTAATAGGCGACTTCGTTGCGGGTGTAGAACGACACCGACGTATAGGCCTGGCTGACCGGCACCGTGAGTTTCAGCGGAGCGGTCGACAAATCGTAGCGGCAGATCGCCATCGCAAACGCCGGGTCCATGAACGGCATCGGCGCGTTGTTGGGATCGGCCAGCGCCAGCGGGGTCACCGCATTGAGTTTGGTCATCGGCGTCAGCCGCGAATAGGCGTCCTGGGTTGCGATGCGCGGCAGCGCCAGCACGCTGACGAGATGCACCACGCCACCCAGCAGCACGCCCGCGATGATGGTGAACAGGAGCCGGATCATGGGCAGCCCACCGTCGATATCGTCGGCATCGGCGCGTCGCGCTGCGTTCGCGTCGCCACCCCGACCGGCGTATCGTACAATCGCAGCATCAGCGCGTAGCGCTCGATGCCGCCGGTCGGCAGCCAGTTGCCGGCGCGCGAACGGGAAGCGACGCGGATTTCGAACGCACCGTCGGAGCCGCGGATGATTTCCTGGCTGGTGAAGCCGTAGCGCTGCAGCGAATTGGCAACCAGATGGCCCTTGCGGTCGAACAGCGTCAGCGTCCAGAATCTTGCGGCCGGCGTCACGCCGCTGACGACCACGTCGCAGCGTCCGTCGAGCGGCTTCTTCTTGTCGTCCGTGATCGCCGAGAAGGCGATGCCGTCGCCGGTGCCGATCGGCAATTCGCCGCTGCGGGCAATCGAGGCCCGCGAATAGGGGTCGATGTCGGCGGAGCCGCTCCTTGGTCGCGCCGTCCATGCGCCGATCGTGAGCGTGCCGAGATCGGTGCCGCGCGTCGCCGTCATATAGGTCGAACCCAGACCGACGGCGGTGGCAAGCGCCAGCGCCAGCAAGGTGATGAAGATCAGCCGCACAGGCCAGCGCTCCCGGTCACGGCACTAGAGCAGGATGAAGTAAAATTGAATCGGTCTGGCGGCAGACTCGTTGCACCTCGCCCGCTTGCGGGGGAGGTCGGATCGCATCGAACGATGCGATCCGGGTGGGGGCTCTCTCCACGCGATGACTCGCGGTGACACCCCCACCCCAGCCCTCCCCCGCAAGCGCGGGAGAGGGGGCGCAGCTCCATCGTGGATGCAATTCGATCCAATCTCATCCCACACTAGTTCTTCCGCTGCGCCGGCGGAGCCTGGTCGCCGGCGGCTGCGACGTAATTGTCCGGGAAGGCCAGCGCGCCCGACGTGGCAGGCTTGGCCGGCTCGGTGGCTGACGTCTTGCCTGCGGACTTGCCGGCGTCGTCGAGCAGTTTTTCGACGCGCACCAGGATGTCGGCGCCGCGTTTTGTCAGGACCGGCGGCGGTCCGGGCTTGGTCTCCAGAATCTTCGGCGCGCCATTGGCGGCGACGGTAGCGGGCTGGGCGGGCGGCGGCAGTTTCGTGCCCATGCCGATGCCAGGGATTTCCTTCACCTCCACGCCCTGGTGGGCGGCGACCATGATGTCGTGCCAGGTCTGCGCCGGCAGCGAACCGCCGGTCATGCGGTTGGTCGGCGAATAGTCGTCATTGCCGTACCAGACCGCACAGGTGAAATTGCCCGTGTAGCCGACGAACCAGGCATCGCGATAGGCGTTGGTGGTGCCGGTCTTGCCGGCGGTCGGAATGCCGTCAAGTGCAGCGCGCCGCGCCGTACCTTCGCTGACGACGTGGCTCATCATGCCGGCCATGTCTGATGCAACGGAGGCGGGGATCGCCTGCAGCGGCTTCCTGCCGTCGCGGTCGAAGCGCCAGACCAGGTCGCCGGCGCCGGTGCGCACTTCCAGCACCGCATGCGGTTTGACCGACTTGCCCTTGTTCGGGAAGGTCGCATAGGCCACCGCGTGTTCGAGCACGGTGACTTCGTCGGAGCCGATCGGCATCGATGGTGTGTCAGGCAACGGCGCCGTGAGGCCGAACTTCCGCGCCACTTCGGTGATCTTGACGCGGCCGGCCTTGGCCGGGTTCGGCGTCTTGCCGCCGAGCGCGATCGAGAGCTTTACGGGGACGACGTTGATCGATCGCGTGATCGCCTGCGTCAGCGTCACCGAGCCGGAATAGGAGTGGCCATAGTTCTGCGGGCACCAGTTGCCGATGCAGACCGGGCCGTCGACCACGATCGATGTCGGCTTGAAGCCGTTCATCAGCGCCGTGGTGTAGACATAGGGTTTGAACGAGGAGCCCGGCTGCCGGTAAGCGTCGACGGCGCGGTTGAACTGGCTCGCGCCATAGTCGCGTCCGCCGACCATGCCGCGGACGCCGCCGTCGAGATCGGCGATGACGGTCGCGGCCTGCGTCGCGTGGTAGTCGCGGCCGAACTGGCGCAACTGGTTTTCGATCGCCTCTTCGGCGGCGCGCTGCACGTTCATGTCGATCGCGGTGCGGACCACGAAGACGCGCTCGGTGTAGGATTTCGGAAACGTGTCGACCAGTTTGCGCATCTCGTCGAACGCATAGTCGAGATAGTAGTTCGGCGAATTCTCGTCGCGGCGATCGACGGCGACTGCCGGATTGCGCCGGGCGCCGAACACCTGGCCCTCGGTCATGAAGCCGGCGTCGACGAGGTTGTCCAGCACCACGTTGGCGCGGGCGCGCGCGGCCGGCAGGTTGATGTGGGGCGCATATTTGGTCGGCGCCTTGAACAGGCCGGCCAGCATGGCGGATTCCGCGAGATTGACGTCGCGTGCCGACTTGTTGAAGTAGAAATGCGCGGCACCATCGACGCCGAACGTGCCGCCGCCCATATAGGCGCGGTCGAGATAGAGTTTCAAAATCTCGTTCTTGGTGAGCCGCGTCTCCAGCCACACTGCGAGGAACGCTTCCTTCACCTTGCGCTCGATGGTGCGCTCGTTGTTCAGGAACAGGTTCTTGGCGAGCTGCTGGGTGATCGACGAACCACCCTGGCGCACGCCGCCGGCCTGCGCGTTGGTGACGAGCGCGCGCGCCAGACCCGGGAAGTCGATGCCGAAATGGTCGTAGAAGCGGCGGTCTTCGGTGGCCAGCGTCGCCTTGATCAGGTTGTCCGGGAAATCTTCCAGCGGGATCGAGTCGTTGTGCTTGATGCCGCGGCTGCCGATCGGGTTGCCGTAACGGTCGAGGAACGACACCGCGAGATCGGATTTCTTCAGCCAGTCGTCGTCGGCGGTTTCGCGGAAAGCCGGCACCGCGAGCGCCAGCATCAGAATGAGTCCGCCGAGCCCGATGGTGGCGGCTTCGGACAGCGGCTCGATGAACACCCAGCGCTTCCAGCGGCCGACATAGAAGCGGTCCATGAAGGTCGAGAACCGCTCGTAGAGTTCGCGCGCGCCCTTGCCGGAAGAGAACAGCGTCGAGTCGATGCGTGCGTCGATATCCAGCAGGATGTGCTGGATCTTTTTCTTCCATCGCGCTGGAATGATCTCGCGCACCGGGGCCCTTGATCGGTTCGTAGGCGCTCATGCGCCTGGCGGGGCGCGATCGAGACGTCTTGCTTTGATGTTGCGGCAAACCCAAGGCGCTTTTGCGGCCTGCTAGGCGAGCTTGGGGACTCGCGGTTGTTCTATCCGAGCGTAGGCCATAAACCAATGGTCTGGCTCATCATTTTGATGGTCAGCACCAACGCCGCCCCCGGCTTTTTCGTCCCCTCTGGCCATCCCGCTTGCGCCGCGGCCACCCCACCTCCTAGAAGGGCGTCCACCGAGCCCTTTTGGAAACCGTCCGATTCCATGACCGCACCACCCAAGCCCGTTTCAAGCCAGGAAGGATTCTTCTGGAAAACCAAGACGTTGGAAGAGATGTCCAGCGTCGAATGGGAGAGCCTGTGCGACGGCTGCGCGCGCTGCTGCCTGGAAAAGCTCGAGGACGAGGATACCGGCAAGATCTATTTCACCCACGTCTCCTGCAAGCTGCTCGATGCCGGTACCTGCGCCTGCAAGGACTACCCGAACCGTTCCGCCAAGGTTCCGGACTGCGTCCGGCTGACGCCGCAAAACGTCCGCACGCTGAACTGGCTGCCGCCGAGCTGCGGCTACAAACTGGTCGCCGAGGGCCGCGATCTCTATTGGTGGCACCCGCTGATCTCGGGCGATCCCAACACCGTGCATGAGGCCGGCGTTTCCGTGCGCGGACGGGTGCAGGGAACGGAGAGCGAGATCGCGGACGAAGATCTCGAGGATCACATCGTGCAGTGGCCGGCGCTGTTGCCGAAGCGGGCGCGGCTGAAAAAGCGGCCGAAACCCTGACGTTTCACGCCAGGCGCGATCACGTGATTGCGACGATGTCCTCGCGGGATGCTCCCATGCGCGCATGCGTCTGCCGCAAGGGGAATTTGCGCTCTACAGTGCGCTCGATATAGCGCTTCCATCTCGGCGGCCTCTGCCGCGAAGAAAATATTACGTATCAGATGAACAAGCTCGAACGGCAGAACGGTCAACCTGCCGACCAGGATACATTGTCAGACGAAATTGCCGGCGAGCTCTCGCACATCACGACCGAGGTCATCGATGTCAGCGACGCGCCGCCGATCGCGCCGCCTGCGCCGCTGACGCAGGACGAGGTTCGCACCATCCTCGTCAGCCTGATGATGACGATGTTCCTGGCCGCCCTTGACCAGACCATTGTCGCGACGGCGCTGCCGACCATCGGCCGCCAGTTCCAGGACGTCTCCAGTCTTTCCTGGGTGATCACGGCGTATCTGCTGGCGTCGACCGCGGTGGCGCCGGTGTTCGGCACGCTCAGCGACATCTACGGCCGCCGCGCCATGATCATTGCAGCGCTCAGCCTGTTCATCGCGGGTTCCGTCCTGTGTGCCGTGGCGCCGAACATGCCCGTGTTGATCCTCGCGCGCGGCCTGCAGGGTTTGGGCGGCGGCGGCATCATGCCTGTCGTGCAGACGGTGATTTCGGACCTGGTGACGCCGCGCGAGCGCGGACAGTACCAGGCCTATTTCAGCGGCGTCTGGGTCGCGGCCGGGATCGGCGGGCCCGTGCTCGGCGGCCTGTTCGCCGAACATCTGCACTGGTCGATGATATTCTGGATCAACGTGCCGCTCGCGCTCGGCGCGCTGACGATGCTCTTGCCGAAGATGGCCAAGATCCCGGTGTTTCACCGCAAGCGCAAGGTCGACTGGCTCGGCGGCGTGTTGCTGATGGCGTCCGCGGTGGTGTTCATGCTGGTGCTGACCTGGGGTGGTAACCGTTATCTCTGGCTGTCGCCGACCATCATTGCGATGGTCGGCGCGTCGGTTGCGCTGGCTTGCAGCTTCGTCTGGTATGCGCGCCGGGCCGAGGAGCCATTCCTGCCGCTGTCGCTGCTGGGTGGCACGGTGGCGCCCTATGCGATGGCCGCCGGCGGCTGCGCGCTCGGCGCCATCACCGGGCTGACCGTCGACCTGCCGCTCTATTACCAGGTGGTCTATCAGTTGACCGCCAGTGAAGCGGGTCTCGCCTTGATCCCGCTCGCAGCGATCTCGACCTGCGGTGCCGCGATCGCGGGAAAGACCATGGCGCGCTCCCGGCACTACAAGCGGGTGGCCATTATTGGGGACGCGGTCGCTGCGATCTGCGCCGGCGTGCTGGCGATCACGACACTGCCGTTGTGGGGATTGCTGGTCGTGATGTCGATCTTCGCGCTTGGCCTCGGCACCACCTTTCCGATCAGCGTCGTCTCGCTGCAGAACGCGGTGGCGCGTCCGCAGATCGGCACCGTGACCGGCGCGATGAATTTCTTCCGCTCGCTGATGTCATCGTTCACGGTCGCCGGCTTCACCGCGATCCTGCTGATGGCGCTGGGCGCGGACATCTCGCTGGCCGGTGAGCATCGCGGACCGGTGAATTCCATCCCCGCCGCCGACATGATCACGGCCTTCCGCTACGTGTTCGGCGCTGCCGGTGTGCTGATGACCGGCGCTATGCTCTGCATGATCGCGATGGAAGAACGGCCGCTGGCCGGTCCGGGGACGCCGGCAGAGCTGGCGGAGTAGGGCCCCGCGCGCAGGTCTCGCCGCGGCCCCTCTCTATCCCTGCGCCGCGATTTGATCTAACAGCGGCCGCGGCAAATCAATATCGATCCGACAAGGAGCCGGCCATGAGCAAACCCTCCATCGAACAGTCGAAGATGGGCACCGAGGCCATTGCCTTCTGCATTGCGCGGACCCTGATCGAACGCGATCCATCGCTGAAGGCGCCGATGCGCGCCAACCTGCGCAAGATGTGGGAGCTATTGGAAGAGCGCGAAGACCACGGCGCCGCCGACATGGTGGATACCATGATCAAGGCGCTCAACGATCCCGCGTTCTTCAAGCCGTAAGGGTCCGGACCCAAAATCGCGAAAACAACCCCATGCAAAGTAGGATGGGCGTGCCGGGGCGGCCGATTTGAGCCGTGGTCAAAGCCGATGACCCCTTGCCCGCATCGGGCAATCCAGTGAAGCTGTCTGACAAGCGCGGCTTCTTTCGCAGCTGCGAAAAAGCAATCTGGAGGGACGACCATGGGATCGCGCGCAATTGCCGGCGTTCGAACTGACACGCTTCCGAAGATCGATCGCCGCAGCCTTGTGCTCGGCGCCCTGGCCGCGCCCTTCGTCATCGGTCGTGCGCAGGCGGCCGAAAGCCTGAAGGCCTATTCGATCTGGCCCGAGAACTACTCCCGCCCGATGCTGGAGGCGTTCGAGAAGGCGACCGGCATTCATGTCAATTTCATCCGCTTCTCCTCCGGCGAGGCGTTGGCGCGGTTGCTCGCCGAACGGGGCAATCCGCAGGTCGACGTCCTGTTCGGCGGCCCCGTCGAAACCTTTACCGCCGGTGAGGAGCAAGGCATCTTCGAGGCCTATACCCCGCCGTCGGCGGCCGACCTGCCGAAGCGCTTCAAGAGCGCGCAAGCCATGTGGACCGCGATCGCCGACGATCCGCTGGTGTTCATGACCAACACCAAGTTCCTGCAGGAGCACAATCTGCAGCCACCTACGTCCTGGGATGATCTGCTGAATCCGGCCTACAAGGGTATGCTGCAAATGGCCGATGCGCGCACGTCGGGCACGGCCGTAACGCGCATCTTCTCGATCCTGCAAGTCAACAACCGCAATGAGGATGCCGGCTTCGCTTACATGAAGAAGCTGCGCCAGAATATTCAGGCCTATACCAAGAGCGGCGGCGGCGGAACGGTGCCGGTCGGCCTCGGGCAGGCTGCAGGCGGCATCTTCTTCATCGTCGATGCGTTGTTCACCAGGCAAAAAGGCTACGACGTGCAGATTTCATTCCCCAAGGAGGGGATCGGTTCTGCGGCGGAGTGTATCGGGCTTGTCAAAGGCAACAAGAACGGGGCCGCGGCCCGCAAGCTGATCGACTGGGCGGCAAGTCCGGACATGCAATCGCTGCTGGCGCCGTCGAAGATCAACTTCCTTCCCGCCCATCCGAAGGTGGCGCCGGATCCCGACCTCGCTGCGGTCCTGAAGCAGGCCAAGATCATCGAGATCGATGACCGCTGGGCCGGCGACAACCGCAAGCGCATCATCGACCGCTGGGTAGCCGAAGTCCTGAACGCCGGCTGATGAACGCTTCCGTTCAAACCATCGCGCCGCGCCCTATCGTCCGTCCGGGTGCGTGGCTATGGCGCGGCGGCCTGCTCGGCATCTGGCTGTTACTGCTGATCTTCATCGTCTATCCGCTGCTGATGCTGTTGTCGCGGGCCTTTCTCGACGACGGTCACCTCAGCCTGCAGGCGCTGGGGGCGGCGATCACGGCGCCGAAAAACCTGCGCGCGCTCGGCAACAGCCTGTTGCTGGCGACGATGGTTGGCGTCGCCGGAACGTTGCTGGGATTGGTCTTCGCCTTCACCGTCGAGCGGGTCCGCAGCGCGGGGCGCCTCGCGCGCCTGATCGACTTCTTCACCTTCCTGCCGCTGATTTCGCCGCCGTTTACCACCTCCATCGCGTTCGTGTTTTCGTTCGGGCCGCGCGGCCTGATTACCTACGAATTGCTCGGCATCAAGAACGTCCAGGTCTATGGCCTGACCAGCACGTTTGCCGCGGAAACACTGACCTATTTCCCGATCGCCTATCTCGCGCTGCGGCCGATGCTGGCCTCGATCAGCACCAGCCTGGAGGAGGCGGCCTTCAGCCTCGGCGGCTCGCGCTGGCACGCGTTCCGCACGGTGACGCTGCCGCTGGTGATCCCGGCGCTGGCCAATGCCTTCCTGCTGTTGTTCGGATGCTCGCTGGCGGATTTCGCGACGCCTTTGATTTTGGCCGGCAGCGATTTTTCGGTGCTGCCGACCGAGGCCTATCTGCAGATCACCGGGATGTTCGACCTCAAGAGCGGCGCGATCCTCTCGCTGTTGCTGCTGGTGCCGGCGGGACTGGTGTTCTACACGCAGGAGCGCCTGGTGGCGGGCCGCTCCTATGTCACCGTTACCGGCAAGGCCGGCGTCCTGGCGCAGCACGACTCGGTATCGGGCATCGCCGGCGCCGCGCTGCTGGGATTTTGCCTGCTGGTGTCGGCGCTGATCGTCTATTTCTACCTGCTGCTGTTCTACGCCTCGATCGTGCTGGCGTTCGGCGCCAATCATACGCTGACGCTGGACCATTACCGGGTGATCTTCAGCGAGGGCCTGCCGGCGATCAGGGACACCCTCATCATTGCCCTGATCGGGATGCCGCTTGGCGGCATCTACGGCATCGCCATCGGCTATCTCGTGGGACGAACGACTTTCATCAGCCGCAAGGCGATGGAGGTGGTCAGCATGCTCAACTATGCGCTGCCCGGCACCATCGTCGGCATCGCCTATCTGCTGGCCTTCAACGACGAGCCGCTGGCGCTGACCGGCACCGCGGCGATCCTGATCGCCTGCTATGTGTTCCGTTACAGCCCGATCGGAATCCGCACCACGGTGGCGCTGTTGCAGCAGATCGACAAGAGCATGGAGGAAGCCTCCGCAAGTCTCGGCGCCGGCAGCCTCGTCACGTTCCGGCGCATCATGCTGCCGCTGATCCTGCCGGCCTTCTTCGCCGGCCTCGGCGTCGTCTTCATCCGTTCGATGACGGCGATCAGCGCGACGATCTTCCTGGTCTCGATCAACTGGACGCTGATTACCGTGAAAATTCTCGAGAACATGACCGAGGTGGCGCTCGGGCCGGCGGCGGCGTTTTCGGTGTTCGTGATCGTCGTCGTGGTGCTGGTGACCAGCCTGCTCAACGTCCTCCTGCAACGCCTGACCGCTCCGAGCCTGCGCGTCGGCAGGATAGGGGCTTGACATGGCGGCGCAATCGATCGCAATCCGGTTGCAGGGCATCTCGGCTGTCTTTCACCACGAGCGGCGCGGCGACATCACGGCGGTGAAGAACCTCGACCTCGAGGTCAGGCCGGGCGAGTTCCTGACGCTGCTCGGCGCGTCGGGCTGCGGCAAGACCACGACGCTGCGCGTGATTGCCGGATTCCAGAAGCCGTCCTCGGGACGGATTCTTTTCGGCGACGAGGACGTGACCGGGCTTGCCGCCAATCAACGCGACATCGGCTTCGTGTTCCAGAACTACGCGCTGTTTCCGCATCTGTCGGTGTTCGAAAATGTCGCCTATGGATTGCGGGTGAAGCGCCAGGGCGCCGCCCTGATCGAGAGCAGCGTCGACGCCGGGCTGCGGCAGGTCGGCCTCTCCGGCATGGGCGACCGCATGATCAACGAATTGTCCGGCGGGCAACAGCAGCGGGTGGCGCTGGCGCGGGCGATCGCGATCCGGCCGCGCGTCCTGCTGTTCGACGAGCCGCTCTCGAATCTCGACGCGCAATTGCGGGTGCAGATGCGCAGCGAGATCGTCCGGCTGCAGAAGGAACTGGCAATCACGACGATCTACGTCACCCACGACCAGGAGGAGGCAATGGCGATCTCGGACCGCATCGCCATCATGGACGGTGGCCTGATCGCACAGGTCGGCAGCGCCGAAGAACTCTATCTGCGGCCGGCCTCGCGCTTCGTCGCGGGCTTTCTCGGCAGCGCCAATCTCCTGCGTGGGACGGTTGTCGCGGTGGCGGCCACAATGACCAGCATCGACATCCTCGGCCATCGATGGGAGCTGGCCGCGAATAACCCGGTTGCGGCCGGCAGGCCGGTTGACGCGGTGATCCGCCCCGAGGCTCTGACCCTGGCGAAAGAGGGGGCCGGTCCGCGCGGGCGGGTGGAGAGCCGGACGTATTATGGCGACAAGGCCGAATATCTCGTGCGCGTCGGCACGGATCTAGTTCAGGCGGTGCAATGGAATCCATCCGCCGACGACGCCTTCAGCGAAGGCGACCTGGTCTGCGTCAAACTCCCCGCATCCAACGTGCAGCTTCTGGCGGTGGACTAAGCGCGACGCCGGTTCGCTTCACTCTAACCCACCTGTGCCAGCCGCGTATCGATCTCTTCCCGCAGCAGTACGAAGTCGATCGGCTTGGTCAAAAGCCCGGTCGCGCCGCCTTCGATCGCCTTGCGCCTGGTTTCGGGATCGCCATAGGCGGTGATCATGATGACGGGAACGTCGGGGCGCAGTTCCTTGACCCTGGGCAGCATCTCGAGCCCGGTCATCCCGGGCATGTTGATGTCGGACAGGATCAGGATCAGCGACTGCTCGATGGTGGAGGCGACAAGTGTCAGCGCATCGGCCGCCGAATTGGCGAAATCCATCACGAAGCGCTGCGCACGCAGATCCCGGCGGAACTGCTGGCGGAACAACGCCTCGACGTCGGGTTCATCATCGACCACAAGTACCAGAATGTTCACGGCTGACCTCTGTTCTTGTTGGGAAGATTGCTCGTCCGCGGCAGAACAATACGAAATTCGGTAAATTGTCCGGGTTCAGTATCGACGTCGATGGTACCACCGTGTTGTTTCACGATGATGTCGTGGCTCATCGACAGGCCGAGGCCGGTTCCCTCGCCCGCGGGTTTTGTGGTGAAGAACGGGTTGAACATCTTGTCCTGCACCTCCGGCGGGATGCCGGTGCCGTTGTCGCGGATACGGATCTCGACGGCATCGCCGAGATCGCGGGTCGTCGCGCGGAGCACCGGATCGAACCCGGGACCGTGTTCGCGCTTGCGCCTGGTCACGGCATAGAAGCCGTTCGACACCAAATTCAGGAATACGCGGGTAATTTCCTGCGGAAATACCTCGATCATGCCGGCGTTGGCGTCAAAGTCGCGGTGCAGCGTGACATTGAAGTCCGGCCTCTCGGCGCGGGCGCCGTGATAGGCGAGGTTGAGGCTCTCGTCGACCAGCGCGTTGATGTCGGCGGGGCGGTGATCGCCGGAACCTTCACGCGAATGCAGGAGCATGTTCTTGACGATGGAATCGGCACGCCGGCCGTGCTGCACGACCTTTTGCAAATTGTCCTTGAGCAGCCTGGTGAGCTCGTCGACTTCCACACGAATCTTTTCCGCAATGGTCGCTTGCTTGAGCACGTCGTTCAATTCATCGGTCAACTCGGTCGAAAGCGCGGCAAAGTTGTTGACGAAGTTGAGTGGGTTCTTGATCTCGTGGGCGATGCCGGCGGTGAGCTGGCCGAGCGAGGCCAGTTTCTCGGTCTGCACCAGGCGATCCTGTGCGTTGCGCAGGTCGTTGAGGGATTTCGTGAGATCGTCGGTTCGATGACGCAGTTCCTTGAGCAATCGCGTGTTTTCGATCGCAATCACGGCCTGGCTGGCAAAGCTGCTCAACAAGGCAATCTGCTTTTCGTTGAACGGCAAAACCTCCAGACGGTAGATTCCAATGGTGCCGACGAGTTGGTCGTCCTTGATCATGGGAACGATGACAACGGTGCGAGCGCCCGCGATGTCGGCGAACTGCAACGTGGCGGGATCGCCCAAAAGATAGGGCGGGCTGGAACGAAGGTCGTCGATGTGAGCAAACCTCTTTGTCTGAACCATTTGTGCCAGCGCAGTGACCGGATGCGGCCGAAAGCTTTGCGCCCTGGCTGCAGCAAACTCCGGCGGCACGTTGTGGAAGGCCACGGTGCGAAAACTCCCGTCTTCATAAAGATTCATGAGGCCGAACTGCGCGCTGCAGATACGCGTGGCGTTTTCGAGCATGCTCTGGAACACCGGCTCCAGATCGCCGGCCGAGCGGCTGATGACGCTCAGCACTTCCGACGTCGCGGTCTGCTGCTCCAGGGATTCGGTCAGATCATCCGTGCGCTGGCGCAGTTCATTGAGGAGGCGGGCATTCTCGATCGCAATGACGGCCTGCGCGGCGAAATTCCGCACCAGCGCGATCTGTTTGTCGGTGAACGGCCGGACCTCTTGCCGGTAAATGCCGAATGCCCCGACCAGTTCGTCTTCCTTGAGCAAGGGCACCTGCAGTAGCGTCCGCGCGCCCCCAAGTTCGGCAACGGCCACCATGCCCGGAAAGCGATCGATATAGGCCTGATGCTGCAGGACATCCGGGATCTGGACCGGCTGTCTTGTGATCGCGACCTGGCCCAGGGGGACTCTCGGATTGGCGGGCAAGGGGTTTTTCCCAAGGAACTCGGCCCATGCGGGCGGTAGATTCCACTTGCCGACCGCGTGATACGTCTTGTCCTGCGCCCGATACAGAAACAGCATGGCAAACTGCGCTTCGCACAGGCGTACCGCGTTTTCCAGCATGGCCTGGAACACCGGTTCGAGTTCACCCGGCGAGGCGCTGATGACCTTCAATACGTCGGCGGTCGCAGTCTGTTGCTGCAGCGACTCCGTAAGTTCGCGCGTGCGGGCTTGCACCTCTTCGAACAGCCGCACATTGCCGATCGCGATCACGGCCTGATCGGCGAAGGTCTGCAGCAGGGCGATTTGTTTTTGATTGAATGGCTCGACTTCGGTGCGGCGCAGCAGGATCGTCCCAATGCACTCGTTTTCGCTGAGCAGAGGTACCGCCAGAATGGTGCGAATGCGGTTCGCTTGCGACAGCTGTTGTGCTTCCGGAAATTCGTTCCCCTCTTCCGATAACACGTCGTGCACGTGGATCGGCTTTTTGTCGACGACCGAACGCCCGGCAAGATAATCCCGGCTTATGGCGCTCCTCTCCAGAACGACCGGTATCGGACCATGGTGCGCGCTCCGACGCAGGTCTTTGCCGTCCTTCAGGAAAACGATGGCATCATTGGCCCCGCAAAGCTCGCAAGCACTCTCGACAATGGCATTGAGCACCGGACCGACATCGGTCGGCGAGGAGGCGATCACCCTGAGGATATTGGCACTGCCGGTCTGGTAAGTGAGGGCCTCGGACAGGTCGCGTGTGCGGGCCTGCACCTCCTCGAACAGACGCACATTGCCGATCGCGATCACGGCCTGGTCGGCGAAGGTCTGCAAGAGCGCGATCTGCTTGTCGCTGAATGGATGCACCTCGGCGCGGCGCAGCAAGATGGCGCCGATGCCCTCGTTCTCGCGCACGAGCGGCACGCTCAGGATGGTGCGCTCGCCGTGTTCACGCGCCAACGCCTGTGCATCCGGGAAGCTGTCACCGTCGGGGGAAAGCAGATCGCGAACGTGAACCGGCTTTTGTCCGATCACCGCCAGTCCCGCCGTAGATTTTTCGGTGATTGGGACGCTGTCCAGGCTCACCGGAAGCGGTCCGTGATGCGCACCAAATGCCAGACCATCCTTCTCCTTCAGCCGTACCAAGGCGTCGTAAGCACCGCAAAGCTCGCAGGCGCTTTCGACGATCGCCTGGAGAACGGGTTTGACGTCGGTCGGCGATGAGGCGATGACCCGCAGAATATTGGCGCTGCCGGTCTGGTAGGTGAGGGCCTCGGAGAGATCGAGCGTCTTGGCCTGCACCTCCTCGAACAGCCGCACATTGCCGATCGCGATCACCGCCTGGTCGGCGAATGTCTGCAGCAGCGCGATCTGCTTGTCGCTGAACGGGTGCACTTCGATACGGCGAAGCAGGATTGTCCCAATACTCTCGCCTTCGCTCAGGAGAGGCACCGCCAGAATCGAGCGCACCCCCGCTATACCGGCGTGCCGCGACAATTCCCGGCTGTCGGGGAATTCGGCACCCTCATCCGATAGCATGTCGCGCATATGAATCGGCATTCGGTCGAGGAATGCGCGTCCTGCGGCCCAGCCGCGGCTGATCGGCCACTTCTCGACATTGATCGCTATCGGACCGTGATGGGCGCTGAAGCGCAAATGGCCGCCGTCTTTCAGCAGCACGACGGCATCATAGGCCTCGCAAAGCTCGCAGGCGCTTTCGACGATGGCGTCGAGAACCGGCTCGACTTCAGTCGGCGAGGATGCGATCACACTCAGGATTTTACTGCTGCCGGTCTGGTAGGTGAGGGCTTCGGTAAGGTCGCGGGTCTTCGCCTGCACTTCGTCGAACAGCCGCACGTTCTCGATGGCGATCACGGCCTGGTCGGCAAATGTCGAAACGAGTTCTATCTGCTTCTCGGTAAACGGACGCACGACCTGCCGTGTCAGCGTAAAAACCCCGATCGTCTCACCTTTACTCCTTAGGGGAACGCCGAGATTGGTCCGGTGCCCGCCGAGCCGCTGATACTCGCGGGCGAGCTCGCCCTGGGTCTCGTCGTTGAGTACGTCGATGGCCTGGATCGCGACACCGGATGCCGCGGTGCGCGCCGTGGTGCTCGCGCTGTCGATCGAAAAGGGATGCGCCCGCGCGAATGCATCGAGTTCAGGCGAGAAGCCGTAGTTGCTCACCATGTGAAACTGGTCGTCTTGCCGCCGGAGAAAGATCAAGCCCTTTTCGGCTTCACACAGCGTGGCCGCTGATTCGACCAGTGTCGCAAGCACGGAGTCAAGGTCGAACGCCGAGCGGCTGATGACCTTGAGCACGTCGGCGGTCGCGGTCTGCTGCTGCAGGGATTCGCTCAGGTCTTCGGTGCGCTGGCGAAGCTGATCGAACAGGCGAACATTCTCGATTGCGATCACCGCCTGGTCGGCAAAGGTGGTGACGAGATCAATCTGCTTTTGCGTGAAGGCTTCCACGCGTTGCCGCGCCAGCACAATGGTTCCGATCGGTTCGTTCTCGCGCAGCAGCGGCACGCAAAGTGCGGTATGCTGACCGGCCAGCGTGGTCGATTCATGCAGCCTGTATTCGGGATCGGTAGCGACGTCCAGAATCTGCACGGTGCGGCGCTCGAGGACCGCGCGGCCGGTGATCGAACCGCGATCGACCTTAAGCGGGTTGTTCCGGATAAATTCGATATATTCGCTGCTGAACCCAACGGCGGCTCCGGCCCGATACTCATCGCCTTCGCGCCGCATGAGAAACGCCATTTCGGCGTTGCAAAGCAGTGCCGCCGTGTTCACAAGGGTATCGAGAACCGGCTGGAGGTCGAACGTGGAGCGGCTGATGGTTTTGAGTACGTCACCAACAGCGGTTTGCTGTTGCAGCGATTCGCTTAGATCGTTGGTTCGCGCCTGGACTTCGTTGAACAACCGCGTGTTCTCGATCGCAATCACGGCCTGGTCGGCAAAGGTCTGCAGCAGCGCGATGGTTTGATCGGTGTAGCCGTGCGGCTCGGCCCAGCTCAGCGTGATGGCGCCGATCGGCTCGCCCGCGAGCAACATCGGCATGGTCACCTGGCTGCGGGCGCCCAATGCCGTAATCATCTGTCGCGACAACGGGGGAACGGTGTCGTCCTCGTCGAGGTCGGCGAGGATGTTGGCGCGGCGCGCCAGCATGACCTTTCCGACGATCGTGTCGTCCGACGCCGGCCGCGGGAATGGCCGCTCCGCACCTTCGCGTCCCGATGCAGTCAGGCCGTGGCCACCCACCAAGTGGATCAGATCGCCGTCATAGCGATACACGCGCCCCATCCGGGCGCCGCACAGCCGAACCGCGCGCTCGACGATGACGTCGAACACCGGCTGCACATCCGACGGTGAACTGGCAATGACCTTGAGGATGTCTGCAGTCGCGGTCTGCCGCTCCAGCGCTTCCTTGGTCTCGTTGAACAGCCGCGCGTTCTCGATGGCGATGGCGGCCTGGTCGGCAAAGCTCTGCTGAAGCACAAGTTCGTCTGCGGTGAACGGTGCGAGATGGTCGCGGAAAACGACGAGCGCACCGATCGCGTTGCCTTGGCGCCGCAGCGGCGTGCCTGCCACGGTGCGGATGCCCGCCGTCCGCGCCGCCATTACGGGCCAGTCGGCCATCTCGGGATCGATATTGTCGAGATCCGGAATATGGATTTGCCGGTTCTCACGGAATACCGTTCCAGGCAGGTTGCGGCCTCCGGCACGACGCTGTTCCTCCGGCACCGTTGCGGCGATGCGTTCGGAGCCGGCGCCAAACCGGATCGAAAGGCTCCATTCGTTTCCGTCGGCGATCCGGATTGAAACGCTCGCGGCATCAAACAGCCGCGCCGTGGTCTCGGCGATCCGTTGCAGCGATGCCGCCGCATTGCCGGGGGCGTTGGAGATGGTGCCGAGGATATCGGCGCTGGCGGCCTGCCGTTCCCGGGCAACAGCGAGTTCGGTTCGCAGCCGGGCATTTTCCTCGGCAGTCGCGGCTGCCCGTTCGATCTCGGCGTCGTGCGCGGCAAAACTGGATTCGAGTCGCTGCTCCAGCTCGGCAACCAGCTTGTAGAGATCGGCCACGGCGTCCGGGGGATGCGCGGTCATTCACTCAAATCCAATTTGTCCACGGCCACCGGGGGGCGGGCGCTCTCGAAATAAGATCGGGCCGAGCCGGGCCCTCAGTGGTATCGGGAGATTATTCCATTCCAGGCGCCTTGAAGCCAGCAGCTTCCCGGGTTTTTCCGCCACAAGGAAGGGCGTTCTGCCGGCCTTTGGCGTCGCACACATGGCGCGCACCCGCCATGTGTGTCCCGCGGCGTAATGCGTTGCATTATGAAGGGATCGGCGTCACACTTGGGGCTTGTCCCACTGTTTTTCGCGGAGCGATCCATGCGGACGAGGCGAGAAGTACTGGCGGCAGCCGCCGCTGCCGTCGTAATGCCCCGGGTTGCGTTTGCCGAGGGTGAACCACCCAAGCCGAAACAGCTGGTCTTCAATGCCTCGGGGGGTTCGCAGATCGCGTCATTGCGCGAAAACTATCTCAACGATTTCGAGAAAGAGACCGGGATCAAGATCGTCGACACCAGCCCGGTCGATTTCGGCAAGCTTCGCGCCATGGTCGAAAGCGGCAACGTTACCTGGAACATCACCGAGATCGGCGGTCAGGACGGCTACCGCGTCACCGAAATGGGCCTTGCCGAGCCGATCGATCCAAAAATCGTCGATCGCAGCAAATTCCAGCCGCAGGCGCAGATGAGCCACGTATTCTCGCCGAGCTGCTATTCGACCGTGATGTGTTTCCGACCGGATGCGTTTCCCAAGGGCGGGCCGAAATCATGGGCCGATTTCTGGGACGTGAAGGCGTTTCCGGGACCGCGCAGCATGCGCAACCACCCGGTCGACAATCTGGAAGCGGCGCTGATGGCCGACGGCGTGACGCCGGAGCAGCTCTACCCGCTCGATGTCGATCGCGCCTTCAAAAAGCTCGATACCATTCACAAGCACATCAATGTCTGGTGGAGTACCGGGCAACAGCCGGCGCAGTTGCTGGTCGACAAGGAAGTGGTGCTGGCGACCGGCTGGAACGGCCGCTTCTACGACCTGATCCGGAAAGAGGCGCCGCTGGTGATGGAGTGGGGCGGCGGCATCCTGAAGCAGGGCAGCTGGGTGGTGCCGAAGGGCGCCAAGGATCAGTATTGGTCGATGAAGCTGCTGGCGCTGATGTCCGATCCGAAGCGGCAGGCGGCCAATGCCGAGATTCTCGGCTATTCGGGCATGCATCTCGACTCCAACCAGTATGTCGCGGAGAAGATACGGCCGCTGCTGCCGCTGTATCCCGACAATCTCAAGAAACAGCTCTGGCTCGACCAGAAATGGTGGACCGTGAACGGCGCGGAAATCGGGGAACGCTGGAACAAATGGATGCTGTCCAAGGCGTGACTCTATCGGGTCGCTTGCAGGTCGACGCGGCGAGCAAGCGCTTTGGTCCGGTGGCGGCGCTCTCGGAAGTCAGCCTCAACGTTGCCGCCGGTGAGTTTGTCACCATCCTCGGTCCCAGTGGTTCGGGCAAGACGACGCTCCTCAAGGTCATCGCGGGCTTCGAGACCGCCGATCTCGGCCGTGTTCTGGTTGACGACGCCGATATCACCGAGCTCGACCCGGCGGAGCGCAACATCGGCATGGTGTTCCAGAACTACGCGCTGTTTCCGCATATGAGCGTCGCGCGCAATGTCGCCTATCCGCTGGCGATGCGCCGAATGCCGAAGGCGGAGATCGCAACGCGGGTCGCAAAGGTGCTCGACATGGTCGAACTCGGCGGCCTGGCCGAGCGTTTGCCCAAGCAACTCTCCGGCGGCCAGCAGCAACGCGTCGCGCTGGCGCGCGCCACCGTGTTTCAGCCGCGGCTATTGCTGCTCGACGAACCCTTCGGCGCGCTCGACCGCAAGCTGCGCGAGCAGATGCAGATCGAGGTGCGCCGGTTACAGCGCCGCCTCGGGCTGACGACGCTGTTCATAACCCATGACCAGGAGGAGGCGCTGGTCATGTCGGACCGTATCGCGGTCATGGACAAGGGGCGCGTGCTGCAGGTCGGGCCGCCGAGCGAAATCTACGAGGCCCCCGCCAACCCCTTTGTCGCCGACTTTGTCGGCGAGTCCAACATCTTTGCCGGCGTCGTCGAAACCTCCGGCGGCAGCGCGCTGCGGGTGCGGCTCGAACAGGGGCCGGTGATCGAGGTGGCCGGCCGCGCCGACCTTGCCGTCCATCCGGGCGAGAGGGTGCGCGTGATGGTCCGGCCGGAGCGGTTCGTCGATCTCGCGACGGAACCGAATTCGCGGTACGTCAACAGGATCGATGGCCGCGTCACCGACAGCGCCTATATCGGCGTGTCGGACAAATACCGGGTCGTCACGGCTGAAGGCATCGGCGTCCTGATGCGGCTGTCGTCGGGACCGAGCAGCCGGCGCTACAGTGCGGGTGAGGCGATCGCGGCGGGTTTCCATGCCGCCGACGCGCGGCTGATTGCCTTGCAATGACGCTGGCTAACACCATAGCTCCCGGTGCGGGCCGCTCCCGCCTGCGGCCCGGGCCGTTTGCGTTGACGCTGCCGGCATTGGTGCTGCTGACGCTGCTGTTCATGCTGCCGCTGCTCCGGCTGTTCTCGCTGAGTTTCGCAGGCGGCTTCGGCTGGTACGAGAAGGCGCTGACCGGCGGGCTTTACACCGCGGTGCTCTACCGCACCTTCGAGATCGCGGGCATCGTCACCTTCTTCAGCCTCGTGATCGGCTATCCCGTGGCGTTCCTGCTGGCGACCACGACGGCGAAATGGCGGGCGATCGGATTTGCCTGCGTGATGCTGCCGCTGTGGACCAGCGTGCTGGTGCGCACCTATGCCTGGATGGTGCTCCTTGGGCGCAACGGTATCGTCAACCGGATGCTGATCGATTCAGGCCTGCTCGACGCGCCGCTTTCGATTCTCAACAGCCGGCTCGCCGTCATCCTCGGCATGGTGCACGTCATGCTGCCGTTCATGATCCTGCCGATCTACAGCGCGCTGACACGGATCGATCCGGATCTGCCGAAGGCGGCGCGCGGCCTCGGTGCCTCCAGCGCGCGTATCCTGACCACGATCTATCTGCCGCTGACCCTGCGCGGGATCGTCGCCGGCGTGACGCTGGTCTTCGTGGTCTCGCTCGGCTTCTATATTACGCCGGCCCTTCTCGGCGGCGGCAAGGTGATGATGTACGCAATGGTGATCGAGCAGCAGGTGCGGGAATTTCTGGCGTGGAATTTCGCGGGCGCCCTCTCGGTGATCCTGCTGGCCGTGACGCTCGCGATGTTCTGGCTGTTGAACCAGGGCGTGGCGCGTCATCTCAAGGATTGATCTGGATGTGGGGACGGCAGTTATGAGGGGGAAGGGAAGGCAACGCGGCGCCGGGACCGGGCGGATATTGCTGCGCCTCGTTTGCGGGCTGATCTTTGCGTTCCTGATGTTGCCGCTGGTCGTGCTGTTTCCGATCTCCTTCAGCTCTGGAAGTTATCTGCGCTTTCCGCCGCCGGGCTTCTCGCTTCGATGGTATGCCCGCTATTTCGACGATCCGACCTGGATCGACGCCACCTGGCGCAGCCTGCAGGTCGGATCCGCGACGACGGTGCTGGCGCTGCTGATCGGCATCCCTCTCGCCTTCGGACTGGCGCGGGGACGCTTTCGCGGCCGCGGCCTGATCGAAAACGGCATCTCGGCGCCGATCATCGTGCCGCACATCGTGATCTCGATTGCGATCTACGGGCTATTCTCGAAACTCGGCCTGATCGGCGAGTGGTACGGCATCGCGGTTGCTCACACCGTGCTGGCGCTGCCGTTCGTCGTCATCGTGCTGTTGTCGGGCTTGCGCGATTTCGACACCAGTCTGGAACTCGCCGCGCGCGGCCTCGGCGCCGGGGCGTTCGAGGCGGCGCGCACCGTCACGTTGCCGATTCTCGCGCCGAGCGTCTACTCGGCGGCGTTTCTTGCCTTCATCACCTCGTTCGACGAACTGGTGGTGGCGATGTTCATTTCCGGCGCCAACATGACGTTGCCGAAGAAGATGTTCGACAGCATCATGAGCGAGATCGAACCGACGGTCGCCGCCGTCTCCGCCATGCAGATCGTGCTTATTTCGGCGCTGCTGCTGCTCGGGACCTGGCTGCGCCGCCCCGTAACCGCGCCGCTTGTGCGCTAGACAAGAACACGAAAGGGCAGGACGACGATGGCGAGCGATATTCTCCACAAGGATTTCAAGGCGCAGCCCTATTGGTGGGAGGCCTACAGGCCCGTCACCGGCGATCTCGTCGACGTGCCGAAAACCGCGCGGGTCGCCATCGTCGGCGGCGGCTATGCCGGGCTGTCCTGTGCCATCGAGCTGGCGGAAGCCGGGATCGAGGCTTGCGTGTTCGAAGCGGCCGAGCTCGGTTCCGGAGCCAGCACGCGAAGCGGCGGCGGCGTCAGCGGCGGCGTCAACATTGGAAAGAGTTTTACCGGCAAGGTGACCCAGCTCGAGCCCGATGTGCTGAAGAACATCCTGGCCTCGGGCTATGACGCCTTCAGCACGATCGAGAGCCTGATCGAGCGGGAGAAGATCGATTGCTACTGGGAGAAGACCGGCCGCTTTGTCGGCGCATGGACGCCCAAGGACTATGCCTATCAGGAGCGCCGCGTTGCGACGCTGAACGCCAATGCCGGGTCGGGCGCCTTCATGGTGCCCAGGGAACGCCAGCGCGAGGAGATGGCGTCGGACTATTACTACGGCGGCATGGTGGTGGAACGCTCGGCCAAGGTGCATCCGGCGCTGTACTACAAGGGTCTGCTCGATGCGGCGCGCCGCCGCAACATCACGCTCTGCGCCAAGGCGGCGGTGAAGACCATTACGCCTGCCGGCAAGGGATGGCGGATCGCGACCTCGCGCGGCGACATCGAGGTCGGCGACGTCGTGATCGCCACCAACGGCTATACCGGTGATGCAACGCCGGAACTGAAGCGGCGCCTGATCCCGCTGGCGAGCCACATCATCGCCACCGAGGAACTGCCGGGAGACCTCGCGCGCACGCTGATTCCGAAGGGGCGAACGCTCGCCGACACCAAGCGCGTGCTGTGCTATTACCGGATGTCGCCCGACAACAAACGCATGATCTTCGGCGGTCGCGCCCGCTTCACGCAAGTGACGCCTGATGTGAGCGCGCCGATCCTGCATCGCTTCATGACCGATCGCTTTCCCCAGTTGAAGGGCATCCGTGTCACCCATGCCTGGACCGGCAACGTCGCCTTCACCTGGGACGCGCTGCCGCACACCGGCGTGCTCGGCGGCATGCATTACGCGCTCGGCTGCAACGGCAGCGGGGTTGCGATGATGACCTATCTCGGACGCCAGACCGCGCGGCGCATCATCGGCGGCGCCAACTCCACCTGCGGCTTCGAGCTGGAGGAGTTTCCGGATTTCCCGCTCTACAACGGCAACCCGAACTGGGCGCTGCCTGGCATCGGCGCCTATTACCGTTTTCGCGATGGCTTGAGCCGGGCCATGGCGCGATACGCCTGAGCGGCGTAACAGAGCGGCATCGCGCCACTAGACGCTGTCATTGCGAGAAGCGAAGCGACGAAGCAATCCATTCTTTCTTTTTGCGACAAGATGGATTGCTTCGCTTCGCTCGCAATGACGATTCAAACTCGGTCTGCCTCGCGTCTCGGATCAGGTCCCCGGCCGGGAAACTTCCGTCTCCTTGCTGGTGATGAACTCCAGCAGCACCGGGATGCCTTCCCTGGTCTTTTGAATGCCGCGCTTGATCGCGGGTATGATGTCTTCCGGCTTGGTCACCCGCTCGCCATAGCCGCCGAAGGCGCGGGCCATCGCGGCGTAGTCGCCGGAAATATCGGTAGCGCGGTATTTCTCGGTCGAGATCGGCATCACCTTCAGCTCGATCGCCATCGAAAAGTTGTTCAACAGGATCGACATGATCGGAATCCGCTCGCGCACCGCGGTCTCGAAGTCCATGCCGGTGAAGCCGATCGCGGCATCGCCCCAGACGTTGATGCAGAGCTTGTCGGGTTTTGCGAGCTTGGCGCCCATCGCAAGGCCAAGGCCGTAGCCGAGCTGGGTGGTCTTGCCCCAGCCGATATAGGACAACGGCTCGACCGCTTTCCAGAACGGCGAGAGCTGGTCGCGCGGGCTGCCGGCGTCATGGGTGATGATGGTGTTGTGGATGTCGACGGTGTGCTGCAGGTCCCACAGCACGCGGTAGGGATTGAGCGGCGCCTCGTTGTGGGTGAGTTTCGGCATCCATTTCGCCAGCCACTCCTTGTGCGAGGCTGCGATCTCGGCGGTAACCGCGGTCGCGTCGCGATTGCTTGTCACCGTCCTTCCGATCTCTTCCAGCAGCGCATCAAGCACCAGGCCGGCATCGCCGACCAGGCCGATCCTGGCCTCGACATCCTTGTTGAGATGGTTGGGATCGAGCGTCGAATGAACGACGGTCTTGCCCTTCGGCATCCCAACGCCGAACGAGGTTTCGGTGAACGAGCAGCCGATGCCGAAGATCACATCGGCCTCGCCGAGGAATTTTGGCACCGCGCGCGGCATCGCGACGCCCCCCGATCCGAGCGACAGCGGATGCGTCTCCGGGAAGGACGACTTGCCGCCAAGACTAGTGCAAACAGGTATGGCGAGCCGTTCGGCCAGCTGCTTCAGCTGGGGCCAGGCCCTGGCGTAATGCACGCCCTGGCCGGCATAGATCACGGGCCGCTTGGCGGCCACGAGCAGGGCTGCCGCTTCCTTCACATGCACAGGGTCGGCGCCGTAGCGGGTGCGCAGCACCGGGGTGTAATTCAAGGGCTCCGGCACTTCCTCGTTCCACATGTCGGCCGGGATTTCGACGATCACCGGCCCGCCGCGGCCGTTCTTCAGTTTTGTAAACGCGCGGCGGAAGATGTTGCCGACTTCGGCTGCGATATTGATCGGCTCGGACGATTTGGAGAACGCCCGCATCGCCTGGCTGGAGTTGAAGTTCGGGTCGATATTGGCAAGCCGGCGCGCATAGCCCATTGGCAGCACCAGCACGGGAACGGATTCGCCGTAACACTGCGCGACACCGCCCATGGCGTTTTCGGCGCCGGGCCCGTGCTGCATGCAGAACGCGCCGATGCTCCGGCCCGACGTGACGCGGGAGATTGCGTCCGCCATGTGGATGCCGATGCGTTCCTGCCGCACCATCACCGGGCGGATGTCGGCATTGGCGGCGAACTCGATCAGGTGATTGACCGGATAGCCGCAGAGGATCTCGATGCCCTCGCGCTTCATGATTTCCGCGATCGCGGCGCCAAGCTTCATGACGGTCTCTCCCCCTGGTTTTCAGGCCGGTTCAGTCCGGCGGATTTGCACCAGTTGGAACAGGATTTTCCGGTCCGGTAAAGCGCGGGCGGCGCTTGCTTGCGGAAGTGCTGATATGCGTTTTGCCGCATGAGGGGGCCGCGCTTGGCCAAACGCCGCGTCAATCCTGCCGCCGTGCGTATTCCGGCGTAATTTTTGATCGGACCCCCGGGAAGACGAGCCGTGATGAGGCGGACTACCGCGTTTCGTTGCGGCGGGTGAACATGGCCGCCATCAGGCCGAGCACGTAGACCTTTATACGGCGCTCGGCGGCGTGCTGCAGCTCGGCGGCGCGCGGCTCTTCGACCTCTTCACGCAGGAGGCCGATATAGTTCTTTCCCGGTTCACGCTTCTGCGCGGGCATGTGCGACGCTTGCTCTGGAAGACGCCAATCGGATCACCATGGCCCGGCAACGCCCAATCGAGGGTAAATTTTCCCTCCCGTATGAATACCGGTGCAAGCAGCCACGGCTTAATCAATCGTTCATCCTGTTCGTCAAAACCCCGTCAATCTATCCAATCTAGGGTTTCAATTTCGGGCAGGGCGCGGGAAAAATGCCGTAGGCGTCGACAGGAGTTTTTAATGCGCCGTTTGTTGCAGGATTTTGTCAAGGACCAGTCGGGTGCGACCGCGATCGAGTATGCCCTCATTGCGATGGGGCTCAGCATCGTGATCGTCGCCTCGGTCAACGGCGTCGGCACGGCCCTCAGCAGCAAGTTCGGCGTCATCTCGACCTCGCTGAAATAGCAACGGGCCGGCGGCGGACACCATGCAGGAACTGCTGGTTGGCAGCTGGGGCCCGCAGATTGCTGCCTATGGCCAGCAAGTCATCGCCTACAGTCTGCAATATCCCTGGCGCGTGTTCGCAGCCTGCCTCGCCGCAATTCTGCTCGTGGACCTGATGCGCCGGAAGCAATCGTCGGGCACCGGCGACGGGCTCGAACTGGGCGGGCTGGATTTTGGCGCTGGCGACGGTGACGGTTGCGGGGATTAATTCACGCAAGTCCGATCGGTTCACCGAACGCCGTCGACCACGGTGTCGTGAGCTAAAAGTCTGACCGACGACCGCTTGCGCCGTCAGCCGGCCTTCCTCGAGCGGGCGGGCGCGCGGACCGGTTTTGCGGCCTTCTTCGGCGCTTCCTTGACCGTCTCCTTGGCGGCCCGCTTGCCGCTGCCCGAAATCGGCAGCAGCATTTCGCGCTGGCCGGAGGCTGCCTTGCGCGGCTTCTTGCCCTTGGCTTTGGCGGTGTCCCTGGCGGCGGCAGGGGCGGCCTGTTTCTCGTTGGCGAGGCTGCGCTTCAGCGCGTCCATCAGGTTGATGACGTTGCCGCCGGTTTTCGGCGCCGCCTTCGTGGGCGTCTTCAGGCCGTTGCGCTTCTGGTTGATCAGGTCGATCAGCGCCTGCTCGTAGCGGTCCTCGAACTGCTCGGGCTCGAACGAGCCGGATTTCTGTTCGACGATATGCCTGGCCAGATCCAGCATGTCCTTGGTGATCTTCACGTCCTGGATGTCGTCGAAATATTCCTTTTCGCTGCGGACCTCGTAGGGGTAGCGCAGCAGCGTGCCCATCAGGCCGTTGTCGAGCGGCTCCAGCGCGATGATGTGCTCGCGGTTGGTCAGCACCACGCGGCCGATCGCGACCTTGTTCAGGTCACGGATGGTTTCGCGGATCACCGCGAAGGCGTCGTGGCCGACCTTGCCGTCCGGCACCAGATAATAGGGGCGGATCACGTAGCGGCTGTCGATGTCGGTCCGCGGCACGAACTCGTCGATCTCGATGGTGCGGGTCGATTCCAGCGCGAGTTCGTCAAGTTCCTCCTTCGACACCTCGATGTAGGTGTCGGTGTCGACCTTGTAGCCCTTCATGATGTCTTCGTTGGCGACTTCCTCGCCGGTGTCGGCGTCGACCTTCGCATACTTGATGCGATGGCCGGTCTTGCGGTTGATCTGGTTGAACGAGACCTTTTCGGTATCCGACGTCGCCGGATACAGGGCGACCGGGCAGGTCACGAGCGAAAGGCGCAAAAAGCCTTTCCAGTTGGCGCGGGGGGCCATGGGATACTCCGGCAATACGCAACAGACGAAGCCTCAAGGATACCACCGGGGGAGGCGGTTTCAAACATGAGCGGGGAGGGAATCTCCCAACGGCGTTAACCGTGGCCGCACCTGATGGTTCGGGCCTCCTTCCTGCCTGCGACCTTTTGGACGGACCGGCCCCAAATGGCGGCCCGAAAGTCCGGAACATGATCTCCCATCAGGCGTTGCTTTTTGACAGGTGGTGTCACAGCAAGAGCTGGCATTACAGGCACTTACGGAAATGTGAGGTCCCCATGGCAACGCAGCGACATGACCAGATTGTCGAAACCCCGACGCAAGCCCGCGGGGCTGAGCCGGGTCCCTCCGTGCTGGCGCTCCTCACGGTATCGACCGGGCTCGCGGTCCTGATCCTGGGCGTGGTCTGGTTCGTATTCTTCCGGACGTGAGTGGACCGGTTGCCGCTGTCGTGCGATTGAATGGCGCCGTCGCTCCCTGTCGCGAGCCGGAGACGCCCAAAGCCGCATGAGCTTCACCTACGTCATTGGCGATGTTCATGGCCGCGACGATTTGCTCGTCGCGGCGCTCGGCGAGATCACGGCGCGGGCGCGCAGCCAGACCGGAACCATCATCGCGCTCGGCGACTATGTCGACAAAGGGCGGCAGAGCAGGCAGGTCATCGAACGGCTGCTGCCGGGCATCGGCGGCGGCTGGAACCTGGTCGCGCTGAAAGGCAATCACGACGCCATGATGGTCGAGGGGTTGCGCGACCCTTCGAAGCTGACCGCGTGGCTGGAGAAGGGCGGCGATGCGGCGCTGGCGTCCTATGGCGGCGCTTCCGCCGCGGTGCCGCAAGCCCATATTGCCTGGCTCGACCGGTTGCCGTTGACGCATGTCGACGCGCATCGGCTCTACGTGCATGCCGGCGTCGAACCCGGAGTGCCGCTGGAGCGACAGAGCGAAGCCACGCTGTTGTGGAAGCGCTATCCGAAGGGGCAACAGGACGGCTTCGGCGATCTCCACGTCGTGCATGGCCACGACAACGATCCCCAGGGCCCGTTGCTCTATGCCGGCCGCAGCAATCTGGATACGGCCGCCTGGCGAACCGGGCGGTTGACGGTCGGCGTCTTTGACGATGGCCGGCCGGGTGGTCCGGTCGATCTGATCGAGGTCACGGGACCAGCCGGATAGCGTTGCCTGTGGCGACAAAGCGGCTGTTGAAACTATGGAGCATCCGATTCGTATGATAGGCGTTAGTTCTCCGGCCGCCGGAGCCGATGTTGGCTCCCAGCGCCGCCATGAAGAAAAAGTAATATTTTCTGCGTGCGTTGTTCATAGCCCGTTCACGCCGGTGAGCCTCATCTTGAGACGGTTATCGTGAAGCTCACCATTGGAGGCCAGCTTGCGCCTGCTCGTTGTCGAGGATGATCCGGATCTCAACCGTCAACTGACGACGGCGCTGACGGATGCCGGCTATGTGGTCGATCGTGCGTTCGACGGCGAGGAAGGGCACTATCTCGGCGACAGCGAGCCCTACGACGCCGTCGTCCTCGACATCGGTCTGCCCAAGATGGACGGCATTTCGGTGCTCGAAGCCTGGCGCCGCAACGGCCGCGCCATGCCGGTGTTGATCCTGACCGCGCGCGACCGCTGGAGCGACAAGGTGCAGGGCTTCGATGCCGGCGCCGACGACTATGTCGCAAAGCCGTTTCACCTCGAGGAAATCCTGGCGCGGATCCGCGCGCTGCTGCGCCGCTCCACCGGTCACGCCCAGTCGGAGTTGACCTGCGGCCCGGTTTCGCTGGACACCCGCACCGGCCGGGTCAGCGTCTCCGGCAACCCGATCAAGATGACCTCGCACGAGTACCGGTTGCTGGCCTATCTGATGCACCACACCGGGCGCGTGGTGTCGCGCACCGAACTGGTCGAGCACCTTTACGACCAGGATTTCGACCGCGACTCCAACACCATCGAGGTGTTTGTCGGCCGCATCCGCAAGAAGCTCGACGTCGACATCATCCAGACCGTGCGCGGGCTCGGCTATTTGCTGACGCCGCCCGCGAATGGTGCCTGATTAAAAGGTCTTGAATAAGCGACACGCTTACCCTTTTGTCTGAGCATGATCTTTTCCGGAAACCGGCCTCCATCGTTCGGGATCATGCCCTGATGCGCGGCTCTTCGCTTGCCACCCGGTTGTTCCTGTCGGCGACCGCCTGGGTGGTGGTGATCCTCGTCATCACCGGAATTGTGCTGTCGTCGGTCTATCGCGACGCGACCGAGCGCGCCTTCGATCGCCGGCTCAACCTCTATCTGCGCACCCTGATCGCCGAAGTCGCAACCCCGGACGAGCCGCCCGACCGCCAGTTCCAGTCGCTCGGCGAGCCCTTGTTCGAACTGCCGTTGTCCGGCTGGTACTGGCAGATCGTCCGCACCGACACCGAGAAGGGGGAAACGCGGGCGTCGCGCTCGCTGTGGGACAAGAAGCTGCCGAAGCTCGAGGAGCATGGCGCCGAACTGACCGCGGCCGGCGTCCGCCTCGGCTATGCCGACGGCCCCGAGGGGCAGAATTTGCGTATGGTGGAGCGCCCGGTCGATCTCGGCGCCGACGGCAAATTCCTGGTCAGCGTCGCCGGCGACGCCAGCGAGATTTTCGATGAGACCCGCAGCTTCGATTATTATCTGGGCGGCACCTTCGCCGCGCTCGGCATCGTGCTGCTCCTGACCACGATCTTCCAGGTCCGCTTCGGGCTTGCGCCGCTCAAGCGGATTTCGGAATCGATCGCCGACATCCGTTCCGGCCGCGCCGAGCGGCTGGAGGGTGAGTTCCCCGTCGAGATCGCACCATTGGCGCGCGAGACCAACGCGCTGATCGACGCCAACAGAGAAATTGTCGAGCGCGCGCGCACCCATGTCGGCAATCTCGCCCACGCCATCAAGACGCCGTTGTCGGTGATCGTCAACGAAGCCGCCGCCCACCCCGTCGATCCCTTTGCGAACAAGGTCCTGGAGCAGGCCGATCTGATGCGGGATCAGGTGGCCCATCATCTGGAGCGTGCGCGGATCGCCGCGCGCGTCACCGTGGTCGGCACCGTCACCGAGGTCGCGCCCGCAATGGAGGCGTTGCGTCGGACCATGGAGAAGATCCATCGCGACCGCGGCATTGCCATCGATCTGAAGGCCGATCCGCATGCGCGGTTTCGCGGCGAACGCCAGGACCTCGAGGAAATGGCCGGCAATCTGGTCGACAATGCCTGCAAATGGGCCGCCTCGCAGGTCTTCATCGAGGTGCTGGTGGAGCGGCCCGCCGAGCCCGACGCCGGGCCGCGGCTGCGGATCATGGTCGATGACGACGGTCGCGGCTTGTCGGCGGAAGAGCGCGCGCAGGTCTCGCGGCGGGGTCAGCGGCTCGACGAATCAAAGCCGGGCTCGGGGCTCGGGCTCTCGATCGTGGTCGATCTTGCCGCCCTCTATGGCGGCAGCCTGGCGCTGGGCGACGCCCCGATCGGCGGGTTGCGGGCGGAACTGGTGTTGCCGGGGGTGTGACCCGGATCGTGAAACCCCGTGTCCCGGCCGGGGAACCAGCCCTGCAGCCCCCGATTTTATTATTCCTAAACGACTTCTTAACGCGGACACTTTTATGATTACTGGCGAGGCGCATTTTGCCGTCCGCAGACACACGCATCCATACCGGGCGCATGAGCCAGACATCGACCGAGCGGCTGAGGGACTATCTCGCCCAGCTCCCGCCTCAGGCGCAGGCGCTGCTGATGCGGGAGTTCGAGCGCGCCATCGAGCGCGGCGAAGACACCGCCGTTGCCACCTTTGTGCTCGAGCAGTTGCGCAAGGTCGTGCGCGGAACCGAGGAAGACGAGGAGGTGCGGCCGCGGACTGACGATCCGGCGCGTCTCTTGTTCCGCCCGATCGAGCCGTTCCTGATGGAGAGCAATTTCCCGATGCGGCCAGGGCAGATCAGGCGCACCTCGCTGCTGCCGGTCTGGCAATGGCTCGCCCGCGATGGCGCGCCCGATGCGACGCGCGCGTTCGAAGCGGCGCTGGCCGGGATCAGGCAGAGCGGCTCGGCCGCAGGTCTCGAGGCGGAGATCCGCAAGTTCCAGTCCGCGGCGGCGGAGGCAATCGTCAAGGTTGCGACGGTGCCGGGCGACGACAAGCAGCGTTCGCTGGCCCGGATCGGCGCGCCTAACGTCGTCGAGGATCTGTTGTCGATCGGTGCGGTTTTGCGGGTGCGTGAGGCGCTCGACACGCTTGGCGGCCGGCTCCCGAGCCAGCTGCGGATATTCTCGGATGCCCAGATTGGGTCGGTAACCACGGCGCTCAACGTCCCCTCGTTGCAAACGCCGCAATTGCTGCCGTTCGCGCTGTCGCTGATCATGCAGCGGCTGGCGGCGCCCTGGCAGATTATTCGCCTCGCCATCAAGATGGCGGCCTCCGACGATGAAATTCGCGTCGCCGCCACGCCTTACGGCATTGCCGTCACCCTCGCGCTGCACGATCTCTCCTTCCTTGCGGCCTGCCTGCGGACGGACATCCGGCGCGGCCAGTTCGACCAGGTCGCCGAGCAGCTGAAGACCCTGCATGACGGCGTCCGTGGCCTGCGCACCGAACTCGACCTTCGCAATGATTCCACGTGGGGCAAGCAACTGACCTCGATCCGCGCCGACATCTCCAATTCGCTGCAGTCGGAAATCGACAGCGTGCCGGGCCGGGTCCGCCGCATCCTGCGCCAGCGCGCCGACAAGGACATTTCCGCCGCCGCCAGGATCGATGAGTCGGAGGTCGAGGAAACCGCCGCCCTGATCGACTTCGTTGCGACCTGCCGCACCTATGCCGGCGAGCTTGCAATCAACGAGGTCACGTTGCGGACCTATTCCGACCTGCAGCACTATGTCGAACAATCCACCGAGGGGCTGGTGGAGTCGCTGCGCGGCGGCGACACCAGGGCGCGCGCCTATCGCCAGCTGCAGGTCAAGGCGGCGATCCGCTTCTGCGAGGTCCTGTTCGGCCACGACTATGCCTCGCTGATGTCAAGGGCGGCCGAAAATGCGGTCACCGGCGAGCGTAAATCCACCGAGCGCAAATCCTCCCGTAACGGCTAGCGGCGTCCGGACCATCCACCGGGGAAACCGCGGTTTCCGCTCACCTTTCGATCCAGTAATTGTCAATTGCCGGGCTTGCCGCCCATGGTGTAAAGCGGCGCATCGGCGCTTCCTTTGAAAGTGCCGTTCCGCCCGGGAACCGCTTGATGACGCTGTGGTTTGTGTTCGCGCTGATGACGGTCGCGGCGATCTTTGCCGTGCTCTGGCCGTTGAGCCGCGGCACCGCGTCGAGGGCCGGCGGCAGTGAGGCGGTCGTCTACAAGGATCAGCTCGCCGAGGTCGATCGCGACGTCGCCGCAGGCCAGATCGGCGCTGCCGAGGCGGAGGCCGCACGCGTCGAAATCAGCCGCCGCCTGCTGGCGGCCGCGGACAATGCGCGCGACCTGCCGGCGCAGTCGAACCCCGGATTGCGCCGTTCATCGGCCGTCCTGGCGCTGGTCGGACTGCCGATCGCCGCGGTTGCGTTCTACCTCGCGCTCGGATCGCCGCAACTTGGCGATTTCCCGCTCGCCGCGCGCACCCGTGCGGCCGACGCCAATCAGCCGCTGGAGAATCTGGTGGCGCAGGTCGAGGCGCATCTGGAAAAGAACCCGACGGATGGCCGCGGCTGGAACGTGCTGGCGCCCGTGCTGGCAAGGCTCGGCCGTTACGACGACGCGGTCCGCGCCTTCCGCAATTCGATCGCGTACAACGGCGACAGCGCCGAGCGGAGATCCGATCTCGGCGAAGCGCTTGTGGGGTCGGGCGGCGGTGTTGTCACCGGGGATGCCAAGGCCGAATTCGAACGCGCGGTCGCGCTGAACGCCGACGATCCCAAGGCGAACTATTTCCTCGGGCTGGCCGCCGAGCAGGACGGCCGCACGGCCGACGCCGCGACGATCTGGCGTGACATGCTCGCCAAGGCGCCATCAGATGCGCCGTGGCGGCCGCTGCTCCAGGCCGCGCTGGTTCGGGTCGGTGGCCCGGCGCCGCCCGCGCTGTCGAATGACGCGGTGGCCGCCGCCAAGGACATGAACGAGGCCGATCGTGGCGCGATGATCCGCGGCATGGTCGATCGCCTCGCCACCCGGCTGAAGCAGAACGGCGACGATGTCGAGGGATGGCTGCGGCTGGTGCGGGCCTATATGGTGATGGGCGAGCGCGACAAGGCGATGAGCGCGGTGTTGGACGCGCGCCAGGGCGTCGCCAATGATGCCGACCGCTTGCGCCAGCTCAATGAAGGCCTGAAGAACCTGGGGCTTGATGGATGATTGATAGGATCAGGCGTTTGACCCAAGGATATTCATGACCCGCAAGCAGCGGCGCTTGACCATGATCGGAGGCTCGCTTGCGGTGCTCGCGGTCGCGGCTGGCCTTGTCCTCAACGCCATGCGTGATTCCATCGTGTTCTTTTCCACCCCCTCGATGGCGGCCGAGAAGCATATTCCCGCCGGAAAACGTTTCCGCCTCGGCGGCCTGGTGCAGCCGGGCTCGCTGGTGCGCGGCGACAATCTGGCCGTGAGTTTTTCCGTCGCCGACGGCAGCGCGATGCTGCCGGTCGCCTACAAGGGAATCCTGCCCGACCTGTTTCGCGAAGGGCAGGGCGTCATCGCTGAAGGCGCGCTCGACGCCTCGGGCGTGTTCAAGGCCGACACGGTATTGGCCAAGCATGACGAGACCTACATGCCCAAGGACGTCGCCGACGCCCTGAAGAAGCAGGGCCACTGGAAGGACGATTACGGCGCCAAGACGAGAGCTTCGGCGCCAACCCAGGGGGCATCGAAGTGATCGCCGAAGTCGGACATTATGCGCTGGTGCTGGCGCTGGCGCTGGCGTTGATCCAGTCCACGGTGCCGATCGCCGGCGCACGCTGGAACGACGTTGCCTTGATGAACGTCGCGCGCTCGACCGCGCTGGCGCAATTGCTGTTCGTGGCCTTCTCGTTCACGGCGCTGGTGATGCTGCACGTCACCTCCGACTTCTCGGTCGTCAACGTGTTCGAGAATTCGCACTCGATGAAGCCCTTGATCTACAAGATCACCGGCGTCTGGGGCAATCACGAAGGATCGATGCTGCTGTGGGTGTCGATCCTGGCGCTGTTCGGTGGCCTGGTCGCGGCCTTCGGCAACAATCTGCCGTTGTCGCTGCGCGCGCATGTGCTGGCGGTACAGGCCTGGATCGCCAGCGCGTTCTATCTGTTCATTCTAGTCACCTCGAATCCGTTCCTGCGCATCGCCAACCCGCCGATCGAGGGCCGCGACCTCAATCCGGTGCTGCAGGACATTGGGCTCGCCGTGCATCCACCGATGCTCTATCTCGGCTATGTCGGGTTCTCGATTTCGTTTTCATTTGCGGTCGCAGCCCTGATCGAGGGCCGGATCGATGCGGCCTGGGCGCGCTGGGTGCGGCCATGGACGCTGGTGGCGTGGATTTTCCTCACCCTTGGCATCGCGATGGGCTCGTACTGGGCCTATTACGAACTCGGCTGGGGCGGCTGGTGGTTCTGGGATCCGGTCGAGAACGCATCGCTAATGCCGTGGCTCGCCGGTACCGCGTTGTTGCATTCGGCGGTCGTGATGGAGAAGCGCAACGCGCTGAAAGTCTGGACCATACTGCTCTCGATCCTGACGTTCTCGCTGTCGCTGCTCGGCACCTTCCTGGTGCGTTCGGGCGTGCTGACATCGGTGCATGCGTTCGCGACCGATCCGACGCGCGGCGTGTTCATCCTGTTGATCCTGTGCCTGTTCATCGGCGGCGGCCTTTCGCTTTATGCCTGGCGCGCCTCGGCCTTGAAGCAGGGCGGGCTATTCGCGCCGATTTCCCGCGAGGGCGCGCTCGTGCTCAACAATCTTTTCCTCACCACGGCCTGCGCGACCGTTTTCATCGGCACGCTCTATCCGTTGGCGCTGGAAGTCCTGACCAACGACAAGATTTCGGTCGGTGCTCCCTTCTTCAACCTGACCTTCGGGCCGCTATTCGTGCCGCTGATGCTGGCGATGCCGTTCGGGCCGCTGCTGGCGTGGAAGCGCGGGGATCTATTGGGTGCGGCGCAGCGGCTGACGGCGGCCGGTATCGCCGCGCTCATCATCGTCGCCGTCGTCTGGGCGTGGACTTATGGCGGCAGCACCTTTGCTCCGCTCGCGATCGGGCTTGCGATCTTCGTCATATCCGGCGCGGTGAGCGATCTCGCCGAACGGCTGGCCTTGTTCCGCGGACCCTTTGCGGTTTCGATGCAGCGCGCGCGCGGATTGCCGCGGGCAAGCTGGGGCACGGCGTTTGCCCATGCCGGCGTTGGCATCGCCCTGATCGGGATCGTCTGCGAGACCACCTGGAACAGCGAATATATCGGCTCGATGAAACCGGACGCGGTGGCAAAACTCGCCGGCTATGAACTGAAGCTCGACGGCGTCACGCAGCGGCAGGGGCCGAACTTCCGCGAGATGATCGCGCAGTTCACCGTCAGTCTCGACGGTAAGACACTCAGCGTGATGACGCCGTCGAAACGCAATTTCACCACGAGGGGATCGTCGACCACGGAAGCGGCGCTGCTGACACGCGGCGCCAGTCAGCTCTATATTTCGCTCGGCGATACCACCGCCGAGGGTGCGCTCGCGGTGCGCATCTATCACAAGCCGCTGGTATTGCTGATCTGGTGGGGGCCCGTGCTGATGGCGTTCGGCGGCATGCTGTCGCTGTCGGACCGGCGCTTGCGCGTCGGCGCGCCCAAGCCCGCGAAAGCCTCGCGCGCGTTGCAGGCTGCGGAGTGAAGCATGAAACATCTCCTTGCCTGCGCCCTTGTCGCGATCCTGATGACGGGATGCCCGGCTGCCTATGCGGTGCAGCCGGATGAGATCATGCCGGATCCGGCAAAAGAGGCCCGCGCGCGCGATCTGTCGCGCGAATTGCGCTGCATGGTGTGCCAGAACCAGTCGATCGATGATTCCGAGGCGCCGCTGGCCCGCGATCTGCGCCTGTTGGTGCGCGAGCGGATCGCGGCCGGCGACAGCGACACCCAGGTGATCGATTTCCTGGTAGCGCGCTACGGCGAGTTCGTGCTGCTGAAACCCCGGTTCAACCTGCATACGCTGCTGCTGTGGCTGTTGCCGCCGCTGGCGCTGGCGGGTGGCGGATTGGCGCTGTGGACCTACAGCCGCCGCCGCTCGAAATTCCCTGACGCGCAAGACCAGCGCTTGCTGCAATTGACCCCGGAGGAAGAAGCCCGCGTCGAGCGCCTGATCGCGGGACAACCCGCGCCGAAAACCCCGCCACCGCTTCCACCGATTGCAAGCGGGCCGGTTTCCGCTAAAACTTTCAGTCAGTCGTGAACAGGTAACGCTGAGGAGCGAGGGCGTGTTCACGCCACCACCGCCCACGACATCCTGCGCACCAATGGCTTTCCACTCGGAAAGCGGGCGGGACTTCATGGGCCGGCTGAGGTTGAAGAACTGAACGGTAGCGGAGGCCGGCGAAATTCGCCTATTGACGCATTTCGCCGGCTCCAGTTTTCCAAGTTGCGCGCCTTGCGAAAACCGCGGGGGTTGCTTGCCCCGGCGAGGGCGCTTTGCCCCGCAAAAGCCCTTTTTTGGCCCCCGCTAAGCCATTGATTGCCTGCGCTAAACTGCCGCAGGCCACGACCCCCTGCATTACAAAAGTTTAATTCCCTCGCCAGCGCGCGGTAAGGCGCCGAACCCCATCTTCACTCCTGTCAGGTGCGTAAAGTCCCCCGCACCATCGATCCCGGCACTGGAGATTTCCTAAAATGACTGAACGTCCCATCGATCTTTCTTCACTTCCGTCCTACCAGGCGCCGCGGCGCCCGCTGTTTTCCGCACGCAAATTCGCGCTGATGGCCTCCGTCGTCGCCGGCCTCGGCGTCGCCGTTTATGGTTTTAGCCCTTCGTCCGGCCCGGTTGATGTCTTCACCAGCGCGGCGCACGCGCAGGTCAATACCGAAGTCCGCAAGGTCGCGCAGCCGGTCGGCTTTGCCGACATCGTCGAGCGCGTGAAGCCGTCGGTGATTTCGGTCAAGGTCAATATCGCCGAGAAGCTCGCCAGCAAGGACAAGGACGACAGCGCCAACAAGGACGAGGACTCGCCGTTCCCGCCGGGCTCGCCGATGGAACGCTTCTTCCGCCGCTTCGGTGGACCGGATGGTCTGCCGCCCGGCCTGCGCGGTGGTCCGCGCGGCGGCCGTGGCCCGGTGACCGGCCAGGGTTCCGGCTTCTTCATCTCGGCTGACGGCTATGCCGTGACCAACAATCACGTCGTCGACGGCGCCGACAAGGTCGAAGTCACGACCGACGACGGCAAGACCTACACCGCAAAAGTGATCGGCACCGATCCCCGCACCGACGTAGCCCTGATCAAGGTCGCCGGCCGCACCGACTTCCCGTTCGCAAAACTCTCCGACAGCAAGCCGCGGATCGGCGACTGGGTGCTGGCGGTCGGCAACCCGTTCGGTCTCGGCGGCACCGTGACCGCCGGTATCGTGTCGGCTTCGGGGCGCGACATCGGCAACGGTCCGTATGACGATTTCATCCAGATCGACGCGCCCGTGAACAAGGGCAACTCCGGTGGCCCGGCATTCGACGTCTCCGGTGAGGTGATGGGCGTCAA
>Ga0310811_10000313_pt1 | contig 67169 bp, 59 predicted proteins | sample YCmetagenome_FD_207642 | JGI IMG/M metagenome (GOLD analysis project Ga0310811, IMG submission 207642) | Soil microbial communities from experimental microcosm in Duke University, North Carolina, United States - YC | ecosystem: Engineered > Artificial ecosystem > Soil microcosm > Unclassified ... | reverse complement strand
TAAGTTAAATCTAAGTTAAATCTAAGTTAAATCTAAGTTAAATCTAAGTTAAATCTAAGTTAAATCTAAGTTAAATCTAAGTTAAATCTAAGTTAAATCTAAGTTAAATCTAAGTTAAATCTAAGTTGAACCAACATTTGTCCTCGGCCAAAAAGTTTTGGAACTTTTGTTGTCTCTAATCTTTTTTTGTTTTGGACAAATCTAATGAAATTCATGTTAAATATATTAATTGTATGTTAAATTTGTTAATTACATTAAAAGTATATAAATAATAGTTAATTATATTAAATATCGGTTAAATTCGTGTGAATAGTATGTCTCAAAAAGGTGGCGTAAAACTGGGAGAAAAGCGAGGCAAATATAATTCCAAATATAAAACAGATGAAGAAAGATTATTAGCTAACAAAGAAAGATGCAAACAATATTATATTAGAAAAAAAGAAAATAACCAGAAAGAACGCTCCGATATTCTTCTTGACGTAAAAAAACTTGAGGCCGATACAAAGGAAAACGAAATAAAATTGCTCAAACGAAAATTATTGGTCGAAAAAAGGGTAAACATAAGACTAAGAAAAGAAATTGAGGAACTGAAAAATAAATTACCTCAAAAAATCGAAACGATTGAAAATATTGGCGAGAGTTTATCCTCCGATAGTCGCGAGGAGCAAAATATGAAAGACGTTAATATTCAAAATGCTTGTTTTGAAGATTCAAAAGGATGTCTGTTAACAGAAGATATGATTGATGATTACGAACGAAGAAGACCTCATTTTAAAGATTATAATAGTTATGATTTGAAAATAGAAGAGATATTATCAAAAAGAGGTAGAGGTGGAATGTGATTTAGATTTATAGTGACATTTTTGGCGAACACATTTTTATTGATAATCATATCGTTTTACCGATATGATTCAACTAATATACATAATTTCACTCGCAAATTTCTTCATACGCTTCAATAACAGCATTTGCCGATGCTAACATATTCGATAATGCAATCACTTTCTTTTTATACCTCTCGATTTCACATGATTGGTATATAACTTTGCTGAAGAAAAAAGACTCAATCGATCCGTGTTTTTCGATAATAGGTGCATCTGTCTTTTTACTTCCTGTAATAGATACAACCGGAAGAGTTTTGCAATACTTTACGACGGGGATATCGTTGTCATCCATAATTCTCGTTATTTCATCACAGTTTTCCATGATGTATATGGCATCCAATTTCTTTAAATGTTGACCTCAAAATTTTAAAGTTTATCCCAAATGAATATAGCACATAAGCTTTGCGTTTTCTCAAAGCTTAGTTAACCATCCTAACAACGGTATCATTGTTTAATTGTACTCTTGCGCAACATTCGCATTTTATTTCTTCAATAATTCGCTAACACCTTCACCCAAATTATTTAAACTGATATCGAGCTTTTGAGCACCTGATAAATTAACCGGTGGACACACTGCTTTGCCGAACTCATCTAATAACGGTAATCCTGTCTTTTTATCTAACACCGCTTTACCACCTCCCAAACATCCAAGTTTAGCTTTCTCGACATTAATCATATTGTTCCTCTCTTTTGTTAAATTTGTATCACGGTTACTCGTATATATTTTAGCAACGATATAAACAACAATACATAAACCTAAAACAGCAAAAATACCGATAAAAACACCCGAGCCTCCTTTCTTCGATCCTTTCTTATCTTTTCCCGATGTTGCAGTATTCGAAGCCATGGCCGTTGCACTTGCCGCCGCCGATAAATTGTTTTGTAACTGACATTGACCGCTTGTTGAACCTGTTTGACCGATGGCAATATTACCGCCAATTTCCGAGTTGACCGCCAATATACTTAAATTATCGAGTTGATTGAGGCTCGCCATTTTACACGTTTGAGTTGTGTTTTGTATTATTTTTTGCTTGATATTTTGACGACTAGCGGATGATGCATAATCGAAATTAAATAAATCGCCCGAAAACACATTTCCTGCATTTTTGGCATTGGTACTATTCGTCGCTTTAAATAATACATCGGACGTGGCATCGGATGAACCCGATATCATGCAATTAGCATCGACATTACACGATTGCGTCAACTCTAAACTACCGCCAACAACGGTGTTGATCAAATCGATATTGATACCTTGTGCAATATTGGTACATGTGATATTACACGAACCCGAAAATTGTTGCGCGATGAATGCTTGTGCCGATTGTTCGGATGAGGAGGTCGATACACTTTGACCCATGCGCTTATTACAACGCTTATTTGTTATACCGCAATAAAACAATTAGTATAATACACTAACAATAGATCAATAATGCTATTTACATTAACAATATTTGCACTTCATAATTTTTTTATGTTGGAGTTGCTGTTCCACGAAAAGCTTAATCACATCAATCAACATAATTCTCCTTTAGGAAATAATATCGATGCATTGATGATTGCTTATAATTTTTCTCATTTACCTGTATCTTCACGGTATAGCAGAGGTCGACTAAATTTTTTAACAGATTTGTGTGAAATGGTTCAAATTGAAGAGTTTAGCGATATCAAAATCATTCCTACTGTAGGATCATGGTCATCACATTGTAACTTAACAGCAGCATCATCTATAAAAAGTTTGAGCGATGACAATATTATTTATATTGGCGCCATAATTGTTGCCAATATGTTTATATTGGTTATGGTGCTTATATTTCTATTGTTAATGAAGTTTTCTTCATTTCGCATAACTTACAAAGTTGTTTACCCTACATTGGTCGCTCCTTACATTGTATCTCTCCTAGTAGTATCTGCGCTACAATATAATTTGATAATTGATGTGAGTGTATCCGATGAGGTTGTGCCTGGTGCAAATTATCTCACTAAAATACATAATATACTTGTGTGGTGCGGTTATATTTTATTTAACGCATTGATATTTGGAAGATTAGTATATATCGCTAAACCTGATAAACTTGTGGCCGCAAATACGATTATTGCTAGTGAGAATGAAAGTAGTCAATATTACTATGATAGTTAATTTATTGGCTGAAGAATATCACATACCTCAAGCTTACAATAATCAAGTAAAAATGATAACTTTTATCATTATGTGATGACCATATAATGATTCATGTATAATAACGAAACTTGTGTTGATTCACTCGGTAAGAGTAATAATGTTACTTGCAATATATATTGTTGTGAGTTACCATTGGAAATAGTATATCACATATTTGATTATAACAAAGACGGTGCAACTTATAAATCAATATTGTTTCTGTGTAAATCTGTTCACGATAAATATATTGGCAAAAGGAATAAGTTTTGTAATCATTTACTAACGATCGTATCGCAACATCCCGATGCAAAATATGATTGGAAAAATATTATGAACAATAAAAATATTTCGGCTAACATCATCATCAACAATGAAAAACTATTTAAATGTTGGGTAGAAAATTGGAGAGATTGTTTACCGTTGAAATTAGATATAACAATTGGTATGATTAGGAGATATGCTTATGATCATACGTGGTCAAATAACTATAACTATTGGTGGGAAAGCTTTTCCTGTAATCCAGCTATTAAAATGTCCGATATTGAAAATAATCCAACGTCTCCGTGGAAATATCATAAGGTGTCATCAAACCCCAATTTAACGATCGAATTCATTAAAAAATATAGAAACACGAAAGATTTTAATTGGATCGCCGTGTCTCAAACGCTTCCCATTAACATCATTCAAACCGAAATTGAGAGTGAAGATATATCTTCAATTAAGATACGTACACCGCTTATTTTTACAGATAATGAACATGATGACACATACGGTCCATCGTATGTGTTGAAGAAGACCCATGGGTGGGTTTGGATTGGATTGTGCACGAACCCGACTTTGACGATTGAATTTATCAAAAAATATTCAAATTGTGGAAAAGATTTAACGCTTCAAGAATTGGCAGCCATTTTAGCAAATCCGGGAATTAAAATGCCCGATATACTAAATAATTTAAATGAATTATATTTCCCGATTATCACTAATACCATCACTCGTAATCCCAATTTAACGGAAAAGTACCTTGATATATTCATTGAAATGTGTCGTGCAAACGAATATCCTTTTAAACAAGGCATTTCGGAATCGTTCGATTGGGAAGAATTATCGAGGCACAAATCCATATCGATGGAATATATTGTTTCACATCCAGATCTTCCGTGGTCTTGGGGAGTGAATAATCCCAATGAAGAAGGGACGGTATGGTCAAATCCAAATCTGACTATTGGATTTCTTGAAAAGTGGGTAAAAGAAAAATGTGATAACGATGATAATTTAATGTCATTGATGCAATGGGATTTTATTTCATCAAATATAGGCATTAAAATGGAAGATATCGAAAAACATCCGAAATATCCATGGGATTGGAATGGAATATGTGCGAACCCAAATCTTACGTACGAATTCGTTAATAAACATATCAATGATCCATTAAATTGGCTTTTTATATCTTGTAATACATTCTCAGGACATCGTAACGATTAGCATTATTAACATGTAATGTTAACACAAAACTTCCGCACGAGTGCGGAAGTTTTGTAATATTATTAACAATGCAATATATTTATTGCATTGCTCGAACCTTTGTGTTTACACAAAGGTTCGCTTTTAAGATACAATGTTGACACCAGAAAATATAAAGTAAATAATAAACAATATAACAGTAGTTTTTACTAACTTTTTTTGATGGCAGAAAATGTGATACACACAATCATACCGGGTGCGACGCTTAATGAGGGTTTCTTCGATAATGAAAATATAACGTTCGTACAGGAAAAAATAGCAGAGGTACTACACCGCGAATTTTTCCAAACGATCGTTATCAGCCGCGCCGATATTATACGTATCATGCAACGTGTATTGGAAGAGAGGAGGGAGAATGTAGCGAAAATGAATCAACGTGTCATTATGTATATTACCGATGATGTACGTACGCATCAATTTGAGGTTAACAGAAACCTTAGCTGGGAGGCCGGTTACGCATATAGTCAAATGCGGATCGATCCTATCGGCAAGATTGAATATTTCGATCGAAGAAGTATTAAAACTAATGATATGAAACTTTTTGACAATAAAAGCCGTGTCGGCGGTACATTACGTTTTTACTTTACATAAGAGGCGAATTACAATAATTTGATATGCCAGTGCATATCAAAGTATATAAAGGCATGCTAGATTAATAGTTTTTATTGACGAACCCGTTAAAGATATAAAAATGAAAATATGATCCAATAAATCTTTGAATTTAGCGATAATTCCTTCAATATGAATCACACAACAATTATGGAAACTGGTGAATATTTTGCTCTTTGCAATAATTGCAAAAAAATTACTCATTATGGTCCCGATAAGTGTATTGTATGTCAAAGTCCCATCGACAAAGATAAATACAAACAATGTTCGAGTGTTAGAAAATACAAATTCCTTTTGAAAATGTTAACAACTCTCGAAATCAACATTATCGACAATTGTTACAGCATGATTTCAATATACGTTCGAGGAAATAAAAGTTTTACTCCCGAACTGTATCAAATCTATAAAATAAATGATGAATACAAGTACGCTCATTTGGAAGAGGGAACTCATAAAATTCTTGAAGAACAAATTATCGATCCTGAGTCTTTTGTTTTATCGTTAGACATAACTCGGAAGTATAATATTGATTTATCGTACGGACCCCATATTATTTTCGTCCATCAATAACAACAATCTCAGATATAACTTTATGCTAGAGCATAAAGTTAATGTTAATTAATGCGATAAGTATTATCGCTCGGATCGTCTTGCAAGCAAGACGATCCGTTTTTTAATACCACCCTCTCAACTTTCTGTAATTGGGTGTACCCGCACCGTATTGATGTTCGTTCATGTAATAGTTTTCAACAACACGATCGTCACGTTGACCCATCGCGTATTCATTCATTAAATTCATACCGACGTTGATGACTTGACCCTTATCATCTTTTGTGTTTGTGAGAATACCACCGATATTTTGACTTGTCGCATCTGCCGCTAATGAAACATCGCTATGTCCTCCACTAACATAGGTATTTTTAATATCGCTAAACGCAAATTCTTCGAGATGATGTAATGCGTGTTCATGTTTGTGCGGAACGGAATCGACAAAAACGACGTGTTTCGGGTCGTGATGCATGCTAGGGTGCATGACAACTTTACGATGAACCTTGTACATAGAATCATCTTTTTGACGCATCCAATAGGCAAATGCGGCAACAACAGCGCCTGCTACAACTAATGATACGATGAGGTTATTACTTTTTCCCATTTAGTATATACGTGATGTACACTTACTATAATAATAAGACAATAATTACTTATTGTATGAAACAATGGAATAAGGCAATAATTTTTTAAATCGTGTGCAAAAAGTGAATTTTTGTTTTAATTCAACACATAATATGTGACATAGACGTGCAAACATGCAACTTCAAAATGGATCGGATCATAAAGATAAGTGGAACGTACATGTTATTTATGGGTATATAATCAGCCCTGATTACGAATCAGTGCTTACACCTCAAGAACGTAAGCAGATATATGATAAGTCTTGTGATAAGTTTCAGTTTTACACTAACTATGTTAAAAAGATTAAGATAACAGAGGAAACTGAACGCTTTCGATTCTTTATAACAGGCTCTTCTTTCACTACTAATAATGACGAAATTGAAGGCGAAGAAGAGATGTTGATCATCGGTATACCAACCAGCAAACTAAAATCTCGTCATAGTGGAGTCGTCAATGTTTGGGATACAAGTTTATTTGAAAGCGATATTAAAATATTCTTAAAAGACAATCCACAATTTAAGCAGTATGGTAAACCACAAATGCTAGTGTACACAAATATGGATGCGTAACTTAGGCATTCATTTATTCTCATACGCACATATGAGAATAATCAAATTATCGCTATATTTTAGTAATTGTATGTGGAAATCCATCGGGAACGATAACAACGTGCGGTCTTCATTGGAGACTATTTAACGCGATGATGCTCCTTACTTAAGTATTGGTAAGTATGACGGTTATCTTTATTTGTGTATTAACACTTTTATTGCGCAATATATACTGTGAACAAACACTTGATCTTGTGTTAATCGATCAATCAAATAACAACCAAAATTCGGGGTGTCTCGATGGATCACCAGCAGGTTATTATATCGTTATGTCCAATTCTTCACATAATAAACCGAGTAATAAGTGGCTTATATACCACGAGGGTGGCGGTTGGTGTACATCTTTAGACGATTGTTACGCACGTTCCACAACCTTATTAGGAAGTACGGTCAATAGACCACAACAAATACACTCTTCATCTTTAACCGCTGAATTTTCCAATGACCCCAATCTAAATATGTTAATGCACGATTGGAATAAGGTGCTTATAATATATTGTGATGGTGGATCTTTTACAGGTAATAATATAACAAGGTATGATGACAAAGATTTATATTTTAGAGGAAAGGAAAATCTAAAAGCTGTCAAAAATTCGCTGGTGTCCCGTGGTTTATCGAACGCAACAGATATTGTTATAAGCGGATGTAGTGCTGGTGGTCTTGCCGTTTATTTACATTTAGATTGGTGGAGAGATACCATTGCTGCTTACGACTCATCTATTAGAGTAACTGGGTTGGCTATCGACGGATATTTTTTAGATAGGAATGATGTGTACGGATTTTATGGTATATCCGATTACATGAGATGGATACTTATCCACATGAACTCTTCAACAAATAGCAAATGCATGCAACAAAATACATTGGACGAAGGTAAATGTATGTTCCCTCAATACGTATCGAGTTATGTAACGACGCCCTTCTTTATATATAATTCAAAGTTTAACTATCACACAATACTGGGAACAGGTACACGCGTAGAAGAGTTTGGAAGTTTGATTGCGTCAAGTATTAATACATCGGTAAATTTGATTAACCAAACAAGAGGATGTTTTGTTGATACATGTGTTCATCATTGTACGCGAGATACGCCGTACATCAACGGATATAATTCGACATATGCTTTCAAGTTGTTCTACGAAAAGTTATATGCGCAGCAGAGTGATCACAATAACAGGAACGAAAGCCTGTGTCCATATTGCGATGTTCATATCGATGGGAGAGTTTCTGTTTGTTTGTTTTGTTGTGGAACAGATAAAGTGTTGTTAGCATTAATTGTGTGCCCAACGATATTATGTTTTCTATGCATTATGGGCGTCGTTATAGCAATATGACATATTGCTCGAACCTTCGTGTTTACACGAAGGTTCGTTTGCTTTATTAATTGTATTTGAACGTAATAGAATTAATCATTCAAGTGTATACATTTCTTTGAAAAAAGAAATTCGAAAGTAATAATTTCAGTCCGGAGACCGATTAAACCCCGTGCATGCACGGGGTTTAATATTACTCAATCTTTGTGCAACACAAAGATTTATCTTGTGTAATAATTCTTATTTACGAGTAATTATACAGTAAATGCCGATATAATTCCGATAATAACCGCTGCGATAACGATGACGATCGATATTCCCATGTTTAACTTGAATATTTCACTACCGTAATTGTCTGTTGCGTTATCTCCTGGAGTATTACTTTTACTACACGAACGCATTTGATACATCAATGCTATAATCATAAGAGTTGAAGCGGTGCCTAATAGTATAGGTTGATACACAACGGTCGATATCATTGCCCCCATCTTTTTGGACAAATTATATTTGTACAAATATATTTGTACCTTGTTTACATTATAATCATGCTTTTTTGTGTGATCAAAATCGAATATAATAATAAACACAAATTGTTATGGGGTCGGAAATCTCATCGTTCGTTATCGAACCTTTAATGGGAATCGGTATTATAACTTTGGCAATTTTTTCAATTATGAAAGAAAATCAAGGGGAACAAACATCCGCAAAATGGTTCGCCATCGGTTCGGTATCGATGACCTTATTACTCATTATTGTTGGAATAGTTATGGCGGTGTTGGTGTAATTTAATGTACATGTAACATTCACAAGATACTTCATTATAAAAGCGATACCTTGTGCTTTAGCACAAGGTATCGAATATGCGTATGTAATACAGTATCCGAAATTACTGCATCAAGTAAAATTCTTTTTCAATATTAACATGTAATGTTAACACAAAACTTCCGCACTCGTGCGGAAGTTTTGTAATATTATGTAACTTAACTTTACGTGACCATTGGTCGGAATCTGCTAAAAAAGAATTTATACTTACGCTAATCTCGTAACAGTGAAGGACGCAATTTGAGTCGGCGGTAAAATTCCGCCATCGGTCAATATGAGATTAGCATAAGGAGGTCCATGGTTGTTTCTAATACTAAAAACATCTCCAGCGTTAGCATCATATATACATGTAAATGCACCTTGTAATGTGTATGTATTAATACCGTCGAAACGCATCGATAAACTATACTGTCCACCTATAAATACACCGTTAACAAATAAAGATGTTAAAGTTGATGCGGAAGCGGTAGCTACAGAATAACCCCACGTGATCAAATATGTTCCTGTGGCAGGAACAGTAATATTACCAACCCCATCGTTTGTTATACCTCCATGAGCTTGTTGTGTGACCCATTGTATACTCAATCCTGTTGGGACGGGTGTTCCAGTCCCACTGTCACTGCCGACATAAAAATAACCATTTGTCGCTGTAGCGGAATTACCCGTTGCTCCAGTAACACTAGCTTGACCTGGTGCACCGGTAGGCCCTATTTGACCCGTCATTCCAGTTCTACCTGTCGCACCAATACCTGTCATTCCGGTATTACCTGTCGCCCCTAATCCTGTTTGTCCAGTATTACCAGTTGCACCTCCCGCGCCTGTCATACCGGCCACATTCCAAGCATCGACTGATCCGTAATATAGCAAATTATCGTCCGAACCATATGCAATTGCTCCCATCGATGGCGCTAATGTTCTTGAGGTGTCATTTGTTAAATTTTGGCCGATGGGTCCACTCAAACGTTGTGACGCACTGATAACCTCCTTTCCAAAACTTGAGGAATTTCCTTGTGACATGTTGATTTAGTGGTAGATATGATACCTTATATATATTACAACATAATTTTTTTGTAACTTCCAAACGCAGGATCTAATAACTTTTGTCGTGAAGCATCAATTTTATTATATAAAATCCGATCTTTGTGTTTACACAAAGATCGGTGCAATAATTCTTATTGTTATAATAAGAATTATAGAGTGTCTGCGCGAACGTTTTATTAGTTCATTGTAATGTCACAAGGAAATTCCTCAAGTTTTGGAAAGGAGGTTATCAGTGCATCGCAAAAATTAGGATGCCCAATAGGGCAAAATCTTCAAGATTCAACGTTACGAACATTAGCGCCATCGATGGGGGCAATTGCATATGGTTCGGACGATAATTTGTTATATTATGGATCGATAGACATGTGGAATGTTGCTGGTATGACAGGAAATACAGGACAACAAGGGAGTACTGGCCAAAGAGGTTCAACCGGAAGCACAGGACAACCAGGATTAACTTCCGTAGGTCCTTTTAGTCAAACATCAACGGCTAATGCGGCTACTATATCTTCTCAAACTTTAACTCTATATTCTGCCAATGCAACAAATCCTGGTTGTGTAAATACAACGGGCCAGTCTTTTTCTGGTGTAAAAACTTTTAATGACGGTATTATTGTTCAACCCTCCGTTTCCGTTGGTATAAATAATGTACTGACCTTGTATTGTCAAGGAGGATTAGCACCGGCTACGTGGTCTGGAGGGTTTTCTGTAGTAGTTGCAAATCTTGCGACGATTTTACTCGATAGGGTCGTCACTTTTATGCCAGGAGATTCGTTAGCATCGAGTGGTTCTAACGCAATCGCGACTTTATCACCAGCACTACAACCGGAATTTTGGCCGTCAACAGTGGGGAGAGGTGGCGGTATATGTGTTATGGATAATGGCGTATACAAGACTGGTTATTTCTTTGTGTCAACAAGCGGCGTTGTCACAGTTGGAATAGGTCGCGATTCATCAGGTAATCTATTACCTTTTACAGGGGGTGCAGGCCAAACAGGTATTGTAGATTGCGCGGTTATGTATACAACATTTTAGCGTTGCACATTAATTCCGCGTATACGCGGGATTTAATTTAGAATCTTCACACAAATGTGAAGATCTGTTCCAATAATTTGTGTACGTATGCTCTTAATGTTTTACAAAAGATATGAAAAATTGAATAATCTTGGTAATTTTTCAGTGGAATTGTTGAATTTATCCACTACACACAACACACTGTAATTCAATGCAAACTGTAAAAGTAAATGTTGTCGCTACCGAAATTAATTACAAAGGAAAGTTAGGTTTGGGGCTTATCCAATACGGAACAGTTAATGAGAATTACAAACCGGGCAAGGATGAACGTAAAATCATTTGGGAAGGGAAAACCCCAACGAAAGTCCATGTTATTCCAACAACAAAAGAAAATTATCATCTTATTGAAATTGATGACACGAAGGGTTACCATATAAACTACGGATCCGATGGATTATATAATATTCAGGATAACGCTTATAGAAAAGTGCGATTTTTTAAATGTAAAGACCATCCATTTGCAGTAGTTGATGCTGTAACCATAAATGGAAATAATAAATCTAAAAAAACTAAGAAAAACAGTACAACCGAATTATCTAAGTTCGAATTTGTTAACGGAACGTGGAAAATCAAAGATGGAGCAAAGCCTACAGGTAAGATTATAAAGGTCGAGTTAGGCATCGACCATTCCGAATTTACAAAGGTGGGGGTTAGCGCAAGTTCGGAAGAAAAGAGGGAGGAATTCGTTAAACCTGAAAAAGATTTGTTAAATTTGTGTGCTGCTGATTGGGTCGCGACCGAACAAGACACCATCATTAAAATTCTCGCTGATTTTGCGGAAAAGTTAGACAAAGATTTTAACTTAATGTCGGTGTGTGATGTTAATCCTCGCAAGTATGCGGAAGACTATGTAAAGCGCGAATTACGAGGTAACAAAATTGACCTTGATAAGGAAACTTCCGAGTTTAAGGAGTTTCTTGAGAGTAATACGAAACATCATTCTGAAAAACTACAAGATGATGTGAAGGCTCCGGTGAATGAAACTAAAAAGGTAAAGACTAAAAATGGATCTTCTTGCGAGCAAGAAGATCCGAGAGATGAAAAAAAGGTAAAAGAAAAATTAGAACTTTCAAAGAAATCTGATAATTATGTTTTGACATTGGAAAGTATCAATAAAATGAAAAGAACAGAGATAATCGCAGAGTTATTGAAGTTGGGAATTAAAGAAATGGAAGTGATGAGAGAGGATGGCAAAAAAGGAGGCCCGTTGGTATCTGATTTGAAGTTAGCTCTCAAAAACAAAGTACAATTAGAAAATGTCAAAAAAGAGTGGAGATGGCAACGTCGGTGTGTTACTGCGGGAGGAACGAAATTCATCGATATGACTGAGAATATAAGTCACGAAGTCGAGATAGCTTACCAGAAATATCTATGTTCTCCCGAAAAATCGGAATATTTAGTGAATGGCAGCACGTTCCCATTAGTAAAAAAGGCCATACGTTATTCTGTTTTTAATTTTAGAACGATGATCGAGAGACTCGATACTAATCAGGAATTTAAAATAAAACGAGTTTCGAATGATGACCAACCTTTAAGAAATGTATCAAAAAGTCGGATAAAGAAATAAATACGATACTTAGGATATATCTTCCTTAGGAAACAATCTTATGCGTATACGCATAAGATATAGGTGTAAAAAATTATCTATGATATAGTATACCTTTCACCACATTGACTACACACGATGTATGTCGTTCCACCTTCATCGCATCCACGTGTTTGCGAGGTATAGTGAAGACATTCGTAACTACCACATGTTTTATTCTTACACCTAAACGCTCCTTTTTGTACTTTCATGCCCGATATTTGATCTTGTGTATCCCTCTTTTCATTCTCTCGAAATTCTAGGAAAGAGACGGTTTCCCATCCGGATGTATGATTTTGAACGTCTTTTAGTATTTCGTCTTTTAGGTGAGGATATGTTAGTAATTCTCCTACTTTTTGATACACAAACTCATAATAAATATCGGTTAACGTAATGTTATTTTGTTTTGATACGGCAATACATTCAGTAATGATAGAAGCTTCAATCTTTTTCGATTCGCTAGCGGAGAATTTTGTTTGCAGGCTTTTTCTTATGGCAATACTCACATCACGAGCGGTTATCGACATGGTAATAAATATTACGATTATATTCGGTTATGGATATTCATAGTTGTCGTTATCACTTTTTAACCTTTCTTATGTTTGTAATAAAATTTGTTTCCGTATGTAAACGCAAACATACGGAAACAATTTAAAAGTTGGTATTTTCATATTTAAAAATATCCAGGATCGCTAGGCATAATTTGCGGTCCATTCTTAAAGTGCCTCACAGTAAATCCAGGTGTACCGTTGTATCGACGTTTAAGAATTTCAAGATGTCCATAATCCGGATTAGTAACATAAATAGGACCGTTAGCGCCCGATTCATTACCAATTTGCATAGTACCCGGAAATACTTTTGTTTTAGGCGCTAAATCGACACCATCACCACGAATATGTGAATAAAATCCGTCTCTAAATCTTCCGTTAGTGCAACCCGGCATAAATTTGTGCATACCATTATGCAACATAGGCGTACAAAAACCTTGATCTTGCGTTACTTGATATTGATAATTGTGTGTCATCCCAAATATTACACTTTAATATGTGAAAATATAAAACAAAGCAATAATTTTAGGTACTTTGCGCTCAAGCGCAAAGTACCGCTTTATTACGCTATTCTCGTAATAATAATTATTACCTACAATTCAACTTGTACATTAAGAATTATTATGCGATACTTTGTGCAAGCACAAAGTATCAATTTTATTGTAATAAGAATTATTACGCGATCCACAGTGGAACACTATGGATCGATTTTATTGTATTGGAAAAATGAAATCCTTTAAATATATCGGTGCATAATGTAGTGGGTTTATTCACTTAAAATGGAAAAAGAAGAAGGTTGGAAAGATGTAAAAAAGAAACCAAAAAACACTCCTAACGAAGAGAAAAAGATTGACTCTAATTTTGTACACGGTAATCCCAGCAATAATAACAATTTTCGAAAGAATAATAATAAACCTTTAAGTGTATCGAGCGACGCGGTGGGAAAATCTCAAAAATATGAGTCTCCCTCCCTGAAAAATAAGGCTGTAACGTTTGGAAACAATAACAATAGTAACACCAACGGCTATCGTGGTGTTAACAGTAATAATATTAGCGGCTATCGTGGTGGTAACACTAATAGTAATAATACCAACGGTTATCGCGGTGGTAATAATACTAACAACGGATCCTTCCGTGGAGGCAGGGGCGGCCGTGGTGGATTAAATCGAAGACAAGATTTTATTAACAATATTCCCGACTTTGCAAATGAAGAAGAAAAAGCCAAATTTATAGAATTAAGAGAAAAGTGTCCACATATTATGATGCCCGGTATCGCGAGAAGAACGGCGGCCATTATACGAATAGATAATTTTGCGGAGATGTTTACCTCGGATGAATGGATCGATTTGCAATTATCAGGTTGGAAATACGAAAGAGTTGTTAAACCTGATGATGGTGAATTTGAAATACCGGATGATGGATATGTGTACGACCTTGTTGAAATGAAAAACAAATGGGGCGATTACGTTTTATTCAAAAAAGTGTATTAAGAGAATAGCGAAAAATTCGATCTTATGTTAGATAACATAAGATAAAGTTCATTACGTTGTTCAAGTCTTTATGTAAATACTATACTTTTTTCGGTATAATTACACCTGATATATTGTACACAAATTTGTCGATTATTTCAAATATTTCACCGAACGCGATGTATTTAACAATACAATCGTACCAATATCCGCTCTTGTCAAAACAAGGATAATTCCTTTTTGCATTCTCCAATAATTGATCTTCGGTCATCTCGGTACTGTAGTGATCCGGTTGTTTAATTTGTTTGAGTAAATACTCAATGCGTTGCGCGTTATACTCTTTATTATCCATCACATATTTCCAGAAATGGAAAAAAGCGTCGGATGAAACAAACCAATTGTCAAAAAATGGACCCTTTTCTCCATTTTTAATGGTACCGCAAACAAATTGTCCTTGCCAAGGAGGATGGTAACCTCCGGTATGATTTCCCCAGGTCCCGAACTGGCCATCACAATGAACGTCCATGTCTATACATCTATAGTTATCCTTTGAGAAGAACACATCTTTTGTATCGTCTTCGTATTTACGTGTAAAGCCAAAATAATATGTGTAATAATCGAGTACAATACTTTTTTTGTCACAACATGCATTCATACGTGTATCAACGAACTTGTATTCGTGGTCACCGCTCAATGCAGTATTCACTAAGAGTGTCGTTTGACCCAGAACATTTTTTTGATCTAATTTTACAGTTTTAACTTTTCTCATCTTTAGATTCGACCAACATCCCCGCAATAGATATTTGAACCTTTCCCCATTTGTTTTCGCTTCGAGAAACGGGTTTATATCTTCTTTTTTAATCGAAAAGTTTATTTTCTTTTCACTAACTCTGATAATTTTAATGCGACAAGTATTATTCCGCGATACCTCGTGTGAGCACGAGGTATCGATTTTATTGCAATCTTTCATATTGCTCGGATTGTCTTGCTCGCAAGACAATCCGTTTTGAATATTATTAACATTACATGTTAACACACGATCTACGCACAAGTGCGTAGATCGTGCTTCAATATTGTTGTTCGAATCACTTTCGATCTTATCAAACCATTCTTCATCGCTAATATTTGGACGATATTTATAACTCAAAAAACGAATATCTACGGTGAAATCACTAAATAGTTTTATGTAATATGATGCGTCTCCTTCATACCACCCATCCACTTTCCTAACAATTTGGCCAATGAGGATGGAATTTCCCACCCTAAAATTAACGATGTCACCAACCCGATATTTACTATAACAATGAGCATCATTGTTCGAATGTTGTGCATGCACAACATTCGGATTTTTATAGTTAACCGTTTCCATTTTGTGATTACAACGACATAAGTTAATTGAACTACGCTTGAATATATTTTTCAATTTTTATAAAAATCGGGTATTCGTGGTTGCACGAATACCCGAGTAATAATTCTTATTACCATACATTTGTATGTTATATTTTATGTACATGCGGGGTGTGATGATGGTGCCGCTATAAAAGGTAGTTCACATAGACATAACATTTTAATAATGCATGCACGTAGCGAGTCAACTTTATTCTTTTTAGGCGTTTGTACCGGATTACTTTTATCCAGTCAAATCGTACAACAAATGTGTATATACTTTGGTCTTGGATTGCTTTTATTTGTATTTTGTGATGGTATTATGCAAAAATGTTACTTACACCTATTACACGGGATCCATCGGGTAACACACAACGAGTGTAACGAGTGTTCATGTAAAAACGAACTTACACACAATAAACAGCATTCTGAATCTGTTGGTGCTGGCGCCACAGGACTTCAAAGAAGTGTCAACAGTTCATCTGAGAGTGTATCAAAAAGAAATCCTAAAAATGATGCCGCGACCGCAACTTTGTCACCACACAAAACTGCGGATGCAAATCTTAATCCTAACAATCCTTTGCCTACAAACCTTCCACAATTTAAGAAAGCGAATCTCCTGTTCCCGAAGGACAACGCGAGAAGTGCACAGCGTACCCCAGCAAAAAGAGAGGTACAATTTCCTAAATATGCCGGAAAGTATGCAACGATGAATGAACTTGATATTTCGGTAAAATATTACGACGATACGGATCAATGTTAACACAAAACCTACACGCTTGCGTGTAGGTTTTGAATTAATATGCAATGTTAATACAAAATTCACTTATACGAAAATTTTCTACTCGTTGGTAGAAAATATTAGTAATACGACTAACATGTAATGTTAACGCGAAATTTTACATCATACGGGGAAGGTAACTCTCCCAAAAAATGGATTCCGAGCGTACACTCCATCAACGCAATTATTCACATATTGTATACTACCATCAACGACAACCAAATGATGAACGGTGTTACCTCTTTCATATTCAACCGCTATTTTTTTATTCATATTGTTCGCGGCCTGTCCCGAAAAGTGGCTACTGAAAACTTTCATTTGCGTAATATATTTGGGGCGCGATTTGTTTATTTTAGGTATAATCACAAGATTAATATCCATAAATACCATTAAACTTGTAGGTATAACTTTGAAATGAGGTAAATAATAAAAAGTGTGCTGCTCTCCTAATTCATCTTTTGAAATAAATGAATATTCATCGGTAAATACAAATGTTGATCGTAACACGAGGACATTACATTGTATGTATGCCTTTTCTATATCTTCAACACAATAATTGCGAGGAAATGCAATTCCTAACAATATGCCAAAGTTACCAATATTGTAACGACCTCCAGTGTGCTTTGGTGATTTTATCATAACAGCACAATTGTCTCGTTCAAGTTTTTCTAGATATGGTATTAAGTTGGCCAACACCGTACTATTTTCAACTGCCACAAACGGGTTGTGCATTTGATTTGGTTTGTCAGTGACCCAATATTCGAGCCACCTAATGATTGATTTGTTGTGTATTAATTCTTTGCTTAAAAACCCATCATGAAAAACAAGGTAACAAATATATTCGATCAATTCCTGAGATAAACGCCCACGCATAATCTCTTGAACGGTCTCCAATATTAGTAAATCCCGATCAAACATATGACCATTTGCCGACCACACTTTCCAACTCACGTCCAAAAGAGGAAAACAATATTTTCTAAAAGCATACGACATTACTTACACATATGTGTGTGACTTTAATTCACGAAATCACTTTTTAATGTAAAATCCAGTACAATAAAAATTATACTCGGACATTCGTGTCCGAGTATAATTATTGTTCAGAATTTGTATGAGTTTTGTCTTTCATAAGTTCTTGCAATTCTTTAATATCCGATCGTATTTTATCGAGAGGATCCACAAAATTGTATGAACTCCAGTTTAATTTTGCTTTATGTTCAAGTACGCAATCGTAAATACAATCGAAACACAATCCGCATGTTATGTCCGAATAAGTAACGTCATTATGTCTATAACCGTCGCGTACCCATGTTACGCCACGTGATATAAAACCATTGCATCCTCCGCACGTTATCGTTGTGCTGAGATCCTTATTATCGCAATATAGCAATGAATTTATTGCATTGCTCGAACCTTCGTGTTTACACGAAGGTTCGCTTTTATTGTGAAGAATGGTAACGTTATCGCCACATGAAATTTGTCCTTTTGTAAACTCGACTTCATCGATCAAAACACTATTATCTTTTTTGGATGATATGTTGCTACCAATAGTTATCGCATTTTCGTGAACTGTACTTACATGATTCCCAATCGCTATCGAATTTTTAGAACAAGCACATGCATAATTACCTAAAGCAACGGTATTATTTTCTCTTGTTTTTGAACCTTCTCCAACAGAAAGAGATAAACCTATTGTTGCCGAATCCACAACTTCTATCGAATCGGCCCGCATATTACTTTTTGAATAATACCCCACATGATTGGCATTTCTATTTATATTGAGATGATTAGCATTAATATTTGCATTTCCGCCATTGTTTTGATTACGATACGGATGCGGCAAAAAATAAGGATCACCCATTTAGTTTTAAGTATATTGATGTGTATACTTTATACATTGTATAAAGTACAAAAACAATAATAACTATTGTACAATAACAATAAAACGATGATTATTGTTTTTTTACATCGCAAATAAGTTTTTGTACGCTGTTTGATGACCGTTGGCACCTGTATGGTATGTATATACACTTCTCACTAAATTCGGTGGATAAGTTGCTATATCGGCGTAAGTTCGGCTAATAGGGTTTGCTTGTAATAAAATACCGCTAGAATCCTTTAATAAACGGTACTGCTCAATGTTTTCTTGAGTTGTGACGGCGCCAGGCATCACGCCAAAATTATATAGGCCGTACGAAACGCTACGTGAAGGATCGTACAAGCTTGTGTCGTATGTAGTCTGTTCGGCGTAAATATATGGTCTGTAGGCCCTATTTCTTGACCCATTAGGATTATAAGTCTGGAACATGATAGGCAACGAAAAGTTATATTTGTTCGTAGTTATTATACTTATTATTACTATATTTTTTGTACGTACACAAAACATCAAAACTGAAATATTATAGTGTCACTTAATGCAGTATTGTTAAGCATGAATTCCCGCCAATTATCAACTTACAATAAACTTGTAAAATTGGCCAATAAGAATGGATGCAAAGTGCTAAGTGACAGTTACAATAATGCCGGAAGTATTATGGATTTTGAATGTCGTAATGGCCATGCGAGATCAACATCTGCCAGTCAATTTAGGCGTGCTATTAGCGCATGTCCTGTGCGTCACAGAGAAGCAAAAAATTCAAGTCTATGTGACGATTTTACAAAAATAATAGAAGAATTAGGAGGTAAAGTGGTGGGAAATTACATAAATAATGGTACGAAGGTTGAGTGTTTGTGTAAAAACAATCATATATGTTTCCCAACACATAAATATGTTCAACAAGGTGGTGGTATGTGCAGAAAATGTAATAGCGAAGGTCCAAAACAGCGTTTCATTGATGATATCGAACTATTAGGCGGGAAAGTTATTGGAGAATACATTACACAAGACGATCCTGTTCATTGTATTTGCGTTAATAATCATGATTGTTTTCCTAGACCCAGTAATGTGTCAAAAGGAAAACACGGTATGTGCAAAAAATGTGCAGGAGTGTGTCCTATTCAATCCGAAGAGAATTTTCGAAAAAATATTGAACGTTTAGGAGGTACTGTTGTTGGTAAGTACGTTAACTCCAATGAAGGAGTGGAGTGTTTATGCAAAAATAACCACACGTGCTTCCCCCGACCCGGAGATATTCGACATGGCGATGGTATGTGTAAGAAATGTGCCCGAACATGTCCTATTGATGCAGAGGAGAGATTTCGTAAAAATATTAGCAAGTTAGGTGGAATAATAATAGGAAAATATGCTGGTGCACACGTAGCAGTTGAGTGTTTGTGTAAAAATAATCACACATGCTTCCCAGATCCGCATCACATTGCAGCTGGCAGAGATATATGCCCCATGTGTTCCAAAAGTAACTATTCAAAACTTTCTATTGAATGGCTATCAGTAATTGAACGATATATAACTATACAGCATGCGGAAAACGAGGGAGAATATAGAATAAAATTAGATCAACCAACTTCATATTGGAAAAGATGGTTAACAGTTGATGGGTATTGTGAAAGTTTAGAATTGTGCTTCGAATTTGATGGATGTATATTCCATGGATGTGAGAACCAACATTGTAAATATTACAAACTAGAAAAGAGTCCCATAAATGGTAAACCCATGAAGGATATTATCGACAGATCTCGCACTAAACATCAATTAATCCGAGACTTAGGTTACAGATTAATAGTTATGAAAGAATGTGAATACATAAATATGAAAAAGTCTGGTAATATCGAGTCGTATATGTTAAGTATATTAAAAGAAGAATGCGCGTATGACTGCTAAGATATATAAATAATAATCTAGTTAATAGACAAACCAAATACAAATGTCAAAGAAAATATATATCGCAGGAAAATATACGGATCCCAACATATCCAATTATATGGAATTCATAAAATCTAGAGGAAACGAAATTACGTACGATTGGGTAAAAAATTTAGGTTTGTCGCCGCCTAATGCGGCCAGAAACGACATTATTGGTGTAAAACGATGCGACATTCTTATCGCTATTATGGATGATCCAGATTACGCATATCGTGGAACATTCACAGAAATAGGAGCGGCTCTTGCATTAGATAAAAGAATTATTATAGTGAACCCTGGTGATAGAAGTTATTGTAAAGAAAATTGTCTCTATCAACATCCCGATATTGATCACGTCTTAACGTTTACAGACGCATTGGATTCTATTGAAGATTAAATGAATGATACAAAAATTTGGTTTAGATTATTACCAAGAGATATTTTATTGTTCTTACATCATTATGTAAGAACAAGAAATTATCGGTATTCGTTATCGCGATAAATATTGCTATTATACAAATAATAACACATCGACCTTATTAATAGTTACCGCCGTAGCATGCATTGGTGTATATATCTATATAAAATACATGAACCGTGTTACTTATCCGGCTGTGCGTATAAGCCAACTTTATGGTGTCCAAAGGTATGGCGCGTCGTTGATTAGTTTGCATTCGTGGATGATTGATTTTGCGAAACAGTATGGTACACTAAATGGACGCGCGATCGTTCAAGATGACCCTTTCATCGATGCAATTGCTAAAGCTATTTTGGATACAAATCACATCAATTTTACACCGGAATCTTACAGTACAATGCTCAATGATTATACTAATATTAGCAATACCATGGATGTGTCACCCAATATTCGCATTATGAGCAATGGAAAACACACACAAATCTTTACCAAAATCAACGCATTTATGCAAAGCATACATTCTTTAACAATGGGTATGCAACAAAAACGTAATATTTGCGGTATTTGAGGATTGTGTAAATTGATTATTGTATTGTTTTCATTTCTTATCTGAGTTGTGTTTTTGATACTGCAAAAAATGACACCTATTTTTATTTATTTTGTTGAGTGTGCTACCTCAACAAAAAATGGACACATTATATGTTACTATGGTTCCTGATTATGTATCGATACAGAACTTGCTTGATGAGTTTGAAGTGTACGGTCCGTGTAAAATAAACAAAGAGGGTGTATTTCTTGTTGTAAAATACGAAGATCACAGAGATGCGAATGATGCATTCGAGAATAGAATTTACGTTAAAGGAAAAGAGTTGTGTTGTGAATTTACCAAAGAAAAAGCGTTAAACTGTAAACTTTATCCTGTGTAAAATACCAATCCTGCTAACTATTCTTTACACATTGTGTAAAGAAATTACAACTGATTTATTACCAAGTTGACGCATTTTCAACAAACTTGTGTTTCTTTTCGAATTCCGTTAATTCTTTTTGATTTATGGTTCCCATGCGCATTTGTTCCCTTTTCCACATTGGGTAGGGTTGTACTCCCTGCGTAATGTCGAATTTTGCGGGAGGCGCTGAGAAATAGTAATTGTTTTCTTGGTATCCGAACATGCCAGGATAATAATCAATGTGTTCATCGCCTATTCCAGCATATTTAGTACAATTACGGTAGTAGTCCGATCCTTGAAGTGTAGGTTGATTGGGAATTCTTCTATCCTCAAATTTGAGGGGTTGACCACCCAAAAACGTATTTCGAGGATGTGCATTTGGTACGGCATTATACATATCGAACGATTGCGCAAATTTTGATAATCGACTACCGCCCGTTCTCGACGTATAATCTTCGTACGGTTGAAAGTTTGTTATTAATTCTTTTCGCATCGATTCGGGTGGTAAACTTGTTTCGGGATTAATTTTACGTTGACACACTAAAAATCCATAAGGTGAATCACCGATAGGTGTTGCAATAAAATCGGGGTGACATTCACGGTGAGCACCATTAATCATGTAATTATCGCTTAACGATTGTAAATAATATCCACCTGCAGGTACAGATATGGAGTAAGGGTCACGTAATTTTTTGTGTAATTCTGCGGAACCTGACATTTTTATATTTTATATACAATACAATACTATAAACTATTGTTTTCATAGTTACGCATAAAATCATTTGCTGACATAACACGCACTGAATCAACCGGATATGAGTCGAGATATTGTTTGTAATACAAATCATAAATAACAACACATCCTAATAATATTCCCCCTAAAAGAAATGTATTATTCTTATAATATAACGTCATCGCACCTAGCACAGTAGCCGTTATCACAAGTAAGTTATTGCGGAAAGATTCCGAATCTTTACCATTTTTCCACGTTAAATATGATAATGTTGCAACAACTACAGCTTGAATAGTATACAGTATAATTTTCCCATCCATCGCTGATTTTATTTATAACAATACACAATTAAAATATTCGTAATAAGAAAAAACAATTTGCCACAATCGCACAACTCTGCCTTGTGGGCATTGACCATCGCCCACATCGGATAATTGTATAAATAATTCGATGCAAAAATCACGTAATAATTCGCATGTTGTCACCGTCATACCCGCATGCGTGTCAACGAATAACAATTTCATGTTATTGAATTCTAATGCACATATATACAATAAATCGCTCGCATGAATTTCGTTCGTTTCATCATAATTTATGCGATCCGGTATTATGTCTCCACATGTAAATCGGAAAGATATATCGTGTAAAAAATTTACGGCAACAATATTCTTTTGAGGCACATCGAATTGCAAAATTTCCTTCATAAAATGATCGATAACGTCTTTTTTCTTGTCTATCGATACGCTCCTTTCGTTATCTAAAAAATTTTTAATAATGATAACCATTTCAGTTTCTTTAAGTCCTCCGTCGTAGTGATGTGTTTGAGTTTGATCGGGTTTGTTGAGGAGTAGATGTTGCGGAACATCTTCGTGATAAGAATTACTATTATTGTGTGAAAGTCCTGCTTCAGTATGTAGAAGTTGTGTTTCTACGTAAGATTCTACAAGTATAAGATCAAAGTCATTGTCGGATATCGTGCAATGTTCCATGTAGTTATTTTTTATCTTAATCCTTACTTATTTATTCCATATAAACAATTATGTTTACAAACAATAAATAAGTAAATATATGAAAGACTCGCGGTCATTTGTTATATGCGACACACAACCTAAGCGTGTAAAATCGTCGAATAAATGTCCAAAGAACCGCATAAAGTCGCCTCCAAAAAATACAAATTCTTTCGTTACTTTTGTTGAACACGATCCGGATAACACAATACATTCAATCAATAAGAAAAATACGACCGATGTACACAAAACAACTCGCCTTTCCTCTAAAGTACAAAAAAGTATCGTTGATGATGCAACTTTGGATAAAGATACAATTGATATGAATTCTTACAACATATTCCATATCGATACAATTATTCGTCAAAAACTGAATGAAAAGATATCGAGCTTACCATCTCTTGAAGAAGATCTTCGAAAATTGTTAACTGCACTTATGAGCAAAGATACAAGTGCCAACGATAAACTCTCAGCTCAACAACAAATTACGATGCTCCGAACACGTATACAAGATATTGAGACGACGTTTGAATTAAATTTATACATCTATCGAACGGCCGATATACTTATCAAATACGCAAACTTGCTCGAATCGGAAAGTTCGAGAACATTTGTATTCTCTGATGAGAATCGCAAAACTTATACGCAACAATCTGCCGAAAAATTAGAATTAGTATCACAATACATTTCCATTGCAAGGGAGTATGTCGATATTAAGAATTACAAGAAGATTATCAAACTGATGTCATGTCCTTTTTGCAAAACGAGCGATATGACTAAAAACGTAGATGAAGACACATCTTTTGTTTGTCAATGCGGTGTTGAGATTGAAATATTCGATGACACGCCATCTTTTAAAGATACCGATCGTGTAAATATGTCCAATAGATATACTTACACAAGACGTGGTCATTTTATTGAAGCGATGAAAAAATATCAAGGAAAACACAATGTCGATACGGAACAATTACAAACGGTCGCCGCTCATTTACGATCGGAAATGAAATTTTATAATTTGACACCTACAACCGTTTCAAAGGATCGTTTATACACATTTCTATCGGAAAAGAAATTATGTGATCACTACGAGGATATTAACATTTTATATCACATTATTACAGGCAAAGAGTGCCCCGAATTTTCTCATTTGGAAAATACATTACTTGAATTATTTGAAGAACAGGAAAAAGCGCTAATAGAGGTTACTGCTCTAGATCCCAACGACGAAAGACTCAATTCGATCAATGTTTATTACAAGCTATTTAAATTGCTACAAAAATTGGGTTATCCTTGTAAAAAGAGTGATTTTCACATACTTAAAACAAAAGCAAAGGAGGATGAACATGATGAAAAAATGTTTAGGGCGTGGGGATTATTAGGATGGCCATGGATCGAAACAACATAGAGGATTATTATATAAGTACAAGACGTAATAACAATATAAGTGTAAAAGTATGCTATTTTCCAACACAAAAACAGAGTTATGTGAAATGATGACAAAACACGGTTCCGATAAGGGTAATCACACGCATCATAATTACACGACACTTTACCATGATTTGTTCGATTGTATGCGTAAAGATAAAATTCGTGTATTTGAACTGGGCATAGGGACAAATAATATCCATATTCCATCAAATATGGGTGCTAACGGTAAACCGGGTGCGTCTTTATTTGCATGGGCAGAATATTTTCCTCATGCTCAAATATACGCAGCCGATATCGATCGGAATATCATGATTTCTGAGGGAAACATCAAAACCTACTTTTGCGATCAAACGGATCCAGCGTCGATCGAATTGTTGTGGATGCACGACGCTCTACAAGAACCCTTCGATATCATTATCGAAGATGGATTACACGAGTTTCATGCAAATGTAACCTTCTTTGAAAATTCGGTACACAAACTCAAAAAAGGAGGTTATTACATCATCGAAGATATACTTATTAGTAATTTAGGAGAGTATCACAACAAAGTGAAAGAGTGGAGGGTAAAATACCCAGAATTAACATTTACGTTTGTCATGCACATGTCGCCATCGAATAACAATAGCGATAATTGCGTTATTGTAATACATTAATTGTCGCCACATGTTTACATATGGAATTTAATCGGATTGGTATATAACAAATTTAAGATTTACACTTAAAGTTATACAAGTATTAATGCAAGGTGTATTAATAACAATATGGAACACGTTGAATCTGATCATGAAAGTAGTGAAAGTGAGCAAATAACAAATACATCGGAAAGTACCAATACATCATCGGTAACCGTACAAAATCCGACTGTGAAATACACAGCAACAGAAGCAATTATGTTTATATACGCTAATGTACACGAGGCGCAAGGATCGAAGGGAGCATTAACAATGAAAGATTGCGTCGATTATAATAAAGCGAAAAACGATCTTTTGAAATTCTTTGAACCCGATAATAAATCTTATACGACAAAAGAGATTAACGATGCTTATATCTTTTTTCTAGCCGGTTGTAACAAACTTCAATCGACAGGAGCATTTCATATGGATGGATCGTGTATGTTATATGAAAGATTTCAATTTATCGAGGGAGAATTAAAAGCGAGAACAAGTCCTGCAGAAAAAATGAGAGAATTACAACAAAAGAAAACAGCACAAAGGCAGAAAAATAATGGAGGAAATGGAGGAAATAGTAATAATGCAATTAACGAAAATAAATCCGATGCGAAAGGAAGGGGCCGAGGAAATCCTAAAAAAGGAGCAAGAGGGGAGTAATGTAATAAATATGTTACATTGCTTGGATCTTCGTGATTGAAATTTTTTGCGTCGCGCAAAAAATTCGATATGAAAAAATGAAAAACGGTGTATAGGTATACAGTATAAAAATATAAGTGTGTACTCAACAAGTTTCACTGAAATACTAAATATATTAATGTCAGGCAAACGCTTAAATCCCTTTCAACATGCACTTTTACGACCCGATGCATATATTGGATCGGTTCAAACACAAACTCTTACAACTTATGCACTTGACGATGGTGAAGTTACAACAAGGGATGTTACGTACAATGCGGGACTTATGAATATCATACGTGAAATCGGTTCTAATGCTATCGATAACAATTGGCGAAGTCAATCGACACAAACTCCCATGAAATGTATAAAGGTTATGTGGGATGGGGATAATCATCAACTCACATTTTGGAACGATGGCGCATTTATATCGGCAAAAAAACATGTATACGAATACGAAGATTTTAGAAAGAAAACAATAACAAAAGATGAGTTATACCCCGCAGAAGTCTTTTTCGGAGAGATGTTGGCCGGAACAAATTTTGACGATGATGAAAACGTTGTAAGAAAGACTTCTGGGCGTAACGGGATGGGTTCAAAGAACAGTGTTGTTTTTAGCGAAGAATTCATAGTAAAACATACAGATACCGATGAAAAGAAACAATTTTTACAAATATACACGAACAATGGTAAAGAGCGAACTAAACCAAAATTAACAGTCTATAATGGAAAAACAGCGTTTACAGAAATTAGTTTCAAGCCCGATTTCGCGAGATTCAAGTATCAAATCGAAGATGAAGATGTTGAAAAAGATTTTGTTGCATTGCTAGGTATGTATGTATTGGAGATTGCCGGTGTTACGGCTTTACCTGTTCATTTTACAGTAAATGACGTAAAAACTACGTATCATTTTAAGACGTTCGACAAATATGTGAGAATGTTATACCCTGCGACAGTATCACATAAACTCGCATCCATCACCTTACAAAATGGTGATGAGTGTATCATTATTGAAAGTCACACCGACCCTGAAACAGAGATACAAGATACATTAGACACAGTACAACATGTATCCTTTGTTAATGGTATACGAACAAGAACAGGCGGAGTTCATGTTGACGCGTGGAAAGATGCTATTTTCCCAGCTTTTGTGAGAGCATTTAACGCACGTAAGACGAGAGGGAAAGAAAAAGCTTTAAAAACAACGGCAAAAGATGTTTATCCCTACATCACTTTATTTATTAGGACCGAAGCCGATAAACCCCAATTTGATCACAATACCAAAGATGTACTTAATGGTCCGCCCTATCATATCTACCCCGAAGGTAAATCAAAAGTTGCCAAGGATGAACAAGTACGTATAAAAGAAGATATTGAAAAATCCATTACTAAAATGTTAAAGTGGAATTTCATGCCATTACTAGAAGATAAATTACTATCAAGATCGGGTAAAACTTCAAAAGCAACTAAAGTAGAGGGAAGACTTGGTTTTGGTAAGAAAACACACGATGCTGGCGCCGCTGGTACAAATCCAGAAAAGTGCACGCTATGGATATCGGAAGGTCTTAGTGCCAAAGCTTTTGTTATGCGAGGAATATCACATCTCGAAAGAGGTCTTGAATATAATGGTGTGTTCGCAATACAGGGTAAGTTTATTAATGTATTGAAGGCATCGAAAAAAGAGATAGAAGCGAATCCAGAAGCACCCAAATTAATGAGATTCATGAATATCAAGCCTGGTATCGACTACTCTGATCCTGTTAATTTTAAGACGTTGAGATATCACTACGTTCGGTTTGCAACGGACATGGACGACGATGGCATTCACATTCGGGGATTACTTATTAATTTTTTCTACACATTTTGGCCTGAATTATACGAAATGGATAGAATTAGTTCTTTTAGTACAGGTGTTACCAAAGTATGGTTTCCCGGAAGAAAAGATAAAGACGCAAAAATCTTTTATTCAAATCCCGATTATAAATCATGGTATGATGATGAAGGAGCCAATAAAAAAATCGATGAAGTCAAGTATTTAAAAGGTTTGGCTGCTATCAATGCAAAAGATGTTCCTTTCTATTTCGATAATCCCAAGGTCGTCACGTATTTTGCAGAGGGCGATGATAAAAATTATATGAACTTGGCATTCGCAGGTGACAAGGGAATAAAAAAGGATGAAGATAAAATGTCTGACTTAAGAAAAGAATGGATTTTGCGGAATTCGGTGCCAGATCATTTCACAAAGCAAAAGTTGCTATCCTTTAGGGATACTGTATCGGACGACAGTAATTTACAATCTGAAGATATTAGTAATGACAGCAATTACGATGACGAATATATATATGACGGTCGCATGGGTATTTCGACATTTGTTGATCGACAACTTATTATTTACCACAAAATGGCAAAAGATAGAGCTCTTCCGTGTATTATGGATGGATTGAAAGATGGTCCACGTAAAATTATATACGCCGTACGTAAAAGAAATTATAAAAATACGGTTGACCTCGAAAAAGTATCGGGTGCCGTAAAAGAAATGTCATGTTATACTCACGGTGCAGCATCATTAATGAATGCCATTGGTAACTTAGCTATACGATATCCTGGTAGTAATAATATTGCGGTACTTGAAAGTGATGGTGAATTTGGCACAAGAAATTTTGGTCCAAAAGGTGAAGATGCTGGACAACCAAGATACATTAGTACAAAAATTGAGGCCATAGCTAAACTTATATTTCGTGTGGAGGATGATCCTATATTGACACATAATATTGCGGACGATAAACCCGTAGAGTATGAATTTTTCTTACCGGTATTGTGCATGTTATTGATCAATGGTGTCGATGGTATTGCTACCGCATGGTCATCGAATATACCCAACTATAACCCGTCCGATATTTTAGCGTGGACTTTTGCATGGTTGGATGATGAGCAAAATCTTCAACCGAGACTCGTACCATGGTGTAGAGGGTTTACGGGAGAGACTACACTAGAATTTAAAAAGGATACAGATACCAACGACCGTGATAACTTACCTATTAGATATAAAACGATGGGTGTATTAGACGAATGTTGTGGTAAAGGATGCAAACAAATAGTGGGCAAGAAGAAATGTGATGGTAAACCTGGATGGTGGCATATTACCGATTTACCCATTGGTCTATGGACAGAAGATTTCAAAGAGGATACTCTCGAATATTTGGCGACTGGTAATCCACCAAAAGGTAGTAAGAAAAAGAAATTAGAAAAGAAATGTATACTCGACTACAAAAATTATAGTACCGCCAACAAAGTACACTTTATGATCAAACCAACGAAGGATTGGGAACCAGAAATTGGTACAACTTTAAAGGAATTGATAGCTCCCAAATCTCTCACAAATATGGTGGTTGTCGATACTAATAGTTATCCTCTTAGATATAATTCTGCTGAAGAGATACTTGAAGCATGGTGCGAGAGAAGACTCGTATTTTACGACAAGAGATACGCTTATCAGTTATCCCTATTCAAGCGGGAATTATTAAGAGCGAAAAACAGATACATATTTGTTAAGGCCGTCATTGACAAGAAACTAATTGTAAATCAACGTAGGGAGCTGGTTGAAAAAGATATGTTGGATATGAAGCTTATTAGGATGGCTCCCGAAAAGAAAGATAAAGTAAAAGAGGATGATGATGAGAATGAAGAAGATAAAGATGATAATGAAAAAGATGCTGCGTCATTTGATTATTTATTACGTATGCAATTCTGGAGCATGACGGTTGAAAAATTAGAGGAACTCAAAAAGAGCATCGACAACATTAAGCAAAAGATCGTCGACCACAAGTCCAAAACATCGAAAGATTTATGGAGAGCCGATCTTCATGCGTTTGAAGTGGGATATAAAAAATATCTTCACGATTACCCTTTGATTTAATACAAAAATGAAAACTTAATTCAATATACCAATGTATATTGAACGTAATAATTAGACAATACTTCAACACTTGTGTGTTAATATGAACGCTGTTGTACAAAACTCGCATCATCATACAAGGAATGTTAAACTTATAATTGAAAATGGTAAAATTACGTGGAAGATTAAAAAGATTATGAATTCGTGCAAATGTTATGAGTGTGAGTACGGACCTATACCGGAAGATGAACCCCCTGAAGTTGGGTATGCACAAAAACAAATTAAATGTGTGGCTATTTACAATGAATATATTATCGATCCTCAAAACTCTATCGACGAATTTGTGGAAGCGCTGAAGTTAGCATTTATGTTTACAGGAACTATATGTATGACCGATTTTAATCGTCAACGGGGAGAATATGTAAAAGAATTGTGCAATAAGTTGAAGATTGAGAGCGAAACGTATCGAGATTCGTTTGATATTGTCAAATTTATTTACGATTACCCACTTGAAAAACAAATAAAATTTGTTCGTATTAGTGAATGCTGTTGTAATATGGGACATTGTGGTGCGATAATTAAAGTTGATGTGAATGAAAAAATTTACACAACCTATGGTCAAATTATGGCATTATTTGAACACGATGAGGGCGATTATGTATCTCCCAAAGTTAATCTTGAAACGTGTTATGAATATCCTGGTAGTGTGTGGTTTTGTCTCAAAAAAATTACGACATTACCGCTTGTACATGAACATAATTCTTGCCATAATAAACAAATCGAAGTGCAGCATAAATTAGATGAAAATACGGTTTATTTGGCGTATGGTTATTCAAGATGATAACTAATAATTATTTATTTCTCAATGGCCTACATTGAGAAATATATAGCTCATAAGCTTGCTATTGCAATAAGCGGAACTTCACGTCTGCATGAAGTTCCGAGCAATATGAAATATTGCTATTACATCGATTTTGTATAATAGCGAGTGCATGATGGTTTAGGTAAATCTTTATCGGACGTATTTTTAATCTCCTCAAACCCTTCAATCTCGAAACCTTTTTCTTTCAGAAATTTTAAATTGTAAACGCGATCATCGGTCCCCTTAATAATTTTGTCAACAATTTCGACACTAATTACGAAAGGTTCGTTCTTACAAAGATATAAATTGGTTAATAGTGTAAATGTTTCGAAAAAATGATCGGGCATACACTCAACAAGCCTCTCTTTTGTGATTGTGCATCCAAAGAATGTAATAAAATATAATAACATAGGGACTCTGCTGAATAACCCATCGTTCGCTAAATTCCATAATTTTGCTGCGTCGTCGTCAGACGGTCTATATAAATCAATGTATATTCTTAGATGATGTAAGTTATCTCGATTACCGTGTAATACGGCCGATCGCATACCCTCAAATATATTCCATTTATATTCGTCGTGATAAGACATGAAAACAGAGACATGACGTGTATCACCAAATGCACACACCATTTCAAACACATGTTGTCCGTCGGTTTTAATATCCATTCGACCGTGTAAGAACATCATTTTGAGAAAATGAGGGTCGCATGCACCATGTGCTGTCACTGCACAATAGAACATATTGCGCTTGTTAGCAGTTTCGACATCGTAGTTAATATCGACGCCTTGATAATATATCGATTCTAATGTTGATCTATCTTCACATTTAGCATGACTAAAAGCCTCGTTAATATCGGGGTATTGCTCAATATACCATTTAGCTTTAGGGGTTGGCGGTCTTTTACGTTTTTGTTTCTCAATGATTTCAAGCAAGTGATCGTAGCCGATTTTATTCAATTTATTCTGCGTACCTTCTTTCTCCATTTTTTACGTTTCATATTACATTTTATGTAATATGTAAATGATTTTCACTTTTGTTTGGTATGAGATTTGTGCAGTTATTGATAGGATTATCACAATTAATATCTAAAACTGTAAATAGTGTTGCATTGTTCTTCTATTTTTCGCAGCAAATCAATATTATTACGACATTGCCGTAATATATCATCGGCCGATCTATCGGCATCTCTCACACGTCTCGTATTTATACACTTTTGGGTGTATATTATTTTTTCATTCATCCTTAATATTCTTATCAAAGAATTAGTCGTCTCATTCATCTTTAATATTTTTATCAAAGAATCGGTCGCCTCACTCATTTTCGGATGCGGACGGCTTTTGGATGACGCAGATCTATGTTGCCATTTTTTTAGTGGTTTGATGCACAAAAGGTTTGAGTTCATTACTTAAGAGTTTTAATATCCGGTCAATGAATGTTTATACAATAAAATTATTGATTATAATTATTTATTTTTGCGATCTTTCTCGTATTTCGTTCGCACTAATTTTGGGACCCCGCATCTTTTTCCCTTCCGGTTTTTCAGCCGAAGTTTGTGTATTATTTGTATTATTGTTTGTGTTATTATTCGTATTATTATTTTGTTGCACAGGTGGCTGTCCTGTCACACCTCTAAATAATTCACCGACACCTTGTCCCATACGATCCGTAATAATCTTACCAAGATAGAAAATAGCAGCTTGCAACAAAATCATACCGATAAGTCTTACCTCAACGGGTAAGTTTGTTGTCCATCTTTCGCACGATTTTTCACCCAATTCAATAAGTAAACTATCGTATTTGTACATCATACTAATTTGTTGCACAGCAAACCCCCCAAGATCGATACTCATGAGTTCGGTACACACGTACTCCATAACAATCCAACTCCCCACAAGGTATGTTCTGTATGTTTCAACCGTATCATCGAGGTACAGCTCCCGTATGGTGCGCTCGTATGATGTTTTCATCATTGACAAATCACTATATTCTGTCCATTCAGGTATTTGTACCGCTAAATTTTTGCCGTATTTCTTTTTGAGTATGCGAAAACGCCATAAATACTCCTCTTTTTCCTTAATCATTCTCTCTTCGGGCGATAAACCTGCGTAGATATCGTATTCTTCCGGTTCTGCATTTTCCTGAGGATTAGCATCTTCATTACCTGTTGAACCTGCCGCTGTTTCTTCTGTCGACGAACTAACAATTTTACTACCTGAATCGTCGGTATCATCGCTGTCAACAAGTTCACCCAATAATTCCGAGTCCTCACTTTCACTCTTTTTCTTTTTTGATTTACCTTCATCTTTCTTATCTTTCTTTTCGTCATCTTTTTTAATTTTGATGTGTTTACTTGTTGTTTTACCGTCGGGTACGACGGCGGTGGCCATCGATGCAACTTTTTGAGCCACCGATTCTTTAACTTTTTGATCACGTGGTGTTTGTGTTGTACTAGGTGCGTTCTTTGTTTCATTCGGTTTGGGCATGGCTTTCAAAACGGGTTTTGAACGGGGGATTAGCGGCAATCCCGATTTAAGTTTGTCTTTCACTTCTAATAGTTCGAGATGCAAGTTTGTGAATTTGGGAAAATTAATGGGAATATCGGCGATGGGCGACGCACGTGGTACCTTTACAATTTTCAATATGCGACTCGACATAGTATAAATAATTGTGATGTAACTTTGATGTAAGTATGCGGTGTATTTAAAGTTGAGTTTGTCCTGATGTATTTTGATGCGCGATATAACAAAAGCGAAACTTCATGTCTGCATAAAGTTTCAAGCAATATGAAATATTACCGTTTCGCTTGCAAAAATTGAAAAATATGTCGTAAAAGAAGTTAATATAATGTCTCATTAATGGCACTCTTCGACGTTCTTTTAGAAAATAGTGACATACTATTTTCTATTATGTTACATAGTCATATTCATGATGTAAACGCGTTATCACGAATAAATAAAACGACATGTTTGCCCAAAACCCCACATTTTTGGATGAATAAATTTGGGCGAGATTACCCGGAGGCGATTTCAAAATCTCAAGATTGGGAATCGGAATATAAATCTATTAATCTTGAATCTACACGAGCATCACATTTTATTGAAGTTTTAACTTTATTCGAAACATATGCATTTACGAATCCGGAATCGTACGTCTCACAACATTATGAGGAAACAGAAGACGGTGGCGTGATACTTGTAGAATATCGACCGGATGTTACCGATGAATATACTGATACTAACGACATATGGGGATCGACAAGACTGTATTTAAGTTTTGACAATCGTGATGTTGATATTAACGAACTAACAATGTTACCGCAAAGTCTTAAAGATTTTGCAGACGGAGTTAAGTCACCTGGTATTCATTTTGCGGTGGATAAGATTTGCGGCGAATGGCGTTACCAAATTAAATTAGAAGGCATAAAACCCAAATCGCGAGAGCGTTCCCTAGTCGCAATACACACAACAAACATATGTAATTATACGCTGTTTTTTACTTTATTATTATACACTTATCCGGATATCATTATATGGGATGAGAATGAAACACCTTTTTTGTACAACCCCCGCGAAGAGGAACCTTCGGAACCGACTCCCGAATGGGAACGTATATTTAAGTATTGGAAAAAAGTTATGAAATAATCAACACTATAATTAAACAAATTCCCAGTGTTCCACTGGGAATTGAGCAATAAAAATTAAATTATTGCATTATTTCCTTAAGTTTACACTTAAGGAACGATATAATTTTACATATTAATGACGTTTTCTTTCGCGAATAATATCTTCACAATCTCCACAATCACAATTTCGTGTAAATACGGGATTAAGATTTGGGCACAAATCTAAAAATTCTATTACATCGCGAAACGACATGTCTCCTTTTACATAAGTATTCAAGCAATCATAGCTTTCTCTTAAAAAGTTATATACATCTTTGAATTGACCACAACTAAGTTCATCTTCATTCTCTGGATTTTTAATAGTTTCGTCAATTAATTTTATTAATATACTTAATTCTTGTAAGGTTGCCATCAGGAATTATCAGGAATTATCAGGAATTATCAGGAATTATCAGGAATTATCAGGAATTATTATGCGATCCTTGATTATTAGTCTCTGAATGTAAATACACGGCGAATAATATGTTTGTTATTTCAATTTTGCGTTACACTTTTACGATACATAACCCTGGTGATATAGGTATGTTCATCATTTGTAACCCACATTTTCTGATGTAATCAACAATACGGTAAGCATCGGAACATAACCGTTGATCGGTCATATATTCTGTTGATGGGTAAGTGTCGTGCAATAGGACAAACCCTCCTATTTTCGTGTACTTTAATGAATTGATAAAGTCACGTTTAACGTATTCATAATCGTGACATGCGTCGATAAACACCATATCGAAAAAACTCTCCGCATCGAATTTAAGCGATGCAAAAAATTGATCGGTCGTTCCCTTATAAAATTTACCGGGAAAGTTGGGCGTGTCGTTTGTGTCGACGCCTATTATACTCGGCACAATACTTTTTATCATATTCGGTACGGGACACGATCGAACACCCAACTCTAAGTAACGTTTTACGCTAAACTCTTTACACAAGTCGTAAATAATAGTAGGGTGATTAATGATTTCAAACGGTTGAACGTGAGGCGTAATATTGAATGATGTTCCAAAATTACGTAAAATGATAGGGGTGCGAACCTCTATTTTTAACGCCCAAAATGGTAAAGATGTGAATATTGAGTCTTTTTCGTATACTCCTTTCCGAACAATATTGAAACCCGCATATTGTATAAATTCATAATTGATTTTATGTTGCGTGATGGGGTTTTCTTCGCCTACGAAAAAATAAAACCCATCATAATTTAAGTTATTGTCGTATTTTTCTTTGTCAAAGCGTTCATCTACGATAATGTCGTATGTTTGAGTTTTATCGTTCGATATTTCGTAATCTTTATTATGAATAATGCTCAAAAATAGTGATAATGCGTAACTGTCACATAATATTTTTGGTTTGAGTGCAGATATGATATATTTAATGAGGGACATCTAATAAAATAAGCATTATTGATCTTGTCCAAATATTTAAAGCGATAAACAGTGACGTTTTGCTTGAGCAAAACGTCACAAATGTTTTCGGTGTTCGCACCGAAAACATTATTAATATGCAATGTTAGCGCACAAGTACGAAGATCGTGCTACAATATTATTAACATTGCATGTTGACACAAAACTTCCGCACTTGTGCGGAAGTTTTGTAATATTATTAACATTGCATGTTAACACACGATCTTCGCGTTTGTGCGAAGATCGTGCTTTAATATTATCACTTGAATTGTCCTGCGAGCAAGACAATTCAATTTCGGGTGCGATGTGTGTGGGATTACATTCTCGCAATCCTACATTCATTAGGGATAGTTGGTTCAATAGCCAACAATTCTTTCATTTGTTCCTCATATTTTGCGCACATATACAGTAATTCTTTTGGTAGGTCTAATTTTTGTGTTCGATGCATTTCTTGCGCTTGTTGTAATAATTGTAGTAATTTGTTGACGTGCTGGAGAGATTCAACATAATTACTATAACCGTTAACCGCTGAATTCTCTTTTGTTAATACGCCTCTAATCGAGTCGGACTGAGATATAATTTCCTTAATAACATTTGGCACAACTTCTTGTTTTATTACGTATTGCAAATCGGATTTAACATTATCAGAAGTCAGTAGTACACCTAATCTGTGGTCTTGTACCAATTTAGAGCAAACTTCGTACGGTAATTGTTTTTTCCTTGTAGCATAGTAATATCCTGCTACTATAACAACACAAATTGCTGAAATAACTAGTATGTGTTTACTATTCATTACTCAATATTAGGACAAAACTTCTATGGGTTTTTGTGTTATTTCATATTACATGTTAATATTGTAAATGCTTACACAAAAGTGATATAAAAATTTAATTTATATATTGTAAAGTGTACATCTGTGTTACATTTTTAACCTACATTTACGGTCATTTTTCGTACAACCAGAAACACTTACATTTTTCATGTTAGACGAAATTATCAAAGATATTGAGAGTGAACACACCAAATCTAATGAGCACACACACGAGAAGGAAGAACTAATCCCTGAGCAAAGTACAACCGAAGGTGATTTGTACAATGCAATTATGGCAAAAATGAACATCCGAACGTCTAATGTGGAGGAGACCATTAGAAAAGGTGATGTTCTAAGACCACAGGGTTTTTCGGAAGAAACTGTTCCTTCTCGTCACCATGAATATCAAGTTAATGAAGAGAGGGTTTCCAAATCTTTTCACATGATCCTCGAAGAGAACGATTTAACCTTTGGAAAAGCAACTGCTGATGTGATTGTCGATAATGAAACTCTTATCAAACAAATTGATGAAATGATTGGTAAACAGTCGACAAAACCCCGTGGAAGAAAAGGATACTCCGTCGAGATTGAAGCATCGTACGGTTTGTTTGGAGTAAATGCGAGAGGTCATCGAACTTTTTACCCAGGCATTAAAAGTCACACCGATTTTACGGATTTAAAACAATTTCTCACGACCTCTACGATCAAAAAAGGCAAAAAGGAATCTCCCATGTTTACATCCGTTGACATTGAAGATGTTGTCGAATTAATGAAAGATGCGGATGATAAGAGGGGAAATATTCGTTGCCGATACGACGCCCTCTATCCCGATGACAAAATCTTTGAACGTAAAATTCGTAATAACAAGAGTGCTATTGAAATATCCGAAGTGGGTGTACGTATCTCTTACTCAACAGAGGACAAGGGTGAAGATTTATCCGTTTACGAAAATAAAAACATGTGGAAACCTCATATGATTAGAAATCGTAGGCGTACGACTTTTACGACGCGTGATTCGACGCATCCCTTTTACGGATTCCAAATCGATGTGACCGCTGTAAGCGAATCTTATTTGAATTGGAATGTCGATGGCGAATACGAAGTTGAGAAGAAGATTCTGAAGTACGAGGTTGAAATTGAAATTATGACATCGACATCGGTTGTTAAAACGGGAAGAGAACTATTAGACTTTATCATGTTTGTATACGCGGGTCTCATTAGTAATATGTCCCCTATAACCGTCGAGAATGAAGTATTCTTTACAATGTCCGATAGAAGGGCTATTGTTAATCTTCATAACTCTTTATTTGCCGATGATATTATTCGGACAAAATGGAAAAATAACACGGGTTATACATTATTTGACAAGACGTATTGGAATAAACCGGTCAATATCAAGATTGAGAATTTGATGCCACGATACATCAACGAGGATAAATCAACATTTCACTTAGCATCGGCCTATCCAACCATTAAACTAAATGGTAAGCGGTGTTTTTTGTTATTTTTATCCGACACATGTTGGTTGGTGGCACCACCTTTCAAAATTACGAAATTTGCGTCTCATTCTCTCGATGAAAAAGTTGCAGGAACGTATATCGATGGGGAATTTTTCAGAGGAACTTTCCACGCTTTTGATATATTGTTCGATAGCGGTAAGGATGTTAGAAGATTATGGTTTACCGAACGCCAATCTCTTGTCAAAAAATATGCGGGAGGTGTACATGTGACCCCCTACTTTGGAGGTATAACCGCAAAGAAGTTTTTCACAAAGGGTGATATTTACGATAGATTACGTGAAGCCGCATCGGAATATGAAAGGTTATCGGAGATGGATGCTGACGAGGTTGATGGTATTATCATTCAACCCAACAACGAATATAACAATAAAAATACATTCAAGTGGAAACCTGCAGAATTGTTAACTATCGATTTTCGCATGAACCCCATTTCCGAAAATATGCTCGGTGATGAAACTTACAAAAACGCAGGAGTTAATTCGAGTAATTACGATCGTGCATTCGCACTTACCGTCGGATTCGATGCACAATTATTCAAACCAAAACCAACACGCGACGCTCATGATCAAATGATCGAATTCAATGGTATTATTTTTGTTGAAGATAGTACTGAACATGCCAAATGGGTCGATACGATCGCCGAGTGCAAGTGGGAAAATGATACATTTGTACCTATAAGAATACGAGATGATCGATTTCAACCGAACAATTATAAGACCGCGTTGGATGTATGGGTCGACATACACAACCCTATTGGTCTTACAACCATCACAGGCGAAGATCTTATTACTATGCGTAAGATGCATAATCGTGTAAAAGAGTCAACATTGCGTAGATTTCTAAAAGAAGGTGATACCGTTCTTGATATCGGTTCGGGAAGAGGTGGCGATTTAAGTAAATGGAGAAAGTTGAAGTTGGGAAAGGTATTCGCTGTTGAACCGAATGAAACCAACGCAGCAGAATTTACTCGTCGATGGGAATCTGATAAGGAAAAATTTAAAGAATCATCTCTTCCGAGTATCACACTCATCGATACAGGAGCTGAAGACACTTCGACAATTAAAGAAAAATTAGGGTCGGCAAAATTAAATGCGATGATAAGCTTTTTTTCTTTGACATTTTTTGGAGAAAGTGAAGATACATATAATGGTTTGCTTGAAACGATACAACTCGTACCTCCTGGTGGGTACTTTTTTGGAGCGGTCATGGACGGTGAACGTGTTGGCAAATTATTATCGAAAGAACGTATTAAACAATCTCGTTCGCATACTGTTATCAATAAAGAGATTAAAGAAGCGGAGGATGAGGTTGCCGTATTGATGAAAAACCCGTTAAGAAATGCGGAAAAAGTAAAGAGTTTGTCGAGTAAAATCGAAGCGTTAAAAGAAGAACTATATTCGTATTTACCACACAATGAACTCAACAAAATGATTAAGGATACCGAGAAATTGATCAATTCCGATAAAAAGTCATTGAAGAAAGCATCGGTATCTTCAAGAGAATCGGAAAGAATCAAAACAACGATTAAGAATAGAGAGGCTTATGTTGAAAAACTTAAATTATATCTCGATCAAGATGAAGCGAATCCATTAGAAGAGGATGATGTTGTTATTTACAATAATGGTGTGTTCCAAATCGCTCAAATGTCCGAATTTAGTTTGTTGAACCCTACGGGTAATGAAATTAGCATTACCATTTCCGATCCCACAAGCATGGTAAAGGATCAAATTGAGTGGTTGTTTAATTTCAAAGTATTTACGGATCGTTTGAACGCGTTGGGATTTGAACTTATTGAAAGTCGATTCATTGACGGTAAAGATGTACAATTCTTATCAAAGGAAGCGTTTACATTTAGTGCTCTTAATCGAGTCTTTTGTTTTAAACGAGCTGGCGGTATTGAAGAGGTTTTTCCCGATGAAATTGATAAAGTTATTCCATTAGCATCGACAAAAGAGAAAAATATGATTATCAAAGCCGTACCTACAACTTACGGAAGTTTCTTACATGCTATTTTATCCGCTGTCGACAGTGATTATCAATCACTTGAGAGTGTCAAAGAGAAAGATGAGTATGTTCTTAATTTAAGAAAAACGATCGCTCAAGAGGTTACTTTAGAGGAATTTCAGAAATTACATGCAGGCGAAATGGCTAAAAGGATGGCTTATCAAATTTCGAAAAGAGAAGGTAAAAAAGACATAAGTGAGGAGGAAGCAATGGAATTGGCGTTTTCGAGGTACAAACAAAGACTTGAAGATGGGAGTGCAGAGGTAACCGATACATCTTTACTTGAAGTTATGTCTCAGCGTCTCGATTTGGCAATATACATCATTGGTATACGCGACACCGATGTCATTACGACATATTACTACAGTTCCAATAAGGTTTATTGTAATGAGGTACTTGATCACAAAACTTCGATAATTTTAGCGAAGAGCGATGAGTTTTATTTGGTTGGCACGCGGGCGGGTGATACACAAAAGTATGTGTTCACCAATAAAGATGCGCTTATTAAAAAATTGTATGGGGAAGTGTGCGGTAAAAAGTAAATTAGAAAATCACCCGATCTTTGTGTGAACACAAAGATCTGCACAATAATTTTTGTTCTCCAACCTATTATATTCATTATCATTTATTTTATCGTAATACACGATAAAATATACATACGTATACTTTACTGGTACGCATATAAACATGCATAAAAGGTTATACACATACTAGTAAGCTTCGCATAGTACACATACTTTCACGTATACTTTTTATTATGAGTGTTATTGATAAACAAACAGTTACCGCATATAACCTTAAAACAAAGGAAAAAGATAGACCGATGGTCATCACGCAAATTCTTCGGTATGAACCGACTAAACCGGAAGGTAATCCAAGATATCGATTAAGCGGTACCGATGCCGACACAAACGATGGCATGTCCAAATTTTGCAATGAAGAGTATGCAAACAAGTGTGCAAAAGAATTAAAACTAAAAATCGAAGTGGGAAAAGCAAAAGAAAAGAAAGCTACTACAGAAAAGAAGGCTACAAAGAAGACCGCGACAGAAAAGAAGGCTACAACAAAGAAAGCAACTACAGGAGGGAAGAAGGTTGCACCTAAGAAGGATACGAAAAAAGAGGAAGAAGAGGAGGAAGTGCCAGACGAAGAAGTACCCGATGAAGAAGAAGGTGAACTTGAGGAAAAAACGCCCGCAAAGAAACCTCCTGCTAAAAAAGCAGCACCAAAAAATGCTCCTGCTAAAAAAGCAGCACCAAAGAAAGCACCTGCAAAGAAAGCAACCCCTAAGAAAGCGCCTGCAAAAAGTGTGACACCTCCTGCCGAAACGGTTGAAACTGCATTGGGCGAATCGGAGGAAGATGAATCATCGGAAGATGAAAGTTCTGTTTCAGTCGTTGATTCATCAGAGTCGGAGGAAGAAACTCCAAAGAAAGCGCCACCTAAAAAAGCTCCTGCAAAGAAAGCTGCACCTAAAAAAGCCCCTGCAAAAACAACTGAAAAGAAACCTGCCGCAAAAACAACTCCCGCAAAAAAAGCTCCTGTTAAGAAAGCCCCTGCAAAAAAGGCAGCTGCCAAATAAGCGATACGATGTCGCACAATTTTTAGTTACGATATCGGAATATTGTTTTGATCTTCGTGTTTGCGTGGAGTTTGGATTTTAGCGGACTTTTGTGTTACACAAAAGTCCGAACGACGAAAATCGTTGTTATGATATACATTACGCTTGGGTGTAATGTAAGTATACAAAATAATTCAAGACCTACATACGTTGGATACACAATCTTACCATTCTCATATGTTGATCTTCCTACTCGTATCATTTTGTGCGACGGTTACAAACTGAGTGGTACTACTCGTTGTATGTAACTAAAAAGTGAATTATTTTCGTAATTATTGTGATAATTTTTATCACTTTTATTATTGATAGGAGTTTAAATCTTTGATCATTATATATTGCGTGCAGATATAACAATTGTAATATCATGGGCGTTCCAGGACTGTGGCCTTTTCTTAGAGAATTTTTCCCACATGCTATCAAGCATTTTCAGAGCGGTTACGGCGCAAAAGTAACACAATTCGATTATGTGTATTTGGATGCCAACGGACTTTTACATGCGGCCGCACAAATGATTGAAAATTACGGTGATAAAAAGCGTAAGTTAAATCCATACGGGCACTTGTCTCCCGAGGAGAGACGTACACGTATCTTTGAATTATTCTTCGACAACATTGTTGAAATTGTCAGTATGATAAGACCTAAAAAAGTGTTGTATATTGCGATTGACGGGCCTGCGCCAAGAGCAAAGCAGAATCAACAACGTGAAAGGAGGTTTATCGCTGCTCAATCTCGAAAAATAGAGGAGGAATTGTCGGGTACGGACAAGTTCGATAGTACATCCATATCTCCAGGTACCGAATTTATGCATGAATTGTCGAAATTTATGTACTGGAAAATAAGACGTTATATGCAAACCGAAAACGACTGGAGAGGATTTAAAGTCATTTATTCCCCGCCTACTGTTCCGGGAGAAGGAGAGCACAAAATTCTCGCGTATATCAGAGAATTATCACAGCACGAACGTGATAATGCGACACATTGTATGTTTGGCCCCGATGGTGATTTACTTATGTTGACTTTATCTATTCACGTAAAACACATGAGTTTATTCAGAGAGGACCAATTCGAACCGGGATTTGTTGATTTAGTCAATATGGGTATGATACGCAGAGGATTGTCGATGAAGTTGAATCAATACGATGAAGTCAAAAGGGGAATACGGAGTGAACATGATGTGTCCAACGATTTTGTGTTTATAGGTTTCTTTGTTGGTAACGATTTTCTTCCCAAAATTAAGATGTTTTACAAGTTACATGACGGACTTAAGAAAATGTTTGAGATTTATGCGGATATAATTAGTACAGATCATTGCTATTTAACAACGAATGGAAAACTTAATATAGATGCGTTACAAATTTTTGTGACACGCCTTTCGGAGCATGAAGAAGAATATATTGCCAACCAAGCTATTATTACGGCACCCGACTCAAGATTTATCGACCACACACTGTTAAAATATTCTTCTGTTAGTTATATAGGAAATGCAAACGACGCACAAAATGCAATTATCAAACGTATAAACATGAATGCGTATCGTGCCGCTTATTATCAGAAAATAGGCGTAAATATCGAAGAAGACCAAAACGATAATACTTATCGCGTTGACACTTTGTGCGAAGCCTACTTGCACAATTTAGTGTGGGTATACAAGTATTATACGGAAGGGTTACCATCGTGGGGTGACGCGTATGAGTATTACTATGCACCGCTAATGTTTGATTTTGCCAGATTTATCGAAAAGTTAACGCAATCCGATATTGACCGAATATCAACATTTGAAATGCAACACCCTGCGCTACCTTTTGAACAATTGCTCGCTATTCTTTCACAACACTCTTCAAAATTATTACCGGAAGAATATAGAGGACTGATGACAGATGAAAACAGTTCTTTAGTAAAAGAAGGATATTACCCTACGAAATTCGAGATCGATTATGAGGGAAAAAGAAAAGAACATGAAGGTATTGCTAAATTACCATTTGTTGATTATAATGTTGTATCGAAAGCTTATAAAGAGGTTGCGAAGAAATCAAAGTATGTATATCACAAAAACATGACAGGTAAGGTATGTACTTTTGAGTTTAGAGAAAAGGGGTATTTGTCTAATTTTACATCGGATTACGGTAACATTACCGATTGTCGCGTAAAAGTAATATGTAAGTAGTGGTTTGGACAAACCAAAAATACCCGTAAAGTTTTGCTCAAGCAAAACTTTAATAATATCGATCCTCAGTGGAACATAAAGCGAAGCTCACACTTAAGTGTGAGCTTCGAGTAATATAATAAAAACGAATCTTCGTGTTTACACGAAGATTCGAGCAATATTTCATATTGCCATATTACGTGAGGATCGCGTAATAATTCTTATCACTAAGTTCAGCGTATATGTGTATAAATAATAAATTGAATTGTTCAATCACAATACTTATTCCTATATAAAGTTCGGTATATTATCCTACAAGTGTTATACTCCGTCAATTCGACACAATATTTATACATATTTTATGTCTGGAAAATCGAAAGCAAAAAAATCGGAAAAAGATGTCAAACCTGAACAAACATCCCTTTGTTTGTTTGTCGCAGTGAAAGGTAATAAGGAGAGATGCATGGAAAGCGCAACAACTCCGTATGGTTTTTGCAAAAAACACTCTACGACTGTGCAAGGAAAAAAATCACGCGAAACATATGAAGCGAAAAAAGACACACAAAAAGATGCAGAGGCGACAAAGGAAGACAAGGCGGTCAAAGATGATGTGGAAAAAAATAACAAAAACCCTGAACAATCAGTTGCAAAAAATGCAAAGCCCAAAACTGCGGTAAAGAAAGAAATCGTTGAATCGAACGATTCATCCGAGGATCACAGAAACGACAAAAAAACTACTAAATCACTTAAAAAAACAAAAGAGTCCACAACAACCGCTTCATCAACAAAAGCAAAAGTTGAAGAAGTAGTACGACAGCCTAAAAAAGTCAAAGAAACAACATCGCAAACTCCCAACAAAACCAATGCCAAATCGAAGACAGGCCAAAAAAAAGACACTGTTAGAACCAAAAGATTATACCCTAATCATTGGGGTCGCTTTGAAGATCCAGTGACGCACATTGTATTCGACAAAAATACACACGAGGCGTACGGTGTACAAGATTCATCCGGAAGAGTTTTGGCTCTAAAGAAAGAGCATCAAGATATTTGTACACGTAACGGTTGGAATTATAATATTCCGGTGGGAAGCGATGAAGATGAAGAAGATTCAGAATCGGTTAATGAGTCTGATTTTGATGAAAGCGAGGAAGAAGAGAGTGAAGAGGAAAGTGAAGAGGAAAGTGAAGGTGATGTTGTTGATTCCGGAGATGAGAGTAATGAAGATAGCGAGGAAGAGGAAAGTGAAGAAGATAGTGAGGACGATAATAGTGAGGAAGAAGAGAGTGAAGATAGCGAGGAAGAGGAGAGTGAAGAAGATAGTGACGTAAGCAGTATCGTTGATTCAGATGAAAGCAGCGGATAAAATAAGCTAAACATCAATTTATTATTGTCCCATATAGTGTATAAACACTGTAACAATAAAACGACACTTTGTGCTCGGGCACAAAGTGTCGGAAATTATTGCTCAATTCCCAGTGTTCCACTGGGAATTGTAAAAAATGAAAAGATAAACATAAATGTCGTGTCATAACCAACGATGCAGTATGAATTATTGTACGCTTGAAGACGTCATCAAATTTATCACATTACAAGAACCGTGCTCGAAAGCATTTCTTGAGAGCATTCCGAAATTATTCGACTTGTTGCCTCTTGCTGAAGTCAATAATAATAAAGGTTACATTAACGACATTGTGAAGGCTAGTTCAAACTACGCAAAACTAATAAGAGAAGATGGTAAGAATCAAGAGTATGATAAGCTCAAAATTGCATTAAGTGCTCCTATCATTGAAGCACTATCTTCGCGCAAGTGCGAAAATCATGTATTATCATGCAATGATAATATTGGAAGCGAACCTTCGTGTTTTATATTTGAAACACTTGAAAACTTTGTAAATTTATTGAATAATACAGAGCTTAAAACGAGAGAAGACCTTATTATTCGATATATCGTCGATTTTCAAAAGGCAGTTGAGAAAGAAAGTAAATCGCAAAACATAATGAAAATAGTAAAAGATTTAAACAATGTATTTGTGAAACACAGTTACAACTTCGATCGTAATTGTTTTTTCAAACAACCGGATAACTATTTATTGCTTGTCGATGTCAAGACTGTCATGAACAATTACTTTCTCAAACCTAAAAATCCTATCTCTTCGGACGACGACGTATCTATTATGTGCAAAAACATTGTCAACAACAAAGAGTTCATTTCGGATATAAAACTAAGTAAACGTCACGCAAGTTATGCTTTAAGTGTTTTATATCATAATAATGCGGATATGTATGCAGAAACAACGATCATTCAAGCGTTATTCCGTTCTATGCTAAAATATGGTTTGTTCGATCCTCAATTAAATTACAATCGTGAACTCTTCGATTTGGATAAGCATTTTATCATTCAAAATTATATTAAACCCGTAGAAAAGTCAATTCTTCAAAAGCCAACGTTTGATTACATAGAAAAATTAGACATAGACAATCCTATTATTGACGTTATTGTAAATTTAATTAACAACCTGCAAAAAGACAGAATGGGTAGTAGTCTTTCAAATTATATCGTTAATTATGAAGAGTTAGTAAGGGATTTCCAAGCTGAAAATATCCAAATATGTGTTATGATTAAATATGTTTTAGCTAAAAATGGGTGGGTTCGCGGATTTCAAACGGAACCTAATAGGACACATCTAATACAAGAGATATTAGATGTGTGCGAACAATATATCCCAAATACGATATAAAACATCACACCCCATTTGGTCTTTATAATATTATAAAGACCAAATGAATTATTTTAACGCGTCATTACGTTAAAATATAACATGAATTTTGAAGGGGTTGTGTTGAGTGGCGGCGGAACGAAGGGTATATTGACTCTCGGTGCATTACACTATTACTACGAAAAAGGTACATATAATCACGCACATGTTCAAACGTACAGTGCAACTTCTGTGGGTACATCCATAAGTGTACTATTGTTATGTGGATACACGCCCATCGAAATTTTTATAGAGGTGTATAAAACCCACAATCTTTTTCAAATACCCAATAATATCAGTATTTTCGATATAAGTAAAAATATGGGAGTTCTACCTATCGAATCGTTTTCGTGCAAGATTAAAAATATGATCGAATCAAAATTGGGATTTATTCCAACTCTTGAAGAATTGAAAGGATTGACTAACAAAACTCTTATCGCTACCGTGTCGAATGTCACAAAAATGCGGACGGAGTATTATAGTCATGAAAATAATCCAACAATTTCGTCGTTACTTGCGACAGAGTTATCGTGTTGTTTACCTGTCGTATTTCGCCGCATGAAATATGGCGAAGACTATATGACAGATGGGGGTTTAACAGACAACTTCCCAATTAAACAAATAGATGATGGCAAGAAAAAAATATTGGCGATAGCAACGATTATACCCGAATCTTCCGATTCACATCCGCCCGAAGATCAATTTATAGGTTATTTTTACAGACTTATGTTATTACCCGTGACAACTAACAATAATTTAAGACTTACATCGTGTGGCTCAAATGTTACTCTTATTAAAATCAAATACGACGTCGACATATTCGAGGTAAGTATATCGGAAGATAAAAAAATGGATATGTTTACGATAGGATATCAAACAGCCGAGTATAAAGATAAAGCGGAGTACATGTTTGTGGAAGGTATTGATAATATGTAAAATATTGATAATATGTAAAATATTACCGTAAAATCTTGTTGCGAGAACTGTTTCTATATTTTCATTGTTTAGTTGTAAGAGTCGAATAAGTATTACACACGAGTAATAATTATGAATACTGAAAATGTATTGAAAGGTATATGCATTGCGGCGATTGTTATCGGAGTGTATGTAGTGCTCAAAAATTGTAAGAATAATGAATCTTATAGCGATAAAGGTTATCGCCCGGATGGTGTGCAAGCACACCATCCGTCATCTTATACCTACCAAGTAAGACAAAATGCGAGATACTGTCCCGCTGGAAAAGAGTGGTGCGATTCGGCGCACACATGCGTGCCAACCGGTAAATGTATCGACCTGTGCATGTTTGAGAATAAGGTGTGGTGTCACAAAAAACAACAATGCATTGAACCTTATCGAGCTTGTTAAATGCAATATGAAATACTGCTCGAATCTTCGTGTTTACACGAAGATTCGTTTTTGCTAAAAAATATAAGTAATTTGTAAATAAAACGAACCTTTTACACTTTGTACGTGTAAAAACTTAAAGTATGTTAGATAGTGTAGTAAGTTAAATAATGAATAAAAATACATGTCGTAGAAATAAATACCTAACAACCACCGATATCAATGACTTATCGGTAACGAAACGCTACCGGTGGGTAACTAAAACAAGTAAGTATCCTTTGCACTTACTGTTTATTGATCAGGATTTTACAGTAAAATGGGCACAAATATTTTTGGGCATACAATACATATTTGATATGCCTACGGATGTTATGTGCTACATGTTTATGTGGATGTATAGGGATAAAATGTGTATTAAGTATGCTGACGATGTTGATTCCGCATATGAAAATTATACAAAAATAATTACAACAGATCAGCTCCCTAAATCGAAATTTTGTGATAATTGGACAACGTGGAGGCTTAAAGATAAGTGTTTTCGATGTAAATATACTGTAGGTAGTTTACGATGCAATTTACACATAACATGTGATTTATGCGGATTTAATATGCGATTTGACAATTGTATACATTCGGAACGTTTAATTGTCAAAAGCAACGCGAAATACAAAATAAATGAACAACAATATAATTTACAATTTGAAGGCCACGGAAAAATTAAGAACCCGGAGTTAACTAACGATATCCCAGCGCAGTCCGTAGAAGAATTGTATTCTGAGAATAATGAAAAAATAAACGATCAAACCTCTTTACACTCAGCGTATATACAAATTGGAAGTCAATCTTTATTGAACGCCGACAATATACCGCAACAAAAACTTGTAGCGTGCGATGAATATGGTCTTGTTGTTCATTCAACAGATAAATTATATTGTAATGAGATATACTCAGAAAAATTTGATGAAAGTGGGCCATACGGTTGTAGTTCTGATGATAGAGCCAAGTGCAATTGTACAACAACAGGTATTACGTCAGTGGCGACACCTGAAGGTGAATCAGATTCGCAACGCAAATATCGATTGTTAGTACGGCACGCATGTAAGCAAAGAATGTTTATTTGGAATATGAAAAAACAATTTGATAAATTACACAATGATTTTTTAGAATTAAAGCTCAAAATGGAATATGCAATGAATATGCAGGAAGATGTTGATAAATCCATCGACCACGACATGAGTTGGAACTATAACTATAGTGAGCTTTGGTGAAAGCACAAAAAAAGAAAAAGGTTGGTCTATCGCATCTTATAGAACAATGTTGGCAGAGTCGCAAGTTTTCTTTTGCGTACAGCAAAAGAATAAATAAATACTAATTTCAATATCCAGCCAATTTCATACCTAATTTTCCAACTTGAGGTTTAATTATGGGTGTTATATCAGGTGTAGGATTTCCGTAATCTCTCGGTTTTTTTCCAAATAGTAAAGATTTCTGTGGATTATGTTTTGTCGTTCGTAGCTCTTCGAATGCTTTTTTCTTCTTTTTTAACTCTGCTTCTGTCACGCCCATTCTTGGTAAGTAACACAAATATACGACAGCTCTAAAGTTTGGTGTATCACGTCCTTTAATCGATTCGCATCCACAATGTATCGTTCGTGAATCCCAAAATACCATATCTCCTTTTCCGCATACTATTCTCACAGGATCACATTCCTTTTCCAAATAAAACTTTAGTTCTGTGTCTGATAGTTTATACCAATCATCTTTATTTGTAATTTTATTTGTTTTTGCGAACTCTTCGTGATAGTTATTACTCGATTCTAACACAAATAGAGTCGCATCCCCTTCATTAACATCCAATGCAGTGACCCATGATTGAACACACATAAATTTATTATTTGTGTACGATTGGTCGGTGTGTAACCATGCAGCACCAATATCCTCTAAAGGGGTATCAACAAATTCATCGGATTTTTTAGGCCGATAATACCCTCTGTTCGTTTCCTCTGGAGGCATACTGAAACTCATACCATCGAACGATACGAGTAATTCTTCAGGTTTGCAGTTCCACAGTTCTGCAAATATGTCAACAATTTTTGGATTTTCTCTCAACGTCCATGCTACTTGTGCATGACCGACACCGTAATATTGCATCAACATCGAATGTAATGGAAGCAGTTTATAATATTCACGCCATGTGCTTTTATCATTTCTATCGATGACTTTGTTAGGTTTCTGCCATTTTTGTGTAATGTGTTCGATGTAGTCCCACATGCCCGATAACATATTATTACATTCATTTTCATCAATCACATTAGGAATAATGGCGACACCATACTTTAGTACTGTATCTTTTAATTTATGCGCTGTCGTCAAGTATTTTCGCGATTTTCCATAATTAAATTGTTGATATTGTTCCATTTTCAATATAATTTAATTCTCCTGTATTATTTCTCCTTGTAGGTGATATATAAGATCACCACTTCCATAATATTTTTCACTTTTTATGGCTACACTTGCAAGAAAGCTAGAGTAATATTTCATATTGCTATATAATAAACGTGTGTATTTTGTCGGGTGAGGTAGCAATATTTTTATTAATAGGATATCGCAATGTCACAATCGTTTAATTCGCATACAAGTCATCACACGCTTGGTGTAACAACAAAATTATCAACTCCCATAGGAAAAGAGTTAGAAGATGGCAATTTGAGAACACTCGCTCCATCATTAGGCGCTATTGCATTCGATGATACGACACAAACAATGTATTATGGTGTTACAGATCAGTGGTTGCCTATGGGATCTGGCGGTATTGGGAGTACTGGTAGAGTGGGTTCAACTGGCAGCACGGGGATAGGAATAACTGGTAGTACGGGTTTGGGAAAGACGGGTAGCACAGGAAAAGATGGGAGCACAGGCCAAACAGGATATACAGGTATGACAGGAAAAGATGGAAGTACTGGTATGACAGGGTTAGATGGTATTATGGGCGATACAGGAAGTACGGGTATTGGAACAACAGGTAGAACGGGACAAACAGGATTGGGAGCCACAGGAAAAACAGGGCAAACGGGAAAAGATGGACAACAAGGTGCTTCAGGCAGTACAGGAACGACAGGTAAAGATGGCCAACAAGGAACAACAGGTAATACAGGAATGACAGGCATCGATGGACAGATGGGAAGTACAGGGCAAACAGGGTTAGGCACAACAGGTCAAACTGGTAAAGATGGCCAACAAGGTTCAACAGGAATGTCGGGGATGACAGGGCAACAAGGCGCATCAGGAACGACGGGATTAGGTGCAACTGGAAATACAGGACAAACAGGCCAAACAGGAATGACAGGTTTGGGTGCAACGGGAATGACAGGTATACAAGGGCAAACGGGGCAAACGGGGCAAACTGGTCAAACTGGCAGAGATGGATCGGCTGTTAATACAGGATCGACTGGTACCATTGGAAATACAGGTCCAACGGGGTTGGGTGTCATTGGTACAACAGGTACAACAGGACAAACGGGGCAAACGGGAAGCACAGGAATGACAGGATTGGGCGCGACTGGTATGACAGGGCAAACGGGGCAAACTGGAAGTACGGGCATGACAGGGTTAGGAGGGACGGGTAATACAGGACAAGATGGGAAAACAGGAAGTACGGGCATGACAGGTTTAGGAGGGACGGGTAACACGGGACAAGATGGGAAAACAGGAAGTACAGGCATGACAGGTTTAGGTACAACAGGAAATACAGGAATAGATGGTAAAACAGGACAGACAGGTCAACAAGGTATACAAGGCGCCACGGGTGTCGATCCGTCGACGTTAGCATGGTTACTACTTGGTAATACAGGTACGGTCGAACATACAAATTTTTTGGGAACAAAAGATAACACACCTCTATGGATAGCAACGAATGTTACAGGAGCAACCGTAACGATAGGAACAAGGTTTAGACAAGAATCTCAAATTGAAACAATCAATCGAAGCCAATCAACATTTTTGGGCGAAGGCGCTGCCAATAATTTCCATATCGGTAACATGACAGGTGCCGCCGCTATAGGATATAATTCCTCTTATTCATGTTTATATGGTAACGGAAATGTATCTGTTGGATGTGAAACACTTTTTAGTAATGTCAGTTCAAATAACAATGTATCTATCGGTAGAGAAGCATTATATAGTTATTTGGGTTCGGGATCGAACGGAGATGCGGTCGCAGTCGGTGCTTATGCTTCGAGAAATACTCTTGGATACGCAAATACATCTCTTGGTTATTCTGCAGGTAAAGGTGCCGTAGGTGCAACAGCAAATTCAAATGTATTTGTCGGGTTTAATGTATCGCCCTCCATTAGCACAGGATCATTTAATAGTATTATTGGATGTCAAGCTGGTTTATCTTTAACAACTGCTGTTAACACAAATGCAGTTGGTTATCAAGCATTATTTAATCTTCAAGACGGAAGTTATAATACTGCTATTGGTGATCAATCGTTGTACAGTACTGTCAGTGGACAAAATAATGTTGCAGTTGGAGAAAAGGCATTATATTCTTATTTATCAGATGAAGCGGTTGCTGTTGGTGCGTTTGCATTACAGTATATTGTTGGTGCTGCTAATACAGCGATTGGTTATAAAGCAGGGTTTGGTACAGGTGTTTCAACCGCAACGGCGTCATGCGTATTTGCAGGCCATAACTCAGCAGCAAATATAAATGCGGCGAGTCAGTGTATCGCAATAGGAGCTTCATCTTTCCTCAATGCCATCAGTCCAACCGACTGTGTTGGTATTGGTACAGAAAGTATGCTGAGTATTAACACGGGCAGTAGAAATATCGGTATCGGTTCTTTCACATTACATCAAATATCATCAGGAAACGATAACGTAGCTATAGGGGATCATGCATTATATAGCAATTTGACAAGTAACAATGTCGGTATCGGTACAAATTCATTAACACTTACAACAAATGGAACACGTAATGTTGGTATAGGATACGGTACTTTGGCAACAAATGTAATTGGAAATGATAATGCAGCATGTGGTTATAATGCTCTTACATTAGCAACAGGTTCAAACAATACGGCTTTGGGATCGAGTGCTGGTGCCTCTCTTTCAACAGGAACAGGAATTGTTGCAGTTGGTAAATCGGCAGCCGCCGCTGCTACGACGAGTAGTAATTCAGTTGCTATCGGTTTAAATGCACTTACGACCGGAACAACAGGCGTATCTAGTACAGTATCGATTGGATTTAATACTTTACATCTCGCGACAAATTGCGTAGGTTGTGTGGCCGTTGGTCATCAAGCATTAGAAAGTTTAACGACAACATCACCACAAGCAACGGCCGTCGGTTATCAAGCTCTTCAATTATTAACAACAGGAATAGAATCTGTCGCTGTTGGTTATCTAGCACTAGGATCATTGACGACTGGATCGTATAGTGTTGGTATCGGTTGGAGTTGTTTGGTCAACAATTCAATAGGTAACGGTAATACGGGGTGCGGTTTTGAAGCGCTCCAACTGTCGACTACAGGATCTTATAATACAGCATTTGGATACACTGCGATAGGTACAGGAAATACAACTGTAAGCGAATTAACAGCATTTGGTGCTTATGCGTTAGCAGCTAATACAACAGGTTTAAGAAATACAGCGGTCGGTTTTCAAGCCGTATATTTTACAAGGACAGGTTCAGGTAATACAGGTGTAGGGCATTCAGCCGTATGTGATGGCGATGGAGCAAATAACAATACGGGTGTTGGTGATCATGCACTATTTTCAAACATTACGGGCGATGATAATTCTGCGTTTGGTGCAAACGCGTCGTATCATATACAAGGAGGAACAAGGACTGTATCTTTCGGAAAAGATGCGGCAACAACTGCAACAACGAGTAGTTCTTTTGTAGCCATAGGATGGAGCGCTCTTAAAACGGGTACGACTACGATCGGTAGTGCGATTGCCATAGGTGATTCGGCACTATTGTTAGCAACAAATTGTGTTGGAAGCATTGCTATTGGTACGAATGCTGCATCGGCTCTCACATCAACAGATGGTTTTGTAACTTGTGTAGGATATCAGTCGTTACAATCTTTGACGACGGGATTGAGAAACACATCTATAGGGTATCAATCTCTCAAAACAAATAGTACAAGTAATGACAATACTGCATGTGGATATTTAGCATTAACATTAGCGACAGGAGGATTGAATACAGCTTTAGGTGCAAATGCGGGTGCTGCGGTTACAACAGCAACAGCAAATGTTCTCATTGGTGACTCGGCTGCCATAACTACAACGACATCATCCGGTCTTGTTGCCATTGGAAGTAGTGTTATGTCGAGTGCAAGCGCTACAGGGACAGATTTTACTGTTGCCATCGGTAGAAACGCATTGAATGTTGCTACGGGAGGGAGTAACGTCGCTATCGGAGATCTAGCTATGCATGTTGCTACTAGCGCATCTAATTGTGTTGCAATAGGCGCGGGAGTTATGGGGTTTGCTGTTGCGACAGGAACGAACGATATTATGATTGGAACATCAGCAGGAAATGGGCTAATAAGCGGAAGCAATAACATTGGAATAGGATTTCAAGCCATGTCTAGTCAATCTTCAGGTTCGGACTGTGTAGCTGTTGGTACCAATTCTCTTCAAGCAGCCACAGCAGGTTCTAATTGCGTAGCGGTTGGTACGGAAGCATTAAATAGTTACACGTTATCGGACGCAACAGCAGTTGGTTATCAATCATTGAGATCGTGTTTTAACGGACTGAGAAATACCGCAGTGGGATATCAGGCTGCGTTTAATTTTACCGCCGCAACAGATAACGTCGCTATGGGTTATCGAGCATTTCTTAATGCCACAAGTTCCAAAACGGTCGCCATAGGAGTTTCTGCAATGGGCACAGGTATAAATACGGGCGATGATAGTGTCTTTATTGGTTATACAGCGGGACAAAATACAAGCACAGGAGCTGGTCAAAATGTGTGCATCGGATCCGGTTCGTTAGTGACAGCAACGACGTCGGCAAGTAATGTAGCCGTTGGATATCGAACTCTTGCATCTGTAACAACCGTTAATGCAGCGGGAACTGCTATTGGTTGGTCATCTTTAACAGCTTCAACAACCGCAATTTCTAATACAGCTGTCGGATATCAGTCGGGTACAGCTTTGAATACCGGTGGATTGAATACGATCGTTGGACATCAGGCAATGGCCGCTGCGACGACCGCAACACAATGTATCGCTATTGGTGCTAATTGTATAGATACGGGAATTATGACAGGTTCAAATAACATCGGTATTGGTTATCAATGCGCAAGAGCGTTGACAAGTGCAACCGATAATGTAGCAATTGGAACAGGTGCAATGTTATTGGCAACAACGACTGTCGGTAATGTCGCAATTGGAAGTAGTGCATTAGCCGCTGTTACTACACAAGCTGTACAATCTGTTGCCATCGGTTACCAAGTACTTATGGCTTCGACAGGTATAAATAATACAGCAGTTGGATATCAATCTTTAGCTGCAAATACAACGGGAACAAATAATACTGCATTAGGATGGACTGCACTGAACGCCAGTTCAACTAATAATAATTGTACAGCTATAGGGTCCGGTGCATTAGCAGTGTCAACAGCGAATCAATTAACAGCTGTCGGAGCAGGATCTCTCGCAGCTAATACCACAGGTGCACAACACGTTGCTGTGGGTTATAACGCCGCAACAACAAATACGACAGGAACAGGATGCGTTGCAGTTGGACATTTGGCGATGGCGAGTATGGCATCGACGGGTGTTACTAATTGTGTATGCGTTGGCCGAACAGCCGGTAATGCTATGAGCGGTACAAATAATACGGCGTTAGGCGATGCCACTTTGAGCGGAGCAACTAATTCGGGATCATCGAATACGGCTCTAGGATATAGATCGATGATTGCTGCAAGTATGTCCGGTAGTAATAATGTAGGCGTGGGAGCATCGGCAGGAGCGGCTTTAACGACAGGTGGATCGAATATATTTGTAGGAACAAATGCGGGTAATACGATTACAACAACATCGAATAATATCATGATTGGTAACACCGGTACGGCTGGTGACGCAAATAAAATTATTATTGGTACATCGGGCACGCAAACAACCAATTTCCAAGCAGGTATACGCGGTGTGACTGTTACTGCAACTCCCCAGAATGTTTTTATTGATTCAAATGGGCAATTAGGATCGATTAGTTCATTGCGTTCATTAAAAGGTGGTATCGTTGATATTGATGAAGAGTATAACGAAAAAGTCGTAACTTCATTGATTCCAAGAAGATTTTATATGAAATGTGATGAATTAAAAAGTTTAACGTACGGTATGATTGTTGAGGAAGTTATAGATATCGAGCCGGATTTAATTGCGAGAAATAATAACAATGAACCGGAATCGATTATGTATCAACATATTCCTATTATGACTTTGAAACAAACACAAAAACACATTCGAGAAATTAACGAATTGAAAGAAGCAAATAGATTATTAATGGAAAAAATAGAAACGTTAACGGTAACGGTTGAAAAATTAACAGTCGTAACAGTTATTTAATGTTTTGTAGATATGACTTAACGCGTGTGCGTTAAGTAAAAAAATTGGAAATAAAAGCATCGGATATGTCTTCTGTCAAAATTGCATTTATTCGTCACGCACAGTCCAGATTTAATGCTTATAATGATCTATCACCTAACTCTTCCGTAACAGAAGCTGGAAAAAAATCATGTAAAAATATAACAGGTAATTATGATCTTGTTATTTGTTCGACCTTAAGACGTGCAAGAGAAACACTTGACAATAGCAACATCACATACAAACGTGTCATATTCACAGATTTGTGCCGTGAAATACTCGATGGAAACACGTCAAATTTATATAATGGCGAAGAGAATGCGAGCGAGTCACACGAAGACGTTATGCAACGTATAAGTAAACTAAAAGAGTTTATTATGCAACAACCAGAAGCGAACCAAGAAATTACAAATACAGCGGTAATTTCACACGGTTGCTTTTTGTTTAGAATGATTGGTCAAGGTTTTTGTAATTGTCAGTGCATCATAGCAACAATATAATTCACAAGTGATTATTTCTTTGTAGTGTAATATAAATTATTACGCGATCCTCAATGAAACACTAAGGATCGATTTTATTGCAATAAGAATTATTACGCGATCCTCAGTGTTCCACTGAGGATCGATTTTATTGCAATAAGAATTATTACGCGATCCTCAGTGTTCCACTGAGGATCAGTTTTACTGTACAAAGAAATAACAAAGATTCGAGTAATTACTTTTGTATATCCGTATCAACATTTTTATTGGGATTCAATGGTGATTCATATTCGGCAAAGTTAATCATAGGATTAACACCATATGCTCTCAATAAATCTTTAAATCTTAACTGCATAAGATAGTCGATACCGTGTTGTACGCCGTTTTGCTCGATGTATTCAAGAAGTTTACGAGCACCACGTTTAGAAATGATATAACTGGCCGTACCGACCCAAGATGTTCGATTAGGAACGATGTAATTAATCATATTTTCCCATTTAGGTAATTCATCGGATTCTATGCGGTGCGTTGTTTGCCACTCGTAGCACACCAAATGACCTAAATATAATACGTCCCAATCAAATGTTATTTGTTGCAACAGTGCATACAATTTCCATGTGTAACTTTCAACAAATTGAACATCATCTTCGTAAATAACATAAGATTCGTTACGTTGGTCATCAACTAATTTTTGCCACAATTTAATGTGACTCATAGCACAACCAATAACGCTTGCTTTTGAACAAAAATCATTATTGCGAAAGAGATGTTGTATTCCTCTTGAAAATACGCCGTTAGTATGTAATTTATTACCATCCACTGCGGTAAATCTTTCGTAAGTCCATCGAGAATTAAAGTACGAAGGAAATCGCGATTCAAATTGTTTCAATCGATCGGATCTACGATCGAGATTAATAACGTATGCTTTAGGTAATGATGCAGTATGTACAGGATTACTTGTACAAAATCTTGTAAACCCAATAGTATAATGTTGCATAGGGATATTTTGGAATGTGTTTGACTTTTTTATCGGTATCGTAGGTTTATTTGATAGTTCCTGTATAAGAATTATATTGGCCGGTATATTTTCACTAGATCCATTATATGGACTAAATTTAATCGTTGAATGCGGGTCATTACGTTCGATCATGTTTTTTAATTCATTATATCTTTCGCCTGTGTATAATATATCGGGTAGGTTCTCTCCAAAAGGTTTTGTAGCCGTAACTAGCCTTAATAAATTCATAGCGTCCTCTCCCAATGTGTGTTTGTCTACATCCTCTTGAATGACTTGAGCAATACGATGTTTCATCATAAATTGAGAGAGTATTAATTTTTTTGTTTTGGTAATAGCTTCATATCTTTCCGACCACCAATCATTCTCAATAGCGGTCTTAATTATTTTGAAACTCTCTACAGGATCTTCCATGGGCAATACGACATACGGAAGAAAACCGTTTACCCGTGGGTAGTAGTGCTCGATATTAGGACAACCCCAATAAAATACCAAACATTCGCTCAATATTCCGTCTGCTATTTTTTCTGTCATATATCCAGGAATAGAGTGATTTTCAGCGATAAGTGTGTATCGGTATTGCATAAGTATCGATTTATCACGTTCGGGGAGGGGACCAAAGTAATACTCGCTCGGAAATCCTAATTTATTATCAAACCCGTATAAGTGTAATATGTTTTGCGCACTAGCATCGTATGTGTTCGAAGTTTTGTTTGAATTATCACAATAATCTGGTAGGTCTAAATTTACGGTACACAACTCTTTGATATGACTAATCATATACCTTAATAAGTCAACACGGTACTTGTGACCGGGATCGACATATTTGTTACTCACAACAGATGACATGCAAAACTTCAAGTGATCAGGTTTATGGGGTTTAGATGAAAGTAAATCTGCCGACGATGTATGTAACCAATTTTCCATACAATTAGGGAAGCGAAGATCGTGATAATCATAGTATCTTAAAAATTTGAACGGTTCGGCTGCGACCTCTTTACCAATCGTTAATTTTTCGGGAAAACATGGTTCCGTTCGGAAAAAAATAGTACGAGAAAGCTCTTCATCTGTATAATTCTCTCTACTTCCCCACACAATACAAAAATAGTCGGCTGTATTCTTATCTTTCGTTAAAATAAATCTAACACTTCCGTTATCATATCCTAAAATCTTTAAACTACCAACATCATCAAACAAATATTTCCAGTCTTCGTATAATTGTGCCGTCGTTGTCCACAGACACGATATATACACTTTGTAAGTTTTTGTTTTCAAAGAATCAATTAATAATTCAATCGGTTTGTGTATTTTTTCCATAGCTAAGGGATCGTAGTACATTGTCTTTTGCAAATGAACCTTAATAAATTCACATAACGAATAATCTATGCGTAAAGTACCGATCTTTTGGTGGTTTGAAACAAACATGCGATAAACCCAATATAACATATCGAGATACTCAGCAAATGCACAGGTGTTACTATGCGTAAGATTTTTTACGTTAAGTGTTCCGCCTCTTCCTGCATACATACACGTAAGTTGTTTGACTCCATGCGTCGCTAAAGTTAAACACTCGTTGTAATGCCCGTTAAAAAATAGCGATTTAAGTGCATCTCTTGATGGTAAATTATACGACGAATTCATGCGAGTATTGTTATATAATTGTTACTTGTTACATTTAAACATGCGTGTTTACACGAAGATTAGTTTAACAAAACTGTGTGTAAACACGAAGTTTTGAGCAATAAAAATTATTGCTATAATTAATCGGTACTTTGTGCTCGCGCGGAGTACCGCATGATAATTCTTATATTAAAATTTACTTGAGTAAAATTTCTTTCATTATGTTAACATACGTGACACCCACACAGTAACAAATAAAAGTATGCCGCCAAAAAAAGATACATCTAAAAAAGCTGCTCCCAAAAAAGCGACAGCTAAAAAAGCATCAACTGCCAAACCAAAATCGCCGGAAAAATCAAAGAAATCACTATCATTATATGCCGGAGGGGAGTCTATTATGGGATACAATGTTAAAGAAAAAGCATTGAAACCAATGACTGTTACACAAGTCTGCATTCACAAAGTTCGAGGCCGAGAAAAAAAGGATGGTACGCGTGGACCTTCTCGTGAAGTCTACAGATTAGCGGGTGAAGATACAAAGACGGGACAAGCTATGTCTGTTATGTCTAACGAATGGAGCGCGTTACATCTTGTCGAGTACAACAAGCAACACGGTATTAAAATCCCGATCGTTAAATGCGAGAGCAAACAAAAACCTCCAAAAAAAGAAAAAGCAGATAAACCAAAGAAAAAACCAGCAAAGAAAGCCGACGGTGAAAAGAAACCTAGAAAACCAAGAGCAAAAACGGCGGAAGTAACGGTAGAAGGCGAGGATGTTAAAGTTGAAACGGAAGGACACGTTGATGTTGTCATTAAAGCAACGAAGAAAAAGGCTACACCTAAGAAAAAGGTTGCAACAAAAACTACGGAGGAAAAACCTAAGAAAAAGGCGGCACCAAAGAAAAAGCCTGCAGCAAAAGATACAGAGGAAAAACCTAAGAGAAAAGCGGCACCTAAGAAGAAATCTGTCGCCAAGAAAGAAGGCGAAGCAAAACCTAAAAAGAAAGCTCCGGCAAAAAGAGCTGCCAAAAAGTGAGGATGCAACATCAGCCAAATAAAATGTAGTGACAATCCACTCACACAAACGCCCCGCGCGCGAACATAAAAATTAATGTCTCCGTATGTTCACATACGGAGACCAAGAACCCTTCCCAAGTTAGTAAATGCACAATTTTAGGAAATCAGGTATACACCAACAGTTGCGCATAACATACTAAAGATGTGTCGCATAGTAAATGACTCATCCGAAAATATGAGCATAGACACCATATTCATGGGTATTTTATTCAAACATGCAACAATGGTATAATTAGTTGCTAATCTTAGTTTAGTTATGATCGATATAACGTATGTCAGTAAGAACGTTAACATTGACGAAATCGTTAGCATAATCAATAATTCAACGGAGAAGGGTATTGTAAAAATTTCTCCGTTCTCCATCCACAATGAAAATGCGAACAATACAGGTATGGATAATACAGTATTATAATATACATAATCGATATGTGTAATTTGCGGGTATTGTATTCTATGATGTTTTGTGTATAGTGTATACAAAGCGCATGCTACGCAATTAGTAATTGCCCATAACAATCCTTCACTCTCAAATAGTGTGAGACCCCTTAACATCAAAATTACATTCGATAACGTGATAACTATAACAAAGAGAAATGTTTTGCTCAAGCAAAACGGAACTGTGTTTTCCATCTTTCTTTGCGGGTTTTTATTTGTAAATAATGTACTGTCTCCGATAGCGACTAACACAACCCCAAATCCTTTGATTATATTGAAATAAGATATGGGTAAATATTGCAAAGCTCTATTATTCGAATAAATCGATGCGATAAGTAAGGTAGTAATAGGAATCCACGTTTTAGCCCGCTCATATTTCATATGTTCATAGGATATTAACTTTGTGTAACTTGACACGCGCAATAACAATAGAATAATAACCGATTGGCTAAATAATATAAAGAAATTTACGTTAGTATGTTTCAACATCGTAAGTATTATTTTATTGCATACCGTTACTGCAATTGATAGTACGCAGTAACACAATAACAATGCACGAGAGGGTATCATTTAACACCTTCAGTGTTCACTAAAGATTAAGTAATTCTTGTATAACAACGAGAATCGTAGTTTAAACTTTTGTGTAACACAAAAGTTCGCTTATTAATATAACAAGAATAGTTTATTCAATAATTGGATTATCTCATGAGATCCGATCCTCAGTGTTCCACTGAGGATCGATTTTAAGTATATGTTTATTGTACGACATGTGTCGCAGGGTAACATAGACCCGACATGCATACCCCCATGTTATTATCACTACGTGTACATACGCCACGCCATTGACACTCGGCGCTACGTTCACCAATAGGAGGTGCTAAATTTTCATCACGGTACACTTTTTGCGGTACAAAGAAAGGTAGTTCAACACATTCACGTGTATGAACATCGCATACCCCAGGAGACCCCGTCGACAATCGACATTTACTTGAACCGAGTTGGCAATTGAGGTTCGGTTCAGCATACATTGTCTGTCTGTCGGTGATGATACTTAGTTTTTCAAAAGGTTCACGTTTTTTCATAAGATAACATGTAGCTAATATAACGGCGGCGATCGAACCTGCGATGAGTATCGTACGTGTATCCATTTAGTATAAGTAAAATAAAATTTATGCCACGCATAAATTTTATGATAACCCTTCGTTTCAGTAGTGCATTAATTTCACACCTTATTTTATTTGTCATCAAAAGGATTATGTTTATCCATCTTTTGTAACTGATTCTTTAACATTCGTTTTTGTTTTCTTGTTATTGGTTTTTCGGATCCATCGCTATGAGAAACTGTTATTTCGGGTGGTTTAATTTTTTGCCATCCCGCTTTAATCAATTCATCCCTCGCATATATCGCATCTTTCATTGACGGTAGTACCGCAATCTTTTTATCTTTGACACCACCATCTTCGTAACAAAATATACTAATAATTTTGCCTTCTTGATCTGTTCCACAATTCCAAGTTACCTTACCGGCACTTTGAGGGGCATAATATCCAAAAGGCAATTTTCCATCGTTGGGATTAAGAATCGAATCGATTCTCATAAAATCAGCATCTTTTTGTTTTTCCATATTCTACTTCTAATATACATTACCACACCTTTATCTAATATTCGACATGTATTACACCTACTTAAAATTATTTTCAGTGCCCGCACTGAAAATAATCGTGACGTTTTGCTCAAGCAAAACGGAACTATTTTCTGTCAAGTTTTGATTTGCGTAAGTTTTGTGTTGACATGTAACGTAAACAACATGTAACATATCCTTAAAAAATTGTGATATTTTTACGAAATACTCGTAAAAATAAACGAGTTGCTGTGATAATAACGTATTGTTATTACGATAAATTCACTATTCAAATATCATTTTACATATTTTAAAGACACTCAAACATGAGCAAGATTGTTCGAAAAAGAAAAAAAGTAAAAAGTCAAAAAGAAGTGGATATTATCAAAGAAAAAGAGGTAAAACTACAGCCAAATTTATTTGAGTATGAAGGCAAACTTTATGCTGAAGGTTCAATCATAACTATTGGACGTGATCCATATTTAGCAAAGAAAACGAAACGTGGAGGAAGAAAGAAAAAGAATAAACAAATTATTCCTATCGAAACTAACGAAATTGTTGTTGCAGACGAGGAGGTCCGTGAAGACAATGAAGAAGGTGACGACGAAAATAGGTGGCAAGGTGAGTACGGGGAGGATATTCCTGAAAGAGTACTCGATGATGAAATTGGTTCGGATGAAGACGAGGACGGGCTCATTAAGCCCGTAGATACAAAACCAAAGAGGAAAAAACCGGTGTACGAAGAGGACATTATTTTCAAGGAGAAAGATGTCGAAATATTAGAAGGAGAAGCTAAAGCCATTGCTAAACAAATGGGATTAGAGTATAAAAAGTCTAAACTCGTGTCGGAACCGATAAAATACAAAGTTATTGAGCACGAGATGCGATATAAGGGTTACGACAAATTTATCATTGCTAAACGACAAAAAAAGGATGGTTCGTTTGAATTGCGTCTTGAACCTTATGTTCCCACAAATACTGGAAAAATGAGAGTATTCGATGGAGACTTTTTGCCTCCGCCTGTTCCTGTATTTATAAGAGACGAACATACGATAGATAACGCTCCGCCTGCATCGTACACTGGATCATTGAGATTAGGTGATCGTGTTACCTTTACTTTGTCTGAAAGTAAGGAAAAGGATGTTGAAGGTATTGTTTTGCAGGTAACCGATACAACATTCACAATAGTTGATCCCACCAATGTTAAGTACGAGAACGGTAAATTGTACACTAATGTAGAATACAAAGACGCTCAAAATTTACGATTTAAAAGTGTACCCGAAATTTATATTGGGAAAAAGGAGGGTGAAGTAGTGATCGGTAAGAAAACTTATTACATCGACATGAAAACAATCACCTCAAAGGACAATTACCTTGCCAAACAATCGAGGAAAGCACCATATAAATATGCCGAATTTACTCTCATTGAACCAAAGGTCGAACACTTAGAAGGCGTTATTATGGATTATGGCGAGGAAGGATTCGTTGTGTCTATACTAGAGAAGGGCATGAAAGTTCCTTCTAAAACTTTAGAAGTAAATTACCAAAATCCAACAATCAAGAAGATTAGTAAACGATTGGGTATCAAGGATTTAGAAAAGGATATTAACACCGCGGAAGATTATCTTCACATTAATATCGACCCAAGTACGAGAGTTAATGCTACAAAACGACTATTTCACACGCTTGCATCATTATTTGGAATCGACAAAATATATGAATCGCCCACCGACACAGATCCTCTATTAAATAAACTTGGTGAAAGTATCAATTGGTCGGTAGCAAACTCAAAATATCAAGAGTGGTCCGATTATTATAAGGAACAATTGCGAGAGTACCTGTTTTCACAGTTGTATGGAAATCTATTAGAAAAAGCACCATCATTCGAACAAGAGGCTCAATTGGAACATAGATCAATAACAGATCCTGTGTCAATTATTGACGGATTGCTCTACACATTCGGCAACATATTTGATGGGAACGCCGCAAGATGTTTATCGATGATGAATGCGAAGGCGAATGAATCAAATTTTCAACCAACGATTATTGATATCGCCATACGCAGAGAATTAACCAAATTGGGCGATGAGGGAATTACTTTTGCCGAAAAAGATGTCGAGATATTTAAAGCGGGCGATGGTAAACCGTATAAAAAGAGTGAAATTGTATTGGAGCCTAAAATAAACGATATTAGGGGTACCGAACTAGCAAAAGTGATTGCTCATATTATTAATCGAACTTTACAAACGAACCCTCCTCCAAGCATAACTTTAATCGAATTAAGAATGAAGAATGAGTGGGTTATCAATGAAATAAATAATCGCGTACCTACCAAAAAGGAGAGGAAAAGATTCGATAACAAGTACCTCTCAGAATTAAAGAAAAGGTATCGCGAATACGAACGTCAATGGAAAGAGGAAAAGGAAAAGAAAAAAGAGTATAAAAAACTCAGATCGATAATTGACAAAGAATTTGTCGATCGAGCAAATATACAGTCATCAACTCATCGATTAAAAGTTTTAAGTATCGATGGCAAACAACTATCCGCGAAAGGATTAGAATTGGCAGATGCAGTGTCTTTGTTGGAACAAAAACTTTATATAGACGTAACAACATCTTCGGAAGCGTCCACAAATGAAGCTTACTTACAAAAGATATGTGGATTGATATTATTTTTAACGCCAACAGACGAAATTGGTAAATTTGCAAATTTCTTTCGGTCAAAGATTGTGTCGGGTATTTACAGTGTTGATGGTCTCGATGCGGCAACGCAATTCCACATGTTTCCCGAGTTTTTCGCAAATACGCAAAACGAAGACGATGTGTTTGAGAAAGGCATGTACCATATTCAAAATTCAATTACGCAAGATATTATCGACTTTATCGATATTTATATCCTTGGTAAAAGCACACGTATACGTGACACGGGATATGCTCGATTTGTATGGAAGGATTATGTCGTCGATCCTGCAAAAACATGCGGTGGTATGCGTGTTAAACCAAACTTGAATTTGAGCGGAGTCGATGATGCTCAAAATTACGATTGTTGGATACAAGATGAACTTTATGTATGTAAAGCTAAGATGGAACCTATTCCTGACGAAGATTTGATTTTATGTTACGATGATAAACTTAAAAAGTTTTCATGTGCGTCAATAAACGATGTATTGTATGCCTTGTGGGATGAGGATCAAGGTAACGAACCTGTCAATCCCATGACCGATCGTCCTTATGGTCACGACTTTTTGCAAAGAATGCGCGATCGGTACGATGATTTGTACGATAAAAAATTAAATAGTGGAGGTTTCAAGAAGAGAATTACGAAATTCAAAGCGACGGCAGATCGATTATTATTTGGCGGAGAAGATCAGGAGATTGTTGTGTATTAATAAGAATCATCGACACATAAGAATTATTACAATAAAATCATTGTTCAATGCGTTGTGCAAGCACAACGCATTGTGTAATAATTCTTATTACAATAAAATCGATACTTCGTGCTTGCACAAAGTATGGCGTAAGACAATAAAGCAATAAAAATTATTGCCTTGTTTTATTACAATGAAAATCATTGTTCAATGCGTTGTGCAAGCACAACGCATTGTGTAATAATTCTTATTACAATAAAAT